>Ga0082335_1001987_pt1 | contig 40067 bp, 40 predicted proteins | sample Subgrocontami58m_FD_72375 | JGI IMG/M metagenome (GOLD analysis project Ga0082335, IMG submission 72375) | Subsurface groundwater microbial communities from S. Glens Falls, New York, USA - GMW37 contaminated, 5.8 m (SPADES assembly) (version 2) ...
AAGTCGGCATGCCCCCCCTGGCCCCATCCTTTCGCGGTAATGACATGAATGATCGGAAACCCGAGCAGGTCGCGGTAGAAGGGCACTGTTTTCACGGGATCCCACATCACGAAGGCGCTGTGATGAATTCCCCGCAATTTACAGGGTGGCGGTTTCATGTCTCGCTCTCCGTTGGACTATTGCATGAACTGTCCGGCAAGCCAGTCGCGAATCGCCCTGCCTGCCATGTAGCGCCCCGGCTCTTCGCCGGGAGCAAGAGGACGGCCGTAATGGTCGCCTCGCACGCGAAGATGCCGCTTGTCGGCGGTTCCGATCGCGCTGAATATCTCTTTGAACCGCGCCGGAAAACACGTGGTGTCGCCGGTGTACTCGACCATCAAGGTCGGCACCTTTATCGAAGGCATGGTCCTGTGAAAGAGTGCGTTGGACGACAGGCCGGACCAGGTGGATAGCCAGGCCTCGGGGCTGCAGAGGCGGCCGAAACCAAGCGATCCGTAGTTCGATGCAAGCATGTCCGTGCCCCATACGCTGCCATAGTTGCGCTCTGACGGATCGATCGAGAGGTCCAGGCACCGGATATCCGCGTCAGTCCGCCAGGTCACCATGATCTGGGTGTGCGCGGCGACCCGCCGGTCGAGCCGATCAGGCCGTTGCCGCAAGCGGGTTCGCGCGGCGATGCGCTCCTGAATCAGGGTCCTCGCCCGAATATCGATCCGCGCAACGCGAGCCACCTGCGCCTCCCGGTAGCGCGTTATGAACTGCGCACTGTAGCGCGAGGCGGTCGGCGGATCCGAAAAGCCGTTCCCGGGATCGAAGGCATCCAGGGTCGGATCGACGGACAGAGGCATACTCTCGTCCGACACTGACGGGTCGATGCAATCCATGAGCACCAGCCCTTGTCCCGGATGGGGTGCGATCAGAATGCATCCATCCACTGCGGGCATCTCCAGTCCCGCCAGCTTAGTCGGACGCCCGCCCGGAGTTTGCGCCAGGCGCGCGGCCGGCTCCAGCGAGCTTTGCTGAATATACAGCGCGTAGAGCCCGGTACCTCCGGAGTTGCCCAGCGCGACGATGGTCTCGAATCCTTCCTTTCGCAGGAAACTCATTCCGGCGGCGACATCATGAAGGGCGGTTTCATGCTCCAGCCGAAGATCGCTTCCCGCCGATCGCCCGGCTTGCGCCCATGCTGCGCACCCTGCCGCCAGAACGTCCGGGATCAGGTAGTGACAGAGAAACAACTCCCGCGGGTGCATGAAGGTGACGACCTTTCTGGCGGCGCCGGCGGCGTAGAGCGTGCCGAAGGTGCTCGCACCGTCGCCGGTTCGCAGGACCACGTTGCGCGTTGTCGTCCCCGCGGGTAGCTCACGCGGCCGCCAATCGATCCCAAGCGGGGGAATTCCTTCGCCCGGTTTTCGTGCGGTCAAAATTGCTCCTTGGCTTCAGGGAGCGAGCGGATCAAAACAATGCGAAGCAATCATCGTACAGCCCGAGCGGCCAACGGCCACCCGCAAACAGACTCCACTTCCTGAGGAAAGGATGCGCCTGCTCTCGGCACAATATTGCAATGCTCGCCATTACGCTGCCAGCTTGACATCCGGGAGCCGCAGACCGAGTTTGTCCTCCACCAGCACGCGCACCCTCGCCATGTAGTCGCTGCGCATGTCTTCGTTCCTGCGGAGCTTGATGCCGTACTTGCGAAGCATTTCGTTGTTTTTCGATCCCGAGGATCCGAAGAACGCCGGGCACATGGGGAAGAAGCGGTCGAGAGCCTGCTGCAGCTTCTCCCGGCCCCCCGGTTTCTGCATGAATTCCTTGCAGAAATCATGACCGAACTGGGAGTGAAATTTTTCCTCCGGCAGCGTCGCCCGCGCGATATTGCGAAGCGGAACGAAACTGCAATGAATCAAATCCTCCACCTGCAATATCTCGCCAAGATCGGCGACGGTCTTGATAACGCAGAACTCCTCGAACGTCTTCATGTCGTATTCGAAGATGGAAAGGGGGCGCTTGTTTTTCACGTCCATCTCCTCGGGCTTGACGCCAATCTGGTCTGCCAGCTCCCGAAAGCGGATATGGTGGTGAAACTCCTCCATCGCCACCCGGCAGCTGAGCCATTTCCAGTACGGCGTCGGCGCGAGCGCGATCGCAGGCTCGTCATATACCTGAGTGCCATAGAGTTCGTTGATTGCATGACTGCGAACGACCTTCTTGACCGCGATCTGATAATCCTCGGGCTGTTGTTTGAATTCTTCGACGTCTTTTACATCCGGATAAACCTTCATCGCATGCTCCTGTTTCAGACAACGGGATCGCCGCCAAAGGCGTCGATATCAGTCTCGAGAAGCGTAAACACAGGCTGCCACTCCCGAACCGCCTCGGTCAGATCCATGATCGTCGAGCCGCCCGGCTGCTGCAGAATGTGCGCCGCCGGACGGGCCTGCGAGAATATCATGGTATCGCGTCCACGCACGGCAAACAGTTGCCCCGAAATGTGCAATGAAGCCGGTGCCGCAAGAAAACTGACCAGGCGAGCCACATAGACCGCAGGCACCGTCAGCGCGCGGCGCTTGTAAGCCGCGAGGTTTTCATTCGCCGGCGGCAGGCTTTCGGTCACCCGGGTGGCTGCGAACGGCGCGACGGCATTGCAGGCGATTCCGGAGCGCGCCAGATCATGGGCCACCGCGCGCGTCAATCCGATCATTCCCGCCTTCGATGCGCTGTACGCGTATTGACCGAAGTTTCCGTAAATGCCCGACGAGGACACGATGTTGATTATCGACCCGGGAGTCCGGCCCGCTTTCACCTGTTCCCGCATGAGCGGCGTTGCCTCGGCCAGCAGCTGGAAAGCGCCGGACAGATTGGTTCGAAGCACTGCATCCCAGTCTTCGCGGCTCGCCTTGAAGATCATCGAGTCGCGCAGGATTGCCGCGTTATTGACCAGAATGTCCACCGCGCCAAAGCGTGATCGTGCCAGCGCTACGGCTTGACGCACGACTTGCGGATCGGCGATGTCACCGCATACCGCCGCCGCGCAATTCCTGCCCGCCACCACCTGGTCCGCCAGCCCTGGCTCCTGCGCCTCGCCCGCCATGCCGACACCGGGATCGACGATTACTATGTTCGCCCCGCAGCGGAGAAAATCGTCCGCGATGGCCCTTCCGATACCGCGTGCGCCGCCGGACACGATTGCCGTGCGTCCTTTCAGCGGCTGCTCATCCGGCTTCATCGGCAATTTCACGACTGATTGTAGAACGCGTCCGCATGCAGGTTCCGGTGTTCCAGGCCCATTTGAACAAGAACGCCGGATACTGCGTCCACCATGGCCGGCGGACCCGCAAGATACGCCATGTAGCCGCAGAAATCAATACGGTCGGCCGCGATGACCTCATGCAGGAGCCCGCTTCGTCGGCCGCGGCCAAGCTGCTCCGAAAGCGCGATGTTCAGCCGAAGCTTGTCGTACGAGGCCGCCGCCGCGCGCAGGACGGTCTCGTGATAAACATCTCTTTCCGATCGCACGCCGAAGTACAACAGGATCGCCGCGCCGTTGGCGCGGGGTATCAATGTTCGCAGAATCGACTCGATCGGAGCCAGCCCCGATCCTCCGGCGACCAGCAGGACCGGCCCGGCATGATGTTCTCGAAGGTGGCTGGATCCATAGGGCCCGGTCACGCGGACACCGTGGCCCACCTTAAGCTTTTCCGCAACGAACGCGCTCGCCTTGCCGCCGGGCACATGACGGACGTGGAACACCAGGTCGGGTTCATCCGGCGTATTCGCCATCGAGTAATGTCGGGAAATGCCGGGGGCGAATTCCACCTGCGCGTACTGCCCGGCCGCAAAAGCAAGCGCCCCACCTTCCGCTTCCAGCGACAGCCTCACCTCCCTGATGTCATGGGTCAATTGCGTCAGGGAAATGACACGGCCGCGCAAGCTGCGAATCGATCCGAGCGATATGCCTTCGGTGTCGAGGAGGTCGAGCGCCCTCACCTTTACGTCGCCCCAAACCTGTGCGCGACAAGCGAGAACGTAGTTCTTCGCTTTTTCATCCTTGCTCAGCGCATGCTCGGAATAAGGCAACTCGAATATCTCCCCCTCGATCAGCTCGCACTTGCAGGTGCCGCAGTTTCCAACCTGACAGCTGTGCGGAAAGGGGACGCCGGCCCGCAACAGCGCCTCCAGCACCGTGTCGCCGGGTTGTGCCGTCACAGGTTCGAGGGTTTCGGAAAAATCGACGTGGTATTCCATGAACCTAAGAAAAGCAGTTGGGCTGTCAATTTGCCGCCCTTATAGCAGGATCAAATCAAGAAAGCCAGGGGGGTATCCGTCCTCTACGTCACATCAAGGACTTGACGTGATCAACGACGAAGCCCTGCGCGATGAATGACGAAGCCCTGCCTCCTCAATGGTATGTGGTATGCTCCCACAATCGACTGTTGCAGGCTGTTGCGCTCTGGCAATGCCGTCGCCGGAAAGGGGCAAGAACGGGGGACGGAACAGGGATAACCATAGCAGACTGAAGCGGGCGACGAGCAATGATCAAGAAACGGATCGCATTGCTGAGCTTCATCCTGTTGGGGGTGGTCGCAGTGCCCGGCGCAACTCAGGAGCAGGGGACCTCAAATTCGGATTGGTGGCGTCGTTGAGCGAGCCCTTCGCGATCTTGGGGGTGCAGGTGCGGGACGGGATGAAGATGGCCGTGGACGAGTTGAACGAAAAGGGAGGCGTACTCGGACGGACGCTCGAGCTGGCCGAGCGGGACGACAAGAACAACCCGAATGAAGGGATCACGGCGTTCCAGTATCCGGTCGAGCGCGAAGGCATCGTTGCGGCGGGGGGCATGATTTCGAGCGACGTGGGGCTGGCCGTCTCCCGGCAGGCGGAGAGCCTGATTCCAAAGGCGTGCGTGGCGCAATGACGGCTTCCGTGAATACCTCTGCACCAGGGATGCGCACCCCGAGGTCCGCGAGCCCGCCCGACGCCGCCTGGGTGAAGCGCCGGGCGAAGGAACTGGGCGCCGACCTCGTCGGCATCGCAAGCGCGGCGACGCTGAATGCCTTTCCTCCCGACCCGCGCTGGCCGCAGACGCCGGAACGCATCTCCCGGTACTGCAAGAGCGTCATCGTCATCGCGCAGCGTATCCCCACCGGGGCTTTCCGCTGCAAGACCAATACGCCGGTGCAGTATCTCGACATGCTGGTGATGCGCAGGATGGACAAGGTGGCCTATCGCCTGTCCGAGGAACTGGAGCGCGCCGGACACCCGACGCTTGTCACCGCCGCGCAGGAGACCGAGTGGACCTACAAGCGCGCGAGCTACGGGCTGCTGTCGACGCGGCACCTCGGCGTCGAGGCCGGCCTTGGTACGTTCGGGCTCGAGGTCAATATCCTCACGCCGGAGTTCGGGCCGCGCGTCTACCTGACCGGCATTCTCACCGAGCTCGAGCTCGAGCCCGACGAGCGCATTACCGAGCAGGTCTGCATCGGCGAATCCTGCAGCCGCTGCCTGCATTCCTGCCCGGCCGACGCAGTGCTGCACTGGGGCATCGACAAGCGCGGATGCGCCTCGGTGGCACAGGAGTTCGGCTTTGCCACCATGCTCGGCATTTTCGAGCGGCTGTTCGCGCGACCCGGAACTGCGCCCGAGGTTTTCCGCTCCCGCGATTTTTTCGGTTTCTGGCAAGGTCTGCTGCGCGTCGTGGGCTCGTTCGGCGACTGTCCCCGATGCCTCGCGGTCTGCCCGGTCGGCAACGATTATCATGCGCACCTCGCCGACATCCAGAAGGTCATTCCCGAGAAAACGCCGGAGAAGGTCGCGCTCGCGAAGCAGTACAAGGAGGACCGCGCAACGCACGAGCGGGGCCACGGCGACAAGCTCCCTGGCCTGTCGGCATGGAACCGGCGCTGGGTCGGGGTAGACGGCTATCTTGGCATCGTCGCCAGGCAGATGCAGGCGTTCAAGAAACTGCAGAAGCAGCGTGCCGAAACGGAGCCGTAGAAGCGCTGACATGGTCGACGTCTTCAGAAAACCCCTGACCGCTGCGCAGATCAAGGAAAAGGCGCGCTCGCTCGGCGCCGATCTGGTCGGCATCGCCGACGGCGCCGTGATCGAAGCCCATCCCCCCGATCCGGCGAATCCGCGGCGCCCCTCCGACATCACCGAGCATGACGGCGGCCGCGTGATCGTGCTCGCCAAGCGTTTTTCGGCAGGGGTCACGCGGATCACGGCCTGGGGCGATCGGCACAAGTACTATAACGACGAGCTTGCGCTGACGATGATCGAGGCGGCGTCGCTCGATCTCGTCTACTGGCTCGAGGACGCCGGCTATCCGGCGATCATCGTTCCGCCCACGCACGTCGATCCATGGCGTTACCGGGGCAATCCGCGCGAGCACTTGGGCACGCTGCTGTCGCTGCCGCACGCGGCGGTTGAGGCCGGCCTCGGCACTCTGGGCCTCAACCTGCAACTGCTCACGGCGGAATTCGGGCCGCGCGTGATCCTGACCGCGGTGCTATGCTCGGTGGAGGTCGAATGCGACGCGAAGATGGAGCACTCGCTCTGCCTCGGGTCGTCGTGCGGCCGTTGCCTCAAGACCTGCCCGGGCGACGCAGTGAAACATTGGGACCGTGACTGGGAAACCTGCGACACCTACCGGTCGCCCTACGGCTTCGCCAAGCTTACCGATCAGATCGAGGCCCTGATCGAGGCCGATTCGCCGGAGAAGAAAAAGGAGCTGCTGCGCAGCGAGGCGACGTTCAACCTCTGGCAGAGCATTCTGCGAGGCGCGGGCGCGATCAACGGCTGCAGGCGCTGCGCCGACGTCTGTCCCGTCGGCGCCGATTACGAGCCGATGCTTAAGGATGCGCTCGATTCCATCCCGGAGAACACGTCGGCAAAAGAGGAGCGGCTTGACGGCATGGCCCGGGCGGAGGCCTCCGCCAAACCCGCCCCCGGCTACGAGGCGCAGCGCCGCTGGATCGGCGAGCGCGTTTATTTGATGAAAAAGGCGCAATGATGCCGCTGCCTCCGCGTTCTGCGAACGGCCGACGGCGTATCCCGTAGTCGGGGTAGAATTGGGTTGGTCAATGGAAAAGGAGGCCAGCCATGCCTGTGTCGCGTTCGGTGCAGTGGGGTTCGTTGACCGGCATGCGAAAAGTCGAAACGCCGGAGCAGATGACCGAGGAGTACCGCTCGACGCTGCTCAAGATCGTCTACGCGCTCGCCTCCACCGAGTTCGCATCGGTGGAACAGCACCAGCGCTGGATCAACCAGGGGCCCACCGCCGAGGATCGCTTCATCCAGGCGCAGATCGCCGCGGACGAGGCGCACCAGGGCTTCATCGACTGCCGCATGCTGCGCCAGTTCGGCAAGGACGGCGAGGAAATGGCCGAGAAGCTGTTGACGCTGCGCATGGGGCAGCACCCCCTCGCCGCTTTCAACGTGCCGATGGAGAGCTGGGTCGACGTGGTCGGTTTCTGCTTCTGCATGGACCTGGTCGCCTGGTATCACCTGCGCGCCATGGAAGATTGCAGCTACGCGCCGCTCGCGCGCGAAATGACCACCATGGTGGGGGAAGAAAAATTTCATGCTTCTTTCGGCGCACGGCGGATCAAGGACCTAGTGCGCGATGCCCGCTATCAGAATCAATGCCGGGCGGGCTCGGCCGAAGCGCAGAAGACGATCGACAAGTGGTACCCCCACGCACTCGATACGTTCGGATCGGCGACTTCCAAATTCAGCGAGTTGGCCATTACCTGCGGCATCCGCCGCTGGGGCAACGAGGAGCTGCGCCAAATGTGGCGCAAGGACATCGACCCGCAGATCGAAAAGCTCGGCCTGAGATTGCCCGATTCGGAACAGGGCCGGCTGATCCATTGATGCGGAGTCTCGGAATGCAGAAAACCAATCGAAACCCCGCGGAATCGAAAGAGGAGTTGCAGATGGCGTCGGTTCAACTGTCGGTGCTGGGCCGGAAAGCCCGTGTCTAAGTTCGACAGGCTCATGGGTTTACATTCCTTAGTTGGGGACTTAAAAAAAAGGTATGCTCTCGGAACCGACTGCCGCACTCCGGCAGTGCAGTGGTCGCAAAGGGGGTTGGGACGGAAGAGGCAAAACCGTATTAAACTGAAGGAGGAGACGAGAAATGATCAAGAAACGGATCGCATTGCTGAGCTTCATCGTGTTGGGGGCGGTCGCAGCGTCCGGCGCAGCTCAGGCGCAGGGGAACATTAAGTTCGGATTCGTGGCGTCGTTGAGCGGACCCTTCACGATCTGGGGGGTGCAGGTGCGGGACGGGATGAAGATGGCGGTAGACGAGTTGAACGCAAAGGGGGGCGCACTCGGAAGGAAGTTCGAGTTGGTCGAGCGGGACGACAAGAACAGCCCGAGCGAAGGGGTCACGGCGTTCCGCTACCTGGTCGAGCGCGAAGGCATCGTCGCGGCGGGGGGCATGATTTCGAGCGGCGTCGGGCTGGCCGTCTCGCGGGAGGCGGAGTCCCTGCAGGTTCCCCACTTCCTGACCATGTCGGGCGCGCATGACATCCTCAAGAAGAACAGCCGCTACACGTTTCGGACCTGCCTGCCGGCGGCGCCGGAGAACATGGAGTCCATCGCCGCGCTGATCAAAGACAAGAAATATACTCGAATCGGCGTCATCGTCGCCGACTATGCCTGGGGGCATTCCCTCCGGGAGGCGGTTGAAAGCCTGATCAAGCCGCTGCCGGGCGTGAAGCTTCAGATGGAGGTGGCTCCGGTTCCCGAGAAGGACTTCACTCCTTATCTCAGGAAGCTCCAGGGTTTGGATCCTGAGCTCATCATCTCCACCGGTCATCCTCCCGGGGCTCCAACAATCACCCGGCAGGCCATCGAGTTGGGGATGAAGGCGCAGATCATCGGACCCTGGTACCCCACGGACTTCATGGTGCAACGGGTCGGGGATTCGATGTTCGGCCGGTTTGTCGATTATGCCTGTGTCGACTTCGAAAACCCGGCGTACAAACAGTTGGCGGAAAAGTTTTTTGGAACCTACAAGCGCCTGTTCGACAATAATTCCTTCTCGGGATACGTGATGGTCAAGATGGTGGCGGATGCGATCCAGAAGACCAAGTCCGCCGACCCGAAGGTCATCGCGGATGCCATTCGGAAAGGAAGCTTCGATCAGCCGGGCTACGGCTGGCCGCTTGCGTACACCGAGTGGGGGGAGATGAAGGGGGCGAAGCCGCTCCTCTATACCTACGAAAAGGGAAGTCCCGGGCAGGTCAACCCTGGGGCCGACTGGCGTCCGAAGGTAATCTTCCGCTCTCCGTCAGTTCAACCGTATGTCCCGAAGGACTGAGGCCATCCTTGAAGGAGAGGGACTAACCAAATACTTCGGAGGGTTGCCGGCGCTGACGGACGTAAGCTTCACGGTAGCGAGGGGGGAAATTGTCGGGCTCATCGGACCGAACGGGGCCGGAAAGTCGACCCTCCTAAACCTCATCAGCGGCATTTTCAGCCCGAGCGACGGGAGAGTGCTCTTTCAGGGTCGGGATGTGACGGGGCTCAGGCCGCATGAGATCGCGAAGCGGGGGGTTGCCAGGGTGCTGCAGACCCCCCGTTCTTTTGCCAGCATGAGTGTCCGGGAGAACGTGGCGATCGGCTCTCTTTTTGGTGGGAGAGATCGAAGCGAAACGACTTCCGCCGGCCGGGATCGGACCGAGTTCTTTCTCGATCTCATGGGCCTGCTCGACAAGAAAGACTTGCCAGTGGAAGGCCTCACCCTGCAGGAAAAGCGGATGCTGGAGCTTGCCAGGGCTCTGGCGATGAGGCCGGAGCTGCTGTTGCTCGATGAAGCCATGAGCGGTCTCAATCCCTCCGAGATGGAACGCGCCATGGACCTGATCCGGCGGATCCGGGACGAGTTGGGGGTGAGCATCATCTGGGTGGAGCACGTGATGCAAGCCATCATGGGGGTGGCCGAAAGGGTGTTGGTGCTTGATTTCGGCCGGGTGATCGCGGTGGGAACCCCCGCCGAGGTGGCTCGCGATCAGGGGGTGATCGACGCCTACCTGGGCCGAGCCGAGTGAGCGCACTGATCGCAGTTGAGGGGCTCCAGGTCGCTTATGGGGACATGCCCGTGGTGAAAGGCGTGAGTCTCGAGGTACAGCAAGGCGAGGCCGTGGCGGTCATCGGTCCCAACGGAGCGGGGAAGACCACGCTGTTCAAGGCGATCGCGGGAATGCTTAAACCCCGCAGCGGCAAGATCCTCTATCAGGGCGCCCGGATCGACGGGATTCGCCATTGCGACACCGTCAAGAGGGGTGTCGTCTACGTTCCGGCGGAACGGGAGCTTTTCCCGCAGATGACGGTGCTGGAAAATCTGGAGCTCGGCGCATACACGAACTATAAGTCGCGGCGGGAGCGTCTGGAGTTTGTCCTCCGTCTGTTCCCGAGGCTGGCGGAGCGCAGAGAGCAGATGGCGGGAACCTTGAGCGGCGGAGAGCAGCAGATGGTCGCCGTCGGCAGGGGGTTGATGGCGAAGCCCAGCATCCTGCTGCTCGATGAGCCTTCTACCGGGCTCGCTCCGCTTTTCGTGAGTGAACTCTACAGACAGCTCTCCCGGCTCAAGGCGGAGGGGTTGACCATTCTTCTGGCCGAACAGCAGGTCCCTCATGCCCTGTCATTTAGCGAGCGGGCCTACGTGCTGGAAAACGGGGGGATACGGCTGTTCGGAAAATCGGCAGATCTCCTCGGGGACCCTGAGATCCAGAGAAGCTACCTGGGAATGGTTTGAATCGTGATTGCCATTCTTGTAGACGGAATCGTCCAGGGGCTGCAACTTTCCCTCATGGCGGTGGGAATCACCCTGATCTACGGGCTCGGCGGGGTGCTGAACCTGGCCCACGGGCAGTTCGCCGTCGTGGGGGGGATCGCCACTGCCCTGTTCGTCGAGGCCGGTGTGAACCCCCTGGTGGCCTGCGCTCTCGGCATTTTGAGCGCAGGAGTATTCGGTTTTGTGGTGGACAGAACGCTGCTGCTCCCCGCCTACCGGTCCGCGGGTGAAGAGCGGCTGCTTCTCGGCTTGCTGATCACCCTGGGGCTTTCCTTCGTGGTCAACGGTTTCCTCGATTACAAGTATCCAAACATCTCGCTCACCCTCAAGCTTGCCACGCCGTCGTTCAGTGTGGCCGGGATCACCGTTCGGACGGCGAGTGCGGTTGCAGCCGCCATAGCGATCGTCGCCTTTATTCTGTTGTTCGCTTTCCTGAAAGGAACCCTACTGGGGAAAGTCGTCCGATCCATCATCCAGAACGAGGTCGGAGCCGGGTTGTGCGGGATCAACCCGGGAAGGATCCGCACCCTCATCGTGACCTTGAGTGCCATGATGGCAGGGATGGGAGGCGTTGTTCAGGGGCTGTTCTCTTCGCTGGGGACGGAAATGGGCAACGAGCTCACCAGCTTCGCGCTGATCGTCGCGGTGGTAGGAGGCGTGCGCAGCATCAACGGAACCCTGGCGGCCGGCGTGCTGCTCGGCATCGTTAACGCCTTCGCGAGTTACTACGTCGGAGCGTATCTGACGCTCATCATCCTACTGGGAACCGCCGTGTTCACGATCCTGCTGCGGCCTGCCGGGTTGTTCGCCTACCGGACATGAAAAAAGACCGCTACCTGGCCGACTATGTGACGCTGCTCCTCGTGGCCGTGGTGCTGGCTCTGGTTCCCCTGGGCGTGGGCGACAGCGCCCACTACCTGAGGATCGTCACGCTGATGCTGATTTACATGGCGTATGCCGTGGCGTTCAACATTATTTTCGGGCACACGCGGCAACTGTTCCTGTGCATCGGCGCCCTGGCCGGCTCCTCCGCCTACCTCTCGGTGGTGCTGGCAACAAAAATGTTCTTATCCCCTTGGGCGACGATCCCTCTCGGAATCGTGTTTGCCGCATTTCTTGGTGGAGCGTTCAGCTACGTCTCGGTGCGCCGGGGACTAGGCGTGATTTTCGTCGGCGTCGTAACGCTGGTCTTTTCCTTGATCTTCCACAATCTGATCCTCGGCTTGCGCGAGTTGACCAACGGCGAAACAGGCATCGAGACGAAAGCTCTGGGGGTCGGAGTGCTGCAGAGCGGGCGCGGTAGCTACTACGTGATTCTCGCCGTCCTGATGGCTTCCCTCGTCCTGTATCACCTGCTGATGCGGTCCCGTGCAGGGACGGCCTTTCGGGCGATCGCGGATGACGAGTTCGCCGCCGAGCTGGTAGGCATCGACGTCACGTTTTTCAAAGTGCTGGCCGCCTCCATCGGCTCGGCACTCCTCGGGGCGGTAGGCGCCATCTACGCCTATTACAGCGGGTTCATCAGTCCCACGGAGTATGCCCTCGTCAGCGTGGATATCGTCGTGCTGGTCACGCTGCTTCTGGGAGGAATGGGCACCCTGCTCGGACCCGTCCTCGGGGGCGTATTATTTGCCGTCCTCGACGAACTGGTACGACCTCTCGGACGGCTCAACGTCCTGGTCTACGGCGTCCTCATGATCGTCCTGGTCATCACCTTCCGGCACGGGCTGGTGGCGGCGCTGAGGAAGATCATAAAGGTTCGAATCCCGTAGGCGATCCGGTCGCGCCACGCGGCATCCCCTGGCGAACTTGCACTTATCGACGTGCCGATCAGTACGAGCGCGGCAGGCCCATGACGTGCTCGCCGATGTAGTTCAACACCATCTCGCGGTTCAGCGGCGCGGTACGCAACAATCGCACCAGGCCGTACAAGTCATACATGCCATATTCCTTGGTGAAACCGTTGCCGCCAAAGACCTGAATCGAGCTGTCCACGGCGCGAATGCCGGCTTCGGCTGCCGCGTATTTCGCCATGTTGGCGAACTCGCCCGCGGGCAGGCCGCTGTCGTAGACCCAGGCCGCCTTCAACCCCATCAGCGAGGCCAGTTCGACCTCGCTGCGCGCGACCGCCAGCGGATGCTGGATGCCCTGGTAGGCGCCGATGGGCGTATTGTTGAAGAGCTTGCGCTCATTGGCATAGGCTACCGCCCGCTTCAGCGCAAAGCGGCCGATGCCCGTGCACAGGCCGGACAGAATGATGCGCTCGGGGTTGAGGGTGTCGAACAGGATGCGGAAGCCCTTGCCGACCTCCCCCAGTACGTCGGCCTGCGTCAGCGGCACGTCGTCGAAAAACACCTGCCATTGCGACTCGGGCACCGGAAAGGAAATCGGGATCAAGGTCTTGCTGACGCCCTTGTGCTTCATGTCGACCATGAACAGCGTGAAACCGTCGCTCTTCTTCTGCACCTCCTCGCGCCGCGTGGTCCGTGTCACCACCAGCGCGTAGTCGGCGGTGTTGGCGTCGGTGATGAACACCTTCTGCCCGTTCAGGCGGAAGCCCCCGCTGCCATCGGGCTTGGCCAGGGTGGTGATGGCCATCGAGTTCGAGCCCGCGTTCGGCTCGGTGATGGCGAAGCAGAACTTGATCTTGCCGGCGCAGCCGTCGGGCAGGAAGCGGCGCTTCATGTCCTCGCTGCCATGCTTGGCCAGCAGGCCCATCGTCATCGTCGGACCGACCACCAGGTTCAGCATCGGAATGCCGTTATTCGCGAGGCCTTCCATGAACAGGGTCATCTCGATCATGCCCTGGCCCGACCCGCCATAGGCCGCCGGAACCATCAGTCCGAGAAAGCCGTCGCTCGCGATCTGCCCGTACAGCTCGGCCGGCCACTCGCCTTTGTTGGCGTAGCCTTTCCAGTAGTCGTGGTCGAATTTTTTCGAGATACGGTCGCCGTACTCGTGGATCATCCGCTGTTCCTGGGTCAAGGTGAAGTCCATGCTGGTCTCCTTTTTTGGGGTGTCGATCGCGGCAAATATACGCGCCGCGGACGCTTCAGGCGCGCTGGTTGGGGCGCCATCCGCTCGCCCGGGAGCCGGTCGAAAGTCCGTGCGCTTATCTACTCGCTGACGGGAACTTCGGCGCACGCTTCTCGCGCACCGACGCCACGCCTTCGGCGGCGTCCTCACCCAGGAAGCACAGCATCTCCATCGCCAGTGAACTCTCGAAAATCGGGCGCGCCACGTTCATCCAGCCGTTGAGCGAGCGCTTGGTGAAGCGGATTGCCTGCTGGCTGCCGGCGGCGAGCTTGTCGGCCACCGCCATCGCCTTGCCCATCAGCTCCGCGCGCGGCACGCATAGGCTGACCAGACCGATGCGCTCGGCCTCCTTGCCGCCCACGAATTCGGCCGTCATCAGGTAGTACTTGGCTTTGGCCATGCCGCACAGCAGCGGCCAGAGGATCGCCGCGTGGTCGCCGGCGGCCACGCCGATCTTGACGTGCCCGTCGGTGATCTTCGCTTCCTCAGCCATGATGCTGATGTCGGCCAGAAATGCAACGGCCAGGCCGGCGCCGACGGCCACGCCGTTGATGGCCGAGATGATGGGCTTGGCGCAGGCCATCATGTTGTAGACGATGTCCGACGCCTCGGTCATCGTGTTGGAAATCTCGTTCGGGTTGCCGACCATCTTGGCCACCCACTCCAGATCGCCGCCAGCCGAGAAGGCTTGGTCGCCGGCGCCGGTGACGACCGCTACCTTGGTCTTGGCGTCATCGTTGACGACGCCCCAGACCTTGGTCAGTTCCCAATGCAGGCGGGCATTGGTGGCGTTCATCACCTCGGGACGGTTGATCGTGATCAGCAGCACGCCATTGGGCTTGGCGTCGAACTTCAGGAACTGGAAGTCAGCGTAATTCATCATGGTCTCCTTGACAAAAAAGTGGAAAGGGAAATGGGGAAGGGGAACTCCAGGTCGCTTAGATCGCCAGCGCCAGCCGCGTGCCCTGGTCGATCGCTCGCAAGGCGTCCAGCTCGGTCGCACGCTCGGCCCCGCCGATGACCTCGGGCTCGATGCCGAGCTCGCGCAACTCGGCCGCAAGCGCGTTGTCGCTGTCCTGACCGGCGCAGATCACGATGGTGTCGACGACGAGCAACTGCGGCTGGCCGTCGATGCGCAGATGCAGCCCGGCGTCGTCGATGCGTTCGTAAGTGCAGCCCGAGACCATGCGCACGTCACGCCGCGCCAGTTTGGCCTTGAGCGCCCAGCCGGTAGTCAGCCCCAGGCTGCGCCCCGGTTTTTCCGGTTTGCGCTGCAGCAGGGTGACTTCGCGGGGCGGCGTGATGGGCGCCGTCGGCTTCAAGCCGCCCGCCGCCGCGGGCGCGGTATCGACGCCCCACTCGGTGTGAAATCGGGCGATGGCGCGCTGCGCGGCGTCGGCGCCGTTGCGATGCTCGTCTTGCAGCAGGAACTCCGCTACGTCGAAACCGATGCCCCCGGCGCCGATCACCGCCACCCGGCGGCCTGCTTTCGCCCGGCCCGACAGCAGGTCGGCATAGCTCACCACTTTCGGGTGCCCGATACCCTCGATCTGCGGCGTGCGCGGGCGCACGCCGGTAGCGATCACAATGCGCTCGTAGCCGGCCGAGGCGAGCGCCTTGGCGCTGGCCCTGGCCCCGAGCTCGAGCGCTACGCCGTGACGCGCCACGCCACGCCGAAAGTAGCGCAGCAGTTCGTCGAACTCCTGCTTGCCCGGCACGGCCCGGGCCAGGTTCAACTGCCCGCCGATCTCGCGCTCGGCCTCGTACAAGGTCACGGCGTGGCCGCGCTCGGCAGCGGTCACGGCGCAAGCCAGCCCGGCCGCGCCGGCCCCGACCACCGCCACCTTGCGCCGCACTGCACGCGGCGGCAACTGCGAAAACTCCAGCTCGCGGCCGGCGCGAGGGTTGACCAGGCAGGTGGCGGGCCGTTCGACGAAGATGTAGTCGAGGCAAGCCTGGTTGCAGGCGATGCAGGTGTTGATCTCGTCGGCCCGCCCCTGCGCCGCCTTGCGCACGAAGTCCGCGTCGGCCAGGAACGGGCGCGCCATCGACACCATGTCGGCATCGCCGCTGGCAAGGATTTCTTCGGCCAGATCGGGCGTGTTGATCCGGTTGGAGACGATGACCGGAATCGATACCGCCCGCTTGACCCGGGCCGCGGCGAAGCGCCATGCGGCGCGCGGCACCACATAGGCAATGGTGGGGATGCGCGCTTCGTGCCAGCCGATGCCGGTGTTGATGATGTCCGCACCGGCGGCTTGCACCGCCTGAGCGAGCCGGGCGATCTCATCGGCCGTGGCGCCGCCTTCGACCAGGTCGAGCGCCGAAACACGGTACATGAGCAAGAACTGCGGCCCCAGACGCGTGCGCGTGCGCCGCACGATCTCCACCGCCAGGCGATGCCGGTTCTCGATGCTGCCGCCGAATTCGTCGCTGCGGTTGTTGGTGCGCGTGACCGTAAACTGGTTGAGCAGGTAGCCTTCCGATCCCATGATCTCGACGCCGTCGAATCCCGCGCTTTGCGCGAGTTCGGCGCAGCGCGCGAAGTCATCGACCATTTGCCAGACCTCGGCGGTGCCGAGCGCGCGCGGCGCACGGGGGTTGATGCGTGAGGGGATGTCGGAGGCGCCCACCGGCTGTGCGATCTTCGCGTAACGGCCGGTATGCATGACCTGCAGAATGATCTTGCCACCCTCGGCGTGAACCGCCCGCGGGATCGGCTTCAGCGTGTGCGCCTGCTCGGGCGTGATCAGCATGGGCGCCGTTTCATCGAGCAGCCCGTTGGGGCAGGGGGCGTAGCCGCCGGTGACGATCAACGCGGCGCCGCCGCGCGCGCGCTCGGCGTAGAACAGGGACAGCCTGTCGATGGGGCGGTCGAGAGACTCCAGCCGCGTGTGCATCGATCCCATCAGCGTTCGGTTCCGAAGCAGGTGTGCGCCGACTTTCAGCGGGGAAAGCAGCGTCGGGAAGGTCGCCGTATGTTCGTTCAGCATTGAGAAGTCTCTTGGTTCCGATCTAACTAACTAACACCTGTTCGACGCTATAGTTTATACTAATTACAGCCGCCCGGCCTTGCAATTCGCGTTCACCGCGGTCCTCTCGATAGTGGCCCTGCCGGTGGCAAGCAGGCGGCATCGTGGGCATTTTTCCGAGGCAACCGACAACCAGGAGGCACGACCAATGATGTTCGACCAGGATCAGATTGCGCTGCGCGACGTGGCGCGCCGCTTTGCGCGAGAGAAACTCAGGCCCGACTACCAAAAGCGCGAGTCGCAGCCGGGAATCGACCGCTCGCTGTTCAAGGAAATGGGTTCGCTCGGCCTGATCGGCGTCGATCTGCCGGAGGAATATGGCGGCCTGGGCGCGAGCGGCGTAACCGCCGGCCTCATCATTGAGGAGATTGCCTATGGCGACTTCAATGTTAGCTACATGCAGTTGCTCGGCTCGTTGATGGGGGCCATCATGCATCGCAATGCGCGGCCCGAACTGGCGCGCTCGTGGATCGGCCGGCTGCTGGCGGGCGAAGCCATCGTCGGTCTGGGCTTGACCGAGCCGCGCGGCGGCTCGGACGCCGCCAACCTGCAGGTGAAGGCGCGGCGCGTCGGCGACGAGTACGTGCTTTCCGGGGAGAAGACATCGATCACCTTCGCCGATCAGGCGGATGCCATGATTTTGTTCGCGCGCACCGGCCGGCCCGATGAAGGCGCGCGCGGCGTCAGCGCGTTTCTGGTGCCGCTGGATCAGAAGGGCGTGCAGCGTACCCGCTTCAACGACGTCGGCAGCAAGATCATCGGCCGCGGCTCGGTGTTCTTCGACGACGTGCGCATTCCGGTCGAGAACCGGTTCGGCGATGAAGGCAAGGGCTTCACCCAGGTGATGCAGGGCTTCGACTTCAGCCGCATCCTGATCGCGCTGCAGTGTATTGGCGCGGCGCAGGCGTCGATCGACGAGACCTGGGAATACGTGAAGGAGCGCCAGGCTTTCGGCGTACCGCTGGCGCAGTACCAGGGCGTGACCTTCCCCGTGGTCGAGTTCGAGACCCAGATTGCCGCCTGCCGCCAGCTCTGCTATCACGGGCTGGCGTTGCGCGACGCGGGCCTGCCGCACACCGCCGAGTCGGCGATGGTGAAGTGGATGGGACCGAAGACCGCCTTCGACGCGATCCACCAATGCATCCTGAGCTTCGGCCACTACGGCTGGTCGATGGACCTCGCGCATCAGCAGCGCTTGCGTGACGTGATGGGCTTGGAAATCGGCGACGGCACGGCGCAGATCATGAAGCTGATCATCGCCCGCGAGAGGCTCGGTCGCGTGGCCGTGCAATACGCCAAGGAGGGCAAGAAATGAGTCAGACATCCCCGGTAATCGTCAGCCGGTCGGGCGCCGTCGGCATCATCGAACTGGCGCGCCCCGAGAAATTCAATTGCCTGTCGCTGGCGTGTCATGCGGCTATCGAGGCCGCCGTCAACGGGTTCGAGCAACCGGGCTCGGGCGTGCGCGTCATCCTGATCCGGGCGCAGGGCAAGCATTTCTGCACCGGAGCCGATCTCGACGAGGTGAAGTCGCTGCGCGGCGACGCCGGCAAGCTGAAGCATTTCATCGGCTATGGCCACAGCGTGCTCAAGCGCCTGGAGGCGAGCGATCTTCCGGTCGTGGCGGCGTGCCAAGGCCTCGCCCTGGCCGGCGGCAGCGAACTGATGCTCGCCTGCGACGTGATTTTTGCCGCCCGTGACGCACGCATCGGCGACCAGCATGCCCAATTCGGATTGATTCCGGGATGGGGCGGCAGTCAGCGCTTCCCGCGCATCGTCGGCCTGCGGCGAGGCCTGGACCTGTTCTTCAGCGCGCGCTGGATCGACGCCGATACGGCGCTGCAATGGGGGCTGGTGAACTACGTGGTCGAACCCGACCAGCTCGGCGATGCGGCGCTCGAGTACTGCACCAAGCTCGCCACGCGCAGCCGCGTCGGCATCGCGGCGATGAAGCGGCTCGCGCGCCAGGGACTCGAGGGCACGCTGCAGGCGGGTTTGAAGCTGGAGGAAGACTTGGTGAGTGCAGCCCTGCTCGGCGACGATGTCAGCGAAGGCCTGGCCGCGTTCGAAGCGCGCCGCGCGCCGGTGTTCAAGTGATGAAGGCCTGCAGACGCGATTCGGCGCGCGCGCGCGCATGACGATCCTAGCCTCACGCGCGTCGACCTCCGACGACGAATTCCGGCTCAACCGCGAGGCCTATGAGGCGGCGATCGCGGACCTGCAACAGCGCCGTCAACTGGCGCTTGCGGGCGGGCCGCCCAAAGCGCGCGAAAAGCACCTTGCGCGCAACAAGTTCCTGCCGCGCCATCGCGTCGAAGTGCTGCTCGATCCCGGGTCGCCCTTCCTCGAGTTCGGCATGCTCGCCGGCGAAGGCCTGTATGACGGCGTGCCGCCGGGCGCCAGCATCATCACCGGCATCGGCCTGGTGCAGGGCCGCCCGTGCATGATCATCGCCAACGACGCCACCGTGAAGGGCGGCACCTATTACGGCATGACCTGCAAAAAACACGTGCGCGCGCAGCAGATCGCCTGGCAGCATCGACTGCCCTGCATCACGCTGGTCGACAGCGGTGGGGCGTTTCTTCCGGATATGACGAACATCTTTCCCGACGTCGGGCAGTTCGGCAGCATCTTCAACAACCAGGTGCGCATGTCGGCCGAGGGCATCCAGCAGATTGCCGTGGTGATGGGGCCATGCACGGCCGGCGGCGCGTACATTCCGGCGCTGTGCGACGAGGCGGTGATCGTCAAGGAGCAGGGCTACATGTACCTGGGCGGCCCCGAGCTGACTTTTGCCGCGACCGGCGAAACGGTGGATGCCGAGTCGCTGGGCGGCGCCAAGATGCACTGCGGCGTCAGTGGCGTCACCGACCACATTGCCGAGGACGACCGCCACGCACTGGCCATCACGCGCGAGATCGTGCGCGACCTGGGCGAGCAGCCCAAGCCGCGCTGGACGCGGCATCCCTCTCTGCCGCCGCGTTGCGACCCGCGCGAGATCCACGGCATCATCAGCCGCGACGCCAAGATCCCGACCGACACGCGCGAGATCCTGGCGCGCTTCGTCGATGACAGCAGGTTCCAGGAATTCAAGCCGATGTACGGCGACACCCTGTTGACCGGCTTTGCCCGCATCCACGGCCACGAGATCGGCATCCTCGCTAACCAGGGTGTACTGTTCCCGGACAGCGCGGTGAAGGCGGCACACTTCATCGACCTGTGCTGCCAGCGCGACATCCCGCTGCTGTTCATGGCCGACGTGACCGGCTTCATGGTCGGTCGCGCCGCCGAGCAGGCCGGCATCGCCAAGGCCGGGGCCAAGATGATCACGGCGATGGCGTCGGCCAACGTGCCCAAGTACACCATCATCATCGGCGCGTCTTACGGCGCCGGCTACCTGGCGATGTGCGGCCGCCCGTTCAACCCGACGGCGATGTTCGCATGGCCCAGCGGCCGCGCGGCCATCATGGGTCCGGAGCAGGCGGCCACCGTGCTGGCGCTGGTGCGCAAGCAGATCAACAAGACCGAAGGACGCGAGTGGACGCCCGAGGAGGAAGAGGCCTTCAAAGTTCCGGTGCGCAAGATCTACGAAGACTTTCAGCCGGCCTCCAACTTCTCCTCGAACCTGTGGGTCGACGGTATTATCGACCCGGTGGAAACGCGCGACGTGATGGGGCTGTTGCTTGACCTCGCCTCGCGCACTGCCGCCAAACCGACGCCGTTCGGCATTTTCCGTTTCTAGCCGGGGCGCATGACGTGCAGCGGATCCGCAAGGTCTTGGGTGAGGCCGCCCGCAACGCGCTGTCTCGGCACACGCCGGCCGCGCCCGCGGCGGGCCGGGTCACCAGGTTGCGCTGCTGCGAGGGCGACACGGTGCGCGCCGGCGCGGTGTTGCTGATGATGCGGTCCGAGGAGAAATAATGAACGAAGCGATCTACTTTGATGAGCAACGCCGGCAGTTCCGCGACAACCTGCGCCGATTCGTCGATCAGGAGGTGGTCCCTCACGCAGCGCCGTGGGAAGAGGCGGGCATGGTGCCGCGCGCGCTGCTGCGCCAAATGGGCGAACTGGGCTTTCTGGGCATTCGCTACGACGAGCGGTACGGCGGCTCCGATCTTGACACGGTATATAGCGTAATCCTCGCCGAAGAACTCGGCCGCTCGACCTACGGCGGTTTCGCGGCGACGGTGACGGTACACACCGACATGGCCTCGCCCCATCTGGCGAACTTCGGCACTCCCGCGCAGCTCGCGCGCTACCTGCCCGCGATCACGCGCGGCGACAAGATCTGCGCGATCGCCGTCACCGAGCCCGACGCCGGCTCGGACGTGGCCGGCATTCGCACCCGCGCGGTACGCGACGGCGAGCACTGGGTGCTCGACGGCAGCAAGATGTTCATCACCAACGGTGTGCATGGCGACCTCTATTTCGTCGGCGCCAAGACCGACCCGACAGCCAAGGGCTCGCGCGGCATTTCGATCTTCATCGTCGAAAAGGGCACGCCGGGGTTCCGCGTCGGGCGGGCGCTGAAGAAAAGCGGCTGGCTGTGCAGCGACACCGCCGAGCTGGTGTTCGAGAACTGTCGCATCCCGGCCGAGAACCTGCTGGGACAGGAGAACAAGGGCTTCTACCAGATCATGCGCAACTTCCAAAACGAGCGCATGGTGATCGGCGCAGCGGCGATGGGCGAAGCGGCGCGCGCGATCGAACTGACGCTGGCCTACGTGCGCCAGCGCCGCGCCTTCGGCGCCACGCTGTGGGACAAGCAGGCCATCCGCCAGCGCCTGGCGATGCGCGCCGCCGAGGTCGAGGCCGCACGGCAACTCGTCTACCACGCCGCCTGGCTGGACGCCCAGGGCCGCGATTGCGTGAAGGAAGTATCGATGGTGAAGGCCTTGTGCGGCGAACTCGTCAACGAGGTGCTGTACGACTGCCAGCAGTTCCACGGCGGCTTCGGCTACATGCGCGAAGCCGCGATAGAGCGCATGGTGCGCGATGCGCGGGTCGAGGCCATCGGCGGCGGCGCCACCGAGGTGATGCTCGAAGAAGTGGCCAAACGGCTGTGAACATGAGCGCTTCGTCCCCGATCGGCGCGGCCGGCGGTTCAGGTTTGACTGCGAGGAAGTGTTGATGGCGCCAACCATGGGCCTGGAGGAGTTCGCCCAGTTCTGGGAGACGTCCGAGTATGCTTCCCCCTACAACCGGGAACTAGGGCTGCAGCCTCATTCGGTGCGGCCGGACTGGTGCGTGCTGAAGGTGGAATACGCGCACAAACTGGTTGGCGACCCGAACACGCGCGTGCTGCACGGCGGCGTCATCACGGCCTTGCTTGATGCCGCCTTCGGGTTCTCGATCTTCGTGAAAATGTCCCAGCTGCGGCTGATGGCGACGCTGGACCTGCGCATCGACTATCTCAAGCCGGCCACCCCCGACAAAGCCGTGCTGGGCGGTGCGGTTTGCTACAAGGTGACGGCGGATCTGGCTTTCGTCCGAGGCTGCGCCTATCACGAGTCGGCGGATGACCCGATAGCCACCGCGGTGGGCATCTTCATGTTCACCGACGGTCCTACGCTGATCAGCAACGAAGAGCTTGTGCGATGAAGTTCGCCGATATTTCGAGCAGTTGCAGGGCATCCAACGACTGGGGCCCGCTGGTGCAGTCGGTTCCGTACGCACGCTTCCTGAATCTGCGCATCGACATCAAGGGTGAAGAGTTCACCTGTATCCTGCCTTTCGATCAGAAACTGATCGGCAACCCTGTTCTGCCCGCCTTGCACGGCGGCGCGACCGGCGGTTTTATGGAGTGTGCGGGCATGTTCTATCTCCTTTGGCAAATGGACACCCCGACCTTGCCGAAGACGATCGACTTCAACATCGACTTTCTGCGTACCGGCCTCGCGCGAGACACCTATGCCAACGTGGTGATGGTCAAGCAGGGGCGGCGCGTGGCCAACCTGCGCATCGAGGCCTGGCAGTCGAGCCCGGACAAGCCGATCGCGCTCGGCCATTGCAACTTCATGCTCGGCGCATGACACCTCTCGGAAGAGCGGACGCTATGAATCAAGCTGTCGATCAATCCGTGTTCCGTGCGCGACTCTTCGCGGGCCAGACCGTGATCGTCACCGGCGGTTTCCTGGTGGACCGCGATGCGGTCAAGGCCAAGCATGATCGGCCTTGAACTCAGGTCAGCCCGGCGTGCTCAAACCGCCGTTGACGCTCAGCGTCTGGCCGGTGATGGCATCGGACTCGGGGCCGGCGAAGAACGCCGCGGCGTTGGCGATGTCCTGGCAATGCACCGGGAACAGCATGCGCTTGCGCAGGTTCTCGATCATGCCCTTGCCATGGCCGCCTTCGAGCGCCGGCGAGCCCGGTCCCCAGCGCGGCTTGGCGTCCCAGACGTAGCTCATCGCCACCGCGTTGACGCGGATGCCGTCGCGCCCCAGCTCACGCGCCAGTACGCGACACATTTGCATCATGCCGCCGGTTGCGCCGCCGATGAAGGATTCGCCGACCGTCGCCACGCGGCCTGCGTCGGTACCGATGGCGACGATCTTGCCGTGGCGATGGCGGCCCATCACCGCAGCGGCAGCCTGGATCGCAAACGCGCGCGTGAGCCAGTGGGCGCGGATGTAGTTCTCGAAATCGGCGCCGCCCATCTCCATGAACAGGCGGAAAGATGGCGAATCGGCGCTCGCGCCGGCGCCGCTGGCCACCAGGATGTCGAGGCGGCCGTGGCGCTCGGCGACACGGCCGACCATGGCGCGCACCGCGCCGGCGTCGGCGAGGTCGGCTTGCTCGAACTCGGCGCTGCAGCCGTTCGCCGCGATTTCGGCCACTACCGCTTCGCCGGCCGTGCGATCGCGGCCGTTGACCACCACCTGCGCGCCGCGCCGCGCCAATTCGGCGGCGACGGCACGGCCGATGTAGGCTGTGGCGCCGGTGACGAGGGCGATCCGGCCGCTAAGCGAGGGTGCAGGGCTCATACGTTGTTCTCCGATGTGGCGTGGGGTGCGGGCTCGATTGTACCGGGCATCCAGGCCGGCGGGACAGCGGAATCGCCCGCAGCGGACGATTTTCATCAACACCAAACCATGGAGGAGACGACAACATGACCCATCCGGCCCAAGGCAACAAGGTGCATCGCTTCAAGACGCACCGGCGCACCATCACCGAGACCGACATCGTGACTTTCGTCAACGTCGTCGGTCTGCACGAGCCCTTCTTCATCGACATGGAGTATATCCGCAGCCACATGTCGGCGGAGCACCGCAACCGCTTCGCGCCCGGCCCGATGATCATCTCGCTCGGCATGGGCCTGCTGGCGCCCCAGGTGGCCGGCATCATCGATGCGGTGTTCGACGGCCGCGACGCCGGTCCGTTCGGCGGCATGACCGGTGTCGAAGCACGGCTGCGCGGCGCACTGTTCCCCGGCGACACGATCCATGTCGAGGGCGAAGCATGGCTGCGCCCAACCACCTCCAGCGGCTACACCCTGATGGACCTGCGGCACCTCGTCATCAACCAGCGCGGCGAGACCATCGCCGACTTCACCGAGACGATCGCGTTCCTGCCCAAGGAAGCTTCCGGCGCGTGAATCCCGCAAGAATGCGGGGGTTACGCCGCTCTCCTGCATGGCGGGTTCAAACGCAAGGACGCAAAGCGGGGGTTGCTGCCCTCGGCAATGGCCAAGGGGCGCACCTCGCGCTAGTCTCGCGCGCCGCCCGCGTTTCAGCGCGTGATGCGCAGCGTCCCTAGCAGCCCGTCCGGATCGACCTGGGTTCGCAGCACCGCGAGCTCCCGTGCCGTGGGTGCCTCGGTCAGCGCGACCCGCGCGGGGACGATGACCTCGAAGCCGGTCTTGGCCTGCACCTCGTCGACGCTGACGCCTGGGTGCAGCGAGCGGATGCGCATGGTTCCGGTCTCGGGCGCGAAGTCGAACACGCCCAGCGGCGAGTACACGAGCCGTGGTCCGACGCACAGCGACTGCACGTACTTTTTGCGCTCGGCGGTATGACCGGGCGAACTGATGAAATCCACCTGCTCGACGAAGATCTTCGGGTTGTGGTGCATGGTGAAGAAGTAGAGGATGCCGAAGGACACGCCGAAACACAGCCCGACCGTGCCCACGCCGCGCACCTTGGGCGAGGCGTAATCGCCGACGCAGACCATGTTGCTGCTGCCGTATTTGTCGATCTGGATGCCACCGATCACGGCCACGATCTTCTCGTTGTCGCGGTTGTGGCGCCACATCTCGATGTCGACGATGTCCTCCATGTTCATCACGTACTCGGCGCCGCGCAGGACACGGTGATCGGAGGTCGAGGTCTGCAGCCTGGAACTCGAATTGATCGCGCCGCCCCCGCCGGCCAGCCACCACAGATTGGGCGCATACAGGATGCGCGCCAGCTTCAGCGCGGCCGCGGGCAGTTGCGAATAGGCGCCCACCGCGACCCAGTCGCCGTCGTGCTCCTTCATCTGGCGCGCGATCGCGACGGCCATGATCTCGCCGATCGAATACTCTTGTGGTGTCGTCGTGGTCGGCATGCCGGACTCCTCAAATCGATTCGCGCAGGTGCAGGAGGCGTTCGATGCCGAACTTCTCCAGGTAGGCGAAGTGATCCCTGGGCCCGAACACGAAGTCGCGCAGGTACGCGTCGATGTCGGCATCGCGGTAGTCGATCAGCGCCGGCTCGTCGTGGTTGTAGACGCCGTGACACGACAGCGGATGCGCGCCATACGGCACCTTCACCACCATGTCGATGTAGTGGCCTGGAATGCTGGTGCGCTTCGGGTCGGCCTGAATGCTCTCCAGCGTCACGATCTCCTCGGCGGTCACGATGGTGCGGCGCGAGGCCTTGGCGATCAGGTCGTCGGCCACCACCGAGCCGAGGTGCACAACATTGCCGTAGGGATCGCACTTGGCCGCGTGAATGATTCCGACGTCGGGCGCGATCGCCGGTGAGACGATGATCTCGCGTCCGGTATATGGGTCGGTGGTGCGCTTGTAGGCGGGCTCGTACTTGGGGTTGTCGCGCGCCTCGTGGCCGGGCGGGTAGGGCACGAAGGGCAGGCCCAGCGCGCCGGCCTTCAGCCCCAGCACGTAGTAGATCTCGTCGCCGTCGATGACCTTGATGCGCTTTTCTTCGGCCGCCTTGCGGTAACGCGGCGCCATGCCCAGGTGCTCGAGGCCGACGTAGCACACGGTAAGGGTGTCGACGCAGCCGGCGCCGACCAGCAGATCGGCCGGCATGCCGGCGCTGACGTTGGCAATCAGCTTGAGTCCCTTGGCGCCCCGGCGGACGATCTCGCGGATCAGCGCCATCGGCCCGTTGTGCGAATGAATGCCGCCGAAGGCAAGCGTGCTGCCGTCGGCGATCAGCGCGGCGGCCTGCGCCAGGGTGCCGACCTTGCTGGCGCGCTTGGGCGTGTCGATCACTTCCATGGTGGCGTCTCCCAAGGTATCAGGCGCAGCTGACGCGGGCGGGCAGCTCGCGCAGCAGGATCTCGCGCGCGTCGGCGATCATGCGATCGACGATCTCGCGCACCGGCAGCAGGCCATCGATGCGGGCCACGCCCTGCCCGCAGAAGACGCCCGACTCCAGGTGGCGGCCGACTTGCGCCGCGCCGAGTGCCATCGGCGTGCTGAGCAAGGCCTGCTCGGGCATCGGCAGCGCGGGCAGGCCCGAGGCCTCCCAGGCGGTGTCCCACTCGCTGCGCAGATGACGGCAGGTCTTCCCCGTGTACCACTTGCTGCGCACGGTGGCGCCATCGCCCGCTTCGACCAGGCGCGCCTTGTACCAGGCCGGTGCCTTGCATTCCTCGCTGGCGATAAAACGCGAGCCGACCCAGACGCCGATCGCGCCCAGTGCCAGCGCCGCTGCCAGGCCGCGGCCGTCGACGATGCCGCCGCCGGCCACCACCGGCACCGGGGCGACGCGCTCCACCACATGCGGTACCAGCACCATGCCGTCGACCTCGCCGCTGTGCCCGCCTGCCGCGGTGCCGGTGCAGATGACCGCGTCGATGCCACCGCGCGCGACATTGACTGCGTCCTTGACCTTGCCGACCACGCTCATCACCTTGATGCCGCGCGCACGCGCTTCGGCCACCATGAACGACGGGTCGCCGAGGGCCGAGACGAACAGCGCGGGTCGCTCCTGCAGGATGGCCTTGACCTGCTGGCGGCTGAAGGTCTCGCCCAGCTTGTACGCGGCGACCGAGCTCATGCCGGGCGTGGCGTGGCTGGTGTCATCGTCGAAGGGGATGCCGCGTTCGCGCAGAAAGCGTTCGCGGAACGCGAGGTGCTGCGGCGGTATCTTGGCCTTCGCCGCGGCCTCGCGAAAATCGAAGCCGTAGGTCTCGACGCGAGCCGGCAGCGCGATGTCCATGCCGAACGGTTTGCCGGTCAGCTTGCGGGTCTCGGCCGCCAGCGCCACGATCTCGTCGGGGTCCTTGTCGCCGCAGGCCAACACGCCGATACCGCCGGCCTCGGACACCGCGGCCACAAGCTGCGGGTCGGAGACGTCAGGCGCCATCGCGGCAAGCATGACCGGGTAGTCGATGCCGAGCAGGTCGCACAGCGAGGTGCGGAATCTCGTCGCAGCCATCCTTCGTCTCCTTGTTGTTCCTCTGCGCCGCCGCGTTGCGCTCAGCCGCGGCGCGGAAACAGGCCGATGTTCTTGCTGATGATTTTCAGCATGATCTCGTCGGCGCCACCGCCGATCGAGCACAGCCGGCCGTCGCGGAAAAAGCGCGATACCGGCGTCTCGTTGACGAAGCCCATGCCGCCATAAAACTGCAGGCAGCTATCGGCCACTTGGCGCTGCAGCCGGCCCACCTTGAGCTTGGCCATCGACGCAAGCGTGGTCACGTCCTGCCCGTCGACGTAAAGCTCGGTCGCGCGGTAGACCAGCGCACGCAGCGCCTCGACCTCGGTCTGCAGTTCGGCCAGCTTGAAGTGCAGGTACTGGTTGTCCAGCAGCGGCGCGCCGAAGGCCTGACGCTGCCCGGTATAGGCGGCGCATTCCCGGATGGTGCGCTCCATCAGCACCAACGAGGCCGCGCCGGCCCATAGGCGCTCCTCCTGGAACTGCTGCATCTGGTACTCGAAGCCGCGGCCCTCCTCGCCGATGCGAAAGCGCTGCGGAATTCGCACCTCGTCGAAGTGCAGCGGCGCGGTATCCGAGCTGCGCATGCCCAGCTTGTCGAGCCGCTTGCCGCGCGTGACGCCGGGCGTGTCCAGTGGCACGCACAACAGCGTCTTGTTGCGGTGCGGCGGTCCGTCGCCCAGGTTGCACAGCAGGCACGCCCAGTCGGCCTGCGTGGCGTTGGTGATCCACATCTTCGAGCCGTTGATCACGTAGTCGCCACCGGCGCGCCGCGCCCTGGTCTTGATCGCGGCGACGTCGCTGCCGGCCTGCGGCTCGGACACGCCGATGGCCGCCACCCAGTCGCCGGCGATCGACGGCGCGAGGAACTCGCGGCGCAGTGCGTCCGATCCGAAGCGCGCCAGCGCCGGTGTCGCCATGTCGGTTTGGCAGCCGATGGCCAGCGGCACGCCCATGCAGTCGGCGTGGCCGAGCGCCTCGGCCATCACCAGCTCGTAGCTGTAGTCCAACCCCTGCCCGCCGTATTCGACGGGCTTGTGGATGCCGAGCAGGCCCTGCGCACCGAGCTTTTTGAACAGCGCGTGCGCGGGGAAGATGCCCTCGGCCTCCCATGCGTCGGCGTGCGGATTGATCTCGGCATCGACAAAGCGCAGCACGCTGCGCCGCAGTTGTTCGTGTTCGCTCGTGAACAGCATGGTGCCCGGCTGGCCGTCGTCAAGCCAGCGACTCGTAGTGGAAATCCGTGATGCGCCCTTCGGGCTGGTCTTTGAAGCGAACCTGCACGCGCGTGCCCGGTTTCAGCGCGGCCATGGCGCGCGGCACATCCGACAAATCGAGGCCGCGAACGAAGTTGATCATCGCGGTGTCGACGCCGTCCAGCCGCACGTAGGCGATCGCGTAGGGCGGCGCCGGCAGGTTCTCGAACTGCGCGCTGACGATGGTCGCCGCTTCGATCACGCCCTGCAGGCCGGCCTGGACCCACTCGTCGCAGACCTCGAACGAGCGCTCGCAGTAGGCGCGCGGCGGCAAGTAGGCGATGCCTGACTTGCTGCAGCGGGTGGCCAGGATCTGCTTGCGCTTGAGTCCTTCGAAGAACAAGCCGGCGACCTTGCCGACCGAATAGTTGTAGCGGACGTGCCATTCGCCGTGGATCACGTCCGTCGGCTCGATTCTGTGTTTGTCGTTCACGTTCATTAGGGTCCCTATCGCGTGTAGTCGTCGCCGAAGGCAGTGCAGGTGAAGAACTGCGCCGAGCCGCCGATGGCCGTCGCCAGGGCCATGTGAACGCCCTTGGCCTGGTAGGCGCCGGCACGGCCCATCACCTGCAGCGCCGCTTCAATGCCGCGCACCAGACCGCTGACGCCGATCGGGTTGGCACACAGCGTGCCGCCCGAAGGGCTGACGGCCCAACGTCCGCCGATGTCGAAGGCGCCTTCGTCGCTGAGTCGGGCGGCCTCGCCGCGCGCGCAGAAGCCCAAGCTCTCCATCTGCGGAAACTGCATCGAGCTGAACGGGTCGTACAGCTCGACCACCTGGATCTGCTTTCGCGGATCGGTGATGCCGGCGTGGGCGTAACAATCGCGCGCCGCAATTTCCAGTTCCCCAAGATCGGCGTACTCGGTTTCCGCCTTCGGGCCGACCTTGTCGCCCATGAAGACGGTCTGCGTGACGGCGCCGATGCCGTTGACGAATGCCGGTCGCGTGCATCGGGCCGCGGTCACCTCGCCGTCGGCGAGGATCATGGCCGCCGCACCGGCCGAGCGTGGGCAGATGTCGAACAGGTGGTAGGGGTAGGCCACGCGAGGCGAGTTCAGCACGTCCTCAACGCTGATGTGGCCCTTCAAGTGGGCATTGTCGTTGAGCATGGCGTTGCGGCGCGCGCGCACGACCACGCGCGCGAACTGCTCCTCGGTGGTGCCATACATGTGCATCTGGCGCTGCGTTGCCAGAGCCGTCATCGTCACCGTGTTGAGCGCGCAATCATGCTCGTAGAACCGGTCCCAGATGAGGTTCAGCACATGCTGCGCGTCCGGCGTTTCCGATACGCGGTCGGCACCGACGACCAGAACGGTGCGAAACAAGCCGCTCGCCACGTGCGTGTAGCCGGCCTGGAGCGCCGAGCCGCCGGTGGCGCCGCCCGTATGCACGCGCAGCAAAGGCTTGCCCGCCGCCCAGATCGAATCGACGGCCCACTTTTCACAATCATTGACGCCCATGAACTGGGTCGGCGCCATCGAGAAGACCACGGCGTCGATTTCGTCGGGTGTCATGCCGGCATCGTCGAGCGCGGCCTTGGCGGCGTCCTGCGCCAGCTCGACATAGGTCTTGTCCGGTCGCTGGCTTCGAAATGGGGTCTGGCCGACGCCGATGACTGCGACACGCTGGGGCTGCACCTTCATGCTCCTTCGAAAATGGCCACCGCGGCGCTCTGCGCCGCGAATCCGCATAGCCCCACGGCAGCGGCCCGCCTGGCGCCCGGTACCTGCACCGGGCCGGCGCGGCCCGCCACCTGCAGCACGGCTTCGGCCGCGCCGACCAGGCCAGTGCAGAAGTACGGATTCTGCGCGAACGGGCCGCCGGAGGGCGACACGGCCACCGAATCAGCAATGGCCAAGGCGTGGCGCAGCGCCAGATCGTGATAGCCGGTCTGCGCGTCGAGTTCGATCACGTCGAGCGCCGCCGCATCGTCGATGCCGGCCTGGCGGGCAGCGGCGGCGAATGCGCCGCGCACCGCGTCAAGTGACGACAGCCGCCGGGCGCCGAGCTGGTAGCTGTCGACGCGCCAGGCGATGCCGCTCATGCGTGCCAGCGGGCGGACATTCGAGTTCGCCTCAACCCAGCGCTCCGACGCCATCAACAGCGCCACCGCGCCGTCGGTCGGTGGCGCCTGGTGGCCGGCGCGCAGGGGCGCGGCGACGTAGGGGGAGGCGAGCAGTTGGTCGGGCGAAACCGGTGGCGGCCGGGTACCGCGCGGGTTGCGTGCCGCCTGCCGCAGGTAGGTGGCTGCGGCGGCGGCCGCTTGCTCCTCGGTACAGCCGATCGACTCGGCGCTGGCCCTCGCCAGCAGCCCGTCGGCGATGCTCATGTTGAGCCCGATGGGCCGGGTGAAGAACGGATCGCAGCGCATCCGCATCACGTCTTCTAGCGGCGCGGTCGAGGTCTTGCACCAGCTTACCACCAGCCCGAGATCGAAACGGCCCGATCCGAGCCGCGTAGCCTCCAGACAGAGACCGTGCATGCCCGAGTCGGTGGCCTTGAGTTCGTCCTTCAGATAGGCGCCCGAGGGCGCGGCTAGCAGCATGCTCGAAATGCTCCGCCCGTCGAGTTCGTCGCAGCCGGCGATGGTCACATGATCGAGCAGCCTGCGCTCGATGCCGGCGCCGTCGAGGCAGGCGCGGGCGGTGTCGTGCACCATTTCCTCCAGGCGCTTGTCGGCCACTTTGACCTTCGCCGGGTGCATCGCCACGCCAATCACATACATACCGATGGTCACGTCCGCTCCTGGGCTCGGACGTCGCCTTGCCCTGTGCCGCGCGTAGAGGAAAGCCCGAATCTACTTGTAAGTCTAATCACTGTCAATATGGACAAGCATTTAAACCGATGGTAAAATTTTGTCGCTTGCCGGATCCGTGCACGCAGTGCACGCAGAGCGCTGGGCGGAAAGCAAGCAACCCGCGCCCGGCAACCGGCGGTGGACTCACGCCATGGAGTGAAGATGACGGCTACGCTTGCAACCGGGGTCTGAGGTGACGAAGTTGCGCGAACGCGAGGTCTGGAAAGCGGCTCTGCCGAGCACCGTTGAGCGCCGCCAGATCAAGCTGGACGTTCTGTACCGCGAGGCGGCACACAGCTTCAGCAAGGACGGTTTCCACGGCACCTCGCTCGACGAGATTGCCCGCAACCTGGGGCTCACCAAGGCTGCGCTGTACTACTACGTGAAGAACAAGCAGGAACTGCTGTACCGTTGCCACGAACTGGCGATGAAGGCGGCGCTCGAAGGGCTGGAGCGCGGCGCGCGGCAGGGCCGAAACGGCCGCGAGAAGGTGGTGCTCGCGCTGCGCCACTACCTGGTGTGGCTGATCGGCAACCATGGATCGGCGGTCGTGCTCCTCGAGGAGAATGCGATGCGCCCGGCTGAAAGGGCGAGAATCGTGGCCCTGCGCGACAAGTTCGAGCGCCGGCTGCGCGCCCTGGTCGAAGCCGGCATCGCCGACGGGAGCATCGTGCGCTGCTCTCCGCGGCTGGTGATCTTTGCCGCGATGGGGATGGTAAACTGGGTGCAAAAGTGGTTCGACCCGTCCAAGGAATGGAACGGCGCCCAGATTGCGGTGGCGATCACCGAAATCATCGAGCGCGCTCTTTCCACGGTGCCGGCGCCGGCCCTGACGCGCGATCCGAAGATGTTATCGACCGAGTCTGCGGCCTGACCCGAGGTACGTTGACGGCCACGGCGCAGCGACTGCAAGAGGACAACATGGACTTCGATCTTAACGACGATCAGCGACGCATCCAGGAGGCCGTGCGCGAGTTCGCCCGATGCGAGGTGGAGCCGGTCGCGCAGCAACTCGACGCCGAGGGCCGGTTCCCGGTGGAGCTGGTGCACAAGGTCGGCCAGGCCGGGGTGATGTCGATCCCGTTTCCGGAAAAATTCGGCGGCATGGGCCTCGGCACCTTCGAGGCCGTGCTGGCGCTCGAGCAGCTCGCGCAAGCCGATCAGTCGCTCGCCGTCACCGCGATGGTCAGCATGGCGACCGGGCTGATCCTGATGCGTTTTGGTACCGAGGCGCAGATCGCCCGTTTTCTGCCGGACGTATTGACCGGAAAATGTCTCGGCGCCATCGCCGGCACCGAACCCCAGGCCGGGTCCGACACTTCCGGTTTTCGCACTCGCGCGGTCGAGGTCGGCGGCGGCTGGGCGATCACCGGCGAGAAGGCCTACATCACCAACGCCGGCACGGTGATTACCTCGTACGTGATGGTGTTGGCCAGCACGCGCGTGGAAAACGAGCATCGCTCGTTCACGCTGTTTCTGGTTCCCGCCGGGACCGGGGGTTTCACGCCGGGCGAGCGCTACAAGAAAATGGGCTGGAAGTCGTCGGACACGCGGCCGCTTTACTTCGATGACTGCCGTGTCGGCGCCGACATGATCATCGGCGAGGCGCATCGCGGCCGCCATCTGCTGCACAAGGGCTACCAGCAGGCGCGGCTGTTTCTGTCCGCGTGTTCGCTGGGCCTGGCCCAGGCAAGCCTGGACCGCGCGTTGCAATACGCCAAGGATCGCAAGGCTTTCGGCGGCACGCTGGGCTCGTTGCAGATGATCCAGGAAAAGATCGCGGAGATGGCTGTGCTGGTCGATACCGCGCGCCTGCTGACCTACCGGGCGGCGGTGCACGCCGACGCCGGGCGAGCGGATCTGAAGGAACTGGGCATGGCGAAGTACTGGGCCACCGACGTCGGATCGCGTTGCGCCGACATGGCGCTGCAGATCCACGGCGGCTGGGGCTTCATGGACGACTGCGCGGTGTCGCGCTACTACCGCGACAACCGCGTCTGCACCATCGGCGACGGCGCCAGCGAGATCCAGAAGCTCGTCATCGCGCGCGAGCTCGGGCTCGACGTGCGCTTCTGATCGGCGCCGGCCGTGGGACACGCGACCGAATTCGACTGGGCTGCGGCGCGCATCGCGCGCGTGACGATGACGCGCGCCGCCGAGATGAACACGCTGTCGCACGAGCTCTTGGACGAACTCGAAGCGGCCTTGACGCGGGCGGCAGTCGAGGGCGCCCGGGCGCTCATCATCACCGGCAGCGGCCGCGCCTTTTGCTGCGGTGCGCACCTGAAATACTTCGACGAGTCGGCGCATGGGCCGGACCATCGCTTCGACGTGCGCGACGGCTACCTGGCCAAGATCGCGGCACTGTTCGATCGCCTCGAGTCGCTGCCGCTGCCGGTCATCGCGGCGATCAACGGTTATGCGCTCGGCGGCGGCTTCGAGCTGGCACTGGCCTGCGACTTGCGCGTCATGTCGAAGACCGCCCGCATCGGCCTGCCGGAAGTGAAGCTCGGCGCCACGCCGGGCGCCGGCGGCGTGCAGAAGCTGCAGAAATTCTGCGGCCGCGGCAAGGCGTTCGAGTGGATTCTGCTGGCACGCCAGATCGACTGGCAGCAAGCCGAGAGGGCGGGGCTGCTATGCGACGCCACCGAGCCCGATGCGCTGATGGCGCGCGCGCTTGAGCTGGCCGAGGAGTTGTGCCGCCACAGCCCGCGCGCCCTGGCGCAGTGCAAGGCCTCGATCCACCTGGCCGGTGACGTCGACCAGCGCAGCGCGATGCGCTTCGGCATCGAGGCACTGGCAGCGCTGGTGGACAGTGCCGACTGGCGCGAAGGAATGAGCGCATTCAAGGACAAGCGCGCGCCCGAGTTTTGAGGCGCATTTGCTCCGGCGCTGCACACACGCCATAAGAACACGCAGCGCCGAGCAAGGAGAAGGAGGAGATATGGTTCCGATCAGTGAACTTTCGCCGCTCGCCGGCCGTGTTCCGCGCCACGCGCAATGACGGCCGAGCCGGCGCTCGAAGCCGTCGATCTGAAGGTGTCCTTCGGCGCCATCAAGGCGCTCGACGGCGTCTCGCTGCGCGTCCACGAAGGGCAGATCCTCTCCGTGATCGGTCCGAACGGCGCGGGCAAGAGCAGTCTGCTCAACTGCCTTTCGGGCGTTTATCGGCCGCACAGCGGCCGCGTGCTGTTCCACGGCCGCGACATCACCGCTCTGGCGCCGCATCGGCGCGCTGCGTTGGGCGTCGCGCGCACCTTCCAGGGGATCCAGTCGTATGCGTCGATGACGGTGCGGCAGAACATCCTCGCGGGCTTCCATTGCCGGATGAAGACCGGGCTGCTCGACGCGCTGCTGTACTGGCCGCGCGCGCAGCGCGAGGAGCGCGAGTTCAGCGCGCGCGCCGAGGAGATCATCGAGTTCCTCGAACTCGAGGAGTTGCGCCATACGCTGGTCGGCGAACTCGGCTACGGCCTGCGCAAGCGGGTCGATCTGGGGCGGGCGCTGGCGCTCGGGCCGCGCGTGCTGGTGCTGGACGAACCGATGGCCGGCATGAGCGTGGAGGAAAAGGCCGACCTCGCGCGCTTCGTGTTGGACATCCGCGCCGCACACAACACGCCGGTCATCCTGGTCGAGCACGACATGGAGGTGGTGATGGACATCTCCGACCAGGTGCTGGTGATGGAGTGGGGCCGCGCCATCGCGCTCGGCGCGCCCGCCGAGGTGCGCATCGATCCGCGCGTCATCAATGCCTATCTCGGAGCGGAGGAGTCGTGAAGCGCCTGCTCGGCGAACTGGGCACCGATCCGCGCACCATCGACGGCCGCGCGCTGCCGGCGCTGTTGCTCGAGCGCGCCGCGCGCCATCCGCGGCAGGTATTCATGCGCACCAAACACCACGGCGTGTGGCGCGAGCACGGCTGGGGCGAGGTGCTGGCGCGCGTGCGCGAGTTCGCCGCCGGCATGGCCGCGCTCGGCGTGCGTGCGGGCGAACGCGTCGCGATGATCAGCGAGAACATCGTCGAGGCGTTCTGGGCCGAGTACGCGACCCAGTGCCGCGGTGCGAGCTTCGTCGGCATCTACCCCGACATCGCGACGCACGAGCTGCTGTATTTGCTCGAGCACTCGCAGGCGCGTCTGCTATTCGCCGAAGACCAGGAGCAGATCGACAAGGTGCTGGCGATCCACGACCGGCTGCCGCAACTCCGATGGGTTGTGTACGTAGACCCGCGTGGCCTGTGGGGATACAGCCGGCCGTGGCTGCTCAGTCTGCCGGAGTTCGTCGCACGCGGCCGCGCCGACGCCGCGGCAGCGCCGGACGAATTCGAGCGCTGCGCGCGCGCGGTGCGGCTGGATGACGTGGCGGTGGTCAGCTACACTTCGGGCACCACCGGCCGTCCGAAGGGCGCGCAGATGACCCACCGCCAGGTTCTCGACAGTGCTTACCGCGTGATGGCGGCGTTCCGCTTGCCGCCGCACGCCGAATACTTGTCGTACATTTCGCTCGCCTGGGCGGCCGAACAGATCACCGGCGTGGCGCTCGGCGTGCTCGCGCCGCTAGTCGTCAATTTCGCCGAGAAGCCGGAGACCATCAAGCACGACCTGCGCGAACTCGGGCCGCAGTTCCTGCTGTTCGCGCCGCGCCAGTGGGAGATGATGTCCTCCGACATGCAATCGCACATGCTGGAAGTGGGCGCCGTGCGGCGGGCGCTGTATCGGTGGGCGCTGCGGGCGGGTGCCGCCGCGGTCGAGCCGGACGCCGGGCCGGTGAAGAAGGGCTTGCGCGCGATCGCCGACCGGCTGGTGCTGCGCGCGCTGCGCGACAACCTCGGGCTGGTGCGCACGCGCGCCGCGCTCAGCGCCGGCTCGGGGCTGTCGGCCGAGATCTTCGCGCTGTTTCGCGCCCTCGGCGTGCCCTTGCACAACGTGTACGGCTCGACCGAAGCCGGGCTGCTGACGGCGCACTGGAAGGGTCGCTTCAAGGCCGAGACCATGGGCCAGATCCTGCCGTCCTGTCCGTCGCTCGACTCGCCGATCGAGTTGACGATCAGCGACAGCGGCGAGCTGCTGGCGCGCGGCGGCAGCGTGTTCGTCGGCTATCTCGGCGACGCCGCGGCCAGCGCCGAGATTTTCGATGCCGAGGGCCGCCTGCGGACCGGCGACGCGGTTCACCTTGACGAGGCCGGCGACCTGATCTTTCTCGACCGTGTCAAGGACCTGCGGCGGCTGGCCGGCGGCCACGTGTTTCCGCCGCAGTTCATCGAGAACCACTTGCGCGCCTCGCCCTTCATCCGCGACGCGATCGTGATCGGCGACGAAACCCGCGAGTTCGTGACGGCGCTGATCAACGTCGATGGCGAGATTTTTCGCCGTTGGTCGGAGCAGCGCGGTTTGGCTGCGGCCACGTTTACCGAGATGAGCCAGCTCGATCCGATCCGGCGCGAGGTCGCGGCCGCCGTGGCAAGCGTCAACCGCCTGCTGGACCCGGCTGCGCGGGTCGTGCGGTTCGCGAACCTGCCCAAGGATCTGGATCCAGACGATTCCGAACTGACGCGCTCGCGCAAGCTCAGGCGCGGTGTCATCGACGAACGTTTTGCATCGATTATCGAAGCGCTGTACGGCACCTCCGGCGAATGCCAGGCGCGGATCCGCATCCAGTATCAGGATGGGACCGAGGGCTCGCTTGCCGCTCGGGTGTTCATCAATTCGCTGCCGGGCGCCCATGAATAGCTTTTTGCAGGCTCTGGCGAGCGGCACCCTGACCGGTCTATTGTACGGACTGATCGCATTGTCCTTCGTGGTCATCTACCGCGCCGCGCGCATCGTCAACCTGGCGCAGGGTGAAGTGCTGATGGTCGGGGCCTTCAGCATCTGGATGATGACGCTCGCGGCCGGCCTGCCGGCGCTGCTCGGCAGCGGCCTCGCCCTGCTGGTCGCGGCCCTGATCGGCCTGGTGATCGAGCGCCTGGTGTTTCGCCCGCTGATCGGCCGGCCGACGACCACGATCGTGCTCGCCAGCGTGGCCTTGATCATCGTGCTGCGCGGTGCGTCGCAGATGGTCTTCGGTCCGGAGGCGCGGCCGTTTCCTCAGGTGCTGCCCGCCGGCGCCTTCAAGCTCGGGCCCTTGCACTTGAACCTCGCGCTGACCATCGGCGCGGTGCTTACCCTGATCGTCACCGAGGCGCTGCACCGGTTCTTCATGAACACCACGGCCGGCCTGCGCCTGTCGGCGGTGGCCGAAGACCACATGACGGCCTTGTCGATGGGGATCTCGGTGAGGCGCTCGGCGGCCATCGCCTGGGCGCTGGGGGCGTTGCTGTCGGCGCTCGCGGCGGCAATCTATCTTTCGGGTGCGGCGCTGGATGTGAGCGTGGCCGGCATCGGCTTGCGCGCCTTGCCGGTGGCCCTGCTCGGTGGCATGGAGTCGGTCCGCGGCGCCACGCTGGCCGGCGTGCTGGTCGGCGTCGGCGAGTCGCTGGCCGCCACCTACCTCGATCGCCACACCAGCGGCACCATGTCGCAGGTGTTTCCGTTCCTTGTGATGATCGCGCTGATGCTGATCCGTCCACAAGGCCTGTTCGGCTGGAAAGTCATCGAAAGGGTATAGGGATGCTCCCCTCTGGCGTCTTCTTCCGCGACTTCGCCGCCGAAGCGGCCTATCTGCGCACCGGCCCGCAGCGCCTGGCGATGGCCTTGTTCGTGCTCGCGCTGGTGCTCTTGCCCGCGCTGGCCGGCGCCTATCTTGTCGGCGTGATCACGCTGATGTTCGTGACGATGATCGCGGTACTCGGACTGCAGATCACCGTCGGCATGGCCGGAATGATCAACATCGGCCAGTCCGCCTTCGTCGGCGTCGGTGCTTTCGTCTCGGCATCCCTGGCGTCCAAGCTCGGCTGGCCGTTCTGGCTGACGCTTCCCGCCGCCGCGCTCGCTGCCGGCGTGTCGAGTCTGTTATTCGGCTTGCCTGCCCTTCGCATCAAGGGGTTCTACCTGGCATTGACGACGGTGGCGGCGCAGATCATATTTCCGATCGGCATCGCCCGCTTGCCCACCGCCTGGTTCGGCGGCTCCAGCGGACTGGCGGTCGAGCCGGTGTCGATCTTCGGCCACGCGCTGTTGAAGCAGCACGAGCTGTACTACTTCAACCTCGCCTTCGTTCTGCTGTTCACGCTGCTGGCCTTCAATCTCAAACGTACGCGCGTCGGGCGCGCGCTCATCGCCGTGCGCGACAACGACATCGCGGCTTCGGTGCTTGGGGTCAACATCGGCTATTACAAGCTGATTGCGTTCTTCGTCGGCGCCATGTTCGCCGGCGTCGCCGGCGCGCTGCTGGGCTATGTAGTCAGCTACGTGACGACCGACCACTTCACGCTCTGGCTGTCGATCTGGTACATCAGCATGCTGATCGTCGGCGGCATGGGCAGCCCGCTCGGCGCCATTTTCGGCACGGTCGTCATCACCGCGCTGCAGGAGAGTCTGCACGCGCTGGGCAATGCGGCGGCGGCCCGCTTCGGTAGCGACTTCGGCGCGTTCATCTTCCCGGCGACCAATTCGGTGCTCGGGGTGCTGATCATCGCGATTCTTGTGTTCCAACCACACGGTCTGCTCACGGGTTGGAACACGCTCAAGGCGGCCTACCGCATCTGGCCCTATCGGCATCACGGCGGCTAGCAGCGGTGGGCCGGTAGGCGTCTTGGGGAACCAGCGCAGTGGCATCGAAGAAGTGAGCAGGCAACGTTCGACTACACACTCAAGGAGACTCCATGACCTATCTCGATTTCATCATCAAGTCCATCCGCACCGGCGTTGCGGCGTCGTGCGCGGCACTGGCCATCTCGGCCCCCCCGGTGGCCGCGCAAAGCACGTACACGTTCAGTGTGTCCGTGGATTTCACCGGCCCGTTTGCCGACATCATGCCGAGCTGGCACGCCGGGCAGCGCGCGATGTTCGCCTACTGGAACGACACCAAGGGCAAGGAACTCGGCATCAAGGCCGATTATAAGGTCTACGACATGCGCTACGACGCGGCGCTGGTCGCTTCCAGCTGGCCCGGCATCCTCGCCAAGGACAAGCCGATCATGCATCTGGGCATGGGCACGCCGGATCTGGTGTCGCTGGGCAAGCGCCTGCCGCGCGACGAGGTGCCCATGATCATGCCGACGGCGATGGTGGGTCTGATGTGGGCGCCGAACGGCTGGCACTTCTCGTTCCGCCCGACATACAGCCAGGAGTTCGCGGCTTTGCTCGCCGAGTTGCAGAAGAACCTGCCGCAGAAGCGCGCGCTGCGCATCGCCACCGTCAGCACGCAGGGCAAACCGGGTTACGAAGATCAGGTCAACGGCGTGGTGCACCTCGCCAAGACCTACCCCGATCGCTTCGCGATGGCGAGCTTCGTGTGGATCGAGGACAACCCGGTCTCGGCCACCGACCGCATCCGCACCGCGCTGCGGGACAATCCCGATGTCTTCATCGTCGGCGCCACCACCGCGCAGGCGGTGTCCACGCTGAAGGCGCTGAAGGAACTGGGCCGCA
>Ga0082335_1001988_pt1 | contig 40050 bp, 33 predicted proteins | sample Subgrocontami58m_FD_72375 | JGI IMG/M metagenome (GOLD analysis project Ga0082335, IMG submission 72375) | Subsurface groundwater microbial communities from S. Glens Falls, New York, USA - GMW37 contaminated, 5.8 m (SPADES assembly) (version 2) ...
CATGGCCCGGCAGAACGCTTCGTTGGCGTGACGGCAGCGGCCGTCTGCGGTGAGCACGAGCACGAGGTCCTGGGTCTGCTCGATCACCTGCGCCAGCAGCTTCATCGTCGCGCCGGCCTGCTGGAGCTCCGCGCGCTCGGCGGCGATGCGCGCCACGAGCAGCGGCAGCACGGAGATGATCGTGATGGCGGTCGAGAGATCGCGAAATCCCTTGAACGCTTCCTCCGGCGCGATCTGTCTCAGGCCGAAATCGAGAAACGGCAGGAGCGCCACCGCGGTGAAGATGACCCACGGCCGCGGCCGCGCCAGTTCTTCCTCGTCGGCCGCCGCGGCGTCGATTCCGTTGGACGAAGGCGCGAGGGTGGCCGCCCACGGGAAGAACGCGAACGGCAGAATCCATGTGAAGTCGTAGACGAACGCGGTGCGATACGTGCCCTGCCAGACCTCCACGTTGCTGAGCGTCAGCGTGACGAAGCTCACGAGCGCGCCGAGCGTGAGGCGCCGGTAGGTGTCGCGCCACGCCGTGTGCCGCGCCGCGAACATCGCGGCTGCCATGCCGGCCGCCACGAGCGCCTGCTGCATCTCGGACACGATCAGCAGCGACGTCGAGGTGGGCGCGGTGACGAAGAAGGAATAGAGAAACCCGGTGACGACAGCCAGCCCCGCGATGTCGACGGCGGTCGTGGCCGCGAGCGGCTCCCGGGGACCGCGGTGTGGCTGCGCCAGGAGCGCGAAGAGCGGCGCCACGCTTCCGAAGAGCGCGAACACGGCCGGCCATGCGAGCCACGTGCCCCGCCCGACCATGAGCTCCTCGGCCGCCCACCCGGTCAGCCCGATGGCGGACATCGCCAGGCCGAGCGCGACGGTCGCCCAGAACAGCCACTGGCAGCCGCTCCAGGTCTGCCGCCGCTTCACGATGACCGCGGCGCCGACCAGGGGCGGGACGAGCAATGCGGCCGCCCGGAACCAGCTCAGAGGGGCCGGCTGATCGCGCAGGAGCCAGCCGACAATCGCGTAGCCGGTCGAATAGAGGATGCCGAGAAACAGCCAACTCATCGCTACGTATTTGTCGGCTCTTCGTCTTCCGCAAAGTAGTGTGCGGAAAGGGTCTTGGCCTGACCTGACCCTGGCGAACGATGCCGGACGGACCCACCCGGCCCACCTGCCCCACCCGGCCCACCCGACCTATCTGCCCCCTCCGCTGCGCCTGAACGTCGCCTGAAATCCCATCGCGCCGGCGACGAATCCCGCATCGATCAGAAACGCCGACATCGCGTGGAGCGGCGGCGGGGTCCCGTCGATTTCCTCGATGAGCATGCCGCGCGGGGCATCGCGTCCCGGCTCTCCGGTGCGCGCCCGGTCAATCAGCACCTGCGCGACGGCGCGCCCCGCTTTGGAACGATCCGGCTCGGCCTCCGGAAGGAACGTCACGAGCTGCCGATCTCCCCGCGCGAGGTACGCGGCGATCGCGCCGTTGACGAGGATCACGGTCGCGCCGACCGAGCGCGTCGGCGCGCGTGAGGTGTCCACACCGGTTGGTCGTCGTTGAGGCCATTTGAGCGTCGCGCCGTAAGGATTTGCGGGATCGGTCGCCGCCAGGACGACGACCTCCACAGCGTCGGGCGCATCGCGTAGCGATCGTAGCAGGTCGAGCGCGCCCGGCACGGTGAACTGCGTTGCGCCGAGCCCGGCGACGAAATAGCCGCGCCGGATGCGTCCGTGTTCCTCCATGGCTTTCAGGACCGGATACACAACGCCGAAGCCGCCAGGAATGGTTTCAGCCGTCACCGCCTCGCGCGTGAGCACGCCGTGCCTCGCGAGCAACTGCTCGGTGAGCGACGCCGCCCACTTCGTTGTCACGGGGTCGGGAGTCGTTTGCCGGTTCTGCGCCCTGCTGTGCCCCATGGGCGCCGAACCGGCAAACGACTCCCGACCCCAGCGCACAAGCGCCCACCGTCCTTCCGCTGACGCCGGCGCAAGCCGCCGCGAGTGGAACGACGCGACGTCCGGACGGCGACCCTTCGCGTGGCGGCGAGGCGCGCGCGCTCGCGTGAACGCCCGCAGTGCGTGAAACGTGTCGTTCGTGATCAGCCCGAGCCAGACCAGATTCCAGAGCGCATCGACCGTTTCGGCGGGATAGCCGGCGCCGACCGCTTCGTGGAGCGGCCCGAAGAACGACGCGCCGCGCGCCCGCAGGACCTCGAGGATCGCCGTTTCGCGCGCCGGGAGATCACGGTCCGGCTGAAGCCGGACACCACCTTTGCCGGGCGTTTGTCCCGTGGCGTCCGGCTTCAGCCGGACCATCGCTTGTCCGGTAGTGTCCGCCTTCAGGCGGACCGTCGCTTGCGCGGTAGTGTCCGCCTTCAGGCGGACCGTCGCTTGCGCGGTAGTGTCCGCCTTCAGGCGGACCGCCGGCGGCAGCAGACGCAGCAGATGATCGGCGAGGTACAGCGCGATGCGACCGTCGCGTTCGCCGAGCGGCTCGACGCCGACCCAAACCACCTCGCCGGCCGCGGTCACTGCATCGAGATCCGCCGGATCGTACCCGTCGATCCGCGCCGGCAGGATCTCGATCTCGAGGATCGACGCGGGGAGCGGCGCGCCCTGCAGCTGCTCGATGGCGTCGAGCAGCGCGTCGGCGCCGTGACGCCGCTTGACGATCCCCTGCCAGGTGGTGGTGAAGCGTCCGAGCACGGTCTGATCGACCGGCTCCACCTCGTGCCGCAGCTTCGCCAGCGACCGCCGCCGGAGCATCCGCAGCACCACCGCGTCGGTCCACTCGCGTCCGGTGCCGCCGGGCCGGAATTCGCCTTCGACCAGCCGCCCTTCCGCGGCGAGCCGCGTCAGCACGGCGTCCGCCGCCGAGATTGCGAGACCGTACCGCATCGAGAAATCCGACGCTGCGAACGGCGCATGCGTGCGCGCGTACCGTCGCGCCAGATCGCCCAGCGGATCGCGCACCGGCTCCAGCAGCGATTCGGGAATCCCGACCGGCAGCGGCACGCCGAGTGCGTCGCGAACGCGCGCGGCGTCCTCGACCGCGATGAACCGCGGGCCGCCACTGATTGGGACCGCCAGCACCCGCCGCGCGGCGGCGAGCGCAAAGATGCTCGCGGCGACCTCGCCGGTCGTCGCGCGCTCGCGGACTTCGGCCTCGGTCAGGTCGCCGAGCGACAGCAGCATGTCGTGCACGCCGTCGGCGCTCTTCACGCGGTACTCCGGATCGAGCCGCTGCAGCTGCCGCTCCACGGCGTCCATCGACTCGGCGTCGAGCAGCTCGCGCAGCTGCGACTGGTCCACGGCCAGCGCCTGCGCGCGCCGTTCGGCCAGCGGCGCGTCGCCGTCGTAAATGAAGCTCGCGACGTAGCTGAAGAGCAGCGAGGCCGCAAACGGCGACGGCGTCTCGGATTCGACCGTCGCGATGCGGACCTTCCGGCTGCGGACATCGCCGAGCGTCGCGATGAGCGCAGGCATGTCGAAGAAGTCGCGCAGGCACTCGCGGTACGTTTCGAGCAGGACGGGAAACGATCCGTATCGCGAGGCGACGGCGAGCAGGTCGGACGCGCGCTTGCGCTGCTGCCACAGCGGCGTCCGCGTGCCGGGACGACGCTTGGGCAGCAAGAGCGATCGTGCCGCGTTCTCGCGGAACTTTGCCGCGAAGAGCGCGGTCGCCCCGAGCTGCCGCACGACCAGGGCCTGGACCTCGTCCGGCTCCGGGAGGAGCAGCCGCGCCTCCGGCGGCTGGTCCACGTCCCCAAACCGCACCACGAACCCATCGTCTCCCCAGAGCGTCTCGACGTCCGCGCCGGTTTCCTCCCGAACCTTCGCGGCGACGGCCATCGCCCACGGCGCGTGGATCCGGCCGCCGCGCGGCGAGAGGACGCACACGCGCCAGTCGCCGAGCTCGTCGCGCACGCGCTCGATGACGATCGTGGTCGCGTCGGGCACGGCGCGGGCGGCCGCGAGCTGATCACGGAGGTACTGCAGCAGGTGTTCCGCGGCGCGCGCATCGAGATCGTGCTCGCGCGTCAGCCGATCGAGGGCGGCGGCGGGCGGCAGGCGCAGCAGGTCGTGCATCAGCCGGCCGATCGCGAGCCCCAGCTCGAGCGGCCGGCCCGCGCGGTCGCCTTTCCAGAACGGCATCTTCCCGGGCGTGCCGGGCGAGGGCGACACCAGCACGCGATCGTGGGTGATCGCCTCGATGCGCCACGACGAGGCCCCGAGCACGAACGTCTCGCCGACCCGGCTCTCGAACACCATCTCCTCGTCCAGCTCGCCGACGCGCGCCGCGCCGGGCCCCGCGCCGAGCAGAAAGACGCCGTACAGACCGCGATCGGGAATCGTGCCCCCGTTGGCGATCGCCACGCGCTTCGCGCCGTCGCGCGCCGCGACGGTGCCGGCGACGCGGTCCCACGTAACGCGGGGCCGGAGCTCCGCGAACTCGTCGGAAGGGTAGCGGCCCGAGAGCATGTCGAGCACGCCGTCGAAGACCGTGCGGCTGAGCTCCGCAAACGGCGCGGCCCGCCGAATCGCGGCGAACAGCGCGTCGACATCCCAGGCGTCCATCGACGCCATCGCCACGATCTGCTGCGCGACGATGTCGAGCGGGTTGCGCGGGTAGCGGGTGGCTTCGACCTCGCCGTCGTGCATGGCTTTCGCCACCGCGGCGCACGCGACGAGATCGCCGCGGAACTTCGGGAAGATGACGCCTTCGCTGACCGTGTTGGCCTGATGACCGCCGCGCCCGATGCGCTGCAGGCCGCTGGCCACCGAGGGCGGCGCCTCGATCTGGACCACGAGATCGATGGCGCCCATGTCGATGCCGAGCTCGAGCGACGAGGTGGCGACAAGCGCCCGGAGCGCGCCCGCCTTGAGCAGGTCCTCCACCTCGACGCGCTGCAAACGCGCGATCGATCCATGGTGCGAGCGGACGAGCGTCTCGCCGGCCAGCTCGTTCAGCGCCCCGGCCAGCCGCTCGGCGAGTCGCCGGCTGTTGACGAAGACGAGCGTCGAGCGATGCGCGCGAATCAGCTCGAGCAGCCGGGGATGAATGGCCGACCAGATCGAGGGCCGCGCCGTCCCGGCCGGCGCGGGCCCGTTCGGGATGTCGTCGGCCGCCGTCAGCTTCGCCATGTCCTCGACGGGCACTTCGATCGTGAGCTTCAGCGCCTTCTTTGCGCCGGCGTCGAGGATGGTGACGGGCCGAAAGTGGACCGCGCCCCGGTTGGCGGAGAACTCGTGCTCGATTTCGGCCTCCGGCGCTTCGGCGCGCCTTTTCGTTGCGGCTGGCGGATGGCGGACGACCGATTCCGCTCCGCCGAGGAAGCGCGCGACTTCGTCGAGCGGCCGCGCGGTGGCCGACAGGCCGATGCGTTGCGGCGCGCGCGCGCAGCGCGCTTCCAGGCGCTCGAGCGACAGCGCGAGATGCGCGCCGCGCTTGGTGGGGACGAGCGCGTGGATCTCGTCGATGATGAGGGTGTCGATCGACCGCAGCGCTTCCCGCGCGTTCGAGGTCAGCAGCAGGTACAGCGACTCGGGCGTGGTGATCAGGATGTCGGCCGGCTCGCGCTGGAATCGGGCGCGCTCGGCCTGCGGCGTGTCGCCGGTGCGAATCGCGATCGCCGGCGTCACATACGCCGCCCCCAGACCGTCGGCGACGCGGGCGATGCCGGCAAGCGGAGCGCGCAGGTTGCGTTCGATATCCACCGCCAGAGCTTTGAGCGGCGATACGTACAGCACGCGGCAGCGCCCGTTGGGGGGGGGCGCGGGCGTGAACATGAGGCGGTCGAGGCACCAGAGAAACGCGGTCAGCGTCTTGCCGCTGCCCGTTGGCGAAAGGATGAGCGTGGACTCGCCGCGTGCGATCGCCGGCCAGCCCAGCGTTTGGGGGCGCGTTGCCGCCTCGAACGAGGTTGTGAACCATCCACGCGTGGCCGGATGAAATGGCGCCAGCGGATCGATCGTTAGGCGGGCCCCCATCCGCTCATCTTATAATGTGAGACTGTTCATATCGGATTGGGGGATTCATGGGTGACGCAGGGGAAGGGCTCATCGACGCCGAGGCGCGCATTCAGGAACGCATGGAGGAGTTGGAGCGCGAGCGGACGCACCAGAACCACGGCAAGATCGTGCGCGATCCGGAAAAGGTGCACGCGCTGGAGTCGCTGAGGCTCGCGAGGACGGAGCTCGATCGGCAGCTGACGGCGACCACGCACGAGCGGCGGCGCGCGCAGATCGCGCAGGCCATCGAAGAAGTCGATCGGCGCATGAAGGTCGCGGAAGACGACATGAATGAATGATGGAATGACGGGGTGACGCCGGCACCACACCCCACCATGCCGTCATCAGATCTCGCGCCCGTCTACCGGTACCACGACGGGACAAAGCATCACTTCCATCGGTTCGCCCGGTCGGCCGGCGCTCTGGACTGGGCGTCCCAACCCAACCCGTTTCGATCGTTCGAGGCCGCGCCGGACGTCGCGCTGTATCCGCGCCCGGATGCGCCTGCGATTAAGGACGCGCGGACACCGTTGACCGCGGCGCCGATCGGCGACGTCCTGCGTCATTCGCTCGGGCTCTCGGCCTGGAAGCAGTTCCGGGAGTCGAGATGGTCGCTGCGCGTGAACCCGTCGAGCGGCAACCTCCATCCCACCGAGGCGTACGTCGTCGCCGGTCCCCTGACGGTCGACGGTGGCGCGAGGCTTTCAGCCGAGCGTGCCGCTGGCGTCTATCACTACGCGGCCGATCGTCATGCGCTCGAGCGGCGCGCCGCGTTCGACGCCGCGGCGTGGTCCGGCGCGGTGGCCGACCCGGCCATCTGGCTGGTCGCGCTCACCTCGATCCACTGGCGGGAGGCTTGGAAGTACGGCGAGCGGGCGTTCCGCTACTGTCAGCACGACATGGGCCACGCCGTGGCAGCCGTCCGCATCGCGGCGGCGATGGCCGGCTGGCGTGCGCGCATCCTGCCCGACTGGTCCCACCGCGACATCGCGTCGCTCACCGGCCTCGATCGCGATGAAGATTTCGTCGACGCCGAACGGGAAGAACCAGGCACGGTGCTGGTCGTGAGCCGTGAGCCGGTCGTCGTGAGCCGTGAGTTGTTACTGGCGGCCGTGCGTGAGGGCCAATGGTGCGGGCACGCGAATCAGTTGAGCGACGACCACGTGCAGTGGACGGTCATCGACGAGATCGCCGAGGCCACGCGGGACGGGGGGCGTTCTGTTTCGCCAAGCCCGCCAATTTCACCAATTCCACCGATTTCACCAATCCAATTACCCAATCCCCCGATTACCCAATTACCCGATCGGGCGCTCGTGCTGCAGCGCCGCAGCGCCGTGTCGTTCGACCCCCGATCATCGATCGACGCCTCGTCGTTCTTCGCGATGCTCTCGCGCGTGATGCCGGGCGACCTTCCGCCGTGGGATGCGCTGTGGTGGAAGGCGCGCGTGCACCTCGCGCTGTTCGTCCACCGCGTGAACGGGATCACGCCCGGGCTGTACCTGCTGGCACGGGATCCGGCGGCCGTCGATCGACTCAAGGCTGCGTGCGGCCGCGCGTTCCTGTGGGAGCGCGCGAGCGAGACGCTCCCGCTCTTCCTGCTCGCGGCGGGCAACTGCCGTCCGCTCGCCCAGCGCCTCTCCTGCGACCAGGACATTGCGGCGGACGGCTTCTTCAGCCTTGGGATGATCGCGGACTTCGACGCGAGCCTCGAACTGTTCGGCCCCGCGTTCTACCGTCAGCTGTTCTGGGAGTCGGGCGTCATCGGACAGGTGCTGTATCTCGAAGCCGAAGCCGCCGGCGCGCGCGGCACCGGCATCGGCTGTTTCTACGACGATCCCGTGCACGACGTCCTCGGCCTCACCGGGCACGTGTTCCAGAGTCTCTATCACTTCACCATCGGGATGCCCGTGGAGGATACACGCCTCACGACCGAACCGGGCTACGCCTGGGAAACCGAGAGCACGTTGCGCAAGCAGATGTAGTGCGGGGCTTCAGCCCCGCGTTGTCTGGCAGGCCTGAAGGCCTGCGCTACGACTGCGCCTGAAGGCCTGCGCTACGACTACGACCGGATTAGCTCTGCAATGCGCTCTGAGGACCGAGAATGTCCAGCGCCAGGCCGAACTGGCGCGCAATCCGGCGTGCTGGTTCCGTGTAGTCCTCCAGCAAATGCGCCGGAAGATCAGCGACGAGCGGCGCAGGCCGTGCTGCTGCCAGGGCCATCACCCGCTGATAATCGGCGGCCATCGCATCGAGCGTGTGGTTGGCTGCCCAGTACGTGTGTCCGGCGCGCGCCAGATCATCCCTCAGCCGGCCTTCGTCGGCCAGCCGGCGCATCGCCAGGAGCAGCGACGCGTCTTCGTCCAGCAGGTCGATCGCGATCGCCACCGGATCCGCCGAACGCGGCGATGCGCGCCGGTCGCGCGGATCGAGCGTGGGGATGTCCACGAGGTGCGCGAGATCGCTGATGACCGTGGGTCGCGCCGACGCGAGGCAGCGCAGCCACGACGCCGACGTTTCCTGCGCCGTGGGCCACCGCAAGCACAGGCAGACGTCGGCTGCGGCGAGCTGCGATCCGATGGCCTCGTCGGCGACGTGTCCCGTCACGTGCACGCGATCGGCGACGCCGTGCCGCGCGATGTCGGCGCCCAGCGTCTCGTACCCGCCCGCGTCGCCGACGAGCAGCAGCCGGACGTCGCGTCCCTCGGCCGCGAGCGCGCCGATCGCGCGCAGCATCGGCGCGATGCGCTTTTCCGCCGTCACCTTCCCGAACGCCGCGAACACGATCGCTTCGTCAGGCAGGGCGAGCGCGCGGCGCGCGGCCGTTCGAGCCTCGCCCGCCAGGTCGCTCGCCGGCACGCCCATGCGAATGACGTCGACGGCGACGTCCGGGTACTGCTCGCGCAGTTCCTCCGCCACGCGCGCGTTGTGGACCGCGATGGTCCGCGCCGTCCGCATCACCACGCGCAGCATCGACCAGAAGTAGTAGATGGAGCCGCCGAGCCCTTCGACGGCGTACTCCGCGAATCCGGGCGGGGCATCGGGATGGTCAAAGTGGAGCTCGCGCCGGTAGTCGTCGAATCGGCGCTGACTGAGCAGGTTCCGCGCCCGCGCGTGGTGCAGGCGCGCGTCGTGCAGCACGGCGAGCCCGGGATAGGCGGCGAGATACGCCCACATGTAGTCGTGGCAGGGCGCGTTGCCGAGCTGATACACCACCAGGTCGTACGGATTCCGCCTCGCCTTCCAGACGAAATCGTGCGCGTTCGATTCGGCGAAGCGCTCGATGGTGCCGTGCGCCTCGAGCAGCGGAAGGACCTCCGCGCTGTACGCGGCGATGCCCGAGCGAACCGGGGGCAGCGGGGAAAACCAGGCGACACGCATAGTCGTGAGCCGATAATCGGCAGTCGACGGTCGAGAGTCAAGCGTTACCTCGATCGGCCGCGCCACGTGACCGTCGACAGGCGGTCGCGACTGTCGGCTGTCGACGAACGACCAGCGACCAACGACTACCGACTATCGACTAACGACCACCGTCTGCGATAGCATGTCAGCCTGGCTTGGGAAATCGTTCACAAGCCGGACACACACCAATGCAGGGCTGGATCTCCATCCTCATGATGATCGCGCTCGGCGCCGGGTTCGCCCTGATCTCGCTCCTGCTGTCCAGCGTCCTCGGCCCGAGCAACCCGACGCCGGAAAAGGCCGCGCCCTACGAGTGCGGCATGCCCGCCGTCGGCGACGCGCGTGAGCGTCAGTCGGTGAAGTTCTACCTCGTCGCGATGATCTTCCTGCTCTTCGACATCGAAGTGGCCTTCCTCTATCCCTGGGCGATGGCGCTGCGCGATCTCGGATGGAGCGGCTTCGTCCAGGTGCTGCTCTTCATGGCGCTGCTGCTGGCCGGCTACGTCTACGTCTGGCGCAAGGGCGCGCTCGATTGGGGAAGCGAGAAGGCGTGAGTCATGGGTCTTGAATCCGAGATTCCGATTCTGACGACGAGTGTGGAAAAGATGGTCCAGTGGGCGCGCCGGTCGTCCATCTGGCCGGTCACCTTCGGCCTCGCGTGCTGCGCCATCGAGATGATGGCGATGAGCTGCTCGCGCTACGACATCGCGCGGTTCGGAGCCGAGGTGTTCCGCGGCAGCCCGCGGCAATCCGACCTGATGATCGTCGCCGGCCGCCTGTCGCGGAAGATGGCGCCGGCGCTGCGACGGATCTACGACCAGATGCCCGAGCCCAAGTGGGTGATCTCGATGGGCGCGTGCGCCTCGATCGGCGGCGTCTTCGACAACTACGCGCTCGTGCAGGGCGTGGACCAGATCGTCCCGGTCGACGTCTACGTGCCGGGCTGCCCGCCCCGGCCCGAATCGCTCATCTACGGCATCGTCCAGCTCCAGCGGAAGATCGCGCTGCAGAAGCTCGCCTGATGGACCCCAGCACGATCATCGCCTCGCTGCAGGACGCGGTCCCCGGCGCGCAGTTCGAGCGCGCCGCGAGCGTCGACCTGCACGCGACGGTCTACGTGTCGCGCGACGATGTGCACGCCGCCGCCCTCGCGTTGCGCGACCGGCCGGATCTCGCGTTCGACCTGCTCGCCGAAGTGACCGCCGTCGACGTATGGCCGCGCGAGCCGCGCTTCGAGCTGGTGTACATCCTCGTGTCGATCGCCAACCGGCGGCGGTTGCGGCTGAAGGTGCGGCTGCACGGCACGGATCCGCACGTGGCGACGGTCTGCGACGTGTGGCCCGCGGCCAACTGGCTCGAGCGCGAGGTGTGGGACCTGTTCGGCATCGCCTTCGACGGCCATCCGGACCCGCGGCGGCTGCTGATGCCCGAGGACTGGGAAGGGTTTCCGCTGCGCAAGGATTATCCGGTGCAGATCCACATGACGCCGCGCTCGAGCGCGGCGCTGCAGGTGACCGCGGAAGAGTTCCGCGCCAACGTCATGAAAGACCGGCTGACGCGGAGCTAGGGGCCGATGTCCGGGGATCTCTTCGCGGCGACGCTGGCGGACACCATCGCGCTGCACGAGCGCGCGAAGCGGGACCCGCGGCCCGTGCTCGCCGCCGCGGCGGCCATCGTCGATGCGCTGAAGCGCGGGGGCAAGCTGCTGCTGTTCGGCAACGGCGGCAGCGCCGCGGACGCCCAGCATGTCGCCGCCGAGTTCGTCGGACGCTTTCAGCGCGAGCGCGCGGCGCTCGCCGCCATCGCGCTGACGACGGATACGAGCGTGCTGACGAGCATCGGCAACGACTACGCGTACGACCGCGTCTTCGCGCGTCAGATCGAGGCGCTCGGCCGGGCGGGCGACGTGGCGTTCGGCATCAGCACCAGCGGGGGATCGCCCAACGTGGTCGCCGCGCTCGTGGCGGCGCGCGCGCTCGGCCTGCAGACGATCGCGCTCACCGGGAAGGACGGCGGCGCCGTGGGCCGCGCGGCGGGCATTCACGTCAACGTGCCGTCGGACGTCACGGCGCGGGTGCAGGAAGTGCACCGGACCTTGCTGCATGTGATGTGTGACATCGTGGAGAGGGCCTTTGTCGACCGCTGAGTCACCACGAAGGACACAAAGGACACCAAGGAAAAGACCCGTGGGTTTTCTCCTTTGTGTCCATTGTGTCCATTGTGTCGATTCAGTGGTGGAACGTGGCGCGTAGCCCGAATGCCTGACATCAAGACCGAAGTGATGACCGTCAACATGGGGCCCCAGCACCCCAGCACGCACGGCGTGCTCCGTCTGGTCCTCGAGCTCGACGGCGAGACGGTGCTCTCCGCGGCGCCCACGATCGGTTACCTCCACACCGGCATCGAGAAAACCGCCGAGCAGAAGAAGTGGCAGCAGGTGATTCCGCTCGTCGAGCGGATGGATTACCTGAGCGCGCAGTCCAACAGCATGGCGTTCTGCCTGTCGGTGGAAACGCTGCTCGGCCTCGAGATCCCCGAACGCGTGCGCGACATCCGCGTCCTGCTCGCCGAGCTCCAGCGCATCAACAGCCATCTGATCTGGCTCGGCACGCACGGCATGGAGCTCGGCGCCGTGTCGGTGATGCTCTACTGCTTCCGCGAGCGCGAGCTGCTGCTCAACATCAACGAGCTGCTGGCCGGCTTCCGAATGTTCCCGAGCTACATGCGCGTCGGCGGCCTGCGCGACGATTTGCCGCGCGGGTTTCACGCGGCGGTGCGCGCGTTTCTCGACCATTTCCCGCCGAAGCTCGACGAGTACGAGGACCTGCTGACGAAGAACGCGATCTACCTGAAGCGCTCGCAGGGCGTCGGCGTGATCTCGAAAGCGGACGCGGTCGCCTACAGCCTGGTGGGGCCGATCGCGCGGGCCGCCGGCGTCGACTACGACGTCCGCAAATGCTTTCCCTACCTCGGCTACGAGACCTACGACTTCGCGGTGCCCACCGAAAGCCGCGGCGACGTCTACGCGCGCTATCTGGTGCGCGTCGCGGAGATGCGCGAGAGCGTGAAGCTCTGCCGCCAGGCGCTCGAGCGCATCACGCCGACCGGCGCGTTTGCCGTCGCCGACCCGCGCATCACGCCGCCGCCCAAGGATCGCGTGTACACGGAGATGGAAGCGCTGATTCAGCACTTCCTGATCTACTCGCAGGGGTTCACCGTGCCCTCCGGAGAGGCCTACGTGCCGGTCGAAGGGCCGCGCGGCGAGCAGGGGTTCTACGTCGTGTCCGACGGCGCGAACCGGCCGTGGCGCATCAAGTCGCGCCCGCCGTCGCTGCTCGCGTGTCAGGCGCTCGAGCGGATGATCGTCGGCGGGCTGATTGCCGACGTCATCGCCGTCATCGGATCGATTGACGTCGTGATGGGAGACGTGGACCGGTGAGCTTTCATCCGAAGATGGCGTACGGCGCCGCCTTCCACAAGTCGGCGCGCGCGCTCGAGGACGAGGGGCCCGTCTTCGCCTACACGCCGGAGAACCGCGCCCGCTTCGACGAGATCGTCACGCGCTACCCGCCGGATCGCCGGCGCTCGGCCGTCCTCCCGGCGCTCTATCTCGCGCAGGACCAGCAGGGCTACATCACGGCGAACGCGATCCGGTACGTGGCCGATCTCGTCGGCATCACGCGCGCCGAGGTCGAGGACGTCGTGTCGTACTACACGATGTTCCACACGCGGCCCGTCGGGACCTACGTCGTCAACGTGTGCCGCACGCTCTCGTGCGCGCTCAACGGCGCCGAGCGCGTGACGGAGGAGCTGTGCGCGAAGCTCGGGATCAGGCCGGGCGAGACCGACGCGAGCGGGACGTTCACACTGCTGGAGGTCGAGTGTCTCGGCGCGTGCGACCGCGCACCGACCGTCATGGTGAACGACGCCTGGCACGAATGTCTGACGCCCGAAGATGCCTCGAAGCTGATTGACGACCTGCGCGCGCGCGGCGAGGCCGCGCTGAGCGGTTGTCATCACGTCGTCGAACGGAAGGGCTGACGGAAATGCAACCACGAAGACACGAAAACACGAAGAAGAGGGCTAGGTTCGCCTTCGTGCCTTCGTGGTTTCGTGGTTGCATTTCTTGCAGTGGCTGTCGCTGATATGGATCCCATTCTCACCAAGTACGTCCGCGAGCCGAATTCCTTCACGCTGGACTTCTATCTCCAGCACGAGGGGTACGAGGCGCTCAGGACCGCGCTCGGGAAGAAGCCGGACGAGATCATCGACATGGTGAAGGCGTCGGGCCTGCGCGGGCGCGGCGGCGCGGGATTCCCGGCCGGCATGAAGTGGCAGTTCGTCGACAAGAAGATCGAGCCCCGCTACATCGTCTGCAACGCGGACGAGAGCGAGCCGGGCACGTTCAAGGACCATCTGCTGATGGAGCGCAATCCGCATCTGCTCATCGAAGGCTGTGCGATTGGCTGCTATGCCATCGGCGCCAAGGTCGCCTACATTTACATCCGCGGAGAATTCCTCCACGTGCAGACGGTCCTCGAGCGCGCGATCGGCGAGGCGTATGCGCGCGGGATCCTCGGCAAGAACATTTTCGGATCGGGCTTCGACTGCGACGTCTACGTCCACCGCGGCGCCGGCGCCTACGAAGCGGGCGAGGAGACCGCGCTGCTCGAATCGCTGGAAGGGAAGCGGGCGCAGCCGCGGAACAAGCCGCCGTTCCCGGCCCTGGTCGGCGTCTACGGCAAGCCCACGGCGGTGAACAACGTCGAGACGCTCTGCAACGTGCCGTCCATCGTCTCGAAAGGGGCTGAATGGTACGCGGGCCTCGGTCCGGAAAAGAACGGCGGGCCGAAGCTGTATTGCGTGAGCGGCCACGTCAGGAAGCCCGGAGTGTACGAAGCGTCGATGCACATCACGCTTCGCGAGCTGATTGAAGGCTACGCCGGCGGCGTTCGCGAAGGCCGCACGCTGAAAGCGGTGATCCCCGGCGGATCCTCGGTGCCGATCCTGCTGCCCGACCAGCTCGACACGCAGGCGAGCTTCGATGCCATTCAGAAAGCGGGGTCGCTGCTCGGGTCGGCCGCCATCGTCGTGCTCGACGACACGACCTGCATGGTCTGGCTGGCGGAGAACCTGCTGCGCTTCTACCGGCACGAGTCGTGCGGGAAGTGTACGCCGTGCCGCGAGGGCACCGACTGGCTCTACAAGATCCTCCATCGCATCGAGCGCGGGGAAGGCCAGACGCGCGACCTGGATCTGCTCGCCAGCATCTCCGGCAACATCGGCGGCAAGACGCTGTGCGCGTTCGGCGACGCCGCGGTCACGCCGGTGCTGACGGGGCTGAAGCATTTCCGGCACGAGTACGAGTCGCACATCACGGAAGGCCGGTGCACGCTGCCCGCCGACTGGCGCGCGCGGCACCCGGTAGGAGCGCACTGACGAAATGCAACCACGAAGGCACGAGCACTGACGAAATGCAACCACGAAGGCACGAAGGCACGAAGAACACACACGAAGAGTGGTCCCGGTAGCGGACGATGACACCCCTGCTGTTTGCGCAAATCGCGCTGACGCTGTTCGTCTTCGTAGCGCTGCTGAGCTCGGCGGCCGTCATGGTGTACGCCGAGCGGAAGGTGGCGGCGCTCCTGCAGCAGCGGCTCGGTCCTTATCTGGTCGGTCCCAAAGGCCTGCTGCAGCCGCTGGCCGACGTCATCAAGCTGATGTTCAAGGAGGAGCTGCGGCCGCGCGCCGCCGACGCGCTCCTCTTCGGGCTGGCGCCCGTCATCTCGGCGACGGCGGCGTTCGCCGCGTTCGCCGTGGTCCCCTTCGGCGCCGAGACGACGTTCTTCGGCCTGCTCGACGAGCCGCTGCGGCTGCAGGTGGCCGACGTCAACGTTGCGATTCTGGTGATCTTCGCGATCTCGTCGATGAGCGTGTACGGCATCGTGCTCGCCGGCTGGAGCTCGAACAGCAAGTACTCGCTGCTCGGCGGGCTGCGGTCGTCGGCGCAGATGATCAGCTACGAGCTCTCGTACGGCCTGGCGCTCGCGAGCGTGCTGGTCGTCGGCAACTCGCTCTCGCTGACCGAGCTCGTGAACGGGCAGGCCGGGACGTGGCTGGGATTCCTCCCGCGCTGGTTCGTGTTCGTCCAGCCGATCGGGTTCCTCATCTTCATGACGGCCGGCATCGCGGAAACCAATCGCGCGCCGTTCGATTTTCCGGAAGCGGAGCAGGAGCTCGTCGCCGGCTACCACACCGAGTACAGCAGCATGAGCTTCGCGATGTTCTTCCTCGCGGAGTACATCAACATGGTGACGGTCTCCGCGGTGGCGACGGATCTCTTCCTCGGCGGCTGGCACGGGCCGTTCCTGCCGGCGTCGCTCGGCTGGGTCTGGTTCCTGATCAAGGTCGGCGCGCTGCTGTTCTTCTACATCTGGATGCGGTGGACGCTGCCGCGGTACCGGTATGACCAGCTGATGAACTTCGGCTGGAAGGTGCTGCTGCCGCTCTCGGCGATCAACCTGCTCGTGACGGCGGCGGGGGTGCTCTCCTTTGGGCGCTGACACGACGCTGTTCTACGTGTTCGGCGCGATCGCGATCGTCGCGTCGCTGCTGGTGATCGCGCAGCGCAATCCGATCTACAGCGTGCTGCTGCTCATCGCGTCGTTCGGCGCGCTGTCCGGGCTGTACGTGCTGCTCGACGCGCCGTTCGTCGCGGTCACTCAGATCATCGTCTACGCCGGCGCCATCATGGTGCTGTTTCTCTTCGTGGTCATGCTGCTGAACGCGCCGCATGAAGACACGGAGTACGACGAGCGCGTCCACCCGCTCCTGCGCCCCGGGCCGATGCGCTTCGGCGCGGCGCTCGCGGTGGTGCTGGTCGTGGAGCTCGGGTGGGCGCTGACCAAGGGCGGTGAGTCCGGCGCGTTCGCCGGCGGTGCGGTCAGCTCGGTGGCCGCCATCGGGCAATTGCTGTTCACCGACTACGCGTTTCCCTTCGAAGTGACGTCGGTGCTGATTCTCGTGGCGATGGTCGGCGCGGTGATTCTCGCCAGGCGGGAGCCCCGGTGATGGTCACCCTGAGCCACTACCTCATGCTGTCGGCGATCCTCTTCTCGATCGGCAGCGCCGGCGTGTTCGTCCGGCGCAACCTGATCACGATTCTGCTGTCGATCGAGATCATGCTCAACGCGGTGAACCTGACGTTCGTCGCGTTCGGGCGCGCGCTCGGGTCGGCCGACGGGCAGATCATCGTCTTCTTCGTCATGACCGTCGCGGCGGCCGAAGCCGCCGTCGGTCTCGCGATCGTGATCGGCCTGTTCCGGCACCGCGAATCGCTCAACCCGGATTCATTTACGTTGCTCAAATGGTGATCGCTTTGGCCACGAAGGCACGAAGGCACGAAGAAGATCTTTTGTCTTCTTCGTGTACGTCTTCGTGTCTTCGTGTCTTCGTGGTTGCATTTCGATCATGCTGCTCCTGATCCCGCTCCTCCCGTTCCTCGGCTTCCTGGTGAACGCCAGCTTCGGCCGGCGCATCGGCAAGGCCGCGGCCGGCGCGGTGGCGTGCGGTGCGATGGTGGCCTCCTTCGTGGTGTCGCTGATCGCGGTGCGGCAGCTCGTCGGCTTGTCCCCGGAGCTCTCGCGCGCCATCGACCACCGGGTCTTCACGTGGATTTCGTCCGGCGACTTCACGGCCGCGTTCACGCTGCGGCTCGATCCGCTCGCCGCCGTGATGATCCTCGTCGTCACCGGGGTCGGCTCGCTGATTCACGTCTACTCGACGGCGTACATGCACGAGGAGAGCGACCCCGAGTACGCGCGCTACTTCTCGTACCTGAACCTGTTCGCGGCATTCATGCTGGTGCTCGTGCTCGGCTCGAACTTCCTCGTGATGTTCGTCGGCTGGGAGGGTGTTGGCCTCTGTTCCTATCTGCTGATCGGTTTCTGGTACCAGAAGAAGGTCGCGTCCGACGCCGGCAAGAAGGCCTTCATCGTCAACCGCATCGGCGACTTCGGGTTCGTCCTCGGCATGCTGCTCGTGTTCGTCCGCTTCGGCACGATCGATTTCCAGGAGATCGCGCGGGCCGCGGCCACGACCAGCCCCGAGACGGCGTTCGGCACCGTGTCGTTGATCACGCTGCTGCTGTTTGTCGGCGCCACGGGCAAGTCGGCGCAGATTCCGCTCTACGTCTGGCTGCCGGACGCGATGGAAGGCCCGACGCCGGTCTCCGCCCTCATCCACGCGGCGACGATGGTGACGGCGGGTGTGTACATGATCGGCCGGAACGCGGTGCTGTTCAGCCACGCCCCCGAGACGCTGATGATCGTGGCCGTCGTCGGCACGGCCACGGCGCTCATGGCGGGCACGATCGGCCTCGTGCAGAACGACATCAAGCGCGTGCTCGCGTACTCGACCGTCTCGCAGCTCGGCTACATGTTCCTGGCGATGGGCGTCGGCGCGTATGGGGCCGGCATCTTCCACCTCTACACGCACGCGTTCTTCAAGGCGCTGCTGTTCCTCGGATCCGGCGCGGTGATCCACGCGCTCGCGGGCGAGCAGGATCTGCGGCGCATGGGCGGCCTCAGAAAAGAGCTCCCGATCACCTACTGGACGTTCGTCGTCGGTGCGGTGGCGATCGCCGGCGTGCCCGGCCTCGCGGGTTTCTTCAGCAAGGACGAAATCCTGTACCGGACCTACGCAAGCGGGCACACGGTGCTCTGGGTCGTCGGCCTGTTGACGTCGCTGCTGACGGCGGTCTACATGTTCCGCCTGGTGTTTCTGGCCTTTCATGGCGAGCGCACGGTCCGACCGGCTGCCGCTTTGCCCGACCCGCACGGCGCGGACGCTCCGCACGCCCCGCACCCTTCGCACCTTCACGACGCCCCTCCCGCAATGGCGGTCGCGCTCGTCGTGCTCGCCATCGGATCGGTCGTGGCCGGGTACGCCGGGCTGCCGGCGATCCTCGGCGGCGGAGACTGGTTCGGGCGGTTCCTCGAGCCGAGCTTCGGGGTGGCGCACGCCGACGAGGTCGTGGAGCACGGCCTGGAGGGCACGCTGATGCTCGTGTCGAGCGCGATCGCGCTGGCCGGCATCGGGATCGCGGCGTTCTTCTTCCTCACGAACCGGCGCGCGGCCGATGCGGCGGCACAACGCTTCGCCGGTCTCCATCGCGTGCTGTCGAACAAGTACTACGTGGACGAGATCTACGACGCCGCCATCGTGCAGCCGATTCGGATCGTGTCCGAAGAGGCGCTCTGGAAGGTCGTCGACGCGCGGGTGATCGACGGCGCGGTGGACGGCGTGGGTGAAACCGTCGGCGGGCTGAGCGAGCTGCTGCGGCGCCTGCAGAGCGGGTCGGTGCGGACGTATGCGGCGTCCCTGTTCTTCGGCGTGGTGTTGATTCTCGGTTATCACCTCTGGCGCTGATGCATTTTCCGATTCTCACCTCGCTCGTCTTCCTGCCCGTGGCCGGCGCGCTGCTGCTGCTCGTCGTCCGCGACGAGCCGGAACACGAAGGGCTCGTCAAGAACATCGCGCTCGGCGTGTCGGGGCTCGTGTTCGCCGAGACGCTGCTGCTCTGGAGCCGCTTCGATCCCGCCTCCGCCGACTTTCAGTTCATCGAGCGCCACGCGTGGATGCCGGCCTTCGGCGTCAGCTATTTCGTCGGCGTGGACGGCATCAGCCTGCTGTTGCTCGTGCTGACCGGTTTCCTGACGCCGCTCGCGCTGCTCGGCTCGTGGGCGTCCGTCCACAAGAAGACGAAAGCCTTCTGCATGTTCGTGCTCCTGCTCGAGAGCGCGATGATGGGCGTCTTCGTCTCGCTCGACCTGTTCCTGTTCTACGTGTTCTGGGATGCGATGCTCGTGCCGATGTATTTCCTCATCGGCATCTGGGGCCACGAGCGGCGCATCTACGCGTCGATCAAGTTCATCCTCTACACGATGGCCGGCAGCGTGTTGATGCTCCTGGCCATCCTGGGCCTGGCGTACCTGCACAGCACGACGGCCGGGAGCTACAGCTTCGACCTGCTGAAGATCGCCGAGCTCCAGGTGCCGCCGCATCTGCAGTTCTGGTTCTTCCTGGCGTTCGCGCTGGCGTTCGCGATCAAGGTGCCGCTGTTCCCGTTCCACACCTGGCTGCCCGACGCGCACGTCGAGGCGCCAACCGCCGGCTCCGTCATCCTGGCGGGCGTGCTCCTGAAGATGGGCACGTACGGCCTTCTGCGGTTCGCGTTTCCGCTGTTTCCGGAGGCGGCGCTGTTCTTCGCCCCCTACCTCGCGGGGCTCGCCGTCATCGGCATCATCTACGGCGCGCTCGTCGCGATGGTGCAGCCCGACATGAAGAAGCTCGTGGCGTACTCGAGCGTGAGCCACATGGGCTTCGTCGTGCTCGGGATCGCGGCGATGAATACGCAGGGGGTGGAGGGCGCCGTGTACCAGATGCTCAATCATGGCATCAGCACCGGCGGCCTCTTCCTCATCGTCGGCATGCTGTCGGACCGGCGGCACACACGGCTCATCTCGGAGTTCGGTGGCCTCAAGAACGTGATGCCGCATCTGGTGGCGGCGTTCCTGCTCATGACGCTGTCGTCGATCGGCCTGCCCGGGCTGAATGGATTCGTGGGCGAGTTCCTGATCCTGCTCGGCGTGTTTCGGTGGGATCCGCGCATGGCCGCGCTCGCGGCCACCGGCGTGATCCTGTCGGCCACCTACATGCTCTGGATGTTTCAGCGCGTGAACTACGGGCCGGTGACCAACGAGAAGAACACCGGTCTCGCCGACCTGCGGCCGCGCGAGTGGGCGATCGTCGTGCCGATCATCGCGGTGATCGTGCTGATGGGCGTGCTCCCGAACCTGTTCCTGCGGCCGATCGGACCGTCGGTCGAGCGGCTCGTGACGCACATGCACCAGAGCGCCTCCGCGCGCGTGCAGGCGGCCAGGTAATGGGCGGCTTCAACGCGATCGTCCCGATGGCCTGCGTCGCGGCGGCGGGCATTGCCTCGATGGTGGCCGAGGCGTTCCGCGATCCGGGCGAGCGCATGCCGATTGCGGGGCTTGGCGTGGTCGGCCTCCTTGGCGCCGCGATTGCCACGGTCCTCCTCTGGAACCACAACCAGGCGAGCTTCGGCCTCGTGTCCGCCGACAACTTCGGGCTCTTCGTCACGGGCGTGCTCGTCATCGTCGGGCTGCTCTCGATCGCCATCTCCGGACCGACGATCGATCGCGAACATCTGCCGGGCGGCGAGTACTACGCGCTGATGCTGTTCGCGCTCGCCGGCATGATGCTGATGGCGACGGCGACGGACCTGCTCGTCATCTTCCTCGCGCTCGAAGTGCTGTCGCTCGCGGTCTACGTCCTGACGGGCATCCGCCGCGACTCGCCCGCGTCGACCGAGGCCGCGTTCAAGTACTTCCTGCTCGGCGCGTTCTCCAGCGCCTTCTTTCTCTACGGCATCGCGTTCACGTATGGCCTGACCGGCAGCACGCGGCTCGACCGCGTCGGCAGCCTGATGGCGGCGCAGGCCATGGCGCCGACGCCGATGCAGCTGCTGGCCGTCGGGCTGCTGCTCGTCGGGTTCGCGTTCAAGGTGTCGGCCGTGCCGTTCCACATGTGGACGCCGGACGCCTACGAAGGCGCGCCGCCCGCGGTGACCGGCTTCATGTCCACCGGCGTGAAGGCCGCGGCGTTCGCCGCGTTCGTGCGCGTGTTCCTCTCGGCCTTCGAGCCGCTGCACGGGCAGTGGAGCGTCGTCGTGTGGGCGATCGCGGCGTCGACGATGATCGTCGGGACCGTGGTGGGGGTGGCGCAGACGAGCGTCAAGCGGCTGCTCGCCTACTCGAGCATCGCGCACGGCGGCTATTTGCTCGTGGCGCTGCTGGCCGCGAACGACGCCGGCAAGGGCGCGGTGCTCTTCTACCTGCTCACCTACGCGGTCACGAACCTCGGCGCATTCGGTGTGATCGCGCTCGTCGACAACGCCGATCGCCCCAACGATCAGGTGCGCGACTACGCCGGGCTGTGGAACGACCATCCCGTGCTCGCGTCGCTGATGACGATCTTCCTGCTGTCGCTCGCCGGGTTTCCGCCGATGGCCGGCTTCATCGCCAAGTGGTACGTGTTCACGGCGGCCGTGAAGGCTGATTACATGGGGTTGGCCATCATCGGCGTGTTGACGAGCGTCGTCTCGGTGTCCTTCTACCTGCGCATCGTCGTGATGATGTTCATGACCTCGAGTGACGAGCCCGCGCAGTTCCCTGCGGTGCCGAAAATCGCCGGCCTGGCCCTCGTCGTCTCGGCCCTCCTCATCTTCTACCTCGGCATCCTGCCCACGCGCGTGCTCGACTGGGCCGCCGCCTCGATTTCGACGATTTTCTGAACGCAACCTGTTACTATCGGCCCTTCCGGGAACATTGAGGAGGTCGTGATGACAGGACTGTCCGCGCTCTGGCTTCCGATCCTGCTGTCTGCGGTGTTCGTCTTCGTCGCGAGCTCCCTCATTCACATGGCATCGCCCTGGCACAAGAGCGATTACCCCAAGATGCCGAATGAGGACCGGGTGATGGACGCGCTTCGCCCGCTCGCCATCCCGCCGGGCGACTATTGTGTTCCGCGCCCATCCGGGAGGAACGAGATGCGCTCGCCGGCGTTTGCCGAGAAGATGACGAAGGGCCCGGTGATCGTGATGACGGTCTTTCCCAGCGGCCCGATGTCGATGGCGAGAAACCTCGTCCTCTGGTTCCTCTATGCGGCGGTCGTCGGGCTTTTCGCCGCGTACATCGCGGGGCGCGCGTTGCCGCCGGGCACGCCCTACCTTCGCGTCTTCCAGTTCGCGGGAGCGACCGCCTTCATCGGATATTCGGTCGCACTCTGGCAGATGTCGATCTGGTACCGCCGCGCCTGGACCACGACGATCAAGGCGACGGTGGACGGGCTGATCTACGCGCTCCTCACAGCCGGAACGTTCGGATGGCTGTGGCCTCGGTAGCCTTCGCAAGACGCTCGGACGTGGTCGCCTCCGCGGGGTCGATCCGATCCGCGGTGAAGCCGGAGCTTCTCCGCGGCCTGACCGCGTTGGCCGGCGGCCGGCTGTTCGGGGTGGAAAAGACGACGGACCTGGGGTCGATCTGCCTCAGCGCGCTCGGGGAATTTCGCCCGGATCCCTTGACACATGGCCCGCGTAGTAGTATCACGGCGGCCATACAGACGCTTTCTTGACGCGCAGGCGACCTGCGCGCCTCTCGACTGGCCGCTGCAAACATCCGGCGTTCGTTGTCGGTCGGTAGGTGTTTACCCGTAAATGGACGGAGGAGAATCATGCGTGGAGTCGCAGTCGTCATCTTCGCCGGGGTCCTGACGCTGGCGTCGATCCCAGCCGCTGCCCAAGGTCAGAACTCGGCCGTGCAAGGTCATGTGCTCGACGAGTCGGGAGCTGCGATGCCCGGTGTCGTTGTCCTCGTGACCCACCAGGGCAGCGGGATGTTTCGGCAGGTCGTCAGCAATCCCGACGGCTCCTATTTCGTGACCGGTATCGTGCCCGGCCCGTATCGAATCACGGCCGAGTTGCCGGGGTTCAAGAAGTACGAACGGCCGGATGTGCTCCTCGCGATCGGAAACACGGCGACGCTCGACATCACGCTCGCGCTGGGCGGCCTCGAGGAGAGCATCACGGTGACGGGGGCGGCGCCGCTCGTCGACGTGACGTCCAAGCAGATCGGCGCGAACATCGGCACTGGCGAGATCGCCGCGTTGCCAATCCTGAACCGCAACTGGCTGTTCGCGGTCGGTCTGACGCCAGGCATCCAGGTCCAGTCGTCGACCGCCTCGTTCGCCTGCGAGTCGTTGATCGTCGGCGGCGGGAGCAACAGGAGCGGCAACTTTTCATTGGATGGCGGCGGGAACAACGACGACTATCTCGGCTCGTCGTGCGGGAGCCAGGTCCGCCCGTCGCTCGAGACGGTGCAGGAGTTCCAGGTGTTGACGAACCAGTACGACGCCGAGTTCGGCCGCACGGCCGGGGCGGTCATCAACGTCGTCACGAAACAGGGCACCAACGCTTTCCATGGCGCCCTGTTCGACAGCTACACCGACTACCGGATGACGGCGCCGGACTTCTTCGTCAAGCAAAAGAACCTCTCCAAGCCCCAGACGAAGCAGAAGGACTGGGGCGGCACGATCGGCGGGCCCATCAAGCAGGACAAGGCCCATTTCTTCTACAACCTGGACCGCATCGTCTATGCCGAGGGCCGCAGCAACACCTTTGCCGCCCGGCCGGAGCTGAACTTCTCGAACACGCAGACCATGTACCTCTGGAACCACATGCTTCGTTTCGACCATCAGATCAACCCCGACAACACGTGGAGCTATCGCTATCTGGTTGAGTACTCGCCGACGTTCAACCGCCTCTCCGGGAGACGGTCGGCCGCAGGGATAGACCAGGAGTTCGACATCGACAGGTTCACCAACGGCAACTGGAACCTGGTCCTCGGGAACACCCGGTTCAACACGATCCGCGCCGGCTACACCCATGAGGCAAACGGCTTCGCCCCGGCCCCGGTGACACCGGTGCCTGATGGCGCGCAGCATATGACCAGTCTGCCGCCCACGCTCACGATGCTGACGTTCGCCGATGGGACGGCCAACAACGCGAATATGCGCATCAACGATGGCTACGAGATCAGCGAGTCGTTCTCCCAGTTCCTGCCGGCGTGGGCGGGAGGGGATCACGATCTGAAGTTCGGCGCGATGTACCTCATCACGAGCATCAATCTCCCAGACGAGACGGACATGAACGGGAGGTTCGTCTCCTCAACTGATCGTGCCTTCAACGCGAATGATCCATCGACCTACCCGGAGCGTCTCTTCATCAGGGTGCCTGCCGTAAGCGACATCCGGGTGCCGACGAACGTCGCGGTGCTGTTCGCGCAAGACAAGTGGCACCGGGGCGACCTCACCCTGAACCTGGGGGTGCGGTACGACCTCGAGATCACCAAGCTCCCCAACACGTGGAACCCCCTCTTCACGTCCGGGGCATATGGGAGCGACAAGAACAACATTGCGCCGCGGCTTGGCTTCGCCTGGAAACCGGGCGGCAGCGCCACCTCGCTGATCCGGGGTGGCTACGGGATCTTCTACGACAAGATCACTCTCATAACCAACACGCCTTTTGTCAACCAAGCCGTCTACACCTCGTCCTTTGTTGCGGCGTTTCCCACCAGCTCGGCGGACCCAGGTCCGAGTCGTGGGCAGTTGCCGACCAACCCGATGCTGGTCAATGGGCCCGTCGTCAACCGCACGCTGCTCGATGCGCAGTTCCCGCCGGGGACGATGGGCCGCAACACCGGCACGGTCTACCTCGACAACCCCGACCGGAAGGTGCCCAGCGTGCATCAGATCTCGCTCGGCTACGAGCGGCAGTTCGGCCAGCAGATGGCCCTCACTGCTGACTACATTCACAGCTGGAATCGCGATCAGCTCATCACGTTCGACCTGAATCCCGGGCTGCGAGCGGATACGAGCCGGACCGGTCGCATCGTCTATACCGACCTGCAGAACATCGCCCAGCAGTTGGGGATCTCGCCGTTCTCCAACCCCGTGCTCACCCGTACGAACGACGGCTCCTCGCTATTTGACGGGATGGCCGTCTCGCTCGAGAAGAGGTTCAGCAGCCACTGGGCCGCCCGGGTGTCCTACGCGGCCGGCTACGCGCGCGGGAACGCCGAGGCCAACCAAACCAACGACAACAATTACCAGGTACTCGGCGATCCGCGGCTCAATCTCAACTATGGGCCGCTCGACGGCGACCGGCGACACAACCTCGTCCTCAACGGTCGTGTCGAGATTCCGGGGACGCACGGCCTGACGGTCAGCGGCATCTCCCGGTACATGACCGGGTCCTCGATGACCCTTATCAACTCGGCGGTGGACGCGGACCGGAACGGCAAGCTGTTCGACCCGCTGCCGCCGGGCAACTACTGCGGGGTGGGGGTGAACGCCTTCTGCACCGACTCGAAAGGTGGCCGCAACGGCGCGAAAGGACCTTCCTTCCGGCAGACTGACATGAAGCTCGCCTACCGGTTCCACCCGTATAAGGCGACGACGGTCGACGCGAACCTCGAGCTGTTCAACATCTTCAACGCGGCGAACTTCATCAACCCGACCGCCGACCGGCGGCTGTCGGACTTCCTGGTTCTCACGGCGCTGAGCGGCGGCAACGGCCAGCCGCGCGCGGCGCAGCTCAGCGTGAGGCTCGGCTTCTGAGGTAAAAAGGCAACCACGAAAACACGAAGACACGAAGAAAACCCTTTTGGGTTCTTCTTCGTGCTTTCGTGCCTTCGCGGCAGCAGGCCGTCGAGATTTACGCGCCGTCCAGCGCGAAGACGAACAGCGCGTGACCGCCGGCGACGGCGATGTGCTGCTTGTCTCCCACGAGAAACGACATCGGACCCGACCGGATCGCGCCGCCGGTCTGGAAGTGCCAGAGCGCTTTGCCGGTCTTCGCGTCGAGCGCGAAGAAGTTGCCTTCGTTCGATCCGCCGAACACGAGCCCGCCCGCGGTGGCCATGACGCCGGCCCAGGGCGGCGACGGCAGACGAAAATCCCATACCTGCTTGCCGGTCTTCACGTCGAGCGCGCGCACCGCGCCCCACGATTCCTCGTCGAGCCGCTTCTCGCTGCCGCCGGTGTAGTACGTCCCCGGCTTGTACTCGACGCCGGTCTTGTAGTAGATCGACCCCATCTCGCGCACCGGGACATACAACATGTTCGTCACCGGGCTGTACGACGGGCTCGACCAGTTCGTGGATCCCTGCAGGCTCGGATAGACGAGCGTGCCCTTTTCCGACGGCGCCATGTTCGGGATCTCGATCGGCCTGCCATGCTCGTCGAGGCCTTTCGCCCACGTCTGCTTCGCGTACGGTGTGCCGAACACGAATTCCCCCGTCTTGCGATCGAGCGCGTAGAAAAAGCCGTTTCTGTTCGCCGTCACCACGAGCGATCGCGGGCGGCCGCCGAGCTCGGTGTCCACGAGCACCGGAATCTGATTCGCGTCCCAGTCGTGGACGTCGTGCGGCGTGAACTGGAAGTGCCAGCGCGCCTTGCCGGTCTCGACCTCGATCGCCACGAGCGACGAGGTGTAGAGGTTGTCGCCCTTGCGCGAGTCGCCGTTCCAGTCCGGACCGGGATTGCCCGTGCCCCAGTAGAGGAGCTTCAGCGCCGGATCGTAGGAGCCGGTCAGCCACGTCGCGCCGCCGCCGTGCACCCAGCTGTCGCCGGGCCACGATTCGCTGCCTGGCTCGCCGGGCGACGGCACGGTCCAGAAGCGCCAGACCGGCTTGCCGGTCTTCGCGTCGTACGCGTCGAGGAACCCGCGGATGCCCGCCTCGCCGCCGCTGATGCCCACGATCACCTTGTCGTCGACCACGAGGGGCGCCGCGGTAATCGCGTGGCCCGTCGGATTGTCGCCGACGTGCACCGACCATCGTTCGATGCCCGCTTTCGCGTCGAGCGCGACGAGATACCCGTCGAGCGTGCCGACGTACACCATGTTGTCGAGGATCGCGACGCCGCGATTCACGCGCGGGAATCCGAGATTCAACACGCTCGGACTGATCGGCCGCGTCCATTCCCAGAGCGGCCTGCCGCTCTTCAAGTCGAGCGCGGCGACGATCGTGGGGCCGGCCGTGACATACATCACGCCGTTGGCGACCACCGGCGTCGCTTCAATCGAGCCGGCGCCCGGCGGCTGGTAGACCCAGACGGGACCGAGATGCGAGACGGTCTCCACCGAGATCTGCCGCAGCGGCGAGAACCGGTGCGACGTGTAGGCGCCGGAGTACATCAGCCACTGACCCTCCTGGGCCAGCAGCGGCACGAACATCAGGGCGAGGAGAGCGGCGACGGCCTTTTTCATTTCGCACCTCGCAGACTCGCCAGATACGCCACCACATCGTCGAGATCAGCGGCCGAGAGCCGCGACTCGTACGATGGCATCAATGACGCGTCGAGCTCGCGGTCGGTCCGCGACAGCTCCGATTTCTGCAGCGCGTGCACCGTGCCGCTCGCGTCGCGGATGTGGATCCAGAACACGTCCTCGTTGACCCGGATGCCGCGGACCTCGGCGCCGGCGGCGGGCACCGCGCGGACGACGAGATACCCGGGCGGGTGCGAGGCGGCCGGCTTGACGATCGCTTCCCGCAGGTGCCGCGCGCCGCGGCGCGCGCCGATGCTCGTCAGTTCCGGACCGAGCACCCCGCCGCGCCCCGCGACGACGTGGCAGGATCCGCAGCCGCTCGATTGATACACGGTCGCGCCGCGCTGCGGATTCCCCGGCCCCGGCCGCGCGGCGGCGCGCGACAGCGATTGGACGTAGGTCGCGGCCTGCCGGGCGCTGCGCTCGGTCAGCCCCAGCCGAAAGGACGGCATGTCGGTCCCCGGGATGCCGTTGATGACGATGTCGACGATCGAGTTGTAGGTGGTGGCGTGACGGAGTCGGCCGTGGAGGTTTGGCCCCGTTCCGCCTTCGCCGCCGGCGCCGTGGCACCACGCGCACTGCGCGTCGAAGATGCGCCGTCCGGCTGTCAGGTCCGAGGTCGCGGCAGCCGCCCTCGGCCGCGTCTGCGCCGTCGCGGTTGCGGAGAGTGCCATCACCAGCAGGACCACGTACGCGATGACGGGCAGCTGTCGTCTCATCTCATTGACCTCCTCGAGCGGCGCGGGGAAGCATACCCAATCCTGGCTACAGCTGTCGGAATGAACCCGAGAGCTCGGAATCCTGGTGGGGAAGAACGGTCCGCAGGTCGAACACCACCTGATCGTTCTCGATTCGCGCGATGACGGGGGGCGTGAGGCTCCGGAGTCGCTCCTCGAGCGCGTCTGGCGTCAGGCCGTCTCTTGCGATCGCGACCAGCCAGGTCGGCAGCTCGACGCCGGGCGCACTGCCGCCGCCGATCGCCGACAGGCCCGGCACCAGTTCGGCGCGCCAGCCGCTGATGGCGTTGACGGCAGCCGCCAGCGCCGCGGCGCGCGGGCGGATTTCCTCCGCGGTCGTGGTCAGCATGCGCTGCACCGGGACCGTCGTCCTCGCGCGGCCGGCGGCGTACTCGGCGAGGGTCGCTTCGAGCGCGGCATAGGTCATCTTGTCGACGCGAAGCGCCCGCATCAGCGGATGCGTGCGGATGCGCTCGATGACCGCCGCGCGGCCGACGATGATGCCGGCCTGCGGACCGCCGAGCAGCTTGTCGCCGCTGAAGCAGCAGAGGTCCGCGCCGGCGGCGACCGTCGCCTGGACCGCAGGTTCCGCGCCCATGGGGTCAGACGGGGGGCCGGACCGGGGTCTGCCCCCCATCTGTCCCCCATCCGTCCCCGGGCGAAGATGGCCGCTTCCGAGATCTTCGGCGACGGGGATGTTGAAGTTCTTGCCGAGGGCGACCAGCTCAGCGAGCGCCGGGCGCTCGGTGAAGCCTTCGATCCGGAAATTCGACGGGTGCACCCGCAGGATCAGCGCGGTCCGCTCCGAGATGGCAGCCCCGTAATCCGCGGCGCGCGTCTTGTTCGTCGTCCCGACCTCGCGCAGCACGGCGCCCGACTGCGCCATGACGTCGGGCACGCGGAACCCGCCGCCGATCTCGACCAGCTCGCCGCGCGACACGATGACCTCGCGTCCCGCCGCGAGCGCCGCCAGCACGATCAGCGTCGCCGCCGCGTTGTTGTTGACGACCACCGCCGCCTCGGCGCCGGTCAGCCGGCACAGAAGCGCTTCGGCGTGGACGTCGCGACGTCCCCGCGCCCCGCGTCCCAGGTCGTACTCGAGCGACGAGTAGCCGCGCGCGATCTCGGCGACGCGGGCGATGGCCGGCGCCGCGAGCGGCGCGCGGCCGAGATTCGTATGGATGACCACGCCGCTCGCGTTGATGACCGGCACGAGCGACGGCCGGAAGGTCTCGCCGAGCCGCGAAGCGGCGCCGGCTTCCAGCTCCGCGATGACCGCGTCTTCGCTCGAGTATGCGGCGTCGCCGGCGGCCATCGCACGGCGCACCGCGGCCGCGGCCGCGCGCAGGGCGTCCACCGTGGCCTCCGCGCCGAACCGCGCCTCGAGGGCGCGAATCGCGGGCCGCTGGCGCACCTGCTCAATCGACGGAATCACGCGAAAGTCCGGCATCGCCGAAATGGTATGCTATCCGCTCCTCCAGCGATCAAGCCGATGACTGCGGATCCACTAAAATACCGCCCGCTCGAGCGCTTCTGGCCATATGCCGAGCTGCCCGAACAGCCCAGCGCCGAGGAGGTGGCGTCGCTCGACCCGGATTTGCACGACGCGCTCTTCGGCGCGCAGGCGCGGCCCTTTTCGATCACGCTGGTCTTTCCAGCGCTCGAGATCCCCGAGTTTTCGCGAGCGCTCGATCTGGCGCGCGCGGCGGCCGAGCTCCGCGAGACGGGCAGCGGCGCGGGTCGCCGGTATCGCGCGCGGTTCTGGCCGAGCGACGCGTCGAGGCTGCGCGATCTCTTCCAGATCGTCGGCGGATCGGACGCGACCGAGGTCCTTATCGACGATCGGCCGGTGCCCTATGCGCGCGAGCTGTGGCTGCCGCTCGTGTGGTTCCTGATTCCCCGGTAGCCTGCCGTGGCCTCCATTGAAAAGGATCTCCAGCGGCTTGAAGCCGAGCTCAAGCATCTCGAGGCGGAATACAACATGTTCTTCTCGGGCCGGCTGGCCAAGCCGCCCTGGGAAACGCGCGCCCTCGTGGAGGCGATGGTCAAGCAGTTGGATCGCGCCCACATCGTGAACACCGGCGACAAGTTCCGCTTCACCACGCTGCAATCGCGTTATGCGACGTTCATCGATCTATGGGATCGCGGGCTCCGCGCGCGCGAAGAGGGACGGCCGGGACCGTTTCCCCAGAAGCGCGTCGCCACAGGGCCGGTCAAAAAAGGGCCCGAGGACCGCATTCTCCACGTCGCGTCGTTCAAGGACCCGGTGCGCGAGATCGACAAGCTCACGGATCTGTACGAGTCCATGGCGGAAGCGCGGCGCGAAGTCGGCGAAGAGGCGCCGCCGTTCCACAAGTTCGCCGAGCTCGTGAAGAACCAGGTCAAGAAGCTGCGGCACGCCGGGAGCCCGGAGGTGGCGTTTCGTGTGGCGGTGAAGGACGGGAAAGTGAGCTTTACGGCGAGGGCGCTGAAGGGCGTCAGTGATGAGTAGGGCTTGGGTAGGGCTGAGGGCTCAGGGCTGAGGGCTCAGGGCTGAGGGCTGAGGGGAAGGGCTGAGCCCTCTGCCTTTCCCCTCAGCCCTTGGCCCTCAGCCCTTGTTGAGCGGCTAGATCTTGGTGACGTTGCCGGCCTGCGGGCCCTTGGGACCGTCAACGATCTCGAACTCCACCGCCTGACCCTCTTCGAGCGAACGGAAGCCGTCGCCCTGAATGGCCGAGTAGTGGACGAAGACATCGCTGCCTCCGTCGCGCTCGATGAACCCGTAGCCCTTGGCGTTGTTGAACCACTTGACCTTGCCTGTGATACGCATCGTTCTATTACCTGCTTGCTGTGACGCGAGGTGAACGCGTCATTGAACCAACCCCGGACTCCGTCGTGGACGTGCCGGAGCAAAAAAAAGGGCCGCGTTGTGCGGCCTTTTCCTTACGGCGCCAGGCCCGCCCGGCGTCGGAACAGATGATACTGGACTTTCCAACTTATGCCAAGGGCCTTGCTGAGCGTTTCCGATAAGACCGGGATTGTGGATCTGGGCCGCGGCCTCCTCGCCCGCGGCTTCCAACTGGTGTCGACTGGCGGCACCGCGCGGGCCCTGAGCGAGGCCGGACTCCCGGTCACCGGCGTGTCCGACCTCACCGGCTTTCCCGAGATGATGGACGGCCGCGTCAAAACCCTCCACCCGGCGCTGCACGGCGGCATCCTCGCGCGCCGCGATCGCCCGGACGACCTGGCGGCGCTCGACCGCCACGGGATCGGGCTCGTCGACATCGTCGTCGTCAACCTGTACCCGTTCATGAAGGCGGCGTCCAACCCTGCGACCCCGTTCGACGCCCTGGTCGACGAGATCGACATCGGCGGGCCGTCGCTCGTGCGGGCCGCGGCGAAGAACTTCCGCGGCGTGCTGGTGGTGGTCGATCCGATCGATTACGCGCGGCTGCTCGAGGCGATCGACGGGACGCCGAGCCTCGCGTTTCGTTTCGAGCTGATGCTGAAAGCGATCGCCCACACCGCGGCCTACGACACCGCGATCGCGGCGACGCTGGGCGCGATCCGCGTCATGGGGGATCGCTTCGAGCGGCCGAGCGTCACGCGAGGCATCAGCCGAGCGACAGACCTCGATGACCGCGTCGATGTGACGCTCGAGAAGATCCGCGATTTGCGGTACGGCGAGAACCCGCATCAGCGCGCGGCCTGGTACCGCCCGTCGGAGGGTTCTTCCGTGGCGTCCGGCTCCTCTTCCGTGGCGTCCGGCTCCTCTTCCGTGGTGTCCGGCTCCTCTTCCGTGGTGTCCGGCTTCAGCCGGACCTCTGGCCTCGGCGCCGCCACCATCCTGCAGGGCAAGGAGCTCTCCTACACCAACCTCCTCGACCTCGACGCCGCGTCCCGCATCGCGCTCGAGTTCGACGAGCCCGCGGCCGTCGTCATCAAGCACACCAACCCGTGCGGGGCCGCCACCGGCGACTCGCCGGAGGACGCCTACCTGCGCGCGCGTGACGCGGACAGCCTGGCGGCGTTTGGCGGGATCGTCGCGCTGAACCGGCCGGTGGATGTCGCGGCGGCCGAAGCGATCGTCTCGACGTTCATCGAGGCGGTCGTCGCGCCGTCGGTCGAGGACGCGGCAAGAGCGGTGCTCGCGCGGAAAATCAACATGCGCGTCATCACCGCGGACTTCGCGGCGTTCAAAGCCGGCGGTGTGGAGCTCAGGTCCATTCTCGGTGCCGTGCTGATGCAGGAGCGCGACGTGGTTGGCGAGGCGCGGCAGCCGTGGACCGCGGCGTCGCGCCCGGAGGGGCTCCGCGTGGTGACGAAGCGTCAGCCGGGCGCGGACGAGTGGGAGGCGCTGCGGTTTGCGTGGCGCGTCTGCGCGCACGTGAAGTCGAACACGATCATCTTCACCGACGCGCGCCGGACGCTCGCGATCGGCGCCGGACAGATGAGCCGCGTCGATGCCGTGAACGTCGCGGTCATGAAGGCGCGGGGGGCCGATCGGTCGCTTGCCGGATCGGTCGCCGCCTCGGATGCGTTCTTTCCGTTCCGCGACGGCCTGGACGCGGTCGCCAAGGCCGGCGCCACGGCGGTCGTGCAGCCAGGCGGATCGGTGCGCGACGCCGAGGTCATCGCCGCCGCCGACGAGCAGGGGCTGGCGATGGTGTTCACGGGACGGCGACATTTCAGACACTGACCGCTGGACCCTCCGCCTGCAGCGCGCGTCCACGACGACAAGGGCGGCCTGAACGTGATGGGCGTCTACACGCCGTTCTGGAACGACTGCGTCAGTTCCTGTTGCGTCAGCGTGGCGGGGCCGAACTTGCCGACGACGATGCCGGCGGCGTGGTTCGCGAGCCGCGCCGCTTCCGTCAGCGTCGCGCCGGCGGCCAGCGCGAGCGCCAGGGTGGCGACGACCGTGTCGCCCGCGCCGGTGACGTCCGACACCTCACGCGCGACGGAGGGAATCGAGCCCTCGACGTTCGCCTCGGCCAACCACATGCCCTGCTCGCCCCGCGTGATGAGGACGGCGTCGCACCGCGCGCGCTCCCGGAAGTCGCGCGCGGCCTGTCGCGCGTCATCGTCGGTGCGAATGCGCACGTGGGTGGCGGTCTCGGCTTCGTGATGGTTCGGCGTGACGAGCGTCGCGCCGGCATAGCAGCCGAGATGCGGGATCTTCGGGTCGACGATGAGAGGGACGCGCCCGGCTGCAGCCTTCGCGTGTGGGAGGCTCGCGCGACGTGAAATCTCCACGAGCGCTTCGACCACGCTGCGCGTGACCGCGCCTTTCAGATAATCCGACACCAGCAGCGTTCTGGCGCCCGGGCCCAGCCGGTGGATGGCGTCGATGATCGCCTGTTCCATGCCGCCGGCTGCGTCCGTGTCGCGCTCGTAGTCGATGCGGGCCACCTGTTGATTGCGCTCCGTCACGACGCGGACCTTCTCGGTCGTCGGCCGGCTGGGATCCTCGACGAGGCCGTCACTGCCGATGCCGGCCGCGGACAGTCCCTCGCGCAGCCGTCCGGCGGTCGCGTCCACGCCGACGATGCCGACGAGCGACGCGCGGCCGCCGAGGGCGACGATGTTGTGGGCGACGTTCGCGGCGCCGCCCAGCCGCAGGTGCTCCGACTGAAACTGCACGACCGGTACCGGCGCCTCCGGCGAGATCCGCGTGACGCGCCCGACGATGAACCGGTCGAGCATGATGTCGCCGAGGACGAGCACGGACAGGCCGTCGAAGCGGCCGACGAGATCGCGCGCGCGCGCGGCGTCCAGCGCCGGCAGCGTCACGGGGCGGCGCCCCGGTCCGCGGCGGCCGGCAGCGTGACGATGATCAGGAAGAGCATCAGGACTTCGGAGTCGCCGAAGTTGTATTCGAAGAGGCCGGCGGTGAGCAGGGCGACAACGGTCGCGAGCGCGGCCGCCGTCAGCGCTCGATGCCGGCCCGTGGTGAACCGCTTCCACAGATCCCGGACCAGCGCCACGATGAACCACAGCCAGATCGCAAGCGCCGGCAGCCCCCGCTCGGCGGCGATCTGCAGCAGGTTGTTGTGCAGGTGCGGGTTGATCTGGTTGATCGCGTCGGGGCCACGATATTCGGCGTAGAGCCGCTGCACCATGTTCGGGCCCACGCCGGTCAGCGGATGCGCGGCGATCATGCGCTCGCCTTCGTGCAGCATCGCGAATCGATCGAGTGTGGTCGGGTCCCTGGCATCGAAGATGGACACGAAGCGGTGCGTAATCGAGCTCGGCGCGAGCGCGAAGAACACGGCGGCCACGATCGGCAGGACGGAGAACAGCCGAAAATCCTTCAGCGAGAACAGCAGCGCCACCGCCGCGCACACGCCGACCCAGGCGTTGCGCGTCGAGGTGAGCGCGACGGCGACCGCGAGCGCCGGCAGCACCAGCGCCGCCCAGGTCCGATCGCTCTTGCCGAAGAGCAGGCGCGACACCGCGAGGCCGATGGCGATCATCAGCAGGCCGGAATACGTCATCCAGTGACCGAGCGTCCCCTGCGGCCGCTGAATGAGCTCGTCGTAGTGCAGGATCCCGTACTGCACGATGCCGATGGCCGCGCTGGCCGCCGCGCAGGACAACACGACGGTGATGAGCGTGTGCCCGCGCGTGCCGCCGGCAAAGCGGGCGGCAATCGGCACGAGCAGGAACAGCACGAGCTGCCTGCAGTCGATGAGGCTCGCGCGCGGGTCGGCAGAGAAGGCCGCCGACACGAGCGTCGCGCCCGCGTAAACGAGCAGCGGCCAGAAGAACGACGGCGCCTCGACGCGTTCGTGCCGCACGACCAGCACCGCCACCCAGCAGACGAGCGCGACGGCCAGCAGAATCTGCGCCGCGGCAATCGAAAACTGCACGGCGCCGGCCACGCCGAACAGCGCCAGCGCGCCGGCGTGCTCCAGGCGATCCTCTCGCGGCAGGTCGAGGGCGATGGCTTGGTTCATAAGATCGGGCCCGTCCCCCACATATTACCGTGGGTGGCGCAAAGCGTTCGTGAGCGCCCGCGTCGCCGCTTCGAGCACCTGCGCCGGCTGGATGGACGTCAGGCACCGGAAGTCGCCTGGCTCGCACACCCGCTGGTCGCACGGCCGGCACGGCAGCGCGCCGGCATCCACGGACTCGGTCACCGAGTCCTCGCCGCGCCACGGGGCCGACCGGCTCGGCAGCGTCGGCCCGTACAACCCGACGATCGGCACGCGCGTCGTGGCGGCCACGTGAAGCGGACCGCTGTCGCCGCCAATGTAGAGCGCCGCGCGCTCGACGAGCGCGCGGAGCTCGGGGAGCGAGAACTCGCCGCAGGAGAGCACGCGCGCCGCCGTGCCGCGATCGAGCCGCGCGCGCGCGTCGGCGATGACGCGGCCGGCCGCGTCGCCCTCCGAAGGGCCCGACGTGATCACGATGCGGCGGCGGGAATCGCCGCTCGCCAGCGCGCTGACCAGCGCGACGAAGTGCTCGGCGGGCCAGCGCCGGAACGGATTGCCCGCGCTGACATGGACGACGACGAGAGCATCGGTGCCCTCGACGCCCGCGCGCGCCAGGCGGGCGGCCACCGTCAGGGCCGCCTGAGACTCCACGGGCATCTCCACCGGGAACTCCGACCGCTCGGGCGGCCCGATGCCGAGCGCCGCGAGCAGATCCCACTGGTTCTCCACCGAGTGCCGGGGCCGGAGCTCGCGCGGTCGCGCGATGCGGCGCGTATACATCCAGCTGCGCCCGGCCACCTCGTAGCCGATCCGCTCCCGCGCGCCGCTCAGCCACGTCAGCAGCGACGCGCGCGGTCCGCCGTGAAAGTCGATCGCCAGGTCGTAACGCCCGGCACGCAGCCGGCCGCCGAGCGCGAGATCCTCGAGCATGCCCCGGACGCCTCGCGCGCGCGGCGCGACGATCACCTCGTCGAGATGCGGGTTGTGCAGGACGATCGGCGCCGCCGCCGGCTCGACGATGTAGGTGAGGTGCGCGGCGGGAAAGTGCCGGCGCAGCGCGTGCACGGCGGGCGTGGTGAAGACGACGTCGCCGATCCGGCGCAGGCGAACCAGGAGGATACGGTGCAATTAGTCGTTCTCGATGGTCGCCTCGTCGATGAGCATCACCGGAATGTCGTCTTTGATCGGGTACACGCGCTTGCACGTCGCGCACTTGAGGGCCGTGCCGTTCTTGACGAGCGTCACCGGCGTCTTGCAGTGGGGACAGGCGAGAATCTCGAGCAGTTCAGGGTCGACGGGCATCCTGTGAATATATGACACCTTCACATTTTTGTGGAACAATTCGACCGTATGACGCTCGTAGTCCTCGTGGCGGCGCTCAGCGTATCGGTCCCGCTCGCGGCGGCCCCGCAACGGACGGGGCAGCGCCCGGCGGCTGCGCCCGTGCCCGCCGCGTCCGACAAGATCGCTGAGGCTTACGCCCAGTTCCTGCTCGGCCATCATCTCGAGGAACACGACGACGAGGACGGCGCCGTTGCTGCTTACCAGCGCGCGATGGAGCTGGATCCGCTGGCCGCCGACATTGCCGCCGAGCTGGCGGGGCTGTATCTGCGCCTGAACAACGTGCAGGAGGCGATGACGACCGCGGAGCAGGCGCTGAAGATCGCGCCGGCCAATCGCGAAGCGAACCGCGTCCTGGGGACCGTGTACGCCGCGTTGTCGGAGAGCACGCCCGGCAACACGCCGCGGTCTCGCACGGGCGGCAGCGCCGACGAGAACCTCACCAAAGCCATCCAGCGCTTCGAGCTGGCGATGGCGGGCGCCGTGGCTGAAACCGATCCGACCGTGCGCGCGACGCTGGCGCGCCTGTTGGTCCGGAGCGGCGCGTACGCGAAGGCCATCCCGCTCCTGACCGATCTCGTGAACCAGGAGCCCGGCTGGCAGGACGGCCCGATGATGCTCGCGGAGGCGTACTCGGGCGCCGGACGTATCGCCGAGGGGATCGCCCTGCTGGAGGAGCGCGCGGCGGACGATCCGCGGCTGCTGCCGGCGCTGGCCGACTTCTACGAGCGGGAGCGGCGCTGGTCGGACGCGGCGAGCACCTACGCCCGCGCCTTGCAGCGCGCGCCGCGCCGCGTCGATCTGAAATTCCGCTACGCCTCGTCGCTCCTGAGCGCCGGCGGTCTCGAGAATCTCGGCAAGGCCCGCGACATCCTGGCCGACATCGTCACCGGGCCGGCCACCGACACCCGGGCGCGGGCGCTCTACCTGCTGTCGCAGGCCCAGCGTCGGCTGGGCGACTACGCGGAGGCCGAGGCCACCGCGCGCAAGGTCATCGCGCAGAACGGCAAGAGCCCGTGGGGCTACTACGCGCTCGCCGAGTCGCTCGAGCAGCGCCACCAGTACCAGGCCGTGGTCGAGGCGCTGTCTCCTGTCGTGGGCGAGCTCCGCGGCAAGTCAGCGGACCCGTCGTTCGACGTGGGGCTGCTGCTGCCGCATCTCGCGTTCGCGTATCGGGAGCTCGGGCAGTACGACAAGGCGATCGCGTCATTCGAGGAAGCGCGGCGGCTCTCGCCGAAGGACCCGGCCATTGCCGGGTACCTCGTCGAAGCCAACATCGCGGCGAAGAAATACGGCGCCGCGATCGACGCCGCGAAAGCCGCGCTTGCCGATCATCCCGGCGACCTGCGCCTGACGCGGCTCGAGGCGCAGGCGCTGCGCCACAGCGGCAAGGCCGACCAGGGTATCGCGCTGCTCGAGGCCGCGGTGAAGCAGCACGCGGACGAGCCGCTGGCCTACATCGTGCTCGCGCAGTTGTACTCGGATGCCGACCGTGGCGCCCAGGCGGTGAAGCTCCTGCAGGACGCGCAGGCGAAGTTCCCGTCGGACAATTCGCTCGCCTTCGAGCTCGGCACGGTGTTCGACAAGCAGAAGAAATTCGCCGAGTCCGAGGCGGCCCTCCGGCAGGTGCTCGCGCGCGACCCCGATAACGCCACCGCGCTGAACTATCTGGGCTACATGCTCGCCGAGCGCGGCGAGCGGCTCGAGGAATCGGTGAGCTTCCTGAAGAAGGCGCTGCAAATCGAGCCCGACAACGGCTCCTTCCTCGACAGCCTCGGCTGGGCGTATTTCAAGGCCGACAAGCTCGATCTCGCCGAGGACAACCTGCGCCGCGCCGCCGACCGGCTCCGGACCAATTCGGTCGTCCAGGAGCACTACGGCCAGGTGCTGTTCAGGCTTGGGCGGTACGACGAGGCCATTGCCGCCTGGACGCGGGCGCTCGCGGGCGACGGCGACTCGATCGATCGCGCCGACATCGACAAGAAGATCCGCGCGGCGAAGCAGAGGCTCAAGAAGTGACGGGCCCTTAGGTTTGTTCCTCTGTGTCCCCCGTGTCCTCCGTGGTGGCGCGTTGATGGCGTGTCTGCTCGGCGCGACCGCGTGCGGCGCGCCGCTCATGAAGCTGCCCGCGGGAACGGGCACGCCGGCGCTCGATGCGGCCGCCGCGCTGGCACAGGCGACCCGTGTATGTCGTGGCGTCCGGACGTTGACGGCCGAAGTCGCGGTCAGCGGATCGGCCGGCGGCCATCGTGTCCGCGGCCGGCTCTTGGCCGGGGTCGCGGCGCCCGCCTCGGCGCGGCTCGAAGCCGTCGCGCCGTTCGGTCCACCCCTGTTCATCTTCGTCGCGACCAACGACGATGCGACGCTTCTCCTGCCGCGCGACGATCGCGCGCTCGAGCATGGCCCCCCCGACGCGGTGCTGGATGCCGTGGCCGGCGTGCCGCTCGACGCGGCGGATCTGCATACCACGCTGACCGGCTGCGCGCCGCCGGTCCCGCAGCCGGGCGGCCGCGCGCTCGGCCCCGACTGGCGCGTGGTGATCACGTCGGCGCGGTCCGCCGGATACCGGCTGTACCTGCATCGCGATGGCGGCGCGCAACCGTGGCGGCTCGTCGCGTCGGTTCACGAGGGCTCGACCGACTCCGTGTGGCGCGCGGATTACCGTGACTTCCAGAACGGACTGCCGCGATTGATTCGCGTGACGAGCGGGCGATCGGATCCTCGAGGCGACCGCTCCTTCGATCTGACGCTCGCGCTCTCACAGGTGGAGGCGAACGTCCCGCTCGGGGCCGACGTCTTCCGCGTCGAGATCCCGCGGTCCGCCGACCCGATCACCCTTGCAGAGTTGCGTCGTGCGCGTACAGGCATTCGCGAAAATTAACCTCTCGCTCCGCGTGCTGGGCGTCCGCGCGGACGGCTATCACGAGCTGCGGACAATCTTTCAATCGATTGCGTTGCACGACACGCTCACCATCCGGCGCGCGCGCGGGCCGTTTCGTCTGACCTGCGACGATCCCGCGTGTCCCGGCGACGACACGAACCTGGTCTGGCGCGCGGCCGCGCGGCTGTGGACGGCGTCGGGCCGTCGCGGCGCGCCGCGCGACATTGCCGTCGATCTGCACAAGCGGATTCCCGTGCAGGCAGGCCTCGGCGGCGGCAGCAGCGATGCCGCGGCGGCGCTGCGCGCGCTCGGCCGTCTGTGGCGGGTGGACAAGGCGCGGGTGCGCGCAGTTGGCGCGGCGATCGGGGCCGACGTGCCGTACTTCTTCGAGGGCGGCAGGGTGCTCGGGCTCGAGCGCGGCGACGTGCTGTTTCCGCTCGTCGACGAGCCGGCCGCGTGGGTGGTGCTGGTGCTTCCCGCCTTCGGCGTCAGCACGAAGGAGGCGTTCGGGTGGTGGGACTCCGATCGAGCGCGAGGCTCTCAGCCGAGCGTCGGGCGGCCGGCCGGCGTGACGGCGGGCCAGCTCGGATTCGTGGTGGCGCCACGCCTGAACGCAGCGGGGCGCATGGGCGAGTCCGCCGAGGCCCTCCGGCTCATGGTCACCGACGACGCCGAGGAGGCCCTCACCCTCGCGCGGCGGCTCGAAGAGCTGAACCGGGTGCGCAAGGATGAGGACCGCCGCACGCTCGACGAGGCGATGAAGCTGCTCGAGAGGGACTTCGACCCGGCCCGCGACTACGGTGT
>Ga0082335_1001990_pt1 | contig 40036 bp, 39 predicted proteins | sample Subgrocontami58m_FD_72375 | JGI IMG/M metagenome (GOLD analysis project Ga0082335, IMG submission 72375) | Subsurface groundwater microbial communities from S. Glens Falls, New York, USA - GMW37 contaminated, 5.8 m (SPADES assembly) (version 2) ...
ATGGTCCTGAATGCAAAACATTTGGAGCCGTTTTTGTTTCCTGCTTTCATGATTTTCAAGCTGGAGACGGCCTTCCCATGCCCCCGCCCTATTTTTTGTTTTCAGGATGGGGTTGTTGCTGTCCAACGGAAAGAGCCGGCATTCTCAGGACGTAGATCTTCGTTCTCCAGTATAAAATGATCGCTCGCTATCATCAGGGGTGTAGCCGACGCTGGCCGCTCAAGTCTCAAGTCGAATAATTCTTTTTTTCAAAGCCCATTTACTTATCTTTCTGTGTTCTTTCCTGCATTCATAAAAAGCTATCTCTCAAACTGATATAACAAGACACCCGCCGCGACTGCGAGATTGAGCGAACTGACACGTCCCTGCATGGGAAGTGAAACGGTCACATCACAGGCGGCGGCCTGCTCCGGGGAAAGTCCCTTTTGCTCGCTGCCCAAGACCAAGGCCCAGGGAGGTCGAGGAATGAGGGTTTGATAATCCACATTCGCTTTGGCGGAGGCGCCAACCAGTTGAACATTCCCTGTGCGTGACCATGAGAGAAAATCGCTGAATGTGGTTTGGATGACGGGTTTCCAGAACAAGGTCCCCATGCTGGCACGGACGACGGTGGGATGATACAGTTCAACGCCGCCATCCAACAGGAAGAGCAGGTCTGCACCGACTGCATCCATGGTGCGCAGAATTGTGCCGACATTGCCGGGATCTTGCGGCGAAACAAGCGCCACAACCTGCGTGAATGGTTTGATGTCTTTAAGGTGACTCTTCTTTTGACGGACAATGGCGATAATTCCCTGCGGGTTTTCTTTATCGGCCAGAGATTCCATCACCTGCGCAGTGACAGGTTGAGGTTTGAATGAGAAGCGGGAGATCAAGTCGTGAGCAAAGGGACTGGTCAACACACCAGAGGCGTACAGGATCGCTTCAACATCCCAGCCAGCTTCCACCACCTCGCCCACATGGTGTATCCCTTCGACTAGAAATAATCCACTTTCATTCCGCGCCTTCTTTTGACGCAAAGCGCGCGCCTGTTTAATTATCGGATTACTTGGACTGGTGATCAATGGTTTTTGCATAAGGTTGATTTTATCCGAAAACAAAAACTCCCGAATGGCGGTTACCATCCGGGAGTTTTATGTGATGAAATTAGATTATGGCGCAACAACGGTCAGTTTGCCGATCATGCCAGCCACGAAATGGCCTTCCGTGCCGCACACTACTTGATATACACCCGGCTCGGTGGGAGCAGTGAAGGTTGCGGTTACGCTTTTACCACCCTCCGCTTCAACCTCCCAGTAGATGTTGCCCTCATCTTCCTCACCGAAGTCATCGCCGACGGTTTGGCCGAGATTCATGATCACGAACTCATGTTCCACCGCACCGTCATTTTTGGCATTGATGGTGATCTCCTGACCGGCTGGAATAGTGAATTCGGCCGGGGTGAAGGTAAATTCCGCGAAAGTCACATCAATTGTGGTGGATGGACCACCGCCGCCGCCACAGGCCGTAAGCACAAATATAAGACTCAATACAAGCGGTAAAAATATCTTCTTCATTTCAAACATTCTCCTATCGGTAAATTTTTGGGATAATCCCAGAAGTTAGTTTACAGGATTAAAGGCAATATGGCAATCATCAATATTTTTTGCTTGTTAATTATCCCACGAGCGAGGTTTGACTGCGGATCATCGGAGTCGCTTTGCGTCTTTGAGTCAGGTTTATAGTTTTTGCATTGGTTTATAATAACCACATGAAACTTCTGCGATGGCTGTCACTTTCATTGATCCTCTTTTTGTCCGCGTGCCAGCTGAACAACCAGGCGACCATCACCATCCTTGACGGCAATAATATTCTCACGGTTGAATCCAGCGAACGCGTGCCGTTGATCCTGTTAACCCAAAATGGGATTGTGCCTCAGCCAAATGACCGCGTTCTGCTGAACGGTGTCCTTGTTCCGATTGACCAGCCTCTACCTGGGACAAAATTCATCCAATTACAATTGCGCCGCGCAGTGGCTTTAACCATCAACACTCCGCAAGGACAACAGGTGATTCAAACATCCGCACTGACAGTGGGGCAAGCTTTGAATGAAGCAGGATATTCACTGAACGTAAATGACAAGATCAACCCGCCTGTGGAAACTGCGATCACTGAATCAATGATCGTAACTTACACACTCGCGCGGGACTTGATCGTCCATTCCGGCGGGGATGTGATTAACATCCGCTCTGCCGCAGGGACAGTTGGTGAGGCGCTGGCCGAGGCTGGGATTCCGCTGATAGGGCTGGATACCAGCTTCCCCTTGGAGAATGAAGCGCTGCCTGCCGACGGACAAATCCGCGTCGTGCGAGTCTACGAATCCGTCAGCATCACATTGGAGCCGATCGCATTTGATGTGGAAGTGATTGATTCACCCGAGATTCCCCTCGGACAGGAGGAATCCACCCAGCCCGGCGTGAATGGAGTTGCGATGGTGCGCACGCGTATCCGCTACGAAGACGGAAAAGAAGTAAGCCGCGAAACCGAAGATGAGACGATCTTGCGTGAACCGCAAGCCCGCATAGTAGCCCGCGGCTCACAAATTGTGCTTGCGCCTTTGCCAATCAACGGCGTACCCAGTAATTATTGGCTTGCAACAGAAATGTATGCAACTGTTTACTCACCCTGCGCCTCCGGTACCGGCGGCTGTTCCTATGGAACTGCAAGCGGCGCGCGCGCAGGACAGGGCATCGTGGCTGTGGATTATTCGATCTATAGTTATCTGGCCGGGATGCAAATATATATCCCCGGTTACGGTTATGCGACCATCGGCGATACGGGCGGCGGGCCGATCATCGAAACGGCGCTCGGCGTGCCGCGCACAAAATGGATCGATCTGGGGTTCAACGAAGGGGAGATGAGAGATATGACCGGCTGGGTAACGGTGTACTTCCTCGCGCCCGCGCCGGCTGAGATTCCTTATTTTTTGAAATAAAATATTTTCGTCCTTCGACTGCGCCGCAAAGAACATGCGTCTCCGCTCAGGACGAAGGAACAATAATAAAAATGACCCGCGTACAAATAATCATCATCACACTACTTTCAATTACTGCCTGTGCACTTATCCTTGTGCTTGGGTACTTCACATATCGAATTTATCAATCTCTTGCTACCCGGCCGCTGGGGCCTGCCCTGCCTTTTGCCGGGCAAACCATGCCCCCGCTTTGGACTCCCACTCCCGGCTCAGAATCCACACCAGCGGGTCTGGTCACACTTGCGCCGATGGTAAACGATGCCACCAACATTCCCTCGGCCATGTGCGGTGGACCGGACACCATAAATATTCTGGTTGTCGGTACAGATACACGCAGAGATAATTACATTTACGGGCTCGCAGATGCGATCCGCATTTTACGCGTGGATTTTGTCACACCAAAAGTCAGCATTCTTGAATTTCCCCGGGACCTGTGGGTGGAAATCCCGCACATTTCGGACAACCTCAACGGACAGAACCATGAAAAACTCAATCAGGCTTATCTATACGGCCAGCCCGGCTTTAGATATTGGGACAACCCAAGCGGAGGAGCGGGTTTGCTGAGCCTTACACTCAACCTGAATTTCGGGGCTCAAATAGATCACTACATTGTTGTGAACATGCGAACTTTTGTAAACATCGTCAACGCTGTTGGCGGAATTACCGTCAACATTCCAGATATAGAAGCATCGAACAATACTGGTCTGCTAATCGGAGATCATGACCTTGACGGAGAAGAGGCGCTTAAAGTTGTGCGCAACCGCCAGGGCGGCACCTTTGAACGCGCCGACAATCAAAACCTGGTGCTATGCGCCCTGCGTGAAAAACTCACCAAACCAAAAGTAATCACACAAATCCCCGGCTTGATTGAATCTTTCGAAGATAATGTCATCACGGATTTCACTCCCGAACAATTCGCGCAACTAGCCTGCCTCGGCACAAAACTTCCGCCTCAGAACATCGTCTTTGCAAGTTTCCCCGTTGAATTATTCAAGCAAACCCGTGAGTTTGACCCTGTTTTCGATAAAAGGATTTATATTCTGGATGCGGATTTCGACATCATGCGCGATTATGTTATGCGTTTCCAGAATGGCTCCTGGCCAAAACCATCCATCGCCTTACCGACTGCAACTAATGAAGAAGAGACAACAGTGATCTGCCAATGAATTACGCTTCCATCCCCGCGCTCAATACCGCCGCCGTTCTCAAACGTTCAGGTCTGCGCGCCGATAAAAGCCTCGGGCAAAATTTTTTACAGGACGCATCCGCTCTTGAAAAAATCGCGGACGCCGCAGAAATTTCGGGGGATGATTGTGTGTTGGAGATTGGTCCCGGACTCGGCAGTCTGACGCGCTATTTGGCTGTCTCTGCCAAAGAAGTGACGACGGTCGAACTTGACGCGGACCTGCTTCCCATCCTGCGGGCAGTTCTCACGCCTTATCCGAACGTGCGTGTGGTACATGGTGATATCCTAAAGCTGTCCATTTCCGAATTAATTAACCAGCCCAATTACATCGTTGCCGCGAATATTCCCTACAACATCACTTCAGCCATACTCCGCCATCTGCTTGAAGGGAATATTAAACCACGCCGAATCGTATTGACCGTCCAAAAGGAAGTTGCGGAGCGTATCTGCGCCAAACCCGGCGACTTGAGTCTGCTGGCTTTAAGTGTACAGGTTCACGGCAAACCTGCGATTGTCGCCACTGTCCCAGCCAACTCATTCCACCCTGCGCCCAAAGTGGATTCTGCCATTTTACGAATTGATATTTACAATCAGCCGCTCGTCCCAACTGCAGCCCTCAAAACCTTTTTCAAACTCACCAAAGCAGGCTTTAGCCAAAAACGCAAAACACTGCGCAATTCGCTTTCATCTGGATTGCATATTTCTACAAAGGAAGCGGAAGCGTTGCTCACATCCGCAGGCATTGACTACATGCGCCGCGCAGAGACCCTGTCCATTGAAGAGTGGAAGGGGTTGTGTGAAGGAAAATAATCATGTTATACTTTTACTGTAATAAGTATAACAAAGGAGAAAAACATGGTTCTTACAATTTCAAACAAAGGCTGGGTGGTGATCCCTGCTGAAATGCGAAAAAAATATCACCTTGTTCCTGGCACAGAAGTAGTTATTGTTGATTACGGCGGAGTTCTGGCGATTGTACCTGTCCCCAAAGACCAAATCAAGGCAGGCCGAGGTTTCTTAAAAGGAAAGCCTTCCATGTCTATGGATCTGATGAAAGACCGCGAACTTGAAAAAAAGAGGGACTTGAGGCTTGCCAATGGCTAAATTGCCAGCTTACGTGCTGGATGCGTTTGCTTTTACAGCTTATTTGGAAAATGAGTCTGGAGCGGCGCGAACTGAAAAAATTATTCAAGACGCCAGAGATGGTAAATGTAATACGTATATGTCCATTATCAACCTCGGGGAAATTCTTTACACCACCGAAAGAAAATATGGCTTCACCAAAACGCAGGATACACTTGCGTTAATTACAAAATTGCCCATTGAAATCCTGCCAGCAGATAATCAAACCGTCCTTGCCGCCGCGCACATTAAAGCAAATCATGCGGTTTCCTATGCCGATGCTTTTGTTGTTGTCGCCGCGCAAAAATTCAACGGCATTGTTATGACAGGCGACCCAGAGTTTGAAGATGTCACCGAACTTGTACAAATTGAATGGCTGAAAAAAAGAAAAGGAGAGTGAAAAATGTCAAAAAAGAAATTCCCTGTATTGTTGCCTATATTATTGATCATCACCCTCGTAGCCTGCATCCTGCCCAATGTGGGAAGCCAACAAGGGCCTGATCTGGCGTTGACTATCACTGCCCAGGCGCTTTTGCTTGAACGTGGGGCAGCGCCCCTCGTTCAGGATACACCTCTTTCCGCATCCACATCCACGCCAGAGTTCACTTCCACACCAGAATTCACGCCTACGATCACACTAACCCCTACACCTTCCGTCCCGACTGCGACGGTCAGCGTGAACACAAACTGCCGCACCGGCCCAGGCACACAGTATGACATAATCGGCGCGCTGCTAATCGGGCAAAGCGCAGAAGTGGTCGGAAAATATTCTCCCTCGAATTACTGGATCATCAAAACCCCCGGCGGTATAGGGAATTGCTGGCTCTGGGGGCAGTACGCAACTGTCAGCGGGAACACAGCCAATCTCCCTGAATATCCGGTACCTGCCACACCTACTCCCGCCTTGCCGGCAGCAGTTAAAAATCTGAATGCTACCATTAGTTGTGTGCCAGGTGCGCCCTTTACCAATAATGTCACTGTTAACCTGACATGGAGTGACGCCGCCAATAATGAAGATGGTTATCGCATATACCGGGAAGGCTCGCTTTTGGTTGCACTAGCCGCCAATTCAACCAGCCATACTGACAACACCACCCTCCCATCTGTCTGGCTAATCACAGACCCGCAACCCAACCTGACATATGAGGTGGAAGCTTATAACGCAGCAGGCGCGTCCAATAGAAAAAATGTCAATGTGAAGTGCCCATAAGTTTTCATAACGAATAATCAATCAGCCCCGCGAGAAAACTCGCGGGGCTGATTGATTCTATTTTGTCAGAATGAATGTTTTACTTTCCGTTAACTCGCGAAAGGGTTAGCATTTGTCTTCGCAAACTGGCTCCGCAAGGCTTTACTGATTACTGGTCACTGATTAAGTGCCCTCTTCCCAGGAACTCAAATACTTCAACTGCTCATCAGTAAGGATGTCAATCTTCACGCCCATAGCTTCGAGTTTAAGGCGGGCAATTTCATTGTCAATATCAATTGGCACGGAGTAGACCTTCTTCTCCAGGGTTTTCGCATTCTTTGCCATATATTCTGCGGCCAGGGCCTGGTTGGCGAAAGACATGTCCATAACGGAAGCAGGGTGACCTTCGGCGGAGGCGAGGTTGATCAAGCGGCCTTCGCCGAGGATGTTGATCTTGCGGCCGTCTTTGGTGGTGTACTGTTCTACAAACGGGCGGACAAGATTTGGTTCGCCCACGCTCATCCTGGCAAGCGAAGGAATGTTAATCTCAACATTGAAGTGACCGGAGTTGGCAACGATCGCGCCGTCCTTCATCACTTCAAAATGGCGCTTGTCAATCACATTGATATCGCCTGTCAGGGTACAAAGGATATCACCAATTTTTGCAGCTTCGTCCATTGGCATGACCTGAAAGCCATCCATCACCGCTTCGAGCGCCTTCATCGGGTCAATTTCAGTCACGATGACCAGCGCGCCCATACCACGTGCGCGGGAGGCGAGACCGCGTCCACACCAGCCATAGCCAGCCACAACGAAGTTCTTGCCAGCTAGTAAAACATTAGTAGCGCGGATGATGCCGTCAATGGTGGATTGACCAGTGCCATAACGATTATCAAAGAGATGCTTTGTCAACGCATCGTTCACTGCGATGACAGGGAACTTCAAAATCTTATCGGCTTCCATGGCTTTCAAACGGATCACGCCGGTGGTGGTTTCTTCCGTACCGCCGATGACATTCTTGAGCATCTGCCTGCGTTCTTCATCGCTCAGGCTCTTGGCCCACGCGCCGAGGGATGGTTCAAGTTTTTCGAAGCGGCCCATTTCAATGAAGAACAGAGATGAAACCAGATCTGCGCCATCATCCATGGTCATGTGGGGCATGTGTTCGAGAGCGGCGCGAATGTGTTTGAAATAGGTTACTTTATCTTCACCCTTGATCGCAAAGGTGGGAATTTCAAATTGATTCACCAGCGCGGCGGCCACATCATCCTGCGTGGAAAGCGGGTTGGAAGCGGTGAGGACAATATCCGCGCCGCCATCCTGGAGAGTCACCATCAAGTTGGCAGTTTCAGTGGTCACATGCAAACAAGCGGATACGCGCAATCCCTTAAGCGGTTTTTCCTTCTTGAAACGTGCACGGATCGAACGCAGAACCGGCATTTCACGCTCAGCCCAATCCATGCGGCGGCGGCCGCCTTCGGCCTGATTCAGATCTTTTACATCGTAATTGCTCATTTAATACTCCTTGGAAATCGGTAATTCGGGAATCATAATTTGTAATTTGTCATTCAGGAGGCGGGACGATTCCCAATTCCCAACTCCCGATTCCCTTAATCGCTTAAAACATCCAGCCTACCGCCATCGTCAAAATGTTTGCGAAAGCGATCCACAAATTCTTTTCTAGTATAACTGTGGCTTTGCGGGCCGCGCTGTTCGAGACAATATACAGCCGCCAATGAACCAATCTCGCCGCACAACTTCCAATCGAAACCATGGGAATAGCCTGCCAGAAATCCTCCGCGAAAGGCATCGCCTACACCAGTCGGATCCACGACCTCTTCTTCAGGGACAGTTGGGATGTGGACTGCATCACCGCCCGCATACAAGTCGGCGCCATCTTTGCCGCGTGTGATCACCAACACTTGTACATGTTCGAGGATTTGATCCAAACTCCAGCCTGTCTTTTTGGAGATCAGCCCAAATTCATAATCATTGCAGAAGAGGAAGTATGCGCCTTCCATGTCACGCGCAAGTTCCGAACCTTCGAGACGTAAAACCTGCTGGCTTGGGTCATATAAATATCTGATATCCAATTCACGGCACTCGGCAGGGAACTTCATCATTGCATCCGGCGCACTGGGCGAGACAATGACAAGTTCGGGTTTTTTATCGAGATCTTTCAGGGACTGCGAGGCTGAGTGCGCCATTGCTCCAGGGTAGAAAGAGGCAATTTGAGCAGAATCAGTATCGGTTGTGGCAAAGAACGAGGCGGTGAAAAGTCCGGGGATGACTTTCATCAGCGAAGTATCCACGCCTTTCGAATCCAACCAGGTACGATAGTCGCTAAAATCCTCACCGACAGTTGCCATCACGCGCGGCTTTTCGCCAAGCAAAGCCATTGTGTAGGCAATATTCGGCGCGATGCCGCCGCGCTGTTTGGACATTGACTCCACGAGGAATGAAAGGCTGATGGAAGCCAGACGTTCGGGAAGAATATGTTCCTTGAATTGACCGGGGAAGGTCATCAGGTAATCGTAGGCAACGGAGCCGGTAAGAAGAATATCCATTTGCAACTCGCAGAAAAAGGCGCACTCTCACGAGTGCGCTGGATTTTTTAACAGTCGTGAGTTTATCACGACATAACGTGATTGTCTAGAAATTCCCCTACAAAAATATTAAGGTTCCACAGGCACAATGGATATAAAAGGCGTGCTGAGTTCACAAACAGACATGTCATCGAAATAGACGATGGTCTCACTACCGCTCAGCCAAAGCTCAAAGCCGATGGTTCCCGGCGGGATGGGCTGTGGGTCTTCGTACTCCAGCAATCGTTTTCCGTCTAGCCACACTCCTGTCAGCCCTTCGTGAGAGGAGATCTCAACCAGATGCCATTCGTCCGCTTTAGGATTTTTCACTTGTCCAATGCCAATGTTGGTGACTGGCTGCTGCACGCGGCGCAATGCAAAGTAATTAAATCCTATGGGTGTCTGATAACGAGAATCGAATATCTGTTGACCCCCCAAGTCGAAAGGATTCAGGGCATGCTTCCAGTTAAATGAAAACCAGTTTTGTTGCCTGGCAAAGGTTTGCGAAATCAAGAAGTTAACACGCCAAACTGCATTCTCGAATTCCATTTCGTTCAGCCGCGAACTGAGCGGGCCATCCCCCAACATTTCCGAATACTGTGCGGAGAGGATGATATCACCCGCCTTCTCTGCGGAAGCGGCCATATCCCAGCCGGGAGTTTTCAAGTCGATTTCGTTCCAGCCCTGCGCACGATTATCCTGGAAATCTTCAGCGTAGAGTAATTTCTCGCCTGACGCGCAAGCTTCTGATGGAAGCAAGCCGAATGGGTCGCGTTGCAACGCTACAGAAGCATTGTTGGTTCCACGCACAAGCACTTGATTGGCGCTATTCGGTATGTATCCCTGGGCTGAGATATTTAGTGAAGCCAATTCGCCTGGTAAATTGCTCCAGCTATATTGACCCTGTTTGTTGGTTTGCACAGCCGCGTCGTCGCCAGATTCGGGGAATACGATGCTTGCCCCCGCTATTGGCGCACCCGTTTCATCTGTGACAGTGACGGTCAGATCTATGGGAACTGGTGTAGGTGTGGGCGTTTGTGTGGGCGGGACGGGTGTCTGCGTCCACGCGGAAGCTGTCATCGTAGCGATTTGCTCGGGCGAAGGTCCACAACCTGCAAGCAAGACAAGAATTAACAATCCTCCGATCAAAATAAATATACGTTTCATTTTTTGCTCCTTTGGCGAACTGGAATCAAAAACAAACGGCACTTGCAGACAACAGATTACCCTGTCACCTCCCGCGTACATTATTAATAGTGTTCTAATGACCATCGAACCATTAAATGTTTTCAAATTGAAATTTCATCACAAGCCCCCTTGAATTTACAAAATATTGCATACCTGTAATTAGATCTAGTATATAGAAATTACTTACAAAAGTCAACTGGGAGGAGGGAGAAAATATCTGGTTTTTGTGGAACCTGCAAACCCCAAAAAGACCTGATCAGAATTTCCTGAAAATTATCCTTATGCAACTATTTGACAATGCTTTTCAAATTCACATCAAACGGCGGATACACAACCCCATTCTCTGTGACAATTCCGGTGACCAGACGATGCGGCGCAATTATTACAGTAAAGCATCGAACCCTAATGAAAATGCAATCGCCTCACGGATTTCACGCATCTTTTCCCGCGATAGTTGTGTAATGAAAGCGCCAAGATTAGTTTTTTGTATGGTTTGAATATTATCGGTATTCACTACACAATCTTCTGGCACACCATCCTCCTCTACCGTTAAGAGAACTTCAGAAGGAATATTCCGAATCACGGTTGTAATCGGCGCAACAGTGATGCCAGTTAATAGTGGAATAGCCGAGCTTCGTGTTAACAATAATACTGGGCGACGTTTATCAGGAGCGCGAAATGTGTACCAATAAATATCGCCATGCTTCACGATTCACCCCACACCTGCTCAGATTCCCATTCTGTAAATTCATCTTTTATTGAGGGATGATTGGCGTACCCTTGGGCGTGTTGCTGCTCTAGCGTAATTATCTTCTGACTCCGTAATGCAAAATTAACAGTCTCTTCTGATGGTTCTTCGTTAAGAATCGTAATAATCACTCGTCGCATTTTAGGCAATTCGATGGGTTCAAGAATTCTCAACATTCCTTTTTCGTCAATTACTGCTTCAATAGTTTGTAACATGGCGCGCCTCTTTCTAGTCTCGTTTTCTGCTTTTTCAACTATACAACCGTTCCCGCTATTTGACAACGCCCTTCAAACTGACTTCAAACGGCGGATACACAACCCCATTCTCTGTGACAATTGCAGTGACCAGGCGATGCGGCGTGACATCAAAGGCAATATTCCGCGCTTTTGCGTTTTGCGGAGCAACGCGTTGGCCTTCAAACTCCAAGCCCAGCACTTCCTGCGGATTACGCTCTTCAATTGGAATCAGATCTCCATGCGCGAGGGAGAGGTCAATGGTGGAGGTTGGCACAACTGCGTAAGCGGGTACGTCGTTATCATTTGCGGCGAGCGCGAGCATGTAGGTTCCGATCTTGTTTGCGACATCTCCATTCGCGGCGACGCGATCCGCGCCGAAGAAGACTTTTTGGGCTTTGCCTGCTTTCAGGAAATAACCTGACATATTGTCGCTGATGATCTCATACGGAATTCCATATTGCTCCAGTTCCCACGCGGTCAAACGCGCCCCCTGCAATCGCGGGCGAGTCTCATCCACCAGCACGTGAATCTTTTTCCCTTGCTCATGCGCGCTGCGGATCACACCCAAAGCCGTGCCCCAATCCACTGTGGCGAGCGCGCCTGTGTTGCAATGATGGATGATCGTGTCGCCATCATGGATCAGCGCGGCGCCATGCTCTGCCATGCGCTTGTTGATCTTCACATCTTCATCGGCAAGTTTTTGGGCCTCGTTCAAAACCATTTGACGCATTGCATCAACATCCCCCTCACCCCAATCCCTCTCCCTTTGGGAGAGGGACAATAAGATTCGATCCACTGCCCACGCGAGATTCACCGCTGTTGGGCGGGAAGATTTCAAAACAGCGGCGGCTGTTTGAAGGTCTGCGAGCAGGCCAGCGGTCGAAGTGGAAGCGGATTCATATCCTGCAAGCGCGAGCCCAAATGCGGCGGCGGCTCCTATGGCGGGCGCGCCCCGTACCACCATATCCGTAATCGCGTGCGCCACTTCTTTATGTCCACGATAGGATACGACTTCAAAACGCGCGGGCAGGATGCGCTGGTCTATCATTTTTAGTTCATTGTTTTCCCAAAAGACAGTCCGCATGATTTATCCTTTAAAATATTTTTCGCGTAATTCAACAAGTTTTGCTTGTGCTTCAGACGGGACGCGTTTTACATTACCCAACATTTTTGCGTGCCAGTAAATTTCAGAGACGTGCTCGAGGCGTTCCAAATGGATCAAGGCTTCATCGAGGTTTTTTCCATACGTGAGGCTGCCATGTTGACGAAGAAGCATGGCGTTATGTGTTTTCAAAAACGGGCGGATCACATCGGCATCTTCATGCGAGGACGGTGTGGCATACTCAGTAATGGGAACATCGCCCAACGTGAGCAGAACCTCGGGGAGCATATCTACAGGAAATTCAAGACCAGCAACTGTCAGGGTGGTTGCATAAATGGGATGAGCATGAACAACCGCGCGGACATCTTCGCGATGCTTGTACACTTCAATATGCATGGGCGTTTCCGAGGACGGTTTGCGGTCTGGCCTTGAGGAAATCACATGGCCGTCCAAATCAACAACAAGCATATCCTCTGTTTGTAAACGTCCTTTTGAAATACCGGAAGGCGTGATGAGAACATGACCGTTTTCCATCCGCGCGGAAATGTTGCCATCGTTGGAAGTCATCAAATGACGCTCGTACGCAATGCGCCCGCACTCGACAATCGCGAGGCGCAGTTCAGATTCGTTTATTGTTACGGAAAAATTTAACATGGCTTGCGGATTATATATCACACGCGGCCCAAATACAACCTTGCTTGACGTCCCCGCCTTTTACCAGTATAAAAACAGGATGAAATACATTCGCCCTTCGGCACGCTCAGGTCGGCGCCTCTTTCTCGGACTTTGGCTTGCCGCTGCGATCACAGCCTGTTCCTTCCTCCCGGACATCTCCATCATCCCCCCGGGCTGGACGGTGACCCCAAGCCAGTCCCCCACCCCCGAAGCGACTCGCGCCAGCGCGCCAACCATTAGGCCTACCCCGCTGCCCACAGCGCGAGTCGGCGTGGGTGATATTGCTTTCTTTAACGGAGATTATGACACCGCGCTTTTGCATTACTCCATCGCGCTGCAAGACTCGCCCGACCCATTGATCCGCGCCGCTGCCAAATGGGGCGAAGCGCGTATCTATTTTGCGCAGGAACGTTACAACGAAACGCTCACGGCATTGCAAACCATCATCACGGAATTTCCACAATCCCCGCATTTTGGGCAGGCCTATTATTTACAGGGACTTGTGTATTACCGCCTGGAAAATTATCAATCCGCCGCTGACTCATGGCAGACATATTTAACCCTGCGCCCGGGGTATTTGGATGCCTACGTGCAGGAATTACGCGGGGACGCGTTATTCAGCGCAAAAAATTACGCGGAGGCGCTGCCCGCGTACACCGCCGCCATCCAGGCTCCCGCGTTAGGCGACGACATTACCCTCGACCTGAAAGTTGCAGCCTCGCAGACGCAGATGGGGAATTATGACACTGCACTGGCATTGTATGATGGCATCACCGCGCGCGCGCCAAATGATTACGTCAAGGCTCAGGCGATGTATGAGTCCGGGCTGGTGTACCAGACCCTCGGTCAGAATGAGGCGGCGTTGGAGAAGTTCCGTTTCGCGGTGGAAAATTATCCGCTGTCCCATCATTCCTATCTCAGCCTTGTAGCGCTTTTAGACGCAGGCGGCACGGTCAGTGAATTGGACCGCGGCTTGGTGGATTATTTCGCTGGGGAATATGCAGTGGCCATCGCCGCCTTTGACAGATACATTGCCTCCAATCCCGCTGATAATGACGGCACTGTCTATTATTACCGCGCCCTTTCAAGGCGTGACTTTGGTTTTTATGATGAAGCGTTGCTGGATTACGAAACATACATCGCAAATTATTCAACACATCCAAAATGGGGAGACGCATGGGCAGAAAAAGCCTTCATTGAATGGTCTCAAAAAGGAGACTATACCAAAGCCGCAGAAACCCTTTTGGAATTTATATCAATCGTTCCAAACTCAACACTCTCCTCAGATTATTTAATGAGCGCAGCGCGCATTTATGAACGCAGCGGTCAGTATGACAAAGCGGTGGAGACATGGGCGCGGGTCGCAAATGAATATGCTGGAACAGCCCAGGCTTCGAACGCAGTCTTCCTGATGGGCGTCATTGATTATCGTCAGGGGGAGTTTGCTTCTGCGCTTGATTCCTTCACTCGCAGTCTTGGTATATCCATCGCATTGGAAGACAAAGCACGCGCATTTTTATGGATCGGAAAAACGCAACGAAAACTAGGGAACGAAAATGACGCCCTGAACTCATGGCGCGAAGGACAAAACCGCGATCCGGGCGGCTATTACAGCGAACGCGCCAGGGATTTGCTGCTTGAACGTGAGCCGTTCGCCCCAGCGGCATCGCCTAACTTCACGTCAGACATGCCCGCCGAGCGCAGCGATGCAGATACCTGGATGCGCTTGACGTTCAACCTCAGCCCAGATGTAGATCTGGATGGACTGGGTCCACTCGCCTCGGATGTACGCATCATTCGAGGCAGGGAATATTGGGATTTGGGTTTATACGAAAAAGCGCGGCTTGAGTTTGAGAACCTGCGCATGGAACTGGAGACAACTCAAAACGCAGAAGGCAGTTACCGTCTGACGAACTACCTGGTGGACCTGGGTTTGTACCGCTCTGCCATCTTTGCCGCGCGCCAGGTATTGACACTGGCTGGGTTGGATGAACACACCGAATCCATGATGGCCCCCCCATATTTCAGCCGCATCCGCTATGGGCTGTATTATAGTGATCTCATTGCCGCCAATGCGCAGGTAAATGGGCTTGATCCTTTACTGCTATTTAGTGTGATCAGACAGGAGAGTCTGTTCGAAGGGTTTGTAAGTTCTGCTGCCGGTGCGCGCGGTTTAATGCAGATTATCCCCAGCACTGGCGCGCAGATCGCATCCGAACTTGGCAAGCCGACCAACTACTCAGACAACGATCTGTATCGCCCATTTGTGAGCGTCATGTTCGGCGCCTATTACCTTGCAAAGAACCGCAATCTATTTAACGGGGATATTTATGGGGCGCTGGCGGCTTACAATGGCGGGCCGGGAAATTCACTGGAATGGAAGTCGCTTGCAGGCGATGATCCCGATCTGTTTCTTGAAAGCGTGCGCTTTGAAGAAACACGCAATTACATCCGCAGCATTTATGAGATCCATAATATTTACAGGCGTTTGTATGGCACCCTGGAATAAAAAATCCGCAGAATTCACAGATTTCATTAATCAATCTTAGCCAGAATGCGCTGGTGAGCAGTTTCTGCATCCATATCCAGCACGGAAATTAATTTATCCCTGCTGTTTTCACCCGCAACGACCTCCACACAAGTTTCTTCCACACCCAGAACTTCGGCAAGAAACGACACAAGTTCAATATTCATCGTTTCATCCGCCGGATCAGAGGCCAGATTCACTTTGATCGTGCCATCTTCCATAAGGCTGATGATTTCATTGCGGCTTGCGCCTGGAGTCACATGCACTGCCAGGGCAGATCCACGTTGGCCCTGATGAAGAAAATAACTTCTGGGCATGTGTACCTGGTCAGATGGCAAGCAGCAGGGCGATAACGATGCGTGAAAGAAACTGAACAGCAATGATCAGGATCAAAGGGCTGAAATCAATTGCACCGGTTCTTGGCATTAATCTGCGAATCGGACTCAAAAACGGGTCAACAATTCGATCCAGAGCTTCACGCAGGAAATGATACGGGGGTAGAAAAAAAGAAAGCAGGGCGGACGCGATCACTACGTAAATGAAAAGTTGAGCAACCACCCTCACAAACACAGCCAAAAATTCAAAATTCATACAACCTCCGTTTTATATTCCCTGCTGCCCACAAGCGCCGTACCCACTCGCACAAATGTTGCACCCTCTTCCACTGCGGCTTCGTAATCGAAACTCGTGCCCATCGAAAGCTCGGAAAAATCCACTTGTGGAAATTGAACCGCAAGATATTCCTGTAAACGCTTTAATTTCTGAAAGAATGGACGTGAGAGTTCAGGGGTTTCACCGAGCGGCGGCATGGTCATTAATCCGCGCACTTTCAAGTTTGGCAATGCGATAATTTCAGAAATTTCAGTCAACAATTCGTGCCAGCGTGTTTCGTCCGAGGCGGGCCAGCCGCCTTTGCTTTGCTCGCCGCCAAGATTGAACTCCAGCAAAACAGGTAAATTTCGCCCCGCTTCTCCGCAAAACCGATCCAACCTTCTGGCAAGTTTCAGGTTGTCCAGGGAATGCAAGAAGTTAAAGTTCGCAGCCACGAGCTGTGCCTTGCGGCTTTGCACATGGCCGATCATGTGCCATTCTACCGCAGAAAATTCATGGAGAGCCTGAATTTTCTTCACGCCTTCCTCCGGATAATTCTCTCCTAGAATTTTCGCGCCTGCTTCAATCGCCGCGCGCGTCACCTCCAAAGATTGGGCCTTCGTGACCGCCACCAGCTTCACAGATTCTGGATCGCGCCCTGCTCTTCTTGCCGAAATCGCGATTTTTTCCAGCGTTGACAAATATCGTGCACGGATGGATTCGACTAATTCGCTCATGGATTGATTCTAACCTTAACCGCGCTTCTTTCTAAGCCCAAACCTGTTCACACAACCCAAACATTCGCCACGCTGATAAATTCTGGACTCCATCAGCAAGCTGATGGGAACTTCGGACAGCACCGCAGGGTAGCAAGTGTCGCCACGGCGCCACAGCGATGCTGCCCAACTCCAGAGTTTTCAGGCAAGCGCCATTAATGCGCCGAACCTGCCTGTTTTGCCTTTTTCTGCACGATGCGAGAACCAGTCATCCAAATGACAGGCCGTGCACAACCCTGAAACTTGAATCTGTTCCACGCCTGCGTTATGCAATTGAATCTCGTTTGCCGCCCACAGATCAAGATATGATTTTCCATCCCTGGTTTGAATCACATGCTCTGCATCTTTTCCATATTTCTCGCGGAACTGCACTGTGACATCATCACGCACCTCGTAATGATCCACGCCTATGGACGGTCCGATTCCAACGCTGATATTCTCAGGCTTGCAGCCGTATCGTGAGTGCATTCCTTCTATAGTGTTTTTTGCGACACCTTTCACAGTCCCCAACCAACCCGCGTGCGCAATACCGATGACATGCTTTTTCGGGTCATGGAACAATAATGGTACGCAATCTGCGAAGCGCATAAAGAGCGTGACTTGAGGATTGTCCGTCAGGATAATATCCGCGCGCTGGGAAGGATGATCGAGGGCGCGGGGCGCGTCCGCGTAGACAATGTCTGTGCTGTGAACCAGCCACACGTCATGGATGGAGGCGGGGGCGCGTCCAAGCGCATCAAATGAACGCATGCGATTCTCGACCACATGGGCGGGATCGTCGCCTACTGATCCTCCAAGATTGAGCGATCGCCAGGGAGCCGGGCTGACTCCGCCTCGGCGGGTAAAAACCGCCTGTGTGACAGCGTTTGAAAAAATATCGAAACTGTAATAGCGCAGTTCGTTGTGTTCGTGAAATGGCATTATTCCGAAGCCCGATTAACTGCGAATTTCTTGATGTAATATTGGCGCGTTTCGCTCATTGACTCTTCCATACTTGGGTAAGCGAACCAGGCCGTCGTCAAGCCAAAGAGGGCGCCTGTCAGCGCGCGCAGGAAGGGCGTGCTTTCACGATACGGAAGCGTGGAAGCCAGCCATGCCCAATTGAACTGGCTGAATAGCTGAGAGAATCCGTCCAGTCCGATGGGAGCGATTCCGATCAGAAGCCACAAGACCCAATGCAATGACGAAATACGGCGGCCGGTCAAACCAAACACAACCCCAAATATCAGAATGGCGAGATAGATCACCACATCACGCTCGCATAGCGCGATCTTGTAGCCGACTGTTTCATCGCCGGTATAAGCGCGCGCTTGAAAACGTGTATAACTGGATGGGTCGTTGAGATTGGGAATTCCCGTTGCCTGTTCAAATGTTTTTACACCGGATACATTCGCTTCGGCCAGCGGATAAAAAGCCTGTTCGCCGTAAAGGAAGAATGACCGGAAACCAAATTGATGACACAGCGGGCTGTACATACGATAAATGGCCTTGGCGGGCAATTCCGCGCCCAGCTTCATCAAGGTCGGCGCGAGGAATGGCAAGCCGACGTAAAACAACATAAACAAATTCAGCATAAGCAAATAACGCTTTGCGATCCAATATGAGACCCGATCTCCGGTTGTCACATTCTTTCCTTTCTTGATGCGCATTTGATATAGCGGGTCGCCGGCCTGCTCCAGTTGATTCTTTCTATCGGAGGCGGCGCCGAGGGTCATTTGTAATTTTTGGTGCGTAATGGGAGCTTTCAGGGTGTAGGGCCCAATTTCGACGACGGGGATGTCAATATCGTATTTGGCAGTTAAAGCATAGTCTGAAGAAATATCCACTTCCACCAGTCGGTGCGGATATTGAGATTGCAGTTGATTCAGATCCGCTTTCACTTCATCGCATAACTTGCAAGCCTTGCGGGTGTAGAGCGTTACATTGAGCATCATTAATCCTGCGACTCCGTTGAAAAAAACTAAACACAAAGGCTTGTACTGACGGTTCGTCTTTCGCTCACCGTGTCGAAGTAACACGAAGTACACAAAGGTTAAAAAATAAGCGTATTTCCTTCGTGTTCCTTTGTACCTTTGTGTTTAAATAGGTTTTGCCTTGTTATATCCCGAAATCAACCCAGAAAAATTGACCTTGCTGGGCAATCAATTCAAAGAGCCCCGTGAAGAGCATGATGCCGACAATCACTAGCACCACTCCCATTCCAATCTCTACGTAACGCATGGCCTTGTTATATTTTTTCAAAGTCGTGGTTACCCAGCCAATGCCAAGCGCGGCAAGGAGAAAGGGTATCGCCAAACCCGCTGAATAAAAGGTAAGGAGCGTTGCTCCATGCGAAACAGAGCCGCCGTTAACAGCAAGTGTGAGAATTGCGCCGAGCACCGGCCCCACACACGGAGACCAGCCCGCGGAAAAAAACACACCCATCAACGCGGATGAGAGATACCCTAATTTCGGGTCTGGAGCCTGCTGTACACGTGTATCGTAGGCAAGGAATGGAATATGAAACACCCCGATCATATGAAGTCCAAAGATAACAACGACAATGCCTCCGATTTTTGCCAGCCAGTAACGCAAGTCATACAGCAGTCCGCCTGCAAAGGAGGCCGCCACACCCAGCGATATAAACACCATACTAAAGCCCAGCACAAAAGCGACGCCATGACTAAAAGTTAACCAGCGGTTGGGCCGGTCACCTGCACCTGCCGCGCGCCCGCCGAGATAACCTACATAAGCCGGCACGAGCGAAAATACACACGGCGAGAGAAACGAAGCGAGTCCTGCCAGAAAAGCAAGCCAGACACTAATTTGGGATATTTCCATCAACCTTTATACCTCTCATTAGAATGTTCTTTCTGTTGATCGCACGATCGTGCCATGCTCAGGAAGGGACAAACGCATCTCGCTTTGGGCAAGGGAAATATATGGCGATGTCCAGCGGAAGATCCATTTTGCATCTTCAGGCGAGACGTTAATACATCCATGCGAGCGTTTCTCGCCAAAAGCATTGTGCCAAAAAGCGCCATGAATGGCAATGCCTTCACCGCTGACAAACGTTGACCAGGGAACAGCCGGGGTGGAATAACCAGCCTGAGCGGAGCCGGCGGTCATGTTTTTGGAAATTATTTTCCAATGAGTTATTAAATTCCCAGCCGGGGTTGCATATTCATCCGACTTTTCGCCTGTGATCGGGTCATAATTTTTCCCGGTTGAGGCACGGCAAAAGAAAACCTCATTTTTGCCTTCAAGGCAGGACAAAGTTTGGTAGTCAAGGTCTATGGCAATTGTCTTCTCGTTGGGGTCCATATCCGGGCTGATGGGCGCCACATCCTCTTCGGTGAGCATCTTCAAGCCTGCGCCGTCTCCCCAAAAATATTCGCCATAAGAGCCGCCATACCCATAACCATGTCCGTAAGCATCTTCATTCCAGCGATACTCCACAAAGCCATTGTTCTGGCGGACTTGGTCAATCCACACTACCTGGCCATAATATAGGCGCGGCGGGAAATTATAAATAATATGATCTTGAAGCCAGGGTGAGGCGACCACGCCTTCATGTGTCAGGTCAACGTAAGGCACAGTCACTTCCGCCCAAAACCCGGGCTGTCCGCTGGGCATTTCTGTAACTGGTGTGTTGGGCTTGTTTTTAGTGGGCTGAACAACCGAACCATAAACATACCCCTGAGGCGTCTCCACATAGCGCTGATTGGATAAACCACCGACCACGTTCCCAACCACCTCACGCCCCCACTCGACAAGTGAATCGGCTGATAATTTTCCAATGGAGGTGTTCAAACCAGGATCATTCGTGGGACGATTTCGCAAGTCTACATCAGGATCCGTAACACGCCCAATAATCTCACTGGCCGGGAATTGCGGCAATCGCTTTGGCATATGCAAAGCATCAAGCTCAGGGAATTTATATGGATTGAATGCCAATGCTCCCAGCCCAGCACCTGTTAGTTTTAGAAAATCACGTCTTGAAAGCGGTCTTTTCATCATGCACCTTTTACCATAAAAATCGTACCGCGACATAAATGTCGCGTTAGACTGACTTACAAGCATACCTGCAAACAAAATCAACGTCAACAGCACAGTGAGAATAAATTAATCTTTTTGGAACAACCGTCCCGAAGGTTTTGAAAGACGGCAAAATTGGCTCAATTCAACCTTCGGGACGATCTTTCTTTCACAAATTAATCCTGCAAATAGTTTTCCAAAGCGCGCAGGCAATTGGCGCTCAATTTATGCCCGGCGTCATCTTCGCAATAGGTGATCTGTGCGCCGGCTTGCTCCAGCAGGCCCATCGAGGCCAGCGCCAGATCAACAGGCACTTTTTGATCGAGCGTGCCGTGCGCAACAAAAATATTTTTCCCGAGGAGCGGTTTTTTCGAAATCAAATCATCCACGCCAGGCGGCATAAATCCCGCCAGCACACCCATCTTGCGGACTCTGCGCGGATATAACAATCCAATCAAATTGACCATCGCCGCGCCCTGACTGAAACCGAATAAATCGAATTGCCTCGCATCCAACTTAACCGAAGCGGAGTACTGGTCAATGAGGAGGATCAGCGCCTCGACGGAGGGCAATAGCGACTCCAGGCTAGGCACACCAAAACCGCTGCCTTGAGCCGCTGGGTTGATGGTTCGCCTCGCTTTGCGGCTCACCGTGTCGAAACCGTGTCGAATCGTCCCACGAGGCGGGCGCCAGGAGAATCCACTGGATTCAGCGGCATGGAGCGCCCGCGGCGCCATCATCCAATAATCGGGTGAAAGTCCGCGAGTGAAGACCCACATGGAATTTTCGTCGCCCGTCCAACCATGAATGAGCAGGAGCAGACGCGGGTTTGTGGATTGCGATGGACGAACGCGTAATGTCCAGTTGTTAAATTCGATCAGTTCGGTGTTAATTGCGGTTTGCACGTTTTACGATCCGATCCAGCGCAAACAAGGTCAGGAAAATCAAAGCAATGGGGACGGTCGCGCCAAGCAGGCAAAGGAAGCCCGAAATTGCCGCGCTGAAACCATAGACGGCCCAGATCAATCCAAGCCCTGCGATAAACAACAATATAAACGCGCTGAGCAAAATGCGCGTGTTTGTATCTTTCATATATTTGCGTAAATCACGACTCATTAATGACTCCACTGCAAAAAAGTTTTCACACTTGCGCCGCACGCCAGTGCAGGTGAACACAAAGGCTTGTATTGACGGTTTGTCTTTCGCTCACTGTGTCGAAGTGACACGAAGTACATAAAGGTTAATAAATCACAGGCTCTTCCTTCATGTTCCTTGGTGACCTTCGTGTTTAATTGGTTTTTTCAGTACACTCAATAATTTTATCCAAATAGTTTTTTCCCGACACGCCTTTGCCATGAAACTGCGCGTTTGAGCTGCGGCAGCATTTCCTTGACCGCATCCTCGCCAAGTTGTGCCACATCACGAACAACCACAATATCAAGCAAGTCAATTCCCTGCACTTTCGGACGGATGATGACGTCTGGTTTATCCAATTCCAAACGATATTTCGCCACAGCACGGCTCCCGACTTCGACCCCGCGCATGAATATATCAAAAGATCGGGCGATATTCAAGCGAGTGATGCGGTTCGTAAACACACGTGGAAGCCTGCTCGGCAGGGGAATTCTATAGGTACGTACTGGTTTATCCATCGGATCATTAAGTACAACTGCAACAATGGGAAGATCTGGGGATAAAATACGCGCCACCGAGACAGGCACCGGGTTCAAAACCCCGCCATCCATCAGCTCCCATTCGTTCAAGTGATGTGTCGGAAAAATTCCAGGCAATGCAATCGTAGCCAGAATAGCGTCCTTCAACCAGCCTTTTGTGATGATCACCTCGCCGCCTGTTTTAGCATCTACTGCTGTGACTGCGCATGGAATGGACAAATCATCAAAAGTTTTCCTGCCTACGGTTTGATCCAGCCACTTTCGAACGCCTGAAAGCCCAAGCAAGGATGGACCGTCTTCAGCGCTTCGCCCATATAAGCGGCTTTGGTCAACAGCTTCAAAAACATCCATCAACTTGGATGGCGAATATCCCAATGCATAAAAAATGGCAACGAGGCCGCCAAAGCTTGTCCCCGCAATTGAACGGATTCTATATCCCTCTTTTTCGAGTCGTCGAAGTACGCCAATATGAGAATTTCCCTTGGCTCCACCGCCGCCTAACGCCAATGTAATATCCATGTTATCCTGAAAAGCCCTTTCTTCGTGCCGTTTTATCAGACATGTCGTCCGAAATGGATCATACCTTGCAGGGAATTTATGTCATTGCGAGTCTTCGTCCTCCCGAAAGAACATCGGGACGATGTGAGCGGAGCCGCACGCCCTTGGCATCCTGAGCGCAGTCGAAGGGTGTGCGGCGCAGTCGAAGGACTGTTTATCGAAGCGGATGAAACTTGTGGCGGAAAGCGCTTCGACTTCGTTCAGCGAGGAGGGCGGACGCATAATTTTATTTCGGGTCGCGGATCAGCCAGACTGCCACGCCTGCGCCAACAAAGGATGCGATGATCAATAGAACAACTAAAAATTGTGATGAGACTGGTTTTGAATCTTGTTCGACAAAATCCACCATCTCTTGAGTGGCAGTTGCATCCGAGCCTGTTGGGATAACCACTTTAGGAATTGCGGCTGTTGAGGGAACTGCTGTTTCTGTAAACTGCGGTGACGGGGTTGCTGAGGGTATCGAAGAGGCCGGCCGTGTGGCGGCTTTTTGCACCAGCAATTCCTGTTCCTGATATACGACGAGATCCTGGCCGAGGTTGTTCAATGCCTGAATATTTTTTATGGTTGTGCCATAAGCAATGGCAATACTCCATAAAGATTGTCCATACTGCACTTTATGGAAGACATCTCCATCCGGGCGGGAGGTGCTTATACTCACAGGCACCATATATTGACTGACACCAGCCGCCACCCCGGATCCGCCGGGGGCACTGCCAAGAATAGTGGAGGCGCTTTCCTGCATTTGACCAGAGCCGGTCGAGGCGGCGTTATCCAATGCGTAATAATAGCTGTTGTTTGCGCCTTGCGATACTCCCGCGCCGATGTGTGTGAAATTCTGTGAGAGCATGGTGTTCATGTGCAGTTCATCCTGCCAGCCCGGCGGGACTCCATCCCATACGAGCGGGCCATTGCTGCTCAAAATATTCTCGGCGCGAAAACCACCGAGGGAAAGATCGCCTGCAAGCGGGAATCCAAGCGATAGCAATTGCTGGGTGTAACTGATCCCGCCCGGGCGGGAATGTGTCACCTGCCCGGTGGCCGCCATGTAATCGGCTTGTGATTGGGCTGACTGCATCAAAATTGAATGCCAGGTCAATGGCGGTAATCCATAAGAGATGCGTAAATTATTGACAGCTTCAATTAACTGGTCAGGTGAGGTGATCTGGATTTGCTGCTGGAGGCGCGCAACGACCTCTTTTGGCGGCGACAGGCTAAAGACTTGCACTCCCGAAAGAGCATCGGGACCATGTGAGCCGTGTCGCATCGTCCCCGAAGGGGGAAGTGCCAGCAAAAGAAGCGCAAGGAAAATAGTTAAGTTAATTGGCTTTTTCATAAATACGTCTGGCTTTTAATTTCAGGCGAGCAATCTTTGTAAAGCATTCAGCAAGCCGTCCATATCCTGCCTTGTATTATATCCCTGGACGGACAGGCGGATTAATTTATTCCCGTGCCAGTCAATCAGCGGAATTTCGATGCGGTATTCATCGTACAGTCTTTTCTTGAAAGCGATGATGTCAGTCTCGGCTGGGAGCGGAGATACTGTCATCTGGGCGAACCAACCGTCAGCGGAGCGCGCTGCGTGAAGCGGAGCCAGTCCTGTTAATGTGTTGATCCTTTTCCAGGTCTCAATTGCCAATTGATGACAGTCGCTTCGCACTTTAACCCAATCATGCTTTTCCTGAAATTCGATCGCCGCAGGGACGGATAGGAAGGCCGCAAGATCACGCGTGCCCCACCACTCGTGCTGGTCAATGAAAGTGGAGCCGCTGGGCGTTTCGGATTCATATCCCCACGAAACAACCAGCGGCTTGAGCAAATGTTGAACCTCAGGGCGTGCATATAAAAATCCCGCGCCCTTCGGCGCGCACAGCCATTTATAGTGATATGCATAAACAACACGGTCGCTACACACTTGGAGCCAGGTTTATCATAGGTCGCGCTGCTATGCGAGCGAGATTACGCAGCAACCTGAGGCAAAAGCACTTGTAGTGCATTCACCAACGCATCAATATCCTGCTGAGAATTGTACCCCTGCACCGAAATGCGGACAAACTGTTTGTCCTGCCATTGGATCAGGGGTACTTCTATTTTGTGTTCATTATATAAACGGCTTTTTAGAACAGCAAGATTAGACCAAGGAAGTGGCGCAATTCCCATTTGACTGTAGAAATCTGAATCGAGAGGATACAACGGGGATAGATTCGTCAGGTTGCAAATTCGCTCAATTCCCTGACGCAGCAGATGATGACATTCTTTTCGAACTTCATCCCAATTGTGTTCCTGCATGAACTGAATTGCCGCAGGAAAAGTCAGCGCCGCAGCGGGATCTTTGGTTCCTGTCCATTGCAAGATGTCAATAAAACGAGAGCCTGTGGTTGTCTCTGGAGTCGACCTGTATCCCCAACTCACAACCAACGGCTCAATCAGGCTTTGCGCTTCGCGTCTCACGTACAGAAAAGCCGAGCCTTTGACATTGAGTAACCATTTATGACAATTCCCAAAAACAACATCCGCGCCAAGAGCCTGCAAATTAACCAGGATTTGTCCCGGTGAGTGCGCCGCGTCAACTATGGTTAATATACCTGCCTCTTTTGCACGTCTGCAGATTTGTTCTACTGGCAGACGCAGCGCGGTTGGAGAGGTAATGTGACTCAGATAAATTACCTTCGTCCGCGAGGTAACGCCCAGCCAGAACTGGTCAATGATTTCTTCTTCGGAATGAACTGGCAAAGGAATGGGCTGATGAATATATTTTGCCCCTGCCCTACCGCAGGTAAATTCCCAGGTGTAATCGCACGCGCCATACTCGTGATCGGTGGTCAGAATTTCATCTCCTGATTTAAGCTGCAGGGAATGAGCGATAATATTCACACCATGTGTTGCATTAGGAACATAGACCAGATCTTCAAAATCGGCATTGAGATACTCTCCCAAGACTTGGCGCGACACCCGCAATAGCTCATTCAGTTCTCGTCCGAGAAATAATACCGGCTGGCGTTCGAGTCGGAACTGCCAGTTCTGGTAAGCTTCAAAAACAGGTTTGGGCGTTGAACCAAAAGAGCCGTGATTTAGAAAAACAACATCTGGATCCAGGAGAAAGTATTCTTTTAGGAATGGCATTTATCTATTATAAGATATAGCCTTGAGGCTGAGTTGTTTTAGGATTTAAAAACTGCGATAAGTTTGATCTGACTTGTAATATGCATAATATTCACTAGTCCGTCACAATTACCACTTCGATATTTCGCCCAACCTTGTTCAAGTTCTGTCGAAACAAAATTCACTTGCATGATCGTCTGGAGCGAAGCAACAGGAATAGATTTCCATTCTCCAATGATTTTCACTAAGACGCGTTTGCGTCTCCGCCCATCGAATTCACCATAGAAAATCTGCTCCCATGGTCCAAAATCAAGTTTACCATCGGTTACAGCAACGACGACCTCACGACCCATAATTTGGCGTTTTAGATGAGCATCAGCGTTATCTTCGCCTGTTTGGTTGTGGAGATATTGACTCGTCGGCTCGTGAGGCGCAAGCTCCTCTAGCCAACGTTCATAATCCTGGTGCAGGCCTGACTCATCATCGTTTATGAAGACAGAAGCCGTTATATGCATTGCGGAAATCAAAATTAAGCCTTCCTGAATACCACTCTCTTGAAGGCAGGTTTCCACTTGAGGCGTCATATTTACGAAGCCAAGTCGGTTGGGGAGGTTGAACCAAAGTTCTTTGCGATAGGATTTCACAGTCTTCTCTTATAGTAATTTCTAAATATTACACAGGATCTTATTTGACGCTAATAGATTGAAATAGCCGTGGTTTACTACAGCCGGTCTAAAGTAATCTTACGAAAACAATTGGTTATGGCTTCACCAGTTGAAAAATAAATATCTGCGATGTATCCGTCGGGGCAGGGTTGAACACAATAGACCATATATTTTATCCTCTTTAAAGGGCAGAAGGGTGTTTTTGAGGGCTTTTCTTAATAATTCGAAGAGCCTATCCACCGTCTCTTGGTTCGAACATCGCGGATTGACGGTTCGCAAATGTCTTGGAAATTACTAACTGGGCAGAAGCATAGACCCACAGATATTTGGTATTTTGTATCTCGATGCGCCACTCCACACTAACTGCGGTACAATTATGCAGCTGCTAATCCCACAGTGTTTGAAAACGTCTCGCAGCCTCCCAGCAATTCTAAATCGCGAAAATTCACCAAAGCGCAGTGTAAACTAGTAGAACAAAATAAGAGATAACGTACAAACGGCTTCCATCGAGGTGCGGTTGAAATGGGATGTAACAACACATTTTCTTCTTTTGACAGCAAGATTTCCCAGGTTTATAAAACACCGCTCCAACATCCTGCGGCGAATAAGACGGCGCCTGAAGCCCGACCAGCTCTACAAAAAATCGTTCAATCACTATCTCCTGAATACAAAGAAAAATCGTTGGAACAGGTCAGAGAAAAGCTGCTAGATGAGCGGCGCTCTTCTGCCCACACAAAATGGTTTCAACAAATCGGCGAGATGTACGCAACGAAGGGCTATATCGCGCCAAAGCTGGAAATTGGACCGGTCCAACTTCCGTTTGGTCGAGAAGCAAGTTTTCGTCAGGGTACTCATGGATTCGATCATTTAGGGATGACTAAGGATGGTCGCTTGGCAGTATTCGAGACCAAGTGCTACGGCAAACAGCCAACTACACAAGGTTTAGAACAATTAAGTATGAGCCATGTTAACAGTCGTTTAGAGCGAATGCAAAAAGATGGTGGGAAACAAGCTCAAGGCTCAAACCCGGAAATTGCGTCACTCGCACAATACACCGGAGTTGCTCGTTATTTGGTTCATGTCTCATACGAAGAACACAACTATAAAGTTTATGAGATTTCAGACGATCAAGACGGGAACCCGACCATGGGGGACCCAATCTTGGAGGGTGACGCTAAAGATTACATGGGCAATCTACACTCTTTGTACTTTAAAGAATGATTTCGACGGGAGGGGACGTGGCCAAAACCGCCAAACATCGTGTTGAGAATCGACAAACAAGAATACAAGAAATTGAATTATTAGAAGAAGCGCTGTCCATCACGCTTCCCGACTCCTATGCCGATTTTCTTGAGGCCCAGGCGCACGGGCGCTACATGGACATCTCAATTCTTGGCTTGCCAATAACTCCTGCGCTTGACTCTGTTTGGGGGGCTACAGAATTACTGTGGAACTTGCGGCCAAATCTTCATGGCAAAGTCATTGCTGTTGAATATCGTGATGATTCAATCGTTTGTCTCCAAGTAGGCAAATCAAGAAGTAAAGACAATATTTTACTTCTTGTCAACACATCAATAGATGAAGATCCAAAGATGTTGGCGGAGACATTTGAGTCGTTCTTGCTAACAACTTACCAATCACAGTTTCCTGAGGATGCCGTACTAACGTCACTGGATTCCTTCGCGCCCGAACAAATTGTAAAGATATTCCTCAATACCTTGCAAATCGAAGTGCCAGATTCGCTCGCAACATTACTTGCAGACACACCGGCCGCTCCTCTTGACAATCTAGCCTATCGATTGAATGTAGATCCACTTGAGCCAACTCACCTGACATGGGCACTGCGGACTCTTGGACAGAGCTATCAACCTGCGCCAAAGTATCTTATACCAATAATGCCCGTAGACTCACGATCATTTGCTTGTGTTGTATGCAACAATGTGCCCGGGGCCAACGATGTAAACTTTGGGAAAGTGATACGGTGGCATTTAGACAATGTTCCGGCCCACGCCCAAGGTTGCATAATAGACACCGATCCCGTTATGTATTTGCGTACAGTTAGTTCGGAACTTGCAACAAGGGAAACGGGTCTCGCGAAAATTGCTCAGCTCGCAGAGCGTTATGACGAAGAGTTTCTCCAACAACATAGAATACCTAAGGCACACGAGATACGACCAATTCGCCTCGCCGTGCAAAACGTTATCGTTGGATTGGCCGCGTTTAGATTAGATAACACCTTTGATGGCTTAGCTATAGAAGTCTGGCAGACTTGCGAGGTGCCACACCTGAATGCACAAGAAGCCTGTCGTGCACTTGCATCCATGACACTTGCCGAAGCGTTTCGGTGTGGGTCTACCATGGAGCTGCGTTTCGACAATCATCCTGAAAAAGCAGTTCCAGGAAGCCTGTTGCGATATGCTAGGTCAAGAGGCATTACTCTTGGTGCGAATGATAAAAAGGCCATTACCCCCGAAGAATCCCGGGAGCTATTCCGAGAAGTTACACAAATGCCGATAAATCTATCACATCGCGTACATGAGGCGGTAAAAGAAGGTGGACTCAGCAGTGAACGCGCATGTTTCGTTCTGATGGCAAATATTTGGCGACCGATTGAACTTGAATTCATATTGGCTGTCAGCCACCGCTCCTATTCAATTCTGCAGGGTGGTGTTGAACCATTTGACCGTGTTAATTTTCAAGCTGAAGCTTCAGTATGCCGTTCTGCACACATGCTTGGGCTTCTGCTAGCGCGACTACGCCAGCAAGAAGATCAAGACCAGAATCAAGCTTCTGCTCTAGAAGACACCGGCCAGAATATCCAATGGAGTATCCTACCCGAGTTTTCAGCGGTCAGATTCGAGACCTCTCGCGCAATTAAGCTACCCTGGTTGTCTGGGATAAATCAAATACTCTGGCAACAGAATGAGCCTCTGTTTGTATTTCCGAGAACCACGATTAACCCTGAGGACCTGGAAGCAATGCATGAATTAAGAAATAATAATCAAGGTCGAGTCGTTGCCCTCACACCCGAGGAAACATTTGGAACCGCACTAGAGGTTGGGTCCCAAGAATTCCCGAAACTCATTTGTCCCGAAAAAATTATTGAAATTGACCGCGCAATTGATGTTCGTCTCCTCAGCTGTAGAGTGGGTCGAGTTTAGAGTCAAATGCTCAAAGTAATATTCGTTCCGCTAAATGTTTGGGAAACCCAATTTGGATCACTCGCTCGTGAAGCTGAGCGAGCCCACAAAAGGCACTTAAAAGCCGCTCCGGGTGATCGTCAAGAGCGACAGAAATATAATAGCATTTGCAGTCAAATAGAGATTTTGACGCTGGACTACGCAATTGCGAATCCACATAGCCTTGTTTTTTTGAACAACGCAGAAACCAAAACCTATCTTTCAACACTTCCGGCTGACTCCTACATCTGGAACCCTTTTCGTGACTACTATTCTGATTTGGAAGACAAACTATCATCGTTCAGAGCGAGTGGCGCAGACAACGGAATATTAATCCATATGCACGCGGCGTTTAGCAGGGATACAACAGAAACTTCTGCCAATCTAAGTGGCACTCCTGTTCCGGCTGCAAAAATATGGCGCTCAAGCAAAGGGCGCAAAGGATTGGCAGCGGTGACAGAGCGCTGGGAGCAGCAACTAGAATCTGCGACAACTGATGACGTGCCTGTCGTACCCAGCGGTGTTAGTAATCGAGTACTAACAGAAGGACTGCGGAAATATGTTGATCAAAACAATGTCAAGCAATCAGGTCAAGCACGCGTTATATATCGAGATGGCTCTGAGGCTCGGCCATTTCCTTTGGGCCTATTGCCATTAAGTATTTACGCCAATACCAATGCGCCGATATTTCGAGTGGCATTACTTTCCATGCGACATCCTGAAATGGATGTTGAAGTCGACGCCGCTTGGCTACGGAATCGCGACATCTCCCAGGTGCGGCCCATGGCAGAAACGGATGACATTGTGTATCGCACAACATTGACGCAGTTAACACGTATCGCTGATCAAGGGCCAAGAATTATTAGATTGTATCAAACGGGCCTTGAACCGGCGGTTGTGGGTTTCTATCGTGCCCTAGCTGAACATCTAGCACAGCATCAGACAGCTGTGGCTGTTGAACCTCATTACTATACCAAAACAAAAGGATTTGAAGAGGGAACCCCATGGTTCAAACAAGCGGCAAACTAAATCGTGGCACGGCTTCAAGCCTACAATGGGCGGCGCTCTGCAAGGATTGCAGGAGAAACTACCGTGATAAAGCTGCACCCAATTTTAACTATCCCGATGCCTGGATTGAAACAGTAATCAACAAAGGTGGCACGCGGTCGGATCGGTGTCCAGTTTGCCGCCGGGAGCATGCCAGAGACGCAAAGACGTTTGCTGCCCCTTATGTTGATCTGGACGTTATTGGCCGTGTCGAAAATCCTCTAGCACCCGATGGCCCACTAGGGGGCTTGGGGCCATTACCGATTGAGCATGAACGCAGCGAAATTGTATCCAACCTTAATGACTACGACTTCGGTCTACGCGATGATGACATAACACAACTCTTGGTCGGATTGACCGATAAGAGGGTTGCGGTTGTGACCGCTGGCACTGGAACAGGAAAGTCAACATTCTTACCATACCGATTACTGATTCCACCCGATGATGCTCCCATCAAAATTGCAGAGATGGGTCCGATTGTCGTCACCGAACCTCGGCGCGCTGCTGCAATTGATACGGCGACATTTGTGGCAACAAAGCTTCATAAATCTCATGTAGGTGCTGGTTCAGACGTAGGGTATCGCGTGCAGAATGGACCTGCTTACGATGCCAGTTGCAGGCTATTATATGTCACAGACGGAAGTCTAATAAATTGGTTGCGGGACGGTAGTTACAAAAGATTTGGTGCAGTGATTGTAGATGAAGCACACGAACGAAGTAAGAATATTGATTTGATCCTAGGACTGCTCCGCGACGCTCTTCCAAAGGTTCCACATCTTAAAGTGATTATTGCCAGTGCTACTATTGATCCGAAATTCTTTATTGATTATTTTGGAGGCGATGAGCACGTGTATTATTTGGATGCCCCGGCTCCAAAAAATTGGGGGTATGGAGCGCCACTTTGGCCGGGAATACCAGTCGATCTTGACCATAAAGATTGGAAAAAGCCAGGACCAAATGGTGAAGACCTCATATCTGTGACAGAAAAGCTTGGCAGACTGCGGATATTGAATGAACCATTGGACCCTGGAGGCAGAGCCGGCAATTGGACAGCCAAGATGCCGGGATTAGTAGCAGAACAAGTGATAGCGATTGCAAAAGGCACAAGTGAGGGAGATATTTTGGCTTTCCTGCCCGGAAAGGATGCAATAGAAACTGCGATTGAGCAAATCAAAAAGCAAGGATTGCCCAACTTTGATGTCTATCCACTTCTACGAAATTCACCTCCGCATATTCAACTCGCGGCTCGTGGAGAAAAAGCAGATTCAACCAGGAGACGTATCGTAGTTTCGACTAATATCGCTGAGACGTCCTTGACCATTGATGGAATTAGCTACGTCGTGGATTCGGGGTTAATTCGTCAAACTCAGTGGAACGCAAACACTGCCTCGAAGTTTATTCCAATTGTCGTTCATAGCCGAGATGGTGTAAAACAGCGTTGGGGCAGGGTTGGCAGGAAAGCTCCCGGCTGGGTATTTCCACTGTATTCCAAGGAACAGTATGAAAATGAGTCCATTTTTCCCCCTCATACACCGCCCGAATCTGTGCGTGATGATCTGGAGCAGTTCTTCTTGACTGCCAAGAGCGCCGGCGTCGACAACCCTAATGAATTTGTTTGGCCGGCGGCATTCGTACGAACAGAAGAAAAACCATCCAACGAACAAAAAGGATTCTTTCAAGAGTTGGCGCGTTCGGAGATGGCGCTCAAGCTTTCCGGACTCGTTGACGCTGATGGCGATGTAACTCCCTTGGGCAAGGAAGTTCAAGTATTCAATACATCAATATTTCAGGCGCGCTCCATAGTGTTGGGCGATAGCTTGGCTTGTGCAACCGAGGTTGCAACTGCCCTTGTCTTGTTAAATGGACCAAAGCTGCTTGGAAATCTATTGGATTTTGATCCAGAATGGCCCATTTTGAAGCGGAATCACGTGAGGCGGATTCACGAAGCAATTATGTCTGGTTGCAGCGATGATCTTGACGTCGTATTGAGAGTCTTCGCCCTTTGGGAAAGCTCCGAAGATCGAGAAGCTTGGTCCAAAGAACATTACGTTGATCATGCCAAATTAAAAAAAGCCTTGGAGGCGCGTCGCCTATTACTAGAACCATTGTCTCCCGCGCGAAAATCAGATCGCATTAGAGCGATTGCAGTCGAGCTCGCACCTCGTGTGAGACAAGTGTTCTCACGAACCCTGATCGACCAGACTTTTCAGCTGGTTTCTAGCGCATGGGTCCCATTGATGGGCCATGAAGGCAAAATGACATGGGTGCTCGATCCGCAGACTAGATATTCTGGTTCTGAAACAATAATCGCCTTCCGCCGTGCATCCAGCAGAATAGGCATCTGGCTTTCCAACGTGGTCAATGCTGTGCCAACCGATGCAGGGGCCAATTGGCTGGATATTGCCCTAAAACACTCAAATGACGGACGTGACGCCCAGGGCCGACTGCTTGGAGCTTCAGTTGACGCTCAGCGTCAACTGTTGAATCAATGGAAAATCGGAACGCGATATCGCGCTAAGATACGGCAGCACCCACTTGGAATAACTGTGAGTCAAGTTTCGGTCATGCCTCATCTGAATCTTTCACTGGCTAATCAAATTCCATTGCTAGCATCAACCGAGCAGAATGAAGATTCTGAAGAAGAGACACTTGAAGAACAAGAAGTTGATGCATACTCCGCTAAGAAAGATACTTCAGAGCTTGAGTCGGATTCTCCGGACAGCTATGACGTAAATGAGAATGAAACCAATCCTGGCGAAGCTGTCATCGAGCCTCCCGATTCTGAAGAGAAAAGTCCGGACCCGCAAGACGAAATCAGCAGTACTGACATTGTGTCTCTTACATCGGAAGGTGTGATTGATGAAAGCCAGGAGCCCCAATTTGTGGCAGTTGCGGACCTGGAAAGCGACCAATGGAATTTGCCCGATAACTTGGAGTACCAATACTCTTCAGGTTCAGCGCATGGATCCGGGGCGAGGGTAACTACTGTTATCACTCCGATAGACCTACCGTGGCCCCAAAATGCCAAAGGAATCCATGTGTTAGGCGTTAACAGCCAACCCAATGGTGAAAATCTTGTGCAGGCTGTACCCATCGCCCGAGAAATAGCCGGTACAAATCTAGCACCACTAAAATCTATCGAGGTTACCTTGATTGAAAGCGTGAGAGAATGGGGGCCACCATATATCGTGGGGTTTGACGCAATCACTGGTGTGGAGGTAATGCTCCCAGCTCAGACTTTGTCGTTCAATCCACAACCTGATGCCGTGGATTCGATACCTGTCGGTACAAACATCGATGTTACATTAATACAATTTGACAATGAATATCATTCGATCCTTGGTTCCTATCTTGAGACACTATATGGGCATCTACTAAAACAGCCCTCGAAAGTGAAAGACGACAAGACACTGTATTTAGCTCGCGTGGCAAGCATCGATCAGAGAGGAGGTGTTGTGGTCGTGATCGGTCAGGATGAGCCTACAACTCTCGTGCAAACATTCATTGCGCCACGTTCAGTCTTTGCAAAAAACAAAATAAAACCAGAGATAGGGGATGCTTATCTTGTTGAACTCCAAGTGCCCAAGGTGAAATTTGCGGATGGTTTACCAAGGGTAGCGGCACCGAAAAAATTACGGCCCATTTCTCAGAAGACTAAGAATATGTTGAAGTGGGCGAAAAAGAATAAATCGGTTGCATGCGAACCTCGACTAAGTCCGACCACAAGGGATCAGCTGATTCAGCAATCTAGCGACCCATTATGGGCAAAGTTAATGTACGAGCTATGGATGACTAGTAATCAACTAGAAGTTGTATCAGTTCACCCAACAGATGAAAGTAAAGATGAGCTATTGACTAAACTGCGGAAAGAATTTCCGAGGGGCGCCGTGGTGAATGGGAAGGTCTCCGGCATATCCGACGCCTTAGGAGTATTCGTGACCCTTGAATCTCATGAACAAGGCTTGCTACATGTGTCCAAAATTGGGCAACAGGGAGTTTTCAAGCCCAGCATGTACTTTCAAATAGGTCAAGAGGTGCAAGCATCAATTGCAGGAGAAGTGAAGTTGGATGAACAAGGTAAACCAAGAATTAGCCTAAAATATGATGGCCCAATACCGTCCCTATGGGATCAGCTTTCTGTTTTATATCCTATGGGTCATGTAAGTACCGCAACGGTTGCCAGCGTTGATAAGATACATGGCGTGTCCTTTGATCTTGAGCATGGCTTGTTAGCACAAATATCCAATGGTGATATAGGACCCTCCGGTGTTCTTGACCCCACCCTTTACTTCAAACCCGGCGATAGTCATCACATAACACTCAAAAATCTTGTGCCACAGCCGGGCCGCCGACCACAAATCGTGGCTGAAATGACCGATGCATCCGTCCCTGAAATTCTCGACCAGCTTAGAGAGCGGTTTCGAGTTGATATGCCCATCAACGTAAAGGTCACACAAGTGAAGAATGCGGTCGGAGCCTATGTTGTTACTGATGATCGCGTTCTTGGCCTTATCCCCAAACTCAAAATTGGCCCCGAAGGAGCCATTAAGCCTAGCGATTATCTGAAGATTGGTCAAGAAGTCATAGCATTCGTTGATTCGGTAGCAGTCACAAAAGACAATGAGCCCCGCCTCAGTCTTCGACTACCGGAGGCAGATGTGCCGCCATTGAATGATCAAGCTCGTTCGCTCGTCGAAATTGGCACAAAACTTTCTGCTACGATTACCAAGGTCCAAGACAACCTTGGCCTGTTTCTACATATGAACGTAGGAGATGGTCTCATAGCGCTGGCTCACAAGAGAAACATTGGCCAGGAAGGCGTAGTACAACCAAGTAGCTACTTCGCACCGCAGCAAAAGATTCAAATCGAAATACGGCACATTGAGGCAGATGCTTCCGGACGCCTCAAGGTCGATGCACGTATTGATGACACCAGAATTCCCTCAAGGGAAACTCAACTTAGGGAACTGTACGGCCAGGGAAATGCTGAGTTCGACGCTGTGGTGGATACTTTCTTGAAGGATCAAGGCGTGTTCGTAAAACTTGTTGATACTGGAGAGAAAGTGCTCGTATTCAAAGATAAAATTGGATTGAACGACAAAACAGATATTAAGCAAATTCTCGCGATTGGAGACCGCATTCGGGTGAGTATCGTCTCGATACGAAAGCTCAAGGATGGAAGCATCGGCCTCGCCGGCCAAATACACGTGCTTCCACCGAGACCACTGTGAACTCTACTGCTGCCAAAAGGAATAGAATAGCACCTGGTATCGACTTGCGCCGGTGATTTTGGATTCTTTGGCCAGATCTTCAATTCAGCTTGGAACCAGCGTTTACTGATGTCGAACGCGTTTTGATTGTGGTCTGCACGGACAGGGTTACATACTATTGACCATATTTTTCATGTTCGGCAATTAATATGCTATGAATATTCAAACATCCAAAGGCGGTTGATGGATTCCAATCTTTGACCGGTTAATCCTTTCCAGGCTAACGATATTTCCAGATCAAATAATATTCCGCCATTCAAAACCGATATTTCATGAACCTTCACATCGCGTGGCAGAGATAGCAATGGGTTGCGACCCGCAACCTGTACGAGTCGATTGCGCTTGCTATTCCTGATGTTGCGAAGATCAACAGGAGATAGCGGAGTAAACACAATTTTGCTTGAACCGTCTCCCGATGTGCAAATCAGTGACCGTGGCTCGTCAAATGCCTCGATGATCTGCAAATTCAAATCATACCCGCAAACTCCTGCGGATATCTTGTTAAGCCAGTCAAGCGGATCGGAGACCTGCACGTCACGAGCCAACCTTTCGCGTTTGATACGTAAATCCTGTATGGCCCACAATACAGTCTGTTCGCGCAAGCCATCAATCGCCTTTCGTTGACGTTCATTCCCCATACTAATCAATGCGCCGAAGAAGATCACGGCCATAACTACAACAATAGCAAGAACTATTTCCATTTTTTACTCCTTAATATTCTGATTTGAAATCTGGTCGATACTTGCTTTTAGCCGATCCAGCGCGGCAGGACGAGCGTCGATTACACTGGCGGAGGAGATTACAAGAAACAAACCCAACAATCCAAGCAGTTGCCAGAAAGGGAGTGAAACTGCGGGCTTCGTCGGCACGGGAGAAATTTCCTGCGACGGCATAACCAATAGTAGTGTCGGAGTAGCTGGCCTCGGCGTCACTGTTGGCGTAGATTGTGGCGTCCCAGTCGCTGTTGGAGTCACAGTGACTGTCGAAGTCGCCACAAACGGAATGGCAATAATTCCTGTATCGCTATCGCACAGATCATAAATATCACATGCCCGCGCCACGACACGATATTCTCCGGACGGAGCAAGGGTTCCATCTGCAAAGTTCCGATCCCAGGAGATGGAACCCGGTACTTTATCCGGGTCAAAGTCCAGGACCACTGCCGGCCAGCGATTCTGCGGATCACTGATCGTCACGCTCACACTGGCAATCGGGAAATAATTGGGTGATACGCGCAACTGACCCGATTCCCAAATCCACCAACGCTCTGTAATGGAAACACTGGGTGGACGATTATCAACCACCAAAGTTATGGAAGCTGGAGCACCGACGTTGCCGGCCTGATCGATCCCGCGCATTTGCAATGTATATTGCCCGTTTGGAACTTCGTTTGATTGCCAGGTAAAAGACCAGGTATCACCTGTATCCATTGAGACTGCCTGCCAGGTCGTTCCGTCATCCAGAAATAGTTCACCACCCGCTGCGCCTGATGTTGCATCCTCCAATTTTCCAAATAATGAAACGCTCCCCTGCACAAGCTCCCCATTCGAATGCGAGGTGAATTGCGACATGGGCGGAACTGTGTCTACATTAATCACCTTGGTTACCATTGCTTCGTTCCCAGCGACATCGCGTGCGCGGGCAGCCACAGGAGAAACTCCATCAGTCAGATGAATTGGGAACGAAATCCAACTCGCGCCTTCATCCATGCTGCCTGCAACCGAAGAGAGACCGGAGACCGCATCTGATGCGTTTGCCGATACATCCACCTCCGAGACATACCATCCATTCATGCCATCCAGCGGCGGAAGAACGATATTGAGGTTTGGTGGCGTGCTATCACGCTGCCACGTGGATGATCCACTGGCTGTCCGGCCACTCGTGGAAGTCACACTGTAATTCGCAGTTCCAACTCCTTCCGGCAAGGACAGGTTGCAGGAACTTCCGCAGGTGAACGTGTCCCCATTCAAGTCTCCGCTGATCGTAATATCAAATCCCTGTGGGTCACTGGCGGTCAATTCCAGAGACTCATTTCCTTTACACCAGCTTGCATTTCCCCAAAGATCGCAGACCACCTGCCCAGCAATCACTGGCGGCAAAGGTGTCGGAGTTGGGGATGGCGTGTTTGTCGGTGTGGATGTAGGCGTAAAAGTTGGCGTCGCGGTGTTGGTCGGCGTGAAGGTTGGTGTAAATGTGGGCGTGGGCGTCTTTGTTGGAGTGAATGTCGGTGTAAATGTCAGCGTCGATGTATAAGTTGAAGTAGGGATCAACGTGGGTGTCCGTGTTGCAGACGGTGTAAAGGTTGGTAATGGAGTGGAAGTAAAGGTCGGCGTAGATGGCGGTCCGCTATAGTACACATCGATGGAGCGAAAATCCACATAACCACCTGAAGCAGATAGAGACCACGACCGACAGCCCGCTGGCACGGTCAGGTTCATGCTCACAAAGCCCGGCAGTCCTCCGCCAGGTCCGGTATACAGATACCAGCTGCTCACTGCCGAACAAGCGCGCAACGTCGCGGTTCCGGTACCGCCATCATGAGTAAAACCAACCATGACCTCAAAATAAGAGACGTTCCGATCAAACGAGCCGCTGGCTGTGCCACCATTGCCCAGGCGCGTGACCCACTCGGAACAACTTGGGTTGCAGAAAGCGCCGCCCTCCTCTGGCGGCAGGGTCGTGTTATCCCGGTGTGTAAGGTACACATATTGAACAGGTCCGCTCCAATCAATGTGGCCGGTATCATGTGCCTGGTCGTAGGTGCGGTCTTCATTTAAAGCAATGGCCAGGAGTGGAACAGCCTCCGTAAAGGCCGCCGTGAGCAGGATGATGATGGAAAGAAATATTGAAATAAAGCCAATTCTTGCGGGTTGCATGCCGTTCTCCAGGGTGTCTACCATTACTGAAAATCGCTTAATCCAAGATGAAAGATGTAAAACAACAAAACTGCCAGGACCGTCAGGACCAGACAAGCTGCAACGAAAATCTCAGCAGGCAGCGCCAAGCCCAACCCAAAGCCCGCGAATACCCCAGCTATAAATCCGATCAAGTGTTTGAACATGTTAATTCCTGATTTTAGATTTTAGGATTCTCGCCAGGGAAGGTTGATCAAGATCGCGCCACCATGCAATTTCATCGAGAATTAGATAATATTCCCAGAGCAAACCCTGGACGGGTAAAGATTCAAACCACGCTTTCAAGCCGCTGCGCAGGCGATCAGCGTCCCGGTCTGGATCATGAACTCCACCAACGAAGTGACTGGGCGCTCCGGCATGCCGGTCGGAGCTGAAAACAGTCTTCATCGTGCTGCTGTGAGACATCAACCATTCCAGGAACATTTGCCGACGAACATCATCCAGTCTGGCTGCCTGCATCGAAATATCCGAAACGATTTGTTCAATCAGAATATGGATATTCTCCATGCCTACCAGCCGTTATCTTTCTGGGAAAATACCCAGGCCAGATAAAGGACTCCCAGCGCCAGCAGCAGGGCGGCGATTGTGATGCCGCCGAATAAAAGCACAGTCTTCAAGAAAGTCACGATCATCAAAAACCGAGCCTGCGGCCGTCGTCCTGGGGGTCAGGCTGCG
>Ga0082335_1001994_pt1 | contig 40008 bp, 39 predicted proteins | sample Subgrocontami58m_FD_72375 | JGI IMG/M metagenome (GOLD analysis project Ga0082335, IMG submission 72375) | Subsurface groundwater microbial communities from S. Glens Falls, New York, USA - GMW37 contaminated, 5.8 m (SPADES assembly) (version 2) ...
AGAAGGTGATAATGTCATTGATAATACCGTCGCCGCACAGGTCGAGTTGATAAAGGGCTTTTATGGCGAGTTCACGGGCAATCGTTCTGTTACGCATGGAATATTCAGTTTTTATAAGAGCGATGAAAAAAATAAATAAATGGTATAGTTGTATTTCTATATTAGGAGTATGCAACCACTATGGGAGAGGGGTTAAGATATCAACGATAGACTAACGCCTTTTGCTTGTTTTCACACCGGTTTGTATTTGATCGAAAAGGTTTACCATCTCCAGGGCAGATAAGGCCGCCTCTGCCCCTTTGTTTCCAGTCTTTGCGCCCGCGCGGTCTATGGCCTGTTCTAAAGTCTCTGTGGTAATCACGCCATTAATGGTTGGAATACCCGTAGATAAACCGACCTGTGCGATACCCTTGGCCGATTCCCCTGCAACGTAGTCAAAATGGGCTGTTTCTCCGCGGATAACGGCGCCCAGACAAATTATCGCGTCGTATTTTCCGCTCTGTGCGGCCTTGAGGGCCGTAACCGGTATTTCGAAGGAACCCGGCGTCCAGAAAATGTCAAACTCTTCACCCTGCACACCGTGCCTGGTAAGCGCGTCAACAGCGCCATCCAACAAACGTTTTGTGATAAAACTGTTGAATCGGCTGACCACAATCCCAAAGGTTTTTCCAGCGCTAATTAAGTTTCCCTGGAATTCAATACCCATAATCGAGCCCCCTTCCGGGTCTTTATAAACAAAATTAATTACTGTCCGATTGGCTTACTCATGAAAATCATATCGGAAAATAGTATCACATACCCCTATATCTTTCAAGGCTTTTCTCAGCGCCTGGAATAAGATTAAGCTTGACAATATGCGCCGGCTACTATAGAAAACCATTGGTTTATCGCGGGTTCATTGAAGCCTGCAGATCGCACCTGGACACAGAAATTTAAGTTTTTATGAACAAATACGCGCGTACAATAAAATCCCTGAAGAAAGATGCATTAGACCTGTTTTCCGCTGGTCTACATGCCGTAGATGCAGGCGCACTCATCCGAAAGCATTTTCGCCTTGCAGATGATTTGTTGAAGATCGGAGACCAGGTTTTTAATCTCTCCGGATACAAAAATATCTATATCGTCGGATTTGGCAAGGTCAGCGGCTTTATGGCGGCAACGCTCGAAGAATTGCTCCGGGGGAGGATACGGGCAGGTATCGTAAACGTGCGAAGCGGCTACGCTGCGCCATGCAAAATTGTTAAGATCAACACGGCAGGACATCCCATTCCTGACAACGCCAGCATAGAGGGCGCACAGGAAATTCTGCGCCTGGTAAAAGACGCCGAGGAAAACGACCTTGTGTTTTGCCTGATATCCGGCGGCGGTTCCGCCTTATTTGAACTGCCGTCCGATGGTATGTCTCTGGAAGACATTCAGAAAGCAACTGCGTTGCTCCTCAATAGCGGCGCGCGCATTGACGAGGTCAATGCCATACGAAAGCACATTTCGCAGGTAAAAGGCGGCCTCTTAGCCAGGATGTGCAGGGCAGAAATCGTGTCATTGGTATTGTCAGACGTGGTAAATGATACCCTTGATGCTATTGCCTCCGGACCGACGTCGCCCGATCCCGCTACTTTCCTGGATTGCAAAAAGATACTGTCGGAATATGACCTGCTTCACAAGATACCCGCCTCCATCAGCAGCCATATCCGGAAAGGCATTGATGGCTCGATTGAAGAGACGCCAAAGCCGGCAGATAAAATATTTGCCAAGGTTCATAATATAGTCATCGGAAACAACCACACGGCATTAGAGGCCATAAAGCGAAAAGCAACCGCGCTTGGATACAATACCCTCATATTGCCTTCCTGCATACAGGGAGAAGCGCGGGAGGCGGCCAGGTCGTTTGCTGCAATCGCCAGGGAGAGACATCAATACAAACGGCCGGTCGAAAGGCCTGCCTGCGTTATCGCAGGTGGAGAAACAACGGTCAGCGTCCGTGGAAGTGGCATGGGAGGCAGGAACCAGGAGTTTGCATTATCTGCGGCGATGGAAATTGACGGGCTGGACAATACGGTCATCCTGAGCGCCGGAACGGACGGCATAGACGGCAATACCGACGCTGCGGGGGCTATAGCAGACGGCGCTACTGTTGTACGGGCAAAGGAAGTAAAAATGAACCCGGAAGCGTATCTTGACGACAATAATTCATATTCCTTTTTTAAAGGGCTAAACGACCTCATAGTCACCGGCCCCACCAGGACGAACGTGATGGACATAATGCTGCTGCTTGTTGGTTAACGCGGGTGTATATGACATTTTTCTCGTATTGTGCGTGTTTTTTTATATAATTTGATGCTAAGGAATTTCTATGCTTTTGGTAGGAGCCAACGCCCGTTGGCGACCGGGCGCTCAGTTGTGCACGCCAATCGCCGTCGGGAGACGGGTTGGGCGGGTTCAGGTTTGCAACCTGAACCTTGCAGTTTAAACAAACGATACCCAGTTGAACAGTCATAACGCCCGGAAATACATAAACCTCCAGGTTCAAGTTGCAAACTTGAACCCGCAAAGTAGGGCGACCCTTTAGGGTTGCCATCCCTAGCGCGTGTTCGGACAGTTGCAAGGCTAAAGCCTTGCCCTACGTATTATTAAACAGATAATAGTCGCCGTAGGCCTAATTTATGCTTCGTTGTTATTACCTGAAACTAAATACTAAACAGAATATCTTTAGAATTAAGAGGCTGGCGGCATGAGAAAAATACCGCGTACGATGAGTACGCAACATCCTGATAACGTGAGTATGCCATTCTTCACCGAAGGCACGTCCTTTCTGGGCGAAGACGAGATTAAAGAGGCGTATTACGCATTTTCCCACTTAAAATGCGAGGAGCAGATGTGGGATTGCGAAGGGAAAGAGGTTGACGAGTTTGTGATTAAGAAGCTGCTGACGCGGTATGACAATTTTTTCAAAAATCACAGAATCGGCAAAGACCTCTTCATTACCCTGCGGGTGCCCAATCCCATGGTGGAAAGGAGCGAGGCGAAAATCCTTCTGGAGACGCTGGAGAGCGCCCCCCGTTCGTACGACACCGCGAGTCTGTTTTACGGCGATGATAATATACCGCCCATCTTTGAAGTCATCCTCCCCATGACCACCAACACAGAATCAATAAATCGCGTCTACCACTATTACCGTGACTTTGTGGTCGGCAAACAACATAGAAAATGCTCTGAAAACGACATTACCATCAAGGAATGGATCGGCGAGTTTAAACCGGAAACACTGGAGATTATTCCGCTGTTCGAGGACATCCCGTATATGCTCTCTGCGGATACGATGGTGCAAAGTTATCTGAAGGATAAGCAGTTCCCGTATCAGCGTGTGTTCCTCGGACGTTCTGACCCTGCGCTGAACTACGGCTTGCTGCCGGCCATACTGGTGGTCAAAATCGCATTGCAGCGGTTGCATGCACTGCAGGAAAAGATCAAGATTCCCATTTATCCTATCCTGGGATTGGGCTCGAATCTTTTCAGGGGCAACCTGACGCCGATGTCCGTAAACGAATGCCTGGACGAATATCCGAGCGTCCAGACCTTTACCATTCAATCCGCATTCAAATACGATTACGATGAAGGGCTGGCGAGAAGGGCTATTGAGAAGATGAATAATCACACGAGGGCCGTTCCGACTCCTATAGACGAGGAAATTGCCCTGGGTATCACGGAAAGGCTGTCGTCGGCCTACCGGGAGCAGATTAAGGAACTCGCCCCTCTCATTAACGGGATAGCGCGATTTGTTCCCCGGCGCAGGATGCGCAAATTGCACATCGGGCTTTTCGGCTATTCAAGAAACGTGGAAGGAATCACCCTGCCAAGGGTAATTTCGTTCTGCGCGTCGCTCTACTCGGTCGGGCTGCCGCCGGAACTCCTGGGGCTGCACTGTCTGACGGAAAAGGATTTGTCGTTTCTCAAGACGGCATATCCGGCATTCCTGGAAGACATCTCGCTGTTCGCCTCTTATTACAACAAGGATGTTACGAAACTCATTTCTCCAAAGATTGCGGCGAATATTGAGAAAGCGCTGGGTCTGGTGAAGTACTCGGAAAACCTGCTTCACAGCGAATACACCGCCCAGATCATCCAGTCAGTTCTTTCCAGGAAAGAAGATACGATTACCGAAAACATGATAGCCGCGGGAAAAGTCAGGAGCTTTCTGGGATGACACAAAGAATACTGCAACGTTACCTTATCAGGGAGTGGTTCCGAACCTTTCTCCCGTCATTTGCGTGCTTCGAATTCCTCATATTTCTGGGGTTCGCCATTCAACTGCTGCACAAAGGACTGGACATCGTCGCCCTCAGGGCGCTTATCCCACACCTCTTTATCCAGGCGTCTCCGTATTCAATACCCTCGGCGCTGCTTACCGCCACGGCAATGACCTACGGGCGCATGAGCGCAGACCATGAAATTGTTGCCATTCAGACCAGTGGCGTGCATATCCACAGGATAACCACGCCAATCCTGGCAATCGGGGTTGCATTCAGCATGATAACGATGGTACTGTCCTCGGAAGTTTTACCCCGTTCCTGCTATAAAATTATCTTACTCCAGGAACGCGCGATAAATAACGTGCTGGCCGGCAGACTCGCATCCTTCCAGAAGAAGATAGACCTGCACCCCTACCAGATTTACGTTGGAAGCGTGGAAGACAACGTCAACAAAGATATTGCAGTGATTGAGTATGCAAATGACTATGTAACTGACGTTATCCTTGCAGAAGAGGGGACTATAAAAATGGACGAATCCGGAAGCAAGATACTCCTCACGCTGTATCGCGGAGAATTTATTAAACCCAATTATAAAAAACAGGAAGAAATCCCCCGTGTAGGGGCGTTTCAGGAAACCACGTTTGAAATATCCTTAAAAGAAAAGAAACGGGAATCCTCCACAAAATATCTTACGGTATTACAGCTCTGCAAAAACAACCGCGAAATCAACCGGGAATTGTCCGACCTGACAAAAACCCCGTCAAATTCCCATAAAGACAACGACAAGCTGTCCAAAGAACTCGGTCAGTACAAACAAGACCTCGGCGGTTTATCCAAAAAACGCGAGAAGTTTTTGGCGGAGTTGAAACGATCAAATGAAAATTTAGCGCGGCAAAAATCAAAGATCGAGGGGCTTGAGAACGAATGCAAAATCGCCAAGAACTATATCCTGGTCGCCAATGAAAACCTGATCCAGGTGAAAAAAGAAAGCAAACTGGGCATTTCCACGGAAGACTCGGCCAGCAAAATTATGCAGATTAAGGAAACCATTGAAAAAGAAAAGCAAAGGATTTACAGCATCGAGCAAAAAGTCGCCGCCGCTAAAAAAATTCAGAGCGATGAGTTGAAAAATATTGAGTCACTGACCCAGACGCTCTCCGGGATAAACTCGCAGCGCGAGGCGCTTCTGGGCAAAAGCTCCACCATCGAAACCGATTTGGCTATCGCCAACAAGGAAGAATCCATACGGAAAAACGATATCTCCATACACAAACGGTTATCACAGGCGCTTTCCTGCATACCGTTTGTTCTTATTGGTATTCCGCTCGGCATCAGATTGCGCAGCGGACATCTTATGATTGGATTTGGCGCCAGCTTTCTCGTAATCCTGCTGTTGTACTACCCGCTGGTAGTGACGGGCATCGTTCTGGCCGAAAACGCGGTGCTGCCTGTTGCGCCCACTATCTGGGGTTCGAATATTATCCTTTTCATTGGCGGTATGTTTGTCTTCAGGAAACTATTTACCTCGTAGACCTGCCACATAACATCTTGACTTTTATTGAAAATGAATTAGTATATTTTGTGAGAGAAATTGAGACTTCGGTTGCTTCCGTACGCCACAAGAGCGCCAGGGCTTACTGCTTGTTCCCAAACGGCATTTGGGAACATACTCGCCCGTGAAACCCCGCGAAAGGGAAAACCAGATATCTGAGAGAATTCATTACCGTTAAACATGCGCAATAACAGACTCGTTTTCGGAACAAATATTGGAAGTAAGTGGACACGCGTGATTATGGTGCTCATCATCGCCAATGTCAGCGTGTTCATGCTCCAGTTGTTATTCTCTACCCTGAGCTCGCAGTGGTTTCCCTTTTCCACAAATATCCTGACGGGAGAACAAACGGGGTACACCCCTGCACAACCGTGGTATTATCCCGCCTCTGACAAATTCACGAAATTATTCTGGCTCTATCCGCCGGATGCCCTGGGACATTTGTGGTTGTGGCAGCTTCTTACCTACATGTTCCTGCACAGCACCACTGACCCCTGGCATCTGATTTTCAATATGCTGGTGCTCTGGATGTTCGGGAATGAGGTGGAACGGGTGCTGGGAACAAAACGGTTCCTGACGCTGTACTTCACGGCGGGTATCTTTGCCGGGATTTGCTGCTGCATATTCACCCCGTGGACGCCCATCGTCGGGGCTTCCGGGGCTATTTTTGCCATCGAAGTGGCCTTTGCCATGTATTTCCCCAATAGCACGGTTATTTTCTACGTCTTCCCGATGAAGGCAAAATATCTGGTTATGATCTTTGCCGGCATCACTATTTTCAACTGCGTAGTACCCAAATCGGGAAATGTCGCTCATTTTGCACATCTGGGCGGACTGATTTACGGATTCCTGTTTGTCAGATATTCCTATCGGGTGGCAGAGTATCTGAAAAAGTGGCAGATTCACCAGCAAGGAAAAGAGTTTATGGAAGAACAGGAGTTGCGCGCAAAGGTGGATGAAATCCTTGACAAGGTGAATCGCGAAGGCTTACGAAACCTGACGCGCAGGGAACGCAACTTCCTCAAGAGCGCCAGCAAGAGATACAAAAAGAAAGACTAATTTTATATCCAGACATTACAAACTATTACTCGGACTACAGATTATGCTTAAAATCGCGGTAAATGGCGCATGCGGCAGGATGGGGGCAAGGATTGCAGCCCTCGCCTTTGAAGACCCGCAACTGAAACTGGTCGCCGCCCTGGAAAGACAAGGGCATCCATCGCTTGGAAAGGATGTGGGCGTTATCGCCGGATGCGGCGAAACAAACGTCAGGGTCGCCTCTGACCTGAATACGCACGCAGACGTTTTGATAGACTTCTCATCGCCTGAATCTACCCTGGCAATTGCAGAGGTCTGCGCAAAGAAGAACATCGCGCTTATCGTTGGCACGACAGGGCTGAACCCGCAGCAACTGGAAAAAATAAGGCGTTTTTCCGGTAAAATTCCCTGTCTGGTCTCGCCCAACATGAGCGTCGGCGTGAATGCCATGTTCAACCTGGCAGCCCAAACGGCGCAAATGCTGGGAGAAGACTTTGACATAGAAATTATTGAAACGCATCACCGCTTTAAAAAAGATTCGCCCAGCGGGACGGCGCTGAAACTTGCCGAAAAAATCTGCGATGCTACGGGAAGAAGCCTGGAAAAGGACGTTGTGCATGGCCGCCATGGAATAGTGGGCGAAAGGCCCTCAAATCAGATTGGCATGCACGCGGTCAGAAGCGGCGACGTCATTGGCGACCATACGGTCGTCTTTGGGAGTCTGGGGGAGCGCATAGAGATAACTCACCGTGCGCATACCAGAGACACCTTTGTGCGCGGCGCAATCCGTGCGGCAAAGTTTATTGCGCCGAAACCGCCGGGCATGTACAGCATGTCAGACGTCCTGCAAATACAATAAATAAAAGGTATCTCTGATTTGCCCACATCGCAGCAGTTTCGTATGGCATTATGGTAAGAAAGGATGTGAAAAATGGGCGTAGTACAGGTAACGGTAGAAGTCTGTAATCCCGGCAATCCTGACAGACGGTGGGAAGGATTATTTCTGGTTGACACGGGTTCCATTGACTGTATGGTTCCTGGAAACCGTCTCAGAAGTATAGGGATTGAGCCGCGTGGAAAACGAACTCACGAACTTGAGGATGGAACTGAACTTGCCCTAGATGTTGGAGTTGCCCAAATCGAATTTATGGGCGAGTGCATCGGGGCAACCGTCATTTTTGGGAAAGACGATGTTGAACCCCTTCTTGGGCTAACGGCCTTGGAATCAGTTGGTATTGAAGTGGATACTCAAAACAAGAAACTGAAACGATTGCCTGCGGTAAGGCTGAAGTAGGAAATTTGATGGGTGTGCTCCGCTTCACCCATCCTACGTGGCTCTTTCCTTAACAGTGGAGATTGGAAACGAGAAAAAGACGGAGAAGGAAGGTATCATTGGCGGGTTCAGGTTTGCAACCTGAACCCCTGAATTTATTCGGACAATAGACTATTTACCACCAATAACAAAATTTACAATATAAAAACCAGGGTTCCAGTTATGTGTAGGGTGGATTAAGGCGTTGGTTTTTACGCCGAATCCACCAATAATGGTTCCGGGAAAGGTGGATTCGCTATCGCTTAATCCACCCTACCGCAAACCCGCTTAATTAAAATGAAAATTCCTATACAATCAAGTTGCAAATTTGAGTGAACCCGCTATAGAGTCTACGCAGGGTAAGGTGAAGGCATGTCAAATATTACTATATCAAAAGTGGAATATCAGAAACTCAAACAACAGGCGAAAGCTTATCAAAAACTTACAAAACATCTCTTTGAAACGCTTATTCAGTCTCCCATAGAAACAGTAGTTGAAGATTTTCGCAAGACAGACCTTTATACCGCGGAATTTCTTAAAGACATGGAAGAAGGTCTTCGTAAGTCTTCTTATGCAAAAGACAGAAGATGAAACTCAAGCCCCTCAGAAAAGACCTTACGAAATTTCTCAAAGATCATAATCTTGAAAAGAAATGGGAAAAGGCTAAAAATCTTTTTGAGGAGAATATCCGACATCCATCATTACATACGGAACTGCTCGAACCACATTGGCGTGGTATTTACTCGTTCCGTGTAGACATAAAATATAGGACACTATATTTTATCACTAAGAGTGGTGCGGCAGAAGTTTTCGCAATTACGAAACATTACAAAAAATAAATCAGGGTGAATGAAAATTTGATGGGTGTGCTCCGCTTCACCCATCCTACGTGGCTATATTTTGTAGGGAGTTATGTTATGCCGGAGACAATAATATTCGATACTTTAGCATATGCAAAGAAACTTAAATCCGCCGGTTTTACGGAAGAACAGGCAGAAATACAGGCAGAAGCGCTGGCTTCCATTATTGACGAAAAACTTGCCACCAAGAGAGATTTAAAGGAGCTTGAGGTCTCATTGAAAAGGGACATGAAGGAGATTGAGATGCGCCTTACGATTCGTATTGGCGCTATTCAGGCGGCTGCTATTGCTATTATAGCGGCGCTGGTAAAGTTGTTATAAGATATGGTATTATTGTAAGGGCAGGTTTCAAACCTGCCCCTACGTGGCATGTAACACATTGTTATTATTGGGAATTTTTCATAAAACTACCTTGTCACAACACACACTACTACCCAGAGCAATAACCAGAGAACGAAACTATGAGATTTGACAAATTTACCATCAAGGCGCAAGAGGCAGTGCATGAAGCACAGGAACTGGCGGAATCAAAAAGACAGCAGCAAATACTTGCCGTCCATTTACTGGAAGTCCTGCTCACCCAGGAACAGGGCATCGTTGTGCCGCTCCTGAGAAAACTGGGAATTGACACCAATAACATCCTCGATAAGACCATGGCGGCTATTAACAAGCTGCCCCAGATTAGCGGAACGGGTGCGCCGGGACAGGCGTATGTAAGCGCGGAACTGCGCGACACCTTTAATCTGGCGTGGGAAGAGGCCAGCAAGTTGAAAGACGAATACGTCAGCACCGAGCACCTGCTGCTGGCGCTTGTGGGTCTGAGAAACACGACTGCCGGCAGGATTCTGCAGGAAGCAGGCGCGCAAAAAGAAAATATTTACGCGGCGTTGAAGGAGCTCAGGGGCAGCCAGCGCGTCACCGACCAAAACCCTGAGGAAAAATACCAGGCGCTTGAACGCTACAGCAAAGACCTGATTGAATTGGCCCGCAAAGGGAAGCTGGACCCCGTTATCGGTCGTGACGACGAGATTAGGCGGGTAATACAGGTGCTGTCACGCAGGACAAAAAACAACCCCGTCCTCATCGGCGAGCCCGGCGTGGGAAAAACGGCCATCGTAGAAGGTCTGGCGCAGCGCATCGTCAACGGAGACATCCCGGAGAGCCTGAAAAATAAGCGGGTCATGTCCCTGGATATGGGCGCTCTCATTGCAGGCACAAAGTACCGGGGTGAATTTGAAGACCGCTTGAAGGCGGTGCTTAAAGAAGTGGGCGAAAAGGAAGGCCAAATCATCCTCTTTATTGATGAGCTGCACACCGTTGTAGGCGCCGGCGCTGCGGAAGGCGCAGTTGACGCATCCAATCTGCTAAAACCGGCATTGGCCCGCGGCGAACTGCGCTGCGTGGGAGCCACGACGCTGGATGAGTACAGAAAGCACATTGAAAAAGACGCCGCGCTGGAACGGCGTTTCCAGCCCGTTTATGTCGGCGAGCCATCCGTGGAAGACACCATTGCAATCCTCAGGGGATTAAAAGAACGGTACGAATTGCACCACGGGGTGCGCATTAAGGACACCGCCATCGTCGCCGCCGCAACGCTGTCACACCGGTACATCTCCGACCGTTTCCTGCCGGATAAGGCTATTGACCTGATTGACGAGGCCGCCTCAAAACTCAGGATTGAGATTGACAGCATGCCTGTAGAGTTGGACGAAATTGAGCGGAAGATCATGCAGTTGGAAATTGAAAAGGAGGCGCTGAAAAAGGAAAAGGACGCCGCCTCGAAACAGCGCATGGAAAAGATCGAAAAACAACTGTCAGACATGAGAGAAGGATCTGGCGCGCTTCGCGCTCAGTGGGAAAACGAGAAAAAGATCATCAAGGAGATACAGGATATTAACGCGAAGATAGACCACGCCCGTATCGAGGAACAAGCGGCGCAAAGGGAAGGAAATCTGGAAAAGGTGGCCGAGATACGGTACGGACTTATCCGGGAGTGTGAACAGAAATTAAAACAGAAACACGGCGAACTGCAGGAATTGCAAAAGGACAAGTCCCTGCTCAACGAAGAGGTGGACGACGACGATATTGCCGAGGTTGTGTCCAAATGGACGGGCATCCCAGTCACCCGCATGCTGGAAGGCGAAAAGGAAAAACTCTTAAAAATGGAAGACCGTCTCAGGGAACGGGTAGTTGGCCAGGAAGAGGCCATCAAGGCCGTTTCCAACGGTATCCGCCGCGCCCGCGCAGGACTCCAGGACCCGAACCGCCCCATCGGCACGTTTTTATTCCTTGGCCCCACCGGCGTTGGCAAGACGGAACTCTGCAAGGCGCTGGCCGCTTTTCTGTTCGACAGCGAGAACGCCATGGTGCGTATTGACATGTCTGAATTCATGGAGCAACACTCCGTGGCAAGGCTCATCGGCGCGCCTCCCGGTTATGTTGGCTATGAAGAAGGCGGACGACTCACCGAAGCAATCCGGAGGAGACCTTACTCGGTAATCCTGTTTGATGAAATAGAAAAGGCGCATCGGGACGTCTTTAACATACTGTTGCAGGTCTTTGATGACGGCAGATTGACGGACGGGCAGGGCAGAACGGTGGACTTTAAAAATTGCATCATTGTGATGACTTCCAACATCGCCAGCCAGTGGATACAAGACCTTACCGGCCCTGAAAATGAGGAAGAATTGAGAAGTCATGTAAAGCAGGCGCTGAAAGAGGCGTTCAGACCGGAGTTCCTCAACCGCATAGACGAAACGATCATATTCCACGGCTTGACAAAAGAGCTGATAAAACAGGTAGCGGATATCCAGTTGAAGGAACTCCAGAAGCGGCTGGCAAAACACAACTACCGGTTAACGGTCAGCGACAGGCTCAAGAGCAAATTGACGGAGGTGGGTTTTGACCCGCACTTCGGCGCCAGGCCGTTGAAGCGTGCAATCCAGCAAATGATTGAGAATCCTCTTTCGGTTGAAATGCTGGAAGGAAAGTTTAGTGAAGGGTCAGAAATCAGCGCTGATATGAAAAATGGAAAGGTAGTCTTCACCACAAGTGAACCAACCACTGCATAGGAACAAAATATGGCATCTGGTGGCGCAGGCTTCCAGCCTGTGAAAGAATTTAGAGAATTTTATATTTTTATTATTGAGGGATAGCTATTAATCTTTTTTTAATTCGGCATTCGGCCACTTTTTCCCCTCTAAAAAAAGGAGCATGGGTTGTGTTATGGTATTGCGTACACACCCCTTAATCCCCTCTTTCTAGAGGGGAATCACAAAACATTGAAATTCCGGAACCTTAAAATTGGAGTAAGCTCAATGAATCAGCAGAAATTTAGATATATATGTCTTACCGTCCTGTTTACCCTGACCTTATTTGCGTTTTCAGCAAAATCTCACGCCGGCGACAGCATCAAAAAGATAACCGCTGCGGAGTTGAAGTCGGTATTGGAGAACAACAAGGGCAAGGTGGTGATTGTTGACCTCTGGGCAACGTGGTGTCCACCGTGCAGGAAAGAAATACCGGGCTTTATCAACCTTTACAACAAGTATCAGGGCAAGGGCGTGGAGATACTTGGCATTGCCTTTGATGAAAACGGGCTGGAAGCTGTTCCACCGTTCATCAGGAAAATGGGCATCAACTATCCCGTCTACATTGACGGCGGCGACATTGCCCAGGCGTATGATTTACACGCTTACCCAACGACCGTCATTTACGGTAAAGACGGCAAAGAAGCCAGCAAACACATCGGCTACGTGTCGGAAAAGGCATTTGATGACGAGATAAATGCATTGTTAAAGAAGTGAGGCCATTGTTTCAAATATCACGGCGCCGAACATCGGGAATCCCTCCTGTGGAGTTATCAGCTATGCGCTGCAAGATGATGTTCCTGTCCACACCGCGAAGAATCTGCCGCATGAAATGCAGTGTGCGGGCTTCATCAAAATACGCGGAATGAACACTCGGCGCAATCGGGGAGATTAAAGACGTGCAATCAACGCCCCAGACATTATCAGGCGCCGCGGATGCGATGTCAAATCCGCTGCGTCCGAGACGGCGCTTGCCAAAATGCTTGAGTCCCGCCGACATTCCAAGCACGTTATCCCGGCCGGTAAAAAGCGCGGTAACCCGATAGGCCAGGTTCGCGATCGCGTCGCCATCGCTTTTGTCCGCCACTTCTCCGCTTTTAAACAGGTCGTTGTCCACGTCTGCCGCAACCATCAGCAACTGGTTCACAAGGGCGATAAGCAAAGGAATAGTTCAGAGCAAAACGTGCTTTGTAATCTTGAAAGCACAGAATGCCGGAGGCAGGAGGCGTCGGATGAATATTTGTTAGACAGTATTATTTCGTTCGATAATGCAAAAAATGTGCGATTTTGCAAATAAAAATGAGAAAGGAGATTTAACTCCCTTCTCATTTTATCTAAGCATTTGAATATTAATTAGCAGGAGAAAATTTCCCAAAACCGGCTGAGTATGGACTTAAGTAGTAAATCCCGTGGTCGCCTGTTCCTGTGTCATTATAAACTTCTTGAATGATAGCAAATTCTCCCCAGATAACCGGTCCTATTTCGGTTCCATCTGCGGCAGACCATGTACCACCTGATTTAGTAGCATCCGCTGGCGCTGCAACAATCTTTACAAAATACTCCCACCTCTGTTTCTTGCCATCATCAGTATAGGTTCCTTTTTGATGGTTAGTTATCCATGCACCAGAACCTTGATAGGAGGTATAACCATAGTGCCTGTCAAGCAAACCGTCACCGTCGCAATCCTGGTTGCTGAGCCATGCATCGTTCCACTTCATAATAAGCTCATCATTCTTGTAATCCTGGCACCATCCGGCATCCCTATAGGCATCACAGTATCCTCCGTTAAACATATGTGCTTGATAGTTGTATCCCCATTCATTAAATCCTGTCTCGATAACACTCCCATCGCTTGCGAGAAGCGTACCATCCTGAATAGTGGTGCACTGCGCAAATGCCATACTTGCAAGAGGCATTGATGCAAGTATAAATAAGGCAGTTAACAATATCCTTTTCATTTCGTCTTTCCTCCTTAAAAGTTTCTTAATACATAATTAAAATCTCTAAAGCTTCCTATAGAGCAGACGCATAAACATTAAGCCTCCCTATAGATCAAGGAGAAGATGCGCTCTATCGTTCGATACAAGTACAACCTCCTTTCTTATCGCTATGTTATGATATAACAATGCGTTACGGTAACATGGAAATAATACGATGTCAAGAATAAAACAACAGCATAAAAACAATACCGTATTTTAATGAGAACTCAATGGATGGAAATGGAGGTTAAGGGCGCCTGGGATAATTGAAATTCTACACTATCGTAGAAAAAATGGTAAGGGCGTTTAGGTATATTATTCAGGTAGAAATCCCATTTCCATAGTAAATATCAGCTTCGTAGCAATATTTTCTCGGAAATACTCTCATGCAACTGTGTAAATTTGCGTTAATAGCATCACTTTTTTGAAAGATTATCGCCGGGCGAGGTCGTTCAGGATGTCTATGCCGCGTTTGATGGTCTCTTCAGTAGCGGCGTAAGAGAGGCGGAAGTGGGTGTGCCGTTCAGAAAAGACGCTGCCGGGAATAATGAGCAGATTCTTCTGTATGGCAGAGGTTACGAACTCCTCATCTGTGCCCCACGGCGCCTGGGGAAACAGGTAAAACGCGCCGCCGGGTTTTACGATTTGATATCTGTCCTTCAGCCCATCATACATCAGGTCTCTCTTTTTCTTATAACTGGCAATATGCTGGCTCATATCTGTTTCCAGCCCGGAAGACACGGCATACTGGGCAAAGGATGGCGCGCAGACGAAGGTGTATTGCTGCAGTTTGATCATTTCGCTGATTATGCTGGCAGGCCCGGCCGCATAGCCCATGCGCCAGCCCGTCACGGCAAACGATTTTGAAAATCCGTCAAGTATCAGGGTGTTTTCATAATATTTGCCAATGCTGTCAAATTGCCGTTCGTAATCGTAGTCATGATATATTTCATCCGAAATGATCAGCAGATTGTGCTTCCTTGCCAGTTCTGCAATTTCCTTCAGTTCCTGGGCGGCGCACATTGCGCCGGTTGGGTTGGCAGGGCTGTTAATAACCAGTATCTTCGATTTTTTTGTTATGTGCGGCTGGATGCGCGCCGCCGTTAATTTGAAGTCCGGATACGTATCAACAAACACCGGCCTGCCGCCGCAAAAATTAGCCAGATGTTTATAGCTCACAAAGGCGGGGTCGGGTATCAGCACCTCGTCTTCAGGGTTGACCAGCACCATAAAGGCCAGCGTTAATGCGCCGGAAACCCCCGATGTGACCAGGATGCCTTCGGCGTTCACTCCGCGCTTCTTTTGAAGTCGTTTGAGTAATCCATCGCGGAGTTCCGGTATGCCCTGCGTTACGGTATATTTATTTCTACCGTTATTGATGGCATTGATGGCCTCCGTTTTAATCTCCCCAGGAACGTCAAAATCCGGCTGACCTATGCTCAGGTTCACCGGATTTTGCATTTTTTGCGCGAGGTCAAAGACCTTCCTGATCCCAGAGGAGTCCAGTTTAGACATCCTGTGTGCAATCATTATTTCTTTGCCTTTTCCTTACCTGCGGCTGGCGCTGCGCCTGCTGCCTTGGCGGGGGCAGATCCTGCGGCTGGCGTTGCTTCTGCGGCTTCAGCTTTTGCCGCCTTCTTCTCAGACTTCCCTTTTCGTCTTATTTTAACGGACTTTACCTTGGGGATGCCAAAGACGGACATGGTTGGCAGCCACCTGCCTTCTTCTTTCAGTATTTTGATACGCTCAGTCCTCGTAAATACATTTCTGGGCCTCACCAATTTACCCTTCATTTTCAAACTCTTGTCAATACTCATTTTTCCTCCTCAATTCTATCTCATACGTATGGGATAACAACTATCAAACTGCCTCTTATTCTCATATTTAAAATCGGCCAATTTCTTCTGCGTTTCTATCAAATCCACGCTGTCGCTCGTTTCGAACTCGCCCACACAGATGTACAATTCCTTTCCAACATTTACAATAAAGGTATCGTATCCTAACGAACTCTGCAACGTCTTGGCCAGTTCCTTTGCCTTTTCAAGGCTTTCCTTGGTATTTTTGTATGATACCACGCGCAGCGTCCATTTATCCCTGATTATGGGCTTTTGCTGCTCCGCCTGTTTCTCCTTCGCAATAACCAATGGCTTTTCAGCCTTGCTCGCGGCTTTTTGCTGCGGCGGAGAAACCTCCGCAACCTTCAGTCCAAAGGTGGACTTCTCCGATACTTGTGGTTCTATCGTTTCCAGCCACTCTTCCGATTTGTTCAATGAACCCTTGTTAAAGCCAACCTTATATCCAACAAAAAAACATGCAATGGACAGAAATGTTGCCGCTATTGCGCCAATAATCAGCGTTTCCTGCCTCAACGTTACTTCATCCTTCCGCGGAGGCCGTTCCTGCCTGACAGGCGGAACGGAAACAGGGGCTGGCGCTATAGGCGCTTCCGCTCTTCCTTTGAGCGTCGGCTCATCCCCTCGCGTACTCTTTATCCATCCAAGCGGATCCACGCCTGGCGGAGTCGTACTCGCAGCGGGTTTGTTTTCCTGAAAGGACGGTATTGGCGGCTGGGAACCGGTATCCTGAGGTTTCGCTTCTTTCTTTTGAATATCCTCTGTTTTGTCCGTTTGCCTGAGTATTTCGAAAAACTCCCTCGAATCGTTTCCTTTTGTCATAACCATTACTCCGTTCTTGAGGATGTATTTCTCAAATTCACCAACAAATTACAAATAATGGGAGTTGTACCAAGCAGCCTTTTCGCTAGAGTTTATAATAAACATAGCTTAAAGTCAAGCGATTAATGTCCTTAAAGCAATACGTTGACACCGGTATAAATTGTGATATACTGAGTCCGTTTCCAGTCTACCGGTCGTAATTTCCCTGAGTGTTTTTCGTAAAAAATCAGCTTCAATCGCCCGAAAATATGTCATCAGCCATCACAGAAAAGATACAAAAACTTCGCGACGCCATCCGATACCACGACCGGAAATATTATATAGAAAACCAGCCGGAAATTACCGACTATGAATATGACCTGCTTTTAAAAGAACTACAGCATCTTGAAAAGTCACACCCGGAACTTATCACACCGGACTCCCCCACCCTACGCGTAGGAGGCGAGCCGCTCACCCAGTTTTCCACCATAGACCACCGGATACCGATGCTGAGCATAGACAATACTTACTCCGATAACGAGTTGAGAGAATTTGATCAGCGCATAAAACGCATGGCAGGCATTGACGCGCACCAGGACGTAGAATACGTTGTCGAGCTCAAGATTGACGGCGTGGCCATTACCCTCTGGTATGAAAATGGCCTCTTTGTGCGGGGAGCTACACGGGGCGACGGCATCAGGGGAGATGACGTATCCGCAAATCTTAAGACAATTCGCCAGATACCGCTGATGCTGGAACCATTTGATAAAAAACACAAAGCGCCGCCAGTCGCAGAAATCAGGGGCGAAGTTTATCTGTCAAACAAAGAGTTCCAGAGATTGAACGAAGAACGCGAAGATGCAGGCGAGCCGCAGTTCGCCAATCCCAGAAACGCCGCGGCAGGCTCGCTGAAACTGCTTGATTCCCGTATTACGGTACGGAGACATCTGCGCCTCTTCGCCTACGCCATCGGGTATTCCGAAGGGCTGGAATTGAAGACCCATATTCAGTGCCTGAACGCTATCCGTGAGTTCGGACTGCCGGTAAATCCCCACGCCCGGGCATGCAAAAACATAGAAGAGGTCATCCGCTGCTGCAACGAATGGGATAAACGCAGGGGAGAACTGGACTATATGGTGGATGGAATGGTCGTCAAGGTCAACTCCCTCGCCCTTCATAACCAACTAGGCGCTACGAGCAAGGCGCCCCGTTGGGTAATCTCCTTTAAATTTCAGCCGGAACAGGCGGTTACAAAAATAGAGGAGATTACCGTTCAGGTGGGAAAGACCGGCACGCTCACGCCCGTAGCCAACCTTACCCCCGTCCTTCTGGCAGGCACCACCGTCAGCCGCGCCACCCTCCATAACTTTGATGAAATCGCAAGGAAGGATATACGGGAAGGAGACCACGTCATATTACAGAAGGCCGGCGAGATTATCCCACAGGTCGTAAGCGTATTAAAGGAAAAAAGAATTGGGACTGAAAAACCTTTTGCGGAGCCCGCCGTCTGTCCGGCATGTAAAGGAACTGTGGTCAGAGACAGCGAAGAGGTGTACCTGCGATGTCACAATCCATGCTGTCAGGCGCAGGTGAAAAGACGCGTCCAATATTTTGCAGGCCGGGACGCCATGGATATAGAGGGACTCGGCCCGGCGCTCGCTGAACAATTGGTTGACAAAGGTTTTGTAAAAGATTATGCTGATATTTATTATCTCAGGCGCGAAGACCTCTTAACCCTGGAACGCATGGGCGAAAAGTCTTCGCAAAACCTGATACAGGCAATCGAAAAAAGCAGGCATCGCGATTTAGACTGCCTGATCTGCGCTCTGGGCATACTGAATGTGGGAACCCACACGGCGGAGGTGCTGGCGGAGCGATTTGACACCCTGGACAAGCTGGCACACGCAACACAAGAGGAGCTGGAAGGCATTTACGAAATAGGACCCGTTGTCGCAAAAAGCATCGTCGGGTTTTTCCAAAATAAGCACACGCGGGAAATAATTGAAAAACTGAAGGCTGGCGGAGTCAATACCCACAAGCTTGCAACTCAAAGATCGGTAAAAAATCCAAAGGTCTCCGGAAAGTCTTTCGTCATTACCGGCGTATTGCAAAAGTACTCCCGTAAGGAAGCTGAAACACTCATCAATGGCCTGGGCGGACGCGTCCTGTCCGGTGTGAGTAAGAAAACAGATTACCTTGTAGCGGGCGAAGAGCCCGGTTCCAAGCTGGACAAAGCCAGAGAGCTCAACGTCCACATTCTTGATGAAGCGGCATTTGAAAAATTGGTACAGATTCCTTAGCGTAGGCATGGGGTTCGGGTTACAAACCCGCAGAAAACAGCGGGTAATCTATGGAACAGCAGAAAGAAACCAAAGAACTTAAGGAGGTAATTGGATTATAATATTTCATGTAACACTAGAACACGCTGAAGATGGATGGTTTGTCGTTGAGTGCCCAGCCCTTCCTGGTTGTGTTTCCCAGGGGAAGGACGAGAAAGAAGCTCTGGAAAATATTAAAGAGGCTATTACCGCATGGTTGTGGGCTGAAGATCAAAAAGCGTCTGCCACATTGTCCAAAAAATCAGGACAACAATCAATTGTCGTAGCAGTATAAAATGGGAAGATTAAATAATATTTCCGGGAAAGAGGCAGTTAAGAGTTTATTCAAAATAACATGAACAACTTCATGTTGCTGTGACATCAGGGCTAAAGCCTCGGTAGGACGTGTACCCATTAACCCCAGCCTTAAGGCTGGGGTTAATGACGGTCTTCTCTGAATCCTGTCCTCGACCCGGATCGGGGATGGGCTTTAGCCCTGAGAGTGCCTGATCTTTAAAGTCTCGGACAACAAACTTGTTCATGTTATTTTGAATAAACTCCTTAAGGCTTTTAAAAGGCCGGTTGGCTACCGGTTGGACAAGTTGGAAGTCATTTAGTAATGACAAGACAAGGAGTCAGGGTAAATCTTTCTATACCTCAGCATAAGGAACTTTCGGTGGGTACGCTCCGTGTCTTGATTCATAACTCTGGTTTAACGATAGAAGAGTTTTTAGAATTACTTTAGTGCGTAGTATCTTCCGAAAAGATTTTGATACTCTTAGCAAAAGATAACCGCAGAATAAGGTTGGGTGAAACGGAGCGCACCCAACAATAAAATAATCTTGCGGTTGATGGGTTCGCTTCGCTTAACCCATCCTACACAAATTGTAACATTTAGCTCTTTGAAAAATGTAGCGCCGATCCCTTGTGGTCGGTATGGTGCGAGGGATAAACCACCCGAGCCACGTATGCTGACTCGAAGGATGGTCTCGTGGCGTATTATCCGTTCAATGGCAATGCCAATGACGAAAACGGGAATTGAGGTTGTGGAGGAATATTGTGTTACTATCATAAAAGGAGTGAAAGATGAGGACTTATAAATTCAAGATAATAGTAGAGCAAGATGAAGATGGGGTCTATGTTGTTTCGTGCCCCACTTTGAAGGGTTGTTATTCGCAAGGAACAACTATTGAAGAAGCCGTAGAAAACATAAAGGATGCAATCAGGCTCCATATTGAGGCGCGAAAAGCTGTAGGGGAACCGGTTCCCATTGAGGTTTTGCTTGATGAGGTTAAAGTAAGTGTCTAAATTAGTTCCAACCAAGCCTGGTGAAATAATAAAAGTCCTTGAAAGGCTTGGATTCGAGAAAATAAGGCAAAGTGGGAGCCATGCCGTATTCTATCACATAGACGGAAGATGGACAACGGTGCCAATTCACAAGGGTAAAGATGTAGCAAAAGGGACATTCCATAAAATACTGAAGGACATCGGTCTTTCATACGAGGAGTTTAGAAAAATGAAATAATCCGGGAAAAATGGGTGATGCGAAGCGAACCCAACCCAACAATAAAATAATCTTGCGGTTGATGGGTTCGCTTCGCTTAACCCATCCTACACAAATTGTAACAATTTAGCTCTTTGAAAAATGTAGCGCCGATCCCTTGTGGTCGGCATGGTGCGGGGGATAAACCACCCGAGCCACGTATGCTGACTTGAAGGATGGTCTCGTGGCATATTATCCGTTCAATGGCAATGCCAATGACGAAAGCGGAAATGGGAATAACGGGACGGTATACGGTGCAACTTTGACTACAGACAGGTTTGGAAATACAAATAAAGCGTATAGTTTTGATGGGAAATAATAATTATGTTAGAAATAAAGTATTCCGGAAAGGCGTCGAAGCAGTTTGCCAGAATACATAAAGGTGATAAGAAAAGCGCAGAAATGATATTGAGGGCGGTAGAGGAATATTCCAAAGACCCTTCAGGGAACTTTGATATAAAGATATTGAAAGGCAAGCATGCAAAATTTAAAAGACTTCGTATAGGGGATTATAGAATTATATTTTAGGACGATAATGTTAATATGTGGATTTATGAAATTAAACACAGGCAGGAGGCTTATTAAATGATAAAGACACAGGTCATAAAAGAAAAGAACAAACCTATCGCCGTGATAATGGATTACAAAGAATATCTCAAACTCAAGGAAGCAGAAGAAGACAAAAAAGATTATTATTCAGCATTGGAAACAAAGCTGAATAATAAAAGTTGGATAAGTCACCAGAATTTAAAAAGAAAATTAGGTTTGTAGCTTAGGTTGGTGCGGGTGATGACGGAATCGACTATATAACCTGTCCTCGACTCATATCGGGGAAACGTGGGGTTCGGGTTGCAAATCGAATTCGAAATGTGAATGAGGTGTAGGTTGGGTGAAGCGGAGCGCACCCAACAATAAAATAATCTTGCGGTTGATGGGTTCGCTTCGCTTAACCCATCCTACACAAATTGTAACATTTAGCTCTTTGAAAAATGTAGCGCCGATCCCTTGTGGTCGGCATGGTGCAGGGGATAAACCACCCGATCCACGTATGCTGACTTGAAGGACGGCCTCGTGGCGTATTATCCATTCAATGGCAATGACGAAAGCGGAAATAACGGAACGGTATAATGAAATCTACCTGTGACTTTGCCGAAATTAATGGAAAAGTCCCTATGACGGAGTTTTTGAATATCTTAATTTATCAAGGAACGCGCTAAAATATGAATATTGCGGAAAAATACTTTAAAAATCAGCTTTCTTCTGATGAATTCAGACGCTCATTTCTGGAAGAAAAGGTTAAGCTGGACATCGAATATCCCGGCGGGTTCAGGTTTGCAACCTGAACCCATGAGTTTATTTGGATAAAAAGCCCATGTACCATAAGAAACGAAGTTCGAAGTATAAAAAACTGGGTTCAAATTGCAAATTTGAACCCACGGTCAGAACGGCTGTTCTCCCTTACCGATAAAGGCTTTTCCTGGCTGGTTCAATCTTGCAGATGGAACCAAAAGGTTTGAAGGGAATCGGGGACTTTGAATAATATACGAACTGTGAACATACCAAATGTCTCGGTTCAATCGCAGACGATTGAACCGGCGAAAAGCCCTGTGCGGGCGGCAGCAAAATCAACAACCTAAGAGGAATCATCTACATGGAAAAACAAATTAAAAATGCCCTGAAAACGGCAAAAGCAGACTATGTTGAAATACGAGCCCAGGAGAGCGTCAGCACGGGCATTGCTTACGTAGGAAAGGAACTCGAGAGTATCGGGGAAAATAACACCTTAGGAGGATGCGTGCGGGCGCTTATTAAGGGCGGCTGGGGATTCGTCGCCTTTAACGACATAGAAAACCTTCCACGATACGTGGACATGGCCTGCGAGCAGGCGCGACTCGTTGGCGCCACAGAAAGCAAGCTGGCGCCGGCGCCGGTAATAAACGATCATGTGAAAACAAAGGTGGACATAGACCCTGCAGACATATCGTTAACCGACAAACAGGCCATTTGCAATAAATACAACAACATAATACTCTCCTCAAAACAGATACAAACCTCAAATGTACGGTACGTAGATTCTCACGGAACGGTATACTTTGCCAACACGAACGGAAGTTTCATTGTGCAGGAAACTATTTTCTGCGGTATTTCGCTCCTGGCCATGGCTAGAGACGGCATGAACGTCCAACAGTCCTATCATTCGGTAGGCGACCTGAGAGGTTTTAGCAATGTCCAAAACCAGGAACAAAGCTGCGAGGAAGTGACCAAACGCGCAGTTGACCTGCTCACGGCAAAACCGGTAACCGGGGGCAAATATACCGTTATTGTTGACCCCAAACTCTGCGGCGTCTTTGTCCACGAGGCATTCGGACACCTCAGCGAGGCGGATTTCATTTATGAAAACGCAAAGATGCGGGAAATCATGGTTATTGGCAAACGGTTCGGCAGCGACGCGCTTTCCATTATAGACGACGGGTCGCTCTCCGGCGAAGCGGGATACAATAAATACGACAGCGAAGGCACCCCCACACAGAAAACCTATCTTATCAAGAACGGCATCCTGACCAATCGCCTCCATTCACGGGAGACAGCCGCAAAGATGAACGAACAGCCCACGGGCAATGCGCGGGCCATAAGCTACGCCCATGCGCCCATCGTGCGCATGACCAACACCTACATGGAACCGCGCAACTATACCCTCGAAAAGATGCTCTCTGAGGTGGATGACGGCATCTACGCCATTGGAGCGCTCGGCGGGCAAACCAATATGGAAATGTTCACCTTCAGCGCCGAAGAGGCGTATATGATACGAAACGGAAAAATACAGGAAAAAGTCCGCGACGTGGTTCTCACCGGAAACGTATTCGAGACGCTCATGAACATAGACGCCATCGGAAGCGACCTCAAGATTCACGGCGGGCTGGGCGGGTGCGGCAAAGGCGGGCAGTCGCCGCTGCGTGTCAGCGACGGCGGGCCGCACGTCCGCATACGAAATGTTGTTATCGGGGGGAGATAAAAGGTATTTGTTTAAATAAATATGAAGCACTCAAAACGGCGTTATGAGGCTGGCAAAATGCTTATTTCACTATACCATCGGAGGAAGGATAAACTATGACAAGTCTCTATATCATGCTTGCCGGATGTGTCATATTAGCCCTCGTCGTGTTCTTTGTCTCACATAGACAGGGCCAAAAAGGGAAACACACCCATTAAGAAAATAATGAACGTAATTTTTGAGATATTCAACCCTATTCTTACGCTAAATACCACAATACAAATATGGATATTTTAGAACTCCTTTCATTCGCCAAAAAAGAAAACGCATCTGATGTTCATATCAGCTCAGGCGAGCCGCCCATGATCCGCATTCACGGTGACATGAGAAAGATTGACTCGCCTCTCCTGAGTAAAGAAGACGTGCATAAGATACTCTATGACATTTTAAACGACCAGCAGCGCAAGACGTACGAAGAGCATCACGAACTGGATTTTGCCATCGCACTGAGCGATACCGGGCGTTTCAGGGTAAACGCCTTTTTGCAGAACAGGGGAGAATCCATTGTATTCAGAACAATACCTACGGCCATTCCCACCCTTGAACAACTTAACATGCCGAAGATCGCAGGAGACCTTACCAAAAAAGAAAAGGGACTCGTGCTTGTGACGGGGCCGACGGGCTGCGGCAAATCAACCACCCTGGCGGCAATAATTGATCTTATTAACCGCGAGGAGAAGTGTCATATCCTCACCATTGAAGACCCCATCGAATTCGTACATCAGTCAAAGAGTTGCCTTGTTAACCAGCGGGAACTGGGACCGCATACCCATAGCTTTGCAAATGCCCTGCGGTCTGCACTGCGCGAAGACCCTGACGTCATCCTGGTGGGTGAAATGAGAGACCTGGAGACCATATCCCTGGCGCTTACCGCGGCAGAGACAGGCCACCTGGTATTCGGCACATTACATACATCCAGCGCCCCAAAAACGGTAGACAGGATAATTGACGTATTCCCGCCGGAACAGCAGGAACAGGTACGCACGATGTTTTCTGAGTCTATCCAGGCCGTATTGACTCAACAGCTTTTAAAACGTAAAGACGGGCAGGGACGCGTCGCCGCGCTGGAAATCATGGTCGGCACCACTGCCGTAAGGAATCTGATTAGAGAAAACAAAATTGCCCAAATCCCCTCTTCCATACAAACAGGACGGCAGCACGGCATGCAAACGATGGATCAGGCGCTGATCGAGCTATACCAGAAGGATATGGTCGCCAAAGAGGCCATCGAAAAGCTGGTGAGCAGTCCGAGCGCGCTCAGCGGCATTAAATAATGTATAACAGTTTAGTTTTTTTAAAACATGCGTGAAAGAAAATACCTTAGCCACCGTCTGTAGGGGCAATTCATGAATTGCCCCTACAGGTACGATACTCCGCCACTGCGGGGGTTTTTCAAAAAACCAAATTGATACAACCGGTACAATCTTATAGAAAGACGTAATATCGGATAAGAAGGGGGTGTTAAATGCCCGTAACAGAAGAAAGAATCAGCGGAATCGAAAGAGCTGTACAAGATTTTATTGCCAGTATGAAGGAATCCCACCTGCGCACTGAAGCAGAACACAGAGACTTTAAGGATGAAATGCGAAAATACAAAGAAGAAAATAGACAACAGATAAGGGAGATGAACATCACGTGGGGGCAGATGGCAAAAAAACTCGGTACAATCACAGAAGACCTTGTAGCGCCAAGCATACCAAGGATAGTAAGAGAAGAGTTTGACCTTGAAGTAACGGATTTGATGACAAGAAGAAAGAAGAAACTCCGGGACGGCAGAATAAAGGAATACGACGCCATTGCAGTGGCTGATGAATGCGTATTTGTTGACGAAACAAAGAGTACGTTAGACAGCGAGAACGTAAATGATTTTATAAAGGATATTCAGGAATTCAGGGATTTCTTTCCGGAATATAAGAAAAACAAAATCATCGGGATACTTGCAAGCCTGTATGCAGATGAGGGCGTAATAAGGTACGCCGAGAAGTCCGGATTTCTCGTGCTTGCAGTAGGCGACAAACTTATGGAAGTTAAAAACTCTAAAGGATTCAAACCAAAAGAATGGTAATTAAAGAACTCTTAGAGGAAATGGTCAGGCTGGACGCCTCGGATATTTATATTACCGTAGACCTCCCCCCTATCTACCGGAAAGAAGGCGTCAACACCTCCTACGGCGATAAAAATCTGACCGCCGAAGACACCCGCACACTCGCAGAAAGCGTAATGAGCGACAAGCAGAGAAAAGACTTTTATGATAAACTGGAGATGAATCTGGCCTTGTATTACCCGGAACTGGGGCGTTTCCGCGTGAATATCTTCTTCCAGCGGAGGAATATCGGGCTTGTCATCCGGCAGATAAAAATCAATATCAAGACCATTGACGACCTGAACCTGCCGCAAACCTTCAAGGATATCATCATGACAAAACGGGGTTTGGTGCTCGTGGTGGGCGCAACAGGCTCCGGCAAATCAACTACCCTGGCGGCAATGATTGATTATAGAAATACGAATAGCACCGGACATATCATTACCGTGGAAGACCCTGTAGAGTTTGTGCACCCTCACAAAAAATCCGTCGTCACCCAACGGGAGGTTGGCATAGATACCCTGTCGTTTGGCGATGCGCTGAAAAACACCCTCCGTCAGGCGCCCGACGTCATCCTCGTCGGCGAAATCCGCGACACGGAAACCATGGAATCGGCCATTACCTTTGCCGAAACCGGCCATCTCTGCCTGGGCACGCTTCACGCCAACAACGCCAATCAGGCAATAGAACGCATCATAAACTTCTTCCCTTCAGAACGGCACGAGCAAATATACCTCCTGCTCTCTCTGAACCTGCGTTCTATCATTTCACAGAGACTGGTGCCCGCAAAGGACGGCAGGCGGGTCGCATCCTTTGAAATACTGCTTGATACGCCCAGGATCAAAGACCTTATTATCAAGAAGCAAATTGGTTTACTAAAAGACACGATGGCAAAAGGAATACATGAAGGCATGTTGACCTTTGACCAATCGTTGTTTAATATCTATAAAGACGGTAAAATCAGTTACGAAAACGCCATTGCCTACGCGGACAGCGCCAATGACCTGCGTCTACGCATAAAAACAGAAGGGCTTGAAGCGTCGAAAGATGACAAATCAACCAGTTTTAAATTGAAATGAAATACGGAACGTATTCAGTAATTTTTCTCGTTTGTAGATGGAAGGAGACTTTGTGAACATACACGAGCATTTGTCATACGAACAACTGGATTTTTTTACAGAAATGATGAGCATCGGAAGCGGCAACGCCTCCACCGCTCTTTCGCAACTGCTTGGATGCGCCGTAGACGTCGAGACGCCAAAGGTTCAACTGCTGTCATTCGAGGAGGTGCTTTCTCAGCCTACCCTCAGAACACTGTCGGTAGCATGTGTGAGCATGTTCCTGGTCGGCGATATTCCGGGAGACATGTATTTCCTTATCAGTAATTTCCAAACGGCATATATCTCACACCTCCTTGAAAGAACGGTGCCCAGCACGTATAAATTGAAATCAAACGACAGTATCTCTGAATGGAATAAATCAGTGATAGAGGAGATAGCAAATATTTATGCGGGGACGTATCTGCGGGCTATCAACACATTCTGCGGATTAAACATATATCACACCGTTCCCGTATTAAAATTCGGCGAGATCAGTACCCTATTTGATGCCTCATCAAAACGGCTTGACAAAGACGGAAAGCTTATCGTGGTAAAAAACAACCTTGTCGTCAGTGCGACCCCGCTTGAAACGTATGTCCTGATCAATTTCTCCCCTGATTTCAGGGAGAAAATCAATAAGGCATTTGCGGAGGCGGAAAAAAGGCTTGGGAAAAAATAGGCCGTCTGTGCGAAATTTTTTTATACCCTTAAGTTATGTGTATATAAGGGTGGATCAAGGCGTTGGTTTTTACGCCGAATCCACCAATAATGTTTCCAGGAAAGGTGGATTCGCTATCGCGTAATCCACCCTACCGTAAACCCGCTTAAATAAAATGAAAATTCCTATACAATTAAAATAAACAGAGGTTGAATCAATGAATAAAATCGAAGATAAGATATTGGAACAGGCTGTAAAGCATACCCCTTCAGCCGAAGTGCTGTACGAAGAAGGCGAGACGCGGTCAGTAAGTTTTGAAAATAATAAGCTAAAATACGTAACTACAAAATCTATCCGCGGCGTCGGACTTCGCGTGATTAAGGACGGCAGGATTGGATTTTCGAGCACCACCGATTTCAGACATCCTGAGAAGCTGGTCGCCAATGCCATCGAAAGCGCGAAGTTCGGTCAGACCGCCGCCTTTGATTTTCCTTCTAAAAATAACTTTCCGGCAATTGCCGTACTTGACCAGCGCGTAATAGACTATCCCATCAGCAAGTGTGTGGACATCGGAAAAAACGCCATCGAAAAGGCATTATCGGTAAATGCTGACTACGAATGCAGCGTCGGCATTGGCAAAGGACACGGCATGCGCAGGCTCATCAATTCCAAGGGACTTGATATTTCCATCGCCTCCACATCATTTGGCATAGGCATCGAGATACTGCAAATCAAGGGACAAAGCCTGCTCTGGATCGGGGAAGGAGAAGGCTCAAAAGGTCTTGCGACTGACCTCGACAAACACGTTGATAAGGCGCTGCTGGGTTTGAAACTCGCAGAAAAAGAGCTCAAACTAAAGACAGGCGCTTATCCCGTGATTGTTACCGCAAAGGCAATGGGAAACCTGCTTTCAACCTTCGAAACCGGCTGCAATGGAAAACTGGTGCAAAAAGGCGCGTCTCCTCTTACCGGCAGGCTGGGTGAAAAGATTATTGACGAGCGGGTCAGCATTTATGACGACGCCACGATTGACATGGCCGATTCCAGCTATCCGTGGGACAGCGAGGGCATACCGGCGCGACGTACCCCGTTGTTCGAAAAGGGCGTCCTGAAGAACTACCTCTTCGATCTGCAAACCGCTGGAATTATGAAGGCAAAGTCCACCGGCAACGGCAACCGGGGGTTTTCTTCGCAACCGTCTCCCGGCGATTCGAATATTACCGTTGAACCGGGGGCTATGCCGCTCGATGCGATGATAAAGGACGTCAAATATGGCATCCTGGTGGATCAGGTGCTTGGCGGCGGCCAGAGTAACGTCCTTGCAGGCGAATTTTCCGTAAACGTTGACCTCGGTTATCTGATTGAGAACGGAGAAATTATCGGCAGGGTGAAAGACTGCATGTTTGCGGGAAACGCCTTTGAGGTGTTTAACAATATTGTGGCAATCGGCGACAATGCGGAGTGGCATGGCTCGCTCAGAGTGCCGCCGTTTTATTTTAAATCAATAAACGTCGCCGGAAACGCGGACTAAATGTAGAGCGAAGAGCCTCTTCGCTCTCCAAGCGCCCTTCTCGGAAGAGGGGTTTTCAATTTTGCCGGCGATTACCCGCAACGCCGCTATACATAAACTTACACGCACGCAAATAACATGATTCTTAAATATATCCTTCTCTCCATGCGCCCTGAGCAGTGGATAAAAAACTTTTTTGTCTTTACGGCGTTACTCTTTTCAAAAAACCTGCTCAATCCGGCAAAGGACATTCAAGCCCTCACCGGATTTGTCATCTTCTGCGTGATTACGGGCTGTACATACCTGATTAACGACCTTATTGACCTTGAAAAGGACAAACTCCACCCGGTCAAATCCCGGCGACCGCTTGCATCCGGGAAGTTAAGGAAAAGCACGGCGGTTAAAACCATTATCTTTACCTGTTTTACCGGACTCTTTTTTGCATTTTACCTGAACGTCTTTTTTGGAATCATCATCCTTGCGTACTTTCTGCTCAATGTAGGATACAGCATTTATCTGAAAAATATTGTAATCATTGACGTCGTCTCCATTGCCGCGGGATTTGTATTAAGGGTGCTGGGGGGCGCGGTTATCATCTCGGTAGTCGCCTCTCAATGGCTGGTACTATGCACAATCCTTTTATCGCTCTTTCTGGGTTTTAGCAAGAGGAGGCACGAACTTGTGCTGCTGGAGGGCAACGCGACCGGACACAGAAGGGTGCTGGAACATTACAGCCCCTACTTCCTGGATCAGATGATCGCCGTCGTGACGGCATCCACCCTGATCTGCTACGCCTTGTATGCCATGTCGAAAGATACGATTGAAAAACTGGGCACCTCAAAACTCATTTATACCATACCCTTTGTGCTGTACGGTATTTTCCGGTATCTCTATCTGGTGCACCAGAAGGAAGAAGGCGGCAGCCCGACGGAGATTATGTTTACCGACAGGCCCATGATTATCAATATTGGTTTATGGGTTATTTCGTCTGTTGTATTTATTTACATTGTGCACTGATTACCATGAAATTAGAAAAAGCCCTTTTGTTTAACCCCCCCGTCGGCCTTTACCAGCGCGGTGAAGACAGGTGCCAGGCCGAGGTTGACGGAAGCAGCGCCACGTCGCTCCGCCCACCCAACGACCTCGGATACATCGCATCCATGCTGAGGCAAATAGGGGTTACACCTTTTGTCGCCGATTATCCCGCCGAGAGGAAACTGTGGAGTCATTTCGAAGAGGACTTGAAAACGATACAGCCCGACTTCCTGGTCATGAGCATCACCACCCCCACCATCAGGGACGATATGCAGGCGTTTTCCCTTGCGAAGTCGTTCAACCCGAATATCTTTACCATCGCAAAGGGCGCACACTTTTTCACCTGCAACAAGGATGACCTGAAAGAGGCGGTTTACAGTGTCATGGATGCCGCTATTGTCGGCGAGGCAGAAACAATTATCAACAATCTGATTCAGGCCAAAAGGCATGAACTGGACTTGAATAAGGTCAAAGGGATTTTATTCAAAAATTCCCTCGGGCACATCATCCAAACGACGCCGGAACCCTTCTGGACAGACCTTGACAAAATACCCTTTCCGGCAAGAGACCTGATGAAAAACCACCTTTACACAAGACCCGATACCGGCGCACCGCAGGCCACCATCCAGACGTCCAGGGGCTGCCCTTCGCAATGTATCTTCTGCCTGTCGCCTCTTATTTCCGGCATGAAATTGCGTGAACGCTCAGTGTCCAACGTGATTGCCGAACTTGAAGCATGTGTAAACAAATATAACATACGAAACTTCTTCTTTCGCGCAGACACCTTCACGATGAATAAAAAATCAGTGATTGAATTGTGCAAGGAAATTATCAACCGGAAGCTTGACATTGCCTGGGTGGCCAACAGCCGTGTGAATACGATTGATGAAGAGCGTCTCACCTGGATGAAAAAGGCAGGCTGCTGGCTGGTGGCGTTTGGAATTGAGTCCGGAAACGACGAAATCCAGAAAAAGATTAAAAAGGGTACTACCCAGTCGCAGGCGCGCGAGGCCGTTAAACTCTGCAAAAAACTGGGTATTAAGACCTACGGATTTTATCTGATTGGTTTTCCGTGGGAAACACGGGAAATGATCATGGACACCCTGAACCTTGCAAAGGAGCTACGGTGCGAGTTTTCTGAAATACACATCGCGATACCGTACGAAGGTACCGAATTCTACGAGATTGCCAAAGACTTTGGGATCATGGATGAATCCGCCGTTGGGCACAATTACTTCTCGAACCCTGCCATTGGCACGCTTCACGTGACCAAGGACGAACTCATTGAGATGCGCAAAAAGACATTACGGTCGCTCTACATGAACCCCCGTTACATCGCCAGCACCCTGATCCACATCAGAAGCCTCGAAGAGGTGAAAAACTACACCCGCTACGGGGTGCGCCTGCTGAAAAACCTGCTGAAACGCTAGAAACAACAGTTTTGTGGTTAGCAGGCGCAAATTCCATTTAGAAGTTTATCAACCTTAATTCACTTGACGTCTTCCTCAGGGAACATATAATAATACAAGAATCTCTTAATCTTGCATTTTAATAAATTCGTATATATTTAACCAAGAATCATTTACAGAAAGGATATGGAAAAGATGAGTCTCTTAAAATTGAGGAAATTTGCTCAGGTAACCCTTCCTGCCGATTTGCGCAAAAAGTTTAACCTCGCGGAAGGAGATTTTCTTGAAGCCGAAGCAGTGGAAAAGGGAATCCTTCTTAAGCCAGTAACGGTGGTGGAGCGAGAGAAGGCATGGAATCAAGTTTTACAATCTATGACAAGCGCCAAGGATCGTAAGCCAAAACCAAAGCAGAGCACTAAAAAACAGGAAGAAGAAATTACTAAAATGGTAAAAGATTTTAGAAAACAACATGTATAAAGTGGTCATTGATTCCACGATTCTCATTAGCGCTTTTCTCGCTAAAACGGGTGTTTCTGCCGAACTACTTTACAAAGCTAAAAACGGTGGTTTTGATATGTGCCTGGCAGAAGAAATTCTGGAAGAAGTCCAGCGGGCACTTTTGCAATATCCGAAAATTAGAAAACGATACCATTACACAGACCAAGCTGTAATCCAATTTGTTCAAAATCTCAGAATAGTAACACGTCTTATTACAGAACTACCTTCTCTCGAAGTAGTCAATAGCGACCCCAATGATAATATGGTAGTTGCGTGCGCTCTTAAAGCACGGGCAGACTATATAGTTACCAGAGATAACGACCTTCTTTCTCTTGAAAACTACAAGAATACAAAGATTGTGACACCTGATAGTTTTATGGGAATATTGAGAGAACGTAAACATTGACACACGTTCCTGACATTTCATGAAAGATTTTATCAAGCTGCTTCAGGCAAATACGCAATATAGGGAAATCATCCAAAGACTTCAGGCGGGAAACGATTGCACGGTCAATGGACTGTGGGGGTCGTCTGCAAGCTTCTTCATTGCCGCCGCCATAAGCGAGCGAGCGAAAGCCCCAAAAGCACCGCCCGGAGTGCTTCTCATCGTACCCAGTGTTGAAGAGGCTGAAGAGGACGCGGAAGACCTGAAGACCTTTCTCGGCGGACATGTCGAATTATTCCCTACCGATGAAAATATTTTTGTCAGGGACTTCGATAACGAAGGCGACGTACCCGCGCAAAGGCTTCATGTCATCAATCAGATACGGTACGACGCTATCCACAAAGAAAACGAATTACATGTCGTTGTAGCGCCTGTCCAGGCGCTGTTACAACCCGTACCGTCTCCAAAATCCATTTCTAAAAATATTTTAACCCTACAGGTGAACCATGAGCATCCACGGGAAGCGCTCATCTCGTGGCTGCAGAAACACAATTACCAGCAGTCATCTCAGGTTGAAAACTTTGGGGAATATGCCCTGCGCGGGGGCATTATTGACATCTTCCCTTACGCCTCAAACGTCCCCTATCGCATCGAATATTTTGGCGATGAAATTGAATCCATCCGCAGTTTTGATCCTGAATCACAGCAGTCCGAGCGGGAACTAAGCGCCTGTCAGATACTTTCTGTTGACAGACTCTGCGGCCAAAGCGAAGCGCAATCAGGACATGAACGTGCGTCCCTCATAGACTATCTGAACAAGAACACCTGGATTGCGCTGAAAGAACCAGCAGGTATAGAAGATCGCGCAAGCAAGGTATTAGCCGATATGGACAAGCATAGCGCACTGTTTGGCTACGATGAAATCTTCGGTCAATTGAGCGCATTCGTAAAGATAACGTTGACAAAACTCCCTCTGGCGTTGAGCAGCGGCGATTATACGTTTCAGGTAAAGTCAGCGGATAATTTTCCCCAAAATATTCAGGCAATCGTGTCGGAGTTTGGCCACGTGCTCGAAACTCATGCAAAAACGATTGTCTTCTGCAACAACGCCGCTGAAGAACAGCGGTTTCGGGAAATTATCCAGGATTTGCCTCTTGGTCATAAACGACCGGAACTCCGCACGGGACACCTGTGCAAAGGATTCCGGTTCTCCGATATACACCTTGCCGTTCTTGCTCACCACGAAATCTTCCATCGCTACAAACAGCGCCGCGAGGTGAAAAAGCCTATCCAGGCGAGGGCAATAGATTCCTTCCTTGACCTGAAAAAAGGGGACTATGTGGTGCACATATCCCACGGTATCGCGCGTTTCCTGGGCATGGAAACGATGGAGGAAGAAGGCCGTAAAAGGGAATTCCTGATACTTGAGTATGACGAAGGAACAAAGATATATGTCCCTGCCACCAAAATTGAGTTGGTGCAAAAGTATATCGGGAACTCAGACCACAGGCCCAGACTTGATAAGATTGGCTCAAAGTACTGGGAAGTCAGAAAAAAACGGGCAGAGCACGCAGTCGCCGACATTGCCAGCGATTTACTGCACTTACAGGCGTTGCGGAATGCAAAAGAAGGCATCGTCTATCCGAAGGACACTGCTTGGCAGGATGAGTTTGAGGCGGAATTTATTTATGAAGAGACACCAGACCAGATGCGGGTTATCAAGGACGTAAAAAACGATATGGAATCAAAACGTCCTATGGACAGGCTCATCTGCGGCGACGTCGGATACGGGAAAACCGAGATCGCCATGCGGGCAGCCTTTAAGGCCGTGATGTACGGCAAACAGGTAGCCGTGCTGGTGCCGACCACCATCCTTGCACAGCAGCACTACAGCACTTTTTCAGAACGTATGGCCGATTATCCGGTAAAAATCGGGGTGCTCAGCCGGTTCAAGAACCGTAAAGAGCAAAAGGATACCCTCGAAAAAACGTCAGCAGGTCTTGTTGACGTCCTGATTGGCACCCACCGGATTCTCCAGAAAGACGTTTATTTTAAAGACCTGGGGCTTGTTATTATTGACGAAGAACAACGATTCGGCGTCGAACACAAGGAACGTCTTAAAAAATTACGACAGATGGTGGACGTGCTTACGTTAACCGCAACACCTATTCCCAGAACACTCCACATGTCACTCATGGGCATCAAAGACATCTCGGCACTCAACACCCCGCCGACGGGACGGCAGGCCATCCACACCCAAATCATTCGCTACGACCCGGAGCGTATCCGTCAGGCCGTCAGGCTGGAGATGAACCGCGACGGTCAGGTCTATTTTGTGCATAACCGGGTATACAATATCGAGCGCGTTGCAAGAAACCTGGCGGAGATTGTGCCGGAGGCGAGAATCATGACCGTTCACGGACAGATGGACGAAAAACTCATGGAGCAAAGGATGCGCGCCTTTGTGGACGGCAAGGCCGATATCCTGGTAGCGACAACCATTATTGAATCAGGACTTGATATCCCCAACGTCAACACCATATTTATCAATTGCGCCGACACCTTCGGCCTTGCGGATTTGCACCAGTTGCGCGGGAGGGTTGGCCGGTACAAACACCGCGCCTACGCCTATATCGTTTTACCCAATGATCGCCCCATCACCCCTGAAGCGGAAAAACGAGTAAAGGCCATTGAGGAGTTCGCAGAACTGGGCGCCGGATTCAGGATCGCCATGCGTGACCTTGAGATCCGGGGAGCTGGGAATATCCTGGGAACAGAGCAGCACGGTCACATTGCAGCCGTTGGTTATGAACTGTACTGCCGGTTATTGGAACTCGCGGTGCGGAAGTCAAAGCATGAGACGGTGGAAGAACCGCTGGATGTCTCCATTGATCTCAACCTTGAGTCATTTATCCCCAAAAGCTATGTACCTGAAGATGCGTTGAAGATGGACATTTACCGCAGGTTGAACCGTTCCACGACCTTCGACGAGGTACACAACATCTCCGAAGAAATGACCGACCGGTTTGGAGAAATCCCGCATCCGGTAAAAAACCTGCTTTCGGAAAGTGAATTGAGGATTATTGCGCAAAAATCGAAAATTCGTTCTTTGGTCTGGGTGGACAGCATCGTGATAATACAGGTGGCTGATTTAAAAAGGGCCGAAGCCGGGTTGGGTAATCTGAAAAAACACATACGGGTTATTAACGAGGACACCCTGCATCTGAGATTGCCGAAGAAAGGCATGCAGCCACGGGAGCTGCTGGATTTCCTGAAAAAATCTATTAGTTGTTAATACCGGAATAGTAAACCCGGTTTTCCAATTTGGTAACAATTGGTTTGTCGCCTACACAACGCCGACCACACTTGTCCTCGACTACGATCGGGGAAGGGATCGGCGCTACATTTTCAAAGAGATACTTGTTATCCAACTTCAATCTTCCTTTTGTGCTTCCGGCGCGTACGCGCCAGGCCTTTACGTTTCCTTTTCTTCCTCTTCCAGCCTGATGCCATAAACGTCCAGGATCGTTCCCTTGGCCTTCTCCAGATTTCCCAAAGAGATTTCGTAATCAATCATCGCCTTTGCCTCGTTGCCCTCCGCGGTGGCAAGGTCTTCCTGCGCACGCAGGATTTCCAAGCTGGTAGACCTTCCTACGCCGTACTTTTTCTCCTCCACCTCCAGCCTCTTCTGCGCCAGCTCTCTTGATTTTTTCGTGGCGTTAACCCGTTCGCTGTTGGTCATGACCTGCCGGACGGCCGCCCGCACCTCCACAACAACATCCAGCTCCTTTTTCTTGACGTTCAAACCTGCCTGACGTTTCTCGATCTTTGCCTTGTTGTACTTGCTCCTTGCCGACCTGTTCCCCAGGGGAATTTCCATGGCAAGGGTGAAAAACTCTCCCTGAAATTCCTGTGAAAAGGTAGAGTCGTTGGCGTCTTCTATATCTTCCCCAAGGCCTGTGTAACGCATACCGGCGGTAAAATCCAGCGCAGGGTATAATTCATTTTTTCGCCTCCTGGTCTCCATGTCGGCATTTTCAGTCTCAAGCTGTAGTTCCTGCAATTCCGGGCGTTTTCCCATGGCTGTTTTGATGGTCTCATGCAGTTCAACCTTTTTCGGCGCAAAGTCGGGTTTGTCGGTAGGGAGGACTGTCGCGTCGGAGATAATCTCATTATCGGCAAAATTCATGATCCTTTTGAGTTCGTCTTCCCTGTCCCTCACCTCATTTTCCGCGGAAATTATGGCCTCGACCCTCGACGCCACGCTGGCCTCTGCGTCAATTATCTCAATAGGCGCAAGGGTACCCGTCTGCACCTGTATCCTGTTCTTTTTGAGCAAATCTTCCGCGCGCTCCTTGGATTTTCTAGCCACCTTTAAATCCTCGATTGCCTTCACAAGATTCCAGTACGCCTCCTGCACCGCATTAGAAATCTCTATTGCCTTGCTTTTAAACTGGGCGATGGATATCTTCTTGTTGTTTCTCGCGATGTAAATGGGGCTTCTGTTGTAAAACCAACCGGCACCCTTCAACAGGGGCTGGGTAATCTTCGCCTCAACATAATTTTCATAGGCGGGATTCAGCAGCCGAAAGGGATTGGGATCCACGTAATCACGGAATACATTATATTCCAGGGAGAGCGTTGCGCCTGTGGGAACCATAGTCTTAATCACGGCGTCAGCCGTCCTGCCCTGCTCAATGTAAGGACTTATCGAGCTTGTTTTCAGACCGCCAACCAGTTTGCTGTTTATGGGCACGTCGTCGTTTTCGATATTGCCTTCAAGGGTTAACGTAGGATCAAATTCGGCTTTTTCCACCGTAATGTCATGCTCTTTCAAATTCGAATTCAGTCTCGAAATCTCAATGTCAAAATTATTCCGCAAGGCATAGACCATGCTATCCTTGAGGCTCAGACTGAGAAACTTTAAATTCGACCCCATCTCAATGCCTGCCAGTGGTATCTTTGATGGTGCGGAAGGCGACGGTGTCCCTGTTTTATCTTCGCCGCCGAAGGAAACGCCATACAGGGACAAGACCACATACAAGGCGATGGGTAAATAAATTTTCTTCATTGTGGATATTCCGCAGAGTAGAGACACGTTTGAAACCTGACTCTCCAATAAATGCCATACCTGTTAATGTCCTTTGATAAGCGCCATGACCTCTGCGCGGGTCGCCGGATTATCGCGAAAGATGCCGCGCACCACGGAGGTATGCACCCTCGTGCCGGGTTTTTTAATACCCCGCATGGTCATGCAGAGATGTTCGGCCTCAATAATAGTGAGCACCCCTTTGGGCTTCAACGCCTTCATGATGGACTCTGCAATGTCCGTAGTCAACCGTTCCTGGACTTGCAAGCGTTTCGCCTCTATTTCAACAACCCTTGCCAGTTTGCTGATGCCCGTCACCCGGTTACCCTGGGGAATATAGGCCACGTGCGCAACCCCGCTAAAAGGGAGGAGGTGATGCTCGCACATTGAATAAAAGGGGATATCCTTTAGCAACACGATTTCATCGTATTTCTCGGCTTTTAGCACCTTGATTTCCGCGTGAGAATCCTGGCCGATACCCGCGAATATTTCCTCGCACATGTCCGCCACCCTTTCCGGGGTTTCCAGGAGGCCTTCGCGGTTTGGATCCTCGCCGATACCCTCAATGAATAACCGGACGGATTCCATCAGTTTTTTTTTGTCTATCAAAATAAGACTCCTTTTTCAAAATACTGCGTAAAGTCCAAAATGCGGATATCGAAATCCGAAGGCATTGGAGTCCACCCACTCACCCCATAGGTGTTAAGTTAAGCAATGTTTGCATAAAAAGTAGCGCAGGCTTCCCGCCTGCATGAAGCAAAATAAAAGAAAGCTGGCAGGCTGGAAGCCTGCGCTACAGATTTGCACACTCAAGGCTATATTAATAAGCAGTTGTGATCTTTTTAGAGTCCTTAACTTGACACGTATGCCACTCACCCCCGCCAGCGGGGGACAACACCAGCGGAACACAGACATTTTCGAATTTTGGATTTTGTGCTTCGGATTTTGTCTCTTCCAGCCCGTTCAGGCTAGGACATCAGGCCGTAGTCTTTCAGTGTTTTACTTAATTTGCCCTCGTTTTCTTTCGTCATTTCGCAGAGCGGAAGCCGCATTTCCCCGTTCAACCGTCCCAGCAGCTTCATGGCCGTTTTTACGGGAATTGGGTTGGTTTCGATAAACATCCCCTTGCACAGGGGGAATAGTTTGTAGTGAAGTTTTCTGGCAGCCGCATAATCACCCGCCAGACAATGTTTGGTTAAAGCGGCGGTATCCGCAGGGACAATGTTTGCCACTACCGATATCACCCCCTTCCCACCCACAGACATAATGGGCAGGGTAAGAGAGTCGTCTCCTGAAAGCACCGTTATATTGCACGATTGTAATATCTGTGTTGTCTGATCAATATTTCCGCTGGCCTCTTTTATACCGACAATATTTTTCATCCCGGCGAGCCTTGCCACGGTCTCCGGCAGCATGGAGATACCCGTTCGCGAAGGGACATTGTACATGACAATGGGAATGTCCACCTCTTCCGCAATTAATTTATAATGCCGGTAGAGTCCCTCCGGAGTGGGCTTGTTATAGTATGGAGTAATAAGGAGGGCGCCGTCTGCCCCTGCTTTTTTTGCGTGCCTGGTCAAATGGAGGGCTTCAGACGTATTATTTGAACCGGTTCCCGCCAGCACCTTTATTCGCCCCGCTGCCGCGTTGACAACCTCGCCAACCACCCGTTCGTGTTCTTCAAACGAAAGCGTAGCAGATTCTCCGGTTGTACCGCACGGCACAATCCCGCTGGTTCCATTCGTTATATGGAATTCGACGAGTTCTTTCAGTTTTTTATAATCAACCTCTCCATTTTTAAATGGCGTTACCAATGCTACAAGGGAGCCTGTAAACATGTTTATTCTCCTTTATTCATTCTTCCTAAACACGGTATATCATCATCTTCAGATTAAAAAACAGCAGCAATTTAACCTTTTACCTAACAAAAAGGTGTTAATGATTCCTTTTTGTGTATGCCCTTGCTGTATTAAAAATATCATCAATGCTTTTATCTTTCCACAAATCCCGCTGCCATTCTGTATAATCAAAGTTTTCCCTGCGAATAAGAACTATAAATCGCTCCGCCTCGACAAGTCCCAGTTTTTCCCGAAGGGCTTTCATACCTTCACATCGTATAATGGTATCTGTCTTCATTTTCCCTCCCATACTATGACAAAATCAATAGGATTTATGGCTATAATTTCTGATAGCCGTAATGCCTTTTTTAGAAGAACTCTGTCTGTCGTTAGAAAATAGTTGCATTTTGATTGAATTGCACATGCTAAATGGAGTGCATCTTTTGGTTTTACGACGTAGTCGTTTTCCAGTTTTTTTGCATAGTTCCTGACCGTCTCGCCAGCTTTGACATTGTCAACCGCAACTTTCTTCCACTCTTTAATTGTCTCTTTCTGTTCTTCGTAGGGGTTTACAGAATTTTCGAAATCTACTATGAATGACCAGACAAACTCTATTTTACCGTTCCTTATACCACTCTGTATATAAAGTTTAGCCTCTGCCTCAAGCCTGATTGTTTCATATAGTTGATCATCATAAGGGCGGTTATAGCAGCAGTTGTCCAGATATATTCGTTGTTTCCCTACCATGTTTTCTAC
>Ga0082335_1001995_pt1 | contig 39999 bp, 26 predicted proteins | sample Subgrocontami58m_FD_72375 | JGI IMG/M metagenome (GOLD analysis project Ga0082335, IMG submission 72375) | Subsurface groundwater microbial communities from S. Glens Falls, New York, USA - GMW37 contaminated, 5.8 m (SPADES assembly) (version 2) ...
GTGGTGGGATGAGTGGATGTGTGGATGAGTGGATCGTTGGATGAGTGGATCGTTGGATGAGTGGATCGTTGGATGAGTGGATCGTTGGATGAGTGGATCGTTGGATGAGTGGATCGTTGGATGAGTGGATGGTTGGATGAGTGGATCGTTGGATGTTGGATGTTGTTATCTGAGGGACTTCGCGCGGCATTTTGCCAAGAAGAATTTATCCGCGGCAGCATGGCTTCCGCCTGGGTGCTGCGGGCTGCCAAGGAGTAACCAACTCGGCCGGGGTGCAATGCCTTGGCTGCAGCGTGAACGCTGCGTTCCGAATGACGATGCCAACCGGCTGCGCGCCAGGAACGCGGCCTTTAGGCTGCAGAGTGGGCAACGCATCTGGACTCGTGCAACGCCTTGGCTGCAGGGTAAACGCTCGTCCACCCTCCGTAGTAACTTGACCACTTGAAAACACCGTCAGCGGCTCAACGTCTCCATCACGCAGTCTGACTTTCTTCTGGGTGCTGCGGGCAGGCCGTCTCAGCCAAAAGTTGGAAACTCGAATTCCGAAATTCGAAACAATATCAAACCTCAAACCAAGCAATCACCCAAACAAAGACCGCATGCACACAAGCTCCTTCATTTTGATCATTTGAATTTCGGTGATTCGAATTTGTTTCGTGCTTCGAACTTCGAATTTTCTCTGATCCACCGTCTTACCCTCCTTCGCGGCAACCGCTTCGGAGGGCACACCGTCTTACCCTCCTTCGCAGATTAGGGAGACGGGCGTTCCTGCCGAGCGTGGCTAAAATTTCCTGGGCGCTCGTTTGTCTGGCGCGCTCTTTTTTGTGGGAGCTTGCTGTTTTTCGAGCGCCTCTAATCTCTGCTCGAGCGCGCGGTTCCGTCGATCGAGATCATCCACCCGCTGTTGCATGGCGGTCGAAAGGGCTTTGGGGTCGGAGGGATGACGAAGGCGTTCGACCGTTTCCTTCGCCAAGTCACGCAGTTCACGCGGCGCGGCGCTTCGGCTGAACCGCTCCAGGTCCGCCAACGCTTTCGGATCTTGCAACGCGCCTAGCGCTGCGATCGCGGCGTGCTGCGCCTGAGCATCCGGATCGCTCAGCCATGAAATGAGCGCCCTTCGCACCCGCTCACGGAGGCTTTCCTCGCGTCCGAGCGTCCCCAGCAACTGAATCGCGCGCGGCCGCATCTCATCGCCGCTGGGTTGCGCAATTTCCCAAGCCAATTGAAACGTGTTCGTATTCGCCAATTGCCCCAGCGCTGTCCAGGCCGCCGCCCGAACGTACCGGCGAGTCGGTTTGCGCGCAGCCCGGTCGAGGATATCGATCGTGCGATTTGCCATCGCGGAGTTCCGCCGAAATGACGCGAGCGCGGCCACCGCCGCTTGCTCAACCCACAACGGCTGCTTGCTATCGACATATTTTAAAACGGTTTCGTGAGCGTCTGCCGAATCGGGAAATTCCCCCAGGGCGGCGAGAACACGACCGAGCACTCGCGGATGCGTTGTTCCGAGCTGCGCGATTCGGAGCAGACCTGAGAGCGCCTCGCCCGTCTGCGAGCGGCCGAGCGCGTCGGCTGCCGCGGCGCGAGCGCCCCAGAATTCGGTTTCATTCGCGAGCTCGGTTTGCAACATCGCGATTGTTTCACTCGTCCGATCGTGGTTGAGCGCTTCCGCCGCGGCGCCTCGGGCCAGGGCGGTCGGACCGTGCAGGAGTTGGCGGCGCAGGTATTCGCGAGGAACTGTTGCCGAGAGGCTCTTCAAAAGCGCCCCGTGAGGATCGACGACGAATTGGCTCGGCTCAACCGGAAAATCGAATGCGAACTGTTGTTCCCGATCGCGCAGAAAAACAGTTTCGAACCGGTCCTGTCCGCCCAGGCGAAAGTAAAATGGGAGCGGGACGGAAAAAGCGGGCGTGGTCGAATCTATCTTTTGGGTTTGCCTGACGCCAATGCGGGCGCGCCGGCCTGACAGCTCCCATGCGTAACTCACCTCGAGATGGGGAATGCCGCGGCCGTACACCCATTGCTGAAAGAATTGTTCGAGATCGCGGCCGGAAGCTTTTTCGAGCGCCTGACGGAGGTCAGTGGTTTCCACGCTTTGCCAGCGATGTTCCTCCAGATAATCACGGACACCTTGCCAAAAAACAGTTTCGCCCAGCTCCGCCCGAAGCATCTGCAACACCCAAAGCCCTTTCATGTAAATCTTGCCGCCGTCGAACTGATAAATCTCTTCGAGATCCGCCAGGTCGCGCCGGACCATTGGCTTGCCGGTCTCGCTCGAATCGGTGGACGCGATGTGCCTGGCCAGCGCCGCCAATTCGAAATCGAACCGATCGGGCGAATCGGTGTGAGCGGTCCAGAGCCGATCCAGCAGCATGGCGAAGCCTTCGTTCAGCCACGCTTGCGAAACACTCCGGTAATTGGCCAGCCCACCGAACCATTGGTGCGCGAGCATGTGCGCGATCAACCATGATTCCGTCTGTTCGCGCGGCCACTCCCCGTTTTCGTTCTCCGCGGTGTAATCGGGGTTCACGAATGAAAAGCCGGCGTGCTCCATTCCTCCGTGATGATGTTTGATCACGGTAACGTGGCCGTAGCTTTCGAATGGAAATTCGGTGCGGGTTAAACGCGTAAAGAATTCCAACATCCGCGGCACGCGCTCGAAAGTGAAACGAGCCGACGCTTCGGAGCCAGGTTGCGTAAAAATGAAAACCGGTTTGCCCCGCCATTCCGTTCGCAGTTCGACGAGCTCGCCCACGGCAAAGCCCATCAAGTGCGGATCGATCATTGCGTCGTTGCGCCAGTGAAACGTGGTCGCTTTTCGTGGCGCATCGGCTTTGGTTTCGACCAGTCTGCCATTGGCAACGGCTTTGAACGGGTCCGGCACGGTGATAAAAAAATCACTCGTCCAGCGTTCGTTCGGCCAATCGTGGCAAGGCGCCCAGTAGCGAGCTTCCTCCGGTTCGCTCATCGTGTAGATCATCGGCCGCGTCGCGGGTGAAGCAGCGCGGATGAAGTGCATTCCCTTCTCCGGATTGTCGAGCGAATACTCCACCGTGAACTCCGCCGTCTCTCCCATCCCGAGCGGCCGGCGCAATCGGACGGAGATTTCCTGGTCGTCATTCGAGAACTCGAGGGGAAGGCCATCGTTCGCCAGCACTCGACGAATCGCCAGCCCCACCGCATTTAGCCGAATCACGTCAATTTTTTCCGAACGCGCCCGAACGGTCCATGTGACTTGCCCCTGGCAACGCCGGTCTCGAAAGTCCTCCAGGGCAAATCGGATATCGAGGCGCATGTGCAGGAAGTCGACCGAGTTGTCTGCGGTGTAGTGCGCCGTGTCGCGCCCGCCGGTTCGCTCGCTCGCGATCAACCGCGGGTTGCTTCCCGCAAGAACGAACAGAACGAGCAGCCAGGACGCGCGAAAAAAATTTCGCCCGCGAGCTGGGGTGAGAAGCGCGGTGTACCCCGCCGCTGGCCGAGACAACACCGCGGATGATTTCGAGTGTAATTGCATTTTGATTTTTTCTTTAATTCGCGGTCGCTTCGATTTAGCGGGATTCCAAGCCCCCACGAGGCCCCGAATGGAAAAGCCCGCTAATTCGAAGCGCCCCGCTAATTTCGTTTAACCGGAGTTTCCGTTTGGCCTCGGCCCATCTCTCAGCCTCGGCTTCCGCTGTCGGACGCGGAATTTGCGCAAAGCACGAACATTTCCATCGATGGGAGGGACTTTTGCAACGCTCAAGATGGCGCGTGCTTTTGGCGGCTCGTCCGTAGCCTCGCCCCACCGGGTGCATCTGGTGGATCGAGCCCGTGGCGAGCGCCCTCGGCCAGATTGGTGGGACAACCGACTTGCCGATTGGTTGGAACTGTGAAATCGTTTAGCAGAACCGTATGAAAATCACCCACTTGGTTTTGGCTGGCTTGATTGCTCAATCGCTGCTCGTTGTCTGGCCCGCCCACGCCCAGTACAGTGCCTCTCGATTAACGCGCCGAATCGCGCCGCAGCTCCAGCCTCCGCCATCCCGCAACTCCAATCCTCGACAGCGCCCGGCGCCTCCAGCGCCGGCTCCTGCGGACCCAAACGCGACGAATCAAACTGCCGCCGCAGCGCCCGCCCCGGCCCCAGCCGCTCGCTCCAGTCGCGCGCCCGCTGCGCGCCAGCCGGCTGTCCGACGCCCGTACGTTCCTCCGGTTTACAGCACCAACAGCGCTCCGGAAGATCCCGAGGTGGTTCAGCGAGTCGTCGAATTTCAAAAGAAACGCGCCAATGAAGGCCAACCCTCCGCCCAATATGAGCTCGGCATGCGCTATCTGAACGGAAACGGCGTTGAAAAAGATCCGACCGAAGCGCGCAAGTGGCTCGGGTTGTCCGCGAAAAATGGTTATCATCAGGCGCAGAAAAAATTGGAAGAAATGCCGGCCGAATCCAAGGAAACCACCAGGGACAAAACGGAGAAGGTGACGCCGGACAAGCCCACGCCTGAAAATCCGAAACTGGAAAAGGCGCCCGCTGACAAGTCCAGCTTAGAAAAATCGGGCGGCGAGAAATCTCCCAAGTCGACAGAAGACAAGCCCTCGCGCAGTTGACCGGCTTTAGTCAGCCGCCGCGTTTGGAGTTGGGGAGAGCCGCTCGCGACCGGTTTGCGTCAGCGAGTGTTTTCGAAAAGGAGCCCGCAAGCTGATCCGCACGCCATCGTTTTAAGCGTGAGGCTGGAGTCGAAACGGCCAGCTGTCCGTCGCCCAGCGACAGAGGAGAATTCCAAGCAGCGCCAGCAGAATCAGCAGCACGAGCCAAAGGCCACTGCGACTTTTTTGTCCCTGGACTTCCGCGGGCAAATCCGGGCGGCTGTTGAAGACGCGCGCCTGAGCACGGGTCAATCGAATTCGGGGATTGACTCCCCAGCCTGAGCCTTCGAGCAGTGCGCTCAGATCGCGTTGCGAAAGTTTGACCAACGCAACCGCGGTCACTGGCGCCAACACCGCGAGAATGCCTCCGGCAACGTAGCCGATCCGCGAGGGCCAGGTGAGTTTCGAGAATGCGCTCGTCAAAAAGGCGAAGGACGATCCCATTGCCGCGAGAGCAATGCCGCCGCCTGCCAGCAACCCGCCCGTCCATCGCGGATCACGCGCTCCCGGCGCCGCCGTGGCCCCCGGTGGGAGAGGCGGAGGTGAAATCGGGGCGGGAGAAATCGGTTGCCCGGCGATCGTCTGCAGCTGTGTTTCCGCTTTTAGGGCGCGTTCGCTGAGTTTGGCCGAAAAGGTTTTCCCGAGCCGCTTGAACGGCGCGACGAGCGCCTCGCTCAGGCTAATCGGATTCTCCACGATGTGGACGATTTGCGCGTGGCGTTCCTGCAAATCGCGATCGATGAACACGCCCCATTTTCCGACCTGCAAATTTCCGCGGTTGCCCGACGTGACGGGGACCGCGACCTCGTAAAGCCGCTGGCCTTCGTGCGCGCTGATCTCGACGTAAAGCATGAACATGTTGCTCGCGTCGCTGAACTTGGCGTGACGCGCCCGGTCCAGCACTTTGACGCTCAGCCGAAAATGCCGTCCGTCCATGATCAACGTGCCCATCTCGAACAAGGCGCGCCGAGCCGGATCAAACAAATCAGGAAAGCTCACAAAGCTGTTCACGAACAGGAGCAAATAGCCTTGAAAGAGAATCAGCTTCTCGACCAGTCGGACATTCTCCAAGTCCAACGCCACGGCGTAGCTGCGATCAATGAGCTCCTGAGCGGCGCTCTGCAGTTTGGCGTCGGCTAGATAGGTTCTAAGTTTTTGCGCCGGCAGATCGCCCACCGTGACATCCGGACGCGCGGCGCGCCAGCGTTCATGCGGCGCGAACAGTTCCTTGATCTGTTCCCAATCCGTGTCGGTCAACCGTGCGGGAGGTGGTTGCCAAATCCGCGCCAAAACATTTTCGTGGAAGGCTCGAAGCTGAGCCTCATATTCGGGATTGATTCGGCCATTCAACTCAATCGTCCCGTCGGGCCCCGGCCAGGCCAGCGGCGCCGCCGCGACGAACCGCCGGATCGCTTCCGAATCGTTCAAATCCAGTTTAGCTGACTCCGTTTCCTGGCGGCGCAATCGAGCTGCCATGGCCGGATCGACGTCGGCCAGTTTGGCCAGCAAAAAGAATTCATCGAGCTTGGCTCTGAGCTGGGCGTAAAGAGCGAACGCGGCTTCGGTCTGTTCCCCAAACGGCATGATGGCTGTCGCCGTCGAGGCAATGAGGCGGAACGTTTCCCGCAAATCTCTTCCTGGCCTGCTTATCCATTCAGCTGTTGGTGGCAATGGCCCTCGGGCGGATCCACCGCCGCCCGGGGGCACGTCGGATTGCGCCAGCCAATCCAAATAACACCTGGCTTCAGCCACAAATTCGGCTATTTGCTTTTCGCTCACGGCCGGGCAGCCGCTCGGGTGCGGTTCGCCCCCGATGGTGCGCAGAATATCTTCGAGAAACTCACGCAGTTGGGGATCCTCCGTCGCATTCGGCAAAACCAAACCTGGCCGATCCAAACCTCCGCGCTGCTGCTCCAGCTTAATTCCGCGGACGGTTTCCAAATCGATTCGTCCAGCCTGGGCATTCCCTTGCCGCCGCAAGATCCTTTCGGCCGCCTCGCGGATAGGACGCGCCGACGCGCCGCTGGGATCGATCGCAGAAAGAACAAGGCAGAGACTGCGTTGCTGAATCCCGGAAGTGTCGGACAAATGGTCGAACGTCCAGGACACGGCCGCTTTGAGCTCCGCCGCGTGAATGCGCCCGTCCGCGTCTGAATCGAGATACTTGAGAAATTCTGCGTCGGCGTTGAGCGTGGCCACTGGCGCAGTTGTGGCGAGCCAGTGCGCTTCGTCCAGGTCGAGGATCGAGCACAGATCTTCGGGGGTTTGAATCCGAAGCTGAGGCGTGCTTCCGAAAAGATGAAATTTGAACTCGCTCGCTCGCGCAAGATTGATCATGAAATCCCAGGCGATGATTGATCCAGGCAGTCGATCACCGTTTTCAAGTGGAGCATGGCCAGGCCTTTATTCTCTTCGCGAAAAAATTCCCCCTCCTCCGGCTCTTCCATCAGCGCTTCGACCACATACCGGAGAACCTCGCGTTGATTGTAGCTGTTGCTCAATGTCTCGACCGTCTGCGCAAAATCAGCCTCCGTCTCGCCCTCGAGATACTCGAGCATCTTCAGGTTCCCCGCTTCCGCACGTTCGATCCGTTCTTCATTGATCACCGGCGCCGCGCCGCCGCCTTCGGACATAATCCGCCAAACGACGAAGCCAATGTAAACGAAAAGCCCGCGCTCTTCCTCGTTGAAATTCTCGTCCTCCGCGGCCATTAGGTAGGCCAGCAACATTGGCTGCTCTTCGCCCATGGCTTGCATTGATTTTTGGGCTTCTTCCGGTGCCATGACGCTGACGGCCCGCCAGGTGTTTTCCACTAGGTCGTATGGGATTGGTTTCATGAGGAACTGCAATGCGCCTGGTGCGTGTCGGTGGGGTGAGCGTGCTCGGCAGGCGAGCGTGCTCCGTTCCTAAGATGCGACCGCCCGGGCATTGCCGCGGAACCATTCCACCTTCGGTTTTGTTCCGCAAGGCCAAAGGGGCAGCGGGGCAGCGTCGTCGGCGCGCTCGCTTGCTGAGGAAACCTGCGATAGGTTACGGCCTGTCCCAGCAACGTGGTTTTCATCCTTTATCGCGTCGAGGACCGGGCCGTTTCGATCAAGTTTTCGACGAAGTTTTCGACGAAGCGCGCAAAATCCGGGGTTTTGGGACAAGTCATGAGGCTTTTTGGTTTCGTTTTCGGCCAAACAGCTTGGTCAATCCAAAAAACCGCGCCGACTTCCGCACCCGCGATCGCACCAGCAGCACCGGCCGGTCAATGCGGTGCAACAATTCACGCGTCACATCGCCGAGAACATAACTCGTGAACGGATTCCTGCTCACGGTCGAGCCGACCACCAGCAAGTCGGCGTTGACTTCGCGCATTTCGCGGAGGATCTCCTCAAAAATGCTCCCTTGGCGGATCTTGATCTCCGCCGTCACGTCCATCTTGGTCAAGGCTTGCTGTTGCCGGTGCAACGCTTCCGCCAAGGCGGACTTGGCGGTGAGAATGCCCGCGGTCAGTTCCTGCCAATGCGGCAGGCTCGCGTAAAAAGCCGGCGGCGCTGGCAGCACGTGCAACAGCGTGACCCGAGCGTGGCAGCTGCGCGCGATCTCCCCGAGCAGATCCAATGAATCTTCGATGTACCCTTTGCCGCCCGTGCAAACAACCATCCGCGTCACCTGCTCGTGTTCGCCAATCGACATGAGCACGGCCGCGTCCAGCTTCTGCGCCAGCTTGTCCGCTTTATACGAGAGCGCGTAAGTCCTCCCAAAACGTTTCCGCACTCCGCCGATGACCACCACATCCGGGTGATTGGCCCGCGTCCAATTGGCAATCTCACGGATCGAATCGCCGCTTTTTTCGATGACTTCCGGCGTAATCCCGCGCGCCGTCAAGGTCGCCTCAGCCCAGCGCAACCCCGCGGCCACGTTGCCGCGTTGCTTTTCCTGGATGCCCATCAAAATCACCTTCGCCTCGCTCGGCGCCGCAATCGAGGCGCCCAACAGCACCGCCCGGCGCGCTTGCTCAGAACCATGGGTGCAAATCAGAATCTTCATGGTCGTTCGTCATTTGAAGTGATGACCGTTGAGCAAACCGTAAATCACCAACACCGCGCCAATCAGCGGCAGCGGAACAAACGCGGCGCGCAAGCGGGGGCCAGAGAAAAACGTTGTGCCGACGGCGCCGAGTTGCGCGCCCACCGCCGCGCCGGTGTGCATCACCAGCGCGATTAAAATATCGACGTTGCCTTTCAGCGCGTGGGTCACGGTTCCGTAGGTGGCCGAGATCACGATCTCGAACAGATCCGTTCCAACCGCAATGTGTGTGGGCACTCCCAGTAGGTAAACCATCGCAGGCATCCGAATGTAACCGGCGCCGCCGCCGAGAAACCCGCTGAACAGGCCGCCCGTAAAACTCACCATCAACACGGCCCAAATCGAAAGCCGTTGAATGCCGGAAACGGGGAAGTCGACGAAGGGTGGAGGCCAATTGAGCGTCTTCAACCAGCGCGGAACATGCCCAAAGGCGCTGTGGTCTTGGGGTTTCTTCGTTGTGTTCTTGTTCTTGGTTTTGGGTTTCTGTGCCCTCGATGTGGCGATCGCTTCCCAAGCCATGATCCCTGAGATCCCCAGCAGAACAATCGTGAAGGCAATGCCGACGTAGAGGTCAACGCTCAGCTTGGTTTTAAGCCGTTCGATGGCCTGCGCTCCAGCTTCCACGCCAACGATCGTCCCCACTGCCATCAACACACCCAGCTTCAAATCGACATGGCCGAGCGCCCGGTGACGCCGCGCTGCCACAATGGATTTCCCCAGAATGTGGGAGAGATCCGTGCCGACCACGAAATTCATCGGCAGCCCCATGGCAAAGAGGGCAGGGCCTGCCAAAAAGCTTCCGCCCACCCCGAAGAATCCGCCTAGCACGCCCACCGTAAAGCCGATGACCACCAGCAGCGCCGGCTCCAAATGCGTGTTCGAAATCGGGAATGTCATTGTGCTACCGGGAGGATTTCCTTTCGAGCAGCCCGAGCAAAAAGCTCGTCACCAGTTCCAGGACCACTCCTTGCCCGAGCATCAGCAAAACCGCGACGGCTGCGTAACTGCGCCGCTTTTCGGCAAACAACTCGTAGAGCCAATCGCCCAAAAAGCGCTGCACCAAAAAGAAATAGCCGCCCACCAGGAGCGCATACACGACCAACTCCAGGCCGAGTTGAATTCCAAATTGTTTTTTGTTCGTCTTCACGGGAAAACATTCAGGCAGGGCCGGAGGAATTTGAGTTTCCCACCTCCAGGTCTTTCGGGGAGCTCGGTTGATCCAGCACTTCGCGCAATTTGTGCGCCAGGGCAGAAGGCGTGAATGGCTTGGGCAAGAGCGCCAAGCCGTCATTCAACGCCCCTTGGCGCGCGATGACCTCTTCACTGTAGCCGGAACTTAAAAGAATCCTGATCTGGGGACATAAAGCCCGCACGCGCTCAGACAATTCCTGGCCGCTCATCTCGGGCATGACGACATCGGTGAACAACAAATCAATCTGTCCGATGTCGTGCCGCTGTTGCAGGCTCAAGGCGTCGATGCCATTGGCGGCCACGAAAACGGTGTAACCCAGTCGCCTTAACAATATCGCAGCCATCTCACGCAAGGCGGGATCATCATCAACCAACAGAATCGTTTCCGTCCCGCGCGGCAAGTCAAGTGAGGCCAAAGCCTGAATTGGATTCCTGCTCTGCAGTTCGATTTGCGGTAGATAAATTGTGAAGGTGGAACCGCGGCCAAGTTCGCTGCAGACCTTGATATGACCGCCGCTCTGTTTGATGATGCCGTAACACGTGGACAATCCCAAACCGGTCGCCTCGGCCATGCCTTTGGTGGAGAAAAACGGCTCGAAGACCCGCGCTTCCACTTCCGGACTCATCCCCGCGCCGGTGTCCGTGATCGCCAGCGTCACGTAGTCGCCGGGCGTCAATTCTGGATAACGGTTCGCACTCTCCTGGTCGAAGGAGACGTTGGCGGTTTCCAACGTGAGTTTGCCGCCCTTGGGCATGGCCTCGAGCGCGTTGATGGCCATGTTCATGATAACCTGTTCGATCTGTCCGACGTCCGCTTGCACCAAATGGAGGCCAACAGCGGGAACAATGTTCACGTCCACCACTTCCCCGCCCATCAGATGGCGCAACGCCACCTCCATGCTGCCAATGACATGGTTCAGGTCGAGAGTTTCCGGTCGCAAGAACTGCTTGCGGCCATACGCCAGCAACTGCCGGGTCAGCGTGGCGGCGCGTCCAGCCGCGTTGCGGATTTCGTCCGCGTTTTTGGAGAGCGGATCGCCCGGGGGCAGGTCTTCGAGCAGCAATTCGCTCCGGCCGATGATGACCGTGAGGATGCTGTTGAACTCGTGCGCGACGCCTCCGGCCAATTTGCCGACCGTTTCCATTTTCTGAGATTGAAATAATTGGGCTTCGAGCCGTTTGCGCTCGGTGATGTCTTCGCCAATGCTCGCCGTGCCGATCACATACCCGGAGGCCGAGCGCAGCACCGAGTTATTCCACCGGATGAGCCGCCGCGCACCGGATCGAGTGATGATGTCGTTTTCATGATGCCAGGCAACGGGCTGGTCAGCGAGCAGCGCCGAGTGAACGCCTCGCAACTCATTAACAAGCTCCGGCGGCAGGAAAAGTTCGAACCAGTCCCGGCCAATCACTTCCTCCCGCTGCCAGCCCGTCAGCCGCAGCAGGTAATCGTTGCAATAAATAATCCTCCCGTCCCGGTCGAGCATCATCGAAACCAGTTCGAGATTGCGCAGCATGTCGCTGAACCGCCGTTCGCTCTCTCGCAGCTCCTCGGCCGCGCGGTGCCGCTCGGTGATGTCAGTGACAATGCCGGTGTGCCGGATCAGTTTGTCGGCCGCATCCCGGACATGAAAACCTCGAACGCGAATCCAACGGATCTCGCCGTCGGGCCGCACGATGCGATACTCGATGTCCAAACTTCGTGCGTCTTCCGTGAGGGCAGCGAAGGCGTCGAGCACCCGCTCACGGTCTTCTGGCAGAATAAAGTCGCTCCACTGTTGCGGATCCGCATACAGGCTTTCCACCGAGCGGCCCCAGATCCGCTCGAAAGCCGGGCTGATGTAGTGCACCTCGCGCATGTCCGGCGAACGAATCCAAAAGGCATCGCTGATGTTGTCCGCCAACTGGCGAAATTTCTCATTGCTCTCGCGCAAGGCCTTTTCCGCCCGCTTGCGCTCGGTGATGTCGTGCAACACCACGTGGATGGCGTTGACGCCCTGATCTTGAAACAACGCGGCGGTGACTTCCACATCCACGGGCGTGCCGTCCAGGCGGATGATCTTTTCCTCGATCAGCGGCACGACGTTGCTCTTGGCCATGAGATGTTGAATGCGCTCGCGGATGGCGGCATGGAAATCTGGATGGAACAATTCGATGGGGGACTTGCCCAGCAATTGTTCGGGCGCGGTGGCGCCGAACAGCCTCAGACAGGCCGCGTTGGCCAGCACGACACGGTCCGCGCGGTTGACGAATACCGCCACCGGAGCGTTTTCAAGCAGCGTCTGGTAGCGGTTTGCGCTCTCCCGCAGCGCCTCCTCGGCTCGCGTGTGTTCGACGACCTCCGTTTGGAGTGCGTGGTTGGTCTGCTGCAACTCGCTGGTGCGCTCGGCGACCTGGCTCTCCAGCTCTTCCACTTTTTGCCGGGACGCTTGGTGCAACCACCATTTCTCCGTGAGCGCGTGCGCCAATTGGAACGCTTCCACGGCGTCAAATGGCTTCTTGAGAATGAGCAACCCGTCGCGCGAGCCCAGCTTTTGAAACATCTCATCCCAGGAATAATCGGAGTAGGCCGTGCAGAGGACAACCTGGAGATCGGGATCCAGCTCCCACATTTTCCGGGTTGTTTCCACACCGTCCCAGCCGGGGGGCATCCGCACGTCGACAAACGCCACGGCGTAAGGCCGCCCTGCTTCCAAGGCATGTTTCACGAGCAGCACTCCCTCCTCTCCCTGATAGGCCGAGTCAACTTCAAATCGGGTTGGCCTGACTGCGTCCGTGGGACGACCAAACACCGCCGCCTCCGTGTCATCCAAGGCCGCAGCCGTGGCGGTGGCGGGGAACAGAATCTTGCGAAAATCATCGTGGATCGAACGATTGTCATCGATGACGAGGACGCGCCGATTTTGGCCGGCCGGCACGCTATTCATGTGAGGTCTCCCGCGCCGGGCAAGGCAGTTCGAGTGTGAAGGCAGCGCCCTGGCCGGGGCCGTCGCTGTGAACGGTCAGAGATCCGCCCATTTCCTTGGCCGCCAGCGCGCCGCTGTGCAGGCCAAAGCCGTGACCGCTTTTTCGGGTCGTAAAACCGTGATTGAAAATGCGCGTCAGATTTTCCGGTGGGATTCCGACCCCGTTATCAGCCACGGTTATCTTGATCCGGCCGCCGCCGGTGGCCACGCGCATGGTCAGCCGTTTGTCCGCGCGCTCCGAATCCTGGCACGCGTGTTTGGCATTGCGCACCAAGTTCACCAGGATTTGCAGCATTCTGTGCTTGTCGAGGTTCATGGGCGGCGCCTTTTCGAATTCGCGGACGACCTCGACGCGGTGGCGTTCAAGAGCACCCTCATTCATCCGCAGGCTGTCTTCCACCAGGTTCACCACGTTAATCATTTCCTTCACCCCGCCGAATGTCGCGTAGGGCTGCTGCATCGCCACGATTTCCTTGATGTGCTCGACGTTCTGCTGCAACGAATCCAATTCGTTGACGATGGATTCCTGGTCGGCCATGAGCTGTTCGGAGAGCTGGGCCAAGTAGGTCGGCACATGTTTGCCCTTGGCGTCATTGGTAATAAACGGGCCAAGGTCATGCGCGTGTTCCTGGAGCAGGACCACGACTCGGGCGAGCCCCGATGCCCTCGATTTCTTCACCCTCGCAACGATCAAGCTGGTGGACACATTGAGGCTGTTGAGCACATTGCCCACGTTATGGAGCACGTTCGCGGCGATTTCCGCCATGCCGCTCCGACGGGAGGCTTCCACCAGTTGCTTGTGAAGCTTCTCCAGTTCGGCTTGCGCTCCTTTGCGTTCGGTGATGTCCCAATTGACGCCGATCGCACGCAGCGGAGTACCGTTGGGAGCGCGTTGCACCACCGCGTGCGCCTCAACAAAGTGAATTTGTCCATCTGGCCAGACCACGCGAAACTGCGTGTGGAATTCCTTTTTCCCGGCGATGGCGTCCTCGAGCTCTGCGCGCGCGGCTGGCAAGTCCTGCGGATGAACACCCCTCTCCCAAGCCTCATAAGCGCCGCTGAACTCTTCCGGCCGGATGCCATACAGCGCGTACATCCGCTCATCCCAGAAGAGTGTGTTCTCCTGCAGATCGTATTCCCAGATGCCGATCCGGGCGGATTCCGTCGCCAAGCTCAATCTGTCCGAACTTTTGCGCAGCGCCTTCTCCGCCTGCTTTCGTTCGGTAATGTCGTGCAACGCCACCATTGCGCCGAGCTTTTTGCCCGTGAGCGCGACAATCTGCTGGCCGCTGGCGAGGAGGGTGCGAGGCGCACGATCTTCTTGTGCGACCACCACTTCCATTTCGTGGACGGTTTCGCCGCGCAAGGCGCGGGCCAGCGGGACTTCCTCCGGCTTGAGCAATGTTTTGCCGTCCGGATGGAACAAACCAAAGCAAGTCGGGACATCCTCGGAAGAGACGTTCAAGTTCGGAATGCCGTGCAACTGCTGCACCGCTCGGTTGAAGAGAGAGACTTTGCCCTTCGCGTCACATGCGATAACGCCGGCCTGCAAGTTATCCAGCAGCACTTCGAGGAACTGTTGCTTTTCCTGCAGCGCTTCGCCGGCGAGGGCCGCGGCTCTGGCCTCCGCGCTGCCGCGCTGGGCCAGGAACACGGTCAACCCCAGCAGCATCGAACCCAGGACACCGGTCATCAGCAGGGCGGCCGTAAAGCGCGGATGCTCCGCGGTCAACAGTTCGGGTCGGGGCCAAACACGCGCCGTCCACTGGATGCCATTGACTCCAATCTTTTTCTGCGCGGTCCACTGCCGTTCACTCGGGCGCGGGCTGGGAAAGCGTTGATAAATTGTCCCTCCGTCCTCGATTGCGATCGAGTAACCCGCCGCCAGACTCGAGGGTAAAATCGAGTCGAGCAATTCCTGAACCCGCACGAGGCCGGCAATGAAACCGTCGAATTGGTTTGCGCGATAAATCGGCACACAGATGGCCAGGGCCAGGCAACCGACAGCCCGTTCGTCCAGGCGCGTCACGACCGGTTGCCGGGTTTCCCTCGCCCCGTTCAAAGCGCGCCGCCAGGATTCCGAAACAATCTGCTGGCCCGGCTGTTTCTCGTTGCCTTGCACGGGCGCAACCCAGCGAACAAGGAGCGATGGGTCAATCCATTCAATGGCTTGGGAGCCGAGGGCATCCGACACGGCCGTCGCGGCGTCATGCTCCCACGCTGCCCGTTCCGGTGCGCCGGAGAATTCCCAGCGGTGGGCCATCCGAGTGAGTGACTGGACCCGTTGTTGCAGCTCAGAGTTGATTTCAACCTGCACCGATGCCGCGTGTGCCTCGATGATGTTCGCGATGTCGGCGACATGTTCCGTCACCAATGCCCGCCAGAGGACCACGGTGGCCATCAGTGCGCTAAGCATGACGGAACTCGGCAGCCAGCGTGGACTGCGCCCGGTATTCGCGAAGGCGGCGCAATACGCGAGCGCGAAGAGACCGGCCCCCAACAGGCCGAGGCCCACCGCCGTGTGGAGCGCCATGCGTGAGAACTGGGACCAGGCATCGGCGCCGTCCAAACCGGTCGCGTAGCCAAAAATGGCCGTCACGCACAGCGCCACGACGAAGGCACTCAGCAAACCGGACCCGGCACGGGTCGATTCGCGCCGCCCACAAATCGTCATCCGTACGATCGTGATGCCCACGAACGAGAAGCAGGTGGCCGCCATCGGCGCCATGCGCCCGAGGTGCGAACTGCGCGGTGTGAGGTACGGTTTGAAAAACAGTTGATCGAGACCAAGGTCCGCGTTTAGCGGATATTGCAGGAGGGTGAGTCCGGCGAACCCGGCCACAAGCGCACCCAACACCATGGCGGCGCCGCGCTTTCCTTGGGCGACAGCGACGAGCGCCAAACCACTCCACACGAGACAGAGGGCCGTGTTGTAGTGCATGGGAGCGTAAGTGGAATAGACCTGAACGAGCACTCGAATGTGCGCATGCCATCCAACGATGACAACCACGCCGAGGAGAGCGCTGATCAGCCCGAGCACCGCGGCGAGAACGGTCAGCCTTCCGGCGTTCAACGTCACGGCACGCTCGGATATTCTCGTGATTTGCCTGAGTTTGCTCATTCGCGAGCACCTGTCTGGGGCGCATCGAGCATCTCGCGCACCTTCGAAGCAAGAATGGACGGGGTGTATGGTTTGGGCAGAAACGCAACGCTCGGCTCGAGCACGCCATGTTGAGCAATGGCGTCGTCGGTATAGCCCGACGTAAAAAGAATTTTGATGTTGGGATGGGTCGTTAGCAGCCACTCCGACATCACTTTGCCGCCCATCAGCGGCATGATGACATCGGTGACGACCAAACGAATCGGCGGCCCTTTGTGCTCCCGCACCACGTGCAAGCCATCCTCCCCGTTCGAGGCCGCCAGCACCTCGTAGCCCTGGCCTTGCAAGACACCGCAAGCCAGGTGCCGCACGAATGGATCATCTTCCACGATCAGCAAGGTTTCCGTCCCCCGCGCCAATGGCGCCGTCGGGATCGGTTTGGCCGCGACCGGAAGCGGCTGCTCGACTCGCGGAAAATAAATCTTGAAGGTCGTGCCTTTGCCCGCCTCGCTGTAAACCCCAATGTGGCCCCCGGATTGTTGGACGATGGTGCGGCAAGTCGCCAGTCCCAAACCGGTGCCTTTGCCCTTGGGTTTGGTGGTGAAAAATGCCTCAAAAAGGCGCGCTTTGACTTCGTCGGTCATGCCAATGCCCGTGTCGCTGACACTCAACATCACAAAGTCCCCGGGAATCGCGCCCGTGTGCGCGCGCGCGTAGTTTTCATCGAGCGTGACATTCCTGGTTGCGATGGTGAGTTTGCCCCCGTTGGGCATCGCGTCGCGGGCGTTAACGACCAGGTTCATCAAGACTTGCCCAACGTAGCCAGAGTCCGCCTTGACCCGGGCGATTTCTTTTCCGGGAACAATCGTCATTTTGATGTTCTCGTCAACGAGCTGCCGCAGCATTTTGTCCAGGTCTTTCACCACGTCATTGAGGTCGAGCACGACAGCTTGGACCGTTTGTTTGCGGCTGAACACGAGCAGTTGCCGCGTGAGCGCCCCAGCGCGCTCCGAGGCGTGCCGGATCTGCTCGGTGTTCTTCAGCAGCGGACTGTCCAGGCTGAGCATGGACGTGATCAGATCGTTGTGGCCCATCATGATCATGAGAATGTTGTTGAAGTCGTGCGCCACGCCGCTGGCGAGCTGACCGATCACTTCCATTTTTTGCGCTTCGATAAACTGCGCCTCCAGCCGCCGGTATTCCGCGCGCGCGTCGACTTCCTGCATGGCCCGGCGCACTGCCGGAGCGAGACGGCCGAGCCGTTCCTTGAGGACATAATCAGTCGCGCCGCTCTTGAGCGAATCGATCGCCAGTTCCTCGCCCATCGTCCCGGAAAGCAGAATAACCGGCAGGCCAGGCCATTTGGTGCGCACGATTTCGGTGGCGGCCAAACCGTTAAACGCAGGCAGCGCGAAATCCGAGAGCACCAAGTCAATGCCGCCGCGTTCGAGCGCCGCCACAAAGTCCCTCCGATTTTCCACGCGCGCGGTCACACAAATGATCCCCTCGGCTTCCAGGGTGGCTTGAATGAGCGCGGCGTCGTCCGGATCATCTTCCAAGTGCAGGATGTGGAGCGGTGATTTCATTTTTAACCCTCTTTGTTTTCGGAGGAACTAACTCCGCTTTGAACCGGGTTTTCGGGGGCCCTCAAACAGCGAACGTTTGTTGCGGGAGGGAAAAGTAAAACGTGGCCCCCCCGTCCACCGCGCCCTGCGCCCACGTTCGGCCGCCGTGGCGATGAATGATCCGCTGGACATTGGCCAGCCCAATGCCCGTCCCCTCGAACTCCTCCTGAGTGTGCAGACGTTGAAACGCGCCGAACAGTTTGCCAGCGTAAACCGGATCGAAACCCGCGCCGTTGTCCCGAATGAAAATCACCGTCTCACCCGGAGGAATCGTCGGGGCCGCTCCGCCGCACGATGCGGGCAGTGTCATTCCACCGAGCGAGCCGCTGGGAGCGCAACCGATTTCGATTTTGGCCTCGGCGCGACCGCGAGTGAACTTCACGGCGTTGGAAACCAGATTGACCAAGACCAGCTGCAAGAGGGCACGGTCCGCCCGCACCATGGGCAGCGGGTGGATTTCCCAGGCGATGTTTCGCTCACTCGTGTCCGCTTGAAAATCGCTCAAGGTTTCCCGGACCAAGTGATCGAGATTGACCTTCGTCTTGTGCATCGTTACTTGCGTGATGTGCGAGAAGGCGAGCAGGTCATCAATCAAATTTCCCATGCGCTTGGCCGCTTGGGCAATCGTCCCCAGATGCCGGAGGCTTTTTTCGGAAAGCGATGCCTTGGCCTCTTTTCGCAACAGCTCCACGAAGCCCAAGACTTGGCGCAGCGGCGCCCGCAAATCGTGCGAGACGGAATAACTAAACGCTTCCAGTTCTTGGTTGGCGGTTTGCAGCTGCGCCGTCCGGTTGACGACGCGTTGCTCCAGTTCGGCATTGAGACGGCGTATTTCGTTTTCCGCGCGTTTGTGCTCCGTGATGTCCCGGATGTTGCATTGGATTACTTTTGCTTGACCGGCTTCATACACGTTGCTGACAAACTCAACCGCGACCTTGTGACCGTCTCTCGCTTCCAACGGCAAGTTTTCGTAGCGGACATACCCTTGCTCTTGCAGTTGCTCGAACTTGGCCTTGTTCGACACGATGTCCTTGAATGGGCCAAGTTCCCAGAGGCGTGCGCCGACCAACTCCTCGCGGGAAAAGCCCAGCATCTCGATCAAGAAAGGATTCACATCGCTGATCCTTCCCGTGTCGGCTTCCAAAATCAGAATGCCGTCCTTTGCCGTTTCGAATAATCGCCGATAACTCAGTTCTGACGCGCTTATCGCCTGTTCACTCCGTGTCTCTCTCCGCTCCGCCTGCGTGTCAGGGCAGGGCACGAACCTCTCCGGCTTTTTCTTCTCGAGCTCGTTTTCATCACCTGTCACAGGATGGCCTAAATCGCTCGCCGGCGACGGTGGACGGTGCTCCGTTATTGAAGAGGGGTGGGAATTCACAGGATACAATAGCCGAGAAAGCCGGTAGGCGCTAACGCTTCCTCCTCGCTCCCCTCGCTCCTCATTCAACTCCCGAAAGGCATTGCACTCTGCCACGCCGAAATTCCCCGATGCTGATTTCGTGTTTCGCCCGTCTTGCCACCTACGTCAGAAGAACGACATTTACTGCCTGATGGAGGGAATCAAACACGATATTCAAAGGCTGACCGAAATGCTGGCAGAGAATTTCGAGCTTCTCCATCGGACGACCGAATTTCTCCACGGTTTGGACGTTCGCATGAGTTCCACCTGCGAGGCTTTGGAACGGAACAACTCACCGGCCGGCAGAATTGAATGTGCCATCGTTGTTCCTCAGGAGCTGCCCTGACCGAAAGACAAAGCTCAGGAGCTGAACACGGTTTCGAGCATGCGGCTCATTTTGTGGCGCCAGCTCTTGACTCGTTCACCGCACGCGAACTTCCTGCGCGCCGAACACACGCCGTCCGTCCGGCCAGACCGCTTCCACCTCGATCCAATTCGGCCCGCCCGTGCTCGGCGTCCATTCCACTCGCTCGCCCCAGGTCGGAACCAAATCGCCGCCTTCCCACAAGATCCGAGCCGCTGCTGTGTCCAACCCCGAAGCCTCCAGCCGCAGTTCCAGCTTTTTTCCCGCCGCCGGTTCGGCCGTCAGACCGGTTAGTTTCCCGGCTTTCGCCCGCCATGGTTGATTCTTGACCGGTGTTTGCGCCATCAGAAACACCGCCGCCCCCAATCCTTTCCCCTGATTCGAAATGACGAACTCGGTCGACGTATTGAAGCTGTCACCCCACCGATCGTAAAACGGATACGGCGCATCCTCAGCTCCGTCCGACGGAAACGTCAGCGTCCCGAGTTCTTTCTGGTAATTGTCGAGAAACATGAAACCGGCTTGAACGTTGCCAAGCGGCAGCCCTGAGGGAGGAAGCCGCCTGCGATCGTTTTGGGCGTATTGATGGACGATATCAAACTGCCGTTTCCAGCCCAGACCCGTCAGGTAATCGACGTTCACCGGATTGCAGCCCTGTTCGTAATTAAAATTTGTCCAGATCGCTTGCAGGTAATCCGGCTTGGGGGTGATTTGGTAGGCGACTGCCATGTCGAACGCCGCGTCGCCCGAAAAATACCAGCCCGCGGTCCGAAACCGTTTCGTCGGATCGGGAAAGCTGGTCCCGTAAGCGCATTCCTTGGCGAACCGCGCTTGATCATCTCCCAAAGCCACTGTTTCCGTTTCGCACTTGGCGAGAAAGGCCCGATCGAGCTGATCCGCGCGAATGCGTCCGGTCCGGGCCCCAAATGCGTAGCTGCGGATCGCGCAGCCGTACGCTTCAAACAACCGCACCCAAGTCCACCGTTTTGTGTCCCGCGACTCCGGATCGAAATGCTTTTTGATGAAATCGTGCAAAGCCGGATCCCCTGTGGCCAGAAAAAGTTCAGTCGCAGCCCAGACCAATTCGTCGTCATGGCCAAATTCGTTTCCGTAATGGGTGATCTTTTGATACGCGCCGTTCCACCCGTTTTTCGCCAACGCGCGTTCCAGAAATTTCCATCCGGCTTTGGCGTGTTCGAGATACTCGTTGGCCGCCTCGGGAAATTGTTTTCGAAAGAGGGGGGATGAACCAGCTTGAGCAAGCGCCGCCACGGCCGCGGCCGTTGCTGAAGTTGTTTTCGGAAAGACGACTTGCGGATCGCCGTGATCAGGCAGGACATCGTGCTCGTACTGCCGTTCCTTGGGATAAACCAAAAAGTAAAATCCGCCGTCATCATCCTGAAGTTTTTTCAAAAAGTCGGCTTCCCATTTCGCCTCCTCGAGCAAATCGCTTTTGCCATCGCCGCTTTCAGGAATCCCTAAATTATCCAAATCACCCGCGCCGGGAAACGCATCCGCTGCGAACACGAGCAGGTGAATGAGCGCCGCGCTGTTAATGGTGTATTTGCTGTAATCGCCGGCGTCATGATGCCCGCCGGCCACATCGATTTTTCCTTTGCGGACGAACGGATAAAGGCTCGCGTTCACCGCTTGCAAGGCTGCCGCGGTGTGGCGCGGATCCGATTTGGCGTCCGAAGCCATTTCCTTCAGAAACGCTTGTGTGCCTTGGAAAGTTTGGTCGGGCACTTCCGCCGGGGCGGTGTGGCAAGCATCATGAACAAACCGCGTGAAAGGCAGCTCGTTCGCAGCGCCGCAGCGCTGATGGTACAACCCCAATGCGTAGTTGCGCGCCAGCGTCCCAGCAATGCCTTCCTGAATCCAAAAAGGCAGGGAACAGCCCAGCCCAGCGACAAACAGCCGATATTCCCCGGGCGTTTTGAATGAACTGAAATCAGCTTCCCACACGTTTTGGTAACACGGAAACGTAAAGCCGATGTCCTTCCGGACGACCAGTGGGCCGTGAAAAACTTCGCGGTGCGTTGCCGCCTCCACCAGCGCAAACTCGCCCGGCGCGGGCAATTTCATTTCGCCCAAGCTTCCCAAATAAAAACCGACCATCGCAGCTTTAGGACCCGCCAGTTCGTATCCGGTTTCGTTGATGTGCAGCGCCGGGTTGAACCGAAATTTCTCCGCGCGTCCCTCAAAGCTCCCGGCCTTGCCTAAAGCGCCGGACGCACTCGCCACGCGCACAGTGGCCTCTTCCAGGATGGGCTGGGCCAATCGCAGATACAGAAAGTTGTCGATGCGCAGATCCCTTTTCTTGAGTGGAGCGTAGCGGGCGCGCCGTTTGAATCCGACTTCCGCGACGGGAATCTTTTTCGTGCCCGCCTGCACGTCGAACGCCGCAGCCGGTGGCAAGCGTCCAGGGGAATTCCCCTCCACAAAATCCCAATCTGAAAAAGGGGCGCCGGCCGGTCCTTTGGTCGTGATCAGTTCGAGCTCGATCAGGTCCGGAGCCAAAACGCGCAACTGTTTCGAGCCAACTTCTGGCAGGTTCAACAGTTGGTCCAATTCGTTTGGATTAGGCGGAGGAGTGCTGGCTGCGCCGCACCCAACCATGAGCAAAGGAAGAAAAATCCCGAGAAATCCCCAGCGGAATAAAAACATGGTGAACTATAGCCCACCACCCATTGCTCTTCATCCGGGAATTTTCAGCGCCAGCCGATATCCGACTCCATGGACCGTCTCAATCCAGCGCGGCTTCTCCGAATCGATTTCGATTTTCGCCCGCAACGCCGCGATATGCTTGTCGACCGTGCGAGTCGTCGGGAACGCGGTGTAACCCCAGACCAAATCGAGGAACCGTTCACGCGAAACCGGTTCGCCACGCGCCTCCGCCAAGAGCCGAAGCATCGCGAATTCCTTGGCCGTTAAATTCAGTGGCCGCTTGTCCCGCCGCGCCTCTTGCCGGATGAAATCCACCGCGACTTCATCCAGCACGATGCTGTCGATCGGTTCCGTTCCGCGCCGCACGCGCCGCAACAAGGCGCGAATTCTCGCGAGGAATTCTTCCCGGCTGAATGGCTTGGCCAAAAAATCGTCCGCGCCAAGGTCGAGCCCGTGGACCCGGTCTTCGACTTTGCCTTTGGCGGTCAGGATCAGAATCGGATTCGTCCAGGCCAGACGGCGGAGCTCCGCGCAAACCGCAAACCCGTCAAGATGCGGCATCATGATGTCGAGGACGAGCAAATCGGGCTTTTCGTCCAGCGCCTTTTTCAGTCCATCAGCGCCATCGGCCGCGAGCAGCACGCGATAACCTTGCCTTTCCAGACAGTCGTGCAGCACGGTCCGCATGGGCCGTTCGTCTTCGATGATTAGAATTCTGGCAGGGGCATCCATAGTGGTTTTACAAGTGAATTTGCTTCATCAATCGAGAGCGTGCTTGTGAGGCGCTGGTGCATACTCGCAGTCGGCTCGTCAGTAGCCTCGCCCCACCTGAATGGTCCGGTGCACGTCCGGTGGGGCGAATGTGCTTGTGAGGCGCAGGTGCATACTCGCAGTCGGCTCGTCAGTAGCCTCGCCCCACCTGAATGACCCGGTGCACGTCCGGTGGGGCGAATGTGCTTGTGAGGCGCTGGTGCATACTCGCAGTCGGCTCGTCAGTAGCCTCGCCCCACCTGAATGGTCCGGTGCACGTCCGGTGGGGAAAGCGTACTCGCGAGCCGCCGGGTTCATCGAGAGAATGCTCCGAAGCAACCCTTCGCACATTGAACCGCTGAACATTCCCCTCTCCCTTCCCTCTCCCCGCGTGTTCCATTCCACACTCAAATCACGCGGGGAGAGGGTTAGGGTGAGGGGCTCAGGTTCATGGGGAAGGTGGCTGACTCCAGTATAGTTCGTGATTGGTGATTGGTTATTCGTGATTCGTGATTCGTGATTCGTGATTCGTGATTCGCGATTTCTCCCGCTCTTCCCTCGATTGTCATTTTCCCCGGCGTTCGCTATGGTCCTCGACCGATGAATTCCACCGATCGGCCTGGGCGTGGCCCTGGAGCTTTTCTTGCGGCTGTTCTGATCTTTTTTTTGCTCGTTGTCGCTGGTTTTCTGTTTTGGCGTTGGAGAGCTCCTTCGTCCACCGGAACGAGCGACGCGTTCGTGACCGCGATGAACACCGGGAAGAATTACCTCGATCAAAACCAAGCCAGCAGTGCAATCGATGCTTTCTCGAAGGCGCTCCAAGTTGATCCCACCAGCGCGGACGCGCATCTCGATCTCGCGATAAGTTATCTCTTCGCGAACCAGCCGGACAAAGCACTGAAAGAAGCTCAAGAGGCCCTGAATCTGGATCATAATTTGGCCGCGGCGCATTATGTGAAAGGCTGCGCGGCCAATCGCCTTGGCCAATTCGACACTGCCTCCAAAGATTTGCAGGAAGCGGCCAAGCTCGATCCGACCGTCGCCGCGGTTCATTATCAACTCGGGGTGGCCTACCAACAATTGAAACAATGGAACGAAGCGGTCGAATGTTTTCGTGCCACGCTCACTCTCGACACCAATCATCCCGCCGCTCATTACAATCTCGGGCAAGCGCTCCTCCGCGCCGGTCAGCCGGATGAGGCCGCGCAGGAATTACAGAAGCATCAAGGCGCTCCCGTGGTGTCGCCCGTCGCGCTCGAAAAATGCAAACTGACCGAAGCTAAAGTTCCCATCCAGATTGAAGAACCCGAAGCCAAAGGTGTGGCTGTGCATTTTGTCGATGTCACCGCAGATGCATTCGGGACTGTCGGAACGAACGGCGGTTTCAAAGGTCCGGTCGGAATTATCGACATTCATCACGACGGCAATAACGGCTTGTTTGTCGCCGAGGGGAATGGCGGCTTTCGGCTGCTGACGAATTCCAGCGGGAAGTTCTATCCGCTGAGCGAACGGATTCGCGGGATTGAAGGCGCAACGTATTCAAAATGCCTGGTGGGCGATCTGCAACACGACCGAAATGAAGATGTCATTGTGCTCGGTCCGAAAGGCACACACGTTTTCAAATTTGCCACCAATGGCGTCATTTCGGACGCGACGGCATTTTCCCGATTGCAAGGACTGACCGCTGTCGACGGGGTTCTGGCCGATTTTGATTTTACGGGAAAACTCGATTTAGTCGCTGTCAGCACGACGAACGCGATCAAAGTTTTTCGGAACCTGGGCGGTTTCTTCTTCAAGGACGTCAGTTCGACCTCCATCGCTCCGGCGCTCGTGACTCCGCCGAAACGAATCGTGCTGGAAGACTTGAACAACGACGACATCATGGATCTCTTGATCGGGTCGGATGGAAAGCCGCCCTTCGTTTTGTTAAAGGAACGGGGCGGGCCGTTGTTGGCGACGAATCTTCCGCCAACGGTTCCCAATGCTGTCGCCTTGGCGGCAGGCGATCTGAACAACGACCTCCGCTCGGATGTGGTTTTGGCCACCGACAATGAAATCGTTTGCAGCTTCACCGGCGGCCAAAAGGAAACACGCCTCAGCCTTCAAGGTCAGAAAAAGATTCGGGCCATCTCGCTGATCGACTACGACAACGACGGTTGGCTGGACATCTTCGCCGTCGGAGACGGAGTGCGGGCCTGGCGAAATCTCGGGCGCGGCCGTTTCGAGGAGGTCACGAAGAATTTGGGCTTGGACAGCTACGCGGCGGAACAGTTCGAATCAATCGCCGCGGCTGACTTCAACAACGATTGCGCCACCGATTTGCTTTTGGTTTCACCGCCGGAGACTGTCCCTGACGGAAAACTTGGGTTCCGGCTTCTCCGCAACGAAGGCGCCAGCAGCCATCGGCAGTTGAAACTGCAGTTGTTGGGGAATCGTTCGAATGCGAGCGGGCTTGGCGTGCGGGTGGAAGTGACGGCTGGCGGGCTTCGCCTGCTGCGAACAGTCGCGCAACTTCCTGTCGAGATTGGCATTGGCAATCATGCCCAGCTCGATTCGGTCACCGTCCGCTGGTTCGATTTGGCCGTTCCGTATGTGGATGTCAAAACCGAGGCGTGCGCGCAAATTCCAATGTTCGAGCAAACGCTGCCGAATGGTTCGTGCCCGAACCTTTACGCCTGGGATGGCCGCACGTTCCGTTTCGTCACCGATATCTTGGGCGCTTCACCAATGGGCTTGCCCTTGAACGAAACTCGGCTGATCGATGCGGATGTCGATGAATACGTCTGGATCGGAAACGAAAAAATGTTTCCGCCGCGCGGCGCCGAATACGTGCTGCAAATCACGGAAGAATTGCGCGAAGTGCTGTACCTCGACGAAGCCAAGCTCGTCATGGTTGATCATCCTGCTGGAACCGAAGTGCACCCGACGGATAAGTTAGTTCCGGGAAAACCGTTTCCGCCCAGCCGCCTCGTGACACTGGAAAATCGCTACCCTTTGCAACGCGCGCTGGGCAACGAAGGCCAGGACGTCACCGCGATTCTCGCTGCGAACGACGGAAATGTTTTATCACCACCGAAGCTGCGGCCGCCCCAATTGCGCGGTTTGGCCGAACCTCACAGCGTGATTCTGGATTTCGGACCGCTGCCGGTCGAAAGGCCGCTGGTGCTGGCGATGACTGGCTGGTTGAAGTTCGGCGGTGGCATGGCCAATGTCGCCGCGGCGCAAACCGTCGGGTTGCCATTTCCATTTCCGCAGCTCGAAGCCGAAAGGCCGGACGGCCAATGGCAGCCATTGAACATCGTGGTCGGCGCGCCCGCCGGCAAAACCAAAACAATCCTGGTCGATCTCACGGGCAAATTGCCAACTGGCACTCGAAGACTTCGCTTGACTGAGGCGTTTGAAATTCACTGGGACCGGATTGCCTTGTTCGAACGCCGCCCAACGGACGATTCACGGTTAACCGTGCGCTTGCCCGACGCCACTCACTTGCATTGGCGCGGCTTCAGCGAATACAAAAACTTGCCCTGGTTCGTCCCGCTAACTCCGGATTATGAGAAAGTCCGGCAGACACCGCTGTGGCGAATCACCCCGGGCGGTTGGTGCACGCGTTACGGCCCGGTCGATGAATTGGTGGCCCGCGCCGACAATGCCCTCGTGCTGCTGAATGGCGGCGACGAGCTGACCCTTCGCTTTAATGCCGAAACGGCGCCCGCAAAGCCTGCCGGATTTGTTCGCGACTTTTTCCTGTATTCTGTCGGTTGGGACAAGGATTCGGATTTCCACGTCGTGCGCGGCGATACTGTCGGGCCGATGCCGTATCAAGGAATGGATGACCAGCGCTACGGTCTCGAGGTCCGGCCCGAAATCGAAAACGCCGACTGGACTAAAAAGTACAACACCCGCTGGGTCGGCCCCATGACATTGATGCGGGACAAGTAGCTTCTCGGGGATCGGTTCTAAGGTTTTGGAAGTTTGTAGCGCGAAGCGCCAAACTATTATTCCAAAACTCTTTTATGAATATTCCACTCTCGCGTCGGAAATTTCTATGTGCTGTCTCTGGCGCCGCAGTAGGCGTTGCTGGGCGGGGCTTCCTGCAAGCAGCCGAAACCGCTGCGTTGCCTCCGGCATCTGCCTCCCACCTTCCACGCTGGCGTGGATTTAACCTGCTCGACAAATTCAATGGCCGAAATGATCCATTCGTCGAAACCGATTTCGAGTGGATTCACGAGCTCGGTTTCAATTTCGTTCGCCTCCCGATGGATTATCGCGGCTGGATCGAGAACCGCGACTGGACCAAGTTTCGCGAGCAGACGTTCAAGGAGATCGACCAAGCGATCGGTTTCGGTGAGAAGCATCAAATTCATGCGATGCTGAATTTTCATCGGGCGCCGGGTTACACCGTGGCCAAACCAGAGGAGGAGAAATCGGTTTGGACAGATCCGGAAGCTCAGCGAGTTTGCGCGCTGCATTGGGCGAAATTTGCCAAGCGCTATCAAGGGATTCCAAACTCGCGCTTGAGCTTCAATTTGTTTAACGAGCCAGGCCGCGTTGAACCAGCCCGTTATCGCGAAACCGTTTCCCGCATGGCCGAAGCAATCCGGCGGGAAGATCCCAAACGGCTTATCGTTTGCGACGGGCGTGAGTGGGGCAATGTCGCTCCGACAGAACTGCTCGGCCTGCAAGTGGCCGCGGCGACCCGCGGTTATCAGCCGTTCAAACTCACGCATTACCTCGCGTCTTGGGCGAGCAATGGTGGCCGATGGGAGGCTCCCACTTATCCGTTGAAGGATGGTTCAGTTCTTTGGGACAAAGAAATGATGCGTAAACGCCTGATCGAACCTTGGAAGAATCTGGAGCAACAAGGCATTGGTGTGATGGTGGGAGAGTTCGGCGCGTTCAATAAAACTCCGCACGCCGTCGTGCTGCCTTGGCTCCGGGATTGTTTGAGCTTGTGGAAGGAAGCGGGTTGGGGCTGGGCGTTGTGGAATTTCCGCGGCGGTTTTGGCGTGCTTGACAGTGGCCGGGAAGATGTCGAGTACGAGTCGTGGCGCGGGCACAAACTCGATCGCGCGATGTTGAAACTGCTCCAGACGGAAAGCTGAGCCGGATGGAATCGCCCCGACAAAACAAACCGATCCGCTCTAAGCTTCTTCTTTCGACATTCTCGTCGCAAACCCTCTCAGATTCTTAGATCAATCAAATCCGAAGTTCGAAGCTCGGAATTCGAAACAAATTCGAAGAACCAAAATTCAAATGCTCCAAAGGAGCAGGGGCTTTCCATGAAGGGCAATGGCCAGCAATGGCTTTGTTTTGGGTTTTGGATTTGAAGGTTTTGGAATTGTTTCGGATTTCGGATTTCGGATTTAGTGCTTCGGATTTAAGTATCCTCATCTCGAATTTCAAATTCCTTTGGCCAGTTAATGGCGTTTGCCAAAACCGTGACGCAGGTGCATCCAGATTTGGTCTGCCAAAACCGTGACGCAGGTGCATCAGGATTTGGCAGAGGAACGGAACCCTCGGATTTGCCACCCCGCACTGCTTAAGGCTTTCTTGCGTGAATCCCAGGCGGTTTTTCCAAGGTAATCCCTCGGCAACAATTGCTCCGGCAAAAATGGGTCTTCCCCTGCCACTCGTTCCCAGGCGGCCCGTTCTGCTCTGGCCCATTCCCTTAGAACTTCTCCCTGCAACGCTGTATCCACAGGCTCGATTGGGCGACGTTGCAGGACATTGATGTAAGCCTCGTAAAGTTCATTGATGCGTCTGAAATCCCAAGCCGCCGCTCTGATCCTTTCATCCGACTCTCGGCCGACAGGAAGAGCTTCCATCATCAGAAAGCTTTCCGGCTGGACTCGCGTGCTGTCGAAAAGCCTTCTTTCGAGCGGGTGCGGATTCACCCATACGCTCCCTTGAAGGCAACCAAAACCGTTATCTCTTAGCGACCGACGTAGGGCATTCCGCCGGTCGTTCTGATCCACTGGCACATCGAATAAGACGAAGCGCCATCGTCCGTCCCAAATTTTGGCCCAGCTTTGCTCTGGCTCACATTCTCCCAGCGCGCGCCGGCGTCCGATTTCGGTTAAACGCCAGATGTGCTCATCGGGGCGCGATTCTTGTCGTTCGACAAATCGTTGCTTTTCCAGACGAGCCAATTGTCGCCGAAATCCTTTGCGGTAAGCCCAACCTTCGAATGATTCATCCACACTTCTCCAGCTTGGGGTGAGCAGGTTGTCCCATGACCAAAGCAAGAAGTACAGCAATTCCTCGGTTTTTGTGTGCACGGTCTTCCCTCCTTGGGCGGGCCAAGCGCGTTCGTGCTTTTTCGCGCAACTGGACCTTTTTGGCAAACGAATAATTGGGCCGACAACGAATAATAGGACCGCTGGAAACGAGCTGAGCAAACATGGTGGGGAGTTGCTGCTCTTAGACGCGCCGACCAAAACCGTGACGCAGGTGCATCCAGATTTGGTCTGCCAAAACTGTGACGCAGGTGCATCCAGATTTGGTCTGCCAAAACTGTGACGCAGGTGCATCAGGATTTGGTCTGCCAAAACCGCGACGCAGGTGCATCAGGATTTGGCATGCCTAACCGCGGACGGGTATCCCTGTTTGCGCTCGGAAAAGGTTTTTGATCCCAGTCGGGGGCGGCCTTGGCTTCCGCAGGAGTTGAATTAGGGGATTAGCACAGCCGCTCCTCGAATTTTGCCGGTGCGCAATGCTTCCAAGGCGCGGTTAGCCTCGTTTAACCGAAAGCTTTCGACGTGTGTTTGCACTCGGGCTTTTCCGGCGATCTCAAAGAATTCATCGCCGTCACGCCGGGTCAAGTTTGCGACGGAACAAAGGCTGCGTTCTTCCCACAGGATCTCGTAGGGGAAACTTGGAATCGCGCTCATGTGAATTCCGCCGCAAACCACCACGCCGCCTTTCCGGAGCGACTTCAGCGCTTGAACGACCAGTTCTCCCGCGGGCGCAAAAATCAGCGCTGCATCCAGCAACTCGGGCGGGGTTTCATTCGATCCACCAGTCCAAACCGCTCCGAGCCCCTGCGCAAATCGCTGGCCTGCGGCATCACCGGGACGTGTAAACGCGTAAACCTCGCGCCCCTGAAAACGGCAGACCTGCGTGAGGATGTGGGCGGCCGCGCCAAACCCGTAAAGCCCGACGCGCCGCGGATCCCCGGCCTTTCGGAGCGAGCGGTATCCGATCAAGCCGGCGCAGAGCAGCGGCGCGGCTTCCGCATCAGAATAATCATCCGGAATTCGAAAACAAAACCGCTCGTCCGCGACGACCGCCTCAGCATAACCACCGTCTAATGTGTAACCGGTAAAGAGCGCGTGATCGCACAAGTTTTCTCGATCCGTGCGGCAGAAGTCGCAACGGCCGCACGTCTTTCCCAACCATGGAATCCCAACCCTTTCTCCAATTTGAAACCGCGCGGCGTCTCGGCCCAACTCGATCACCGTCCCAACGATTTCGTGGCCGAGGATCAGGGGAAGCTTCGGGCCCGTCAATTCGGCGTCAATGATGTGCAGGTCCGTCCGGCAAACCGCGCAAGCTTTCACACGAACGACAACTTGGCCTTGAGCTGGCTTTGGGTCAGGGATGTGGGATTCCCGCAACCGCGAACCTGGTTTGTCGAGCAGCATCGCCTGCATAGGCAATCGATCGAAGAAATGCTCTCCGGCGCAGCACTGGCGAACCGTTACGGCTGGGGCGCAGTTTCGGGTTTGCGACGAATTATAAAATTCGTCAGGCCGAGATCCCGCAGTTGCTGATAATTCGTGATCGCAATTCCCTGGTTAGTGAGCAGGTTGTTAATCGCGATCGGTTCCTTGCGCTCGAGTTTTGAAACATCGATCCCAGGGAGAATCGTCCCGAGAGCCTCGGGCGGGATCAGGATTTCGTCGCCTTCTTTGGGAATGTCTTCGGGTTTAGCCTGCGCTCCGGTTGCTTCGTCAATCGCACCAGTTTGGCCCGCCGCGGCGGGGTTTCCTCCCGCAGCCCCGGTGATTCCCGCGGCCGCGATGTCTTCCGCTTTAATGCCCGTTTTCGCCAACGCGGCCCGGAGCTCGGCGTTTTCTGTTTGGAGCTTGGCCAATTCGGAATCGATGTTTGTATAACGCTGGAGCTCGGCGAAATCTTGCCGAAGACGAGGGAGTTCGGCGTTTTCTTTTTGAAGGCGTTGAATTTCTGCGCTGCGCTCGCGCAACTGCTGCGCTTCACGCGATTCATCGGCAGAGAGGTTCACAGGCTTCGGGCCGCACCCGATGATTTCGAGAAGGAGGGTTACTCCAAGAGCCCATTTGAAGAATCTGAGCGCTCGACGTGAAGAGGCGATCGCGGCGGCGGCTTCGACGGGTAATTCCGCCTTGTGACCCCGCGGGCTGGAGTTCACAACAATGTCTGAAAGGTTTGGAAACAACGACCGTTTAATAGGGCGGTTCATCAGGCAAGTGCGGAAGAAAATCATTGTTTCGTGGCGGGTTGGGAATCTGTGGGTTCACGTTTTGCCAAGGCGTGGCGCAACTGGTCGTTTTCCTTTCGGAGCCGCGCTACGGTCTGATATTTTCCGCGCAGGCGCGGGAGATCGCGGGTGGCTTGACGAAGCCGTTGCACCTCCTCGTTTTGACTTTGGAGTTGAGGCAATTCTTTTGCTTGCTCGCGGAGCGCCTCGAGTTCAGCGGCTGCTCGGGAGGTTTCGGGGTTCTGCTGTCCGCAAGCGACAAAAAGACTGGCACAGCTGAGGAGAACGAGGATGTTTTTACGCATACGTTCGACTTAAAAAGTTCGGGCAAGGTACCACGGCTCGATTCCAGTGTAAACCTTCCTACTTTGAGAAATCAGTTCTTGAAATCTCCGTGGCGTTGACGTCCAATCGGTCCACGTCGGCAGCGGGTTTCTGGACAGGCGTGCCGATGGTTCGAGGCTGAGCCATTTCTGAATCCCACTCAGAAAACAATCTTTATGAAAATCCGCCATCCACTGTTTCATTTCTGTTTTTTGGTGTTTTCCGGGACGACTCTCCTTGCGCTACCGATTCCAGGCTTGTTCAACACAGGGGTTTCAACCAACAACACGCTCTTGCTGGCCGGGGCGATTGATCCTCATTACCAAATCATCGCCAGCGATGATCCGGGTTTTCCCGGCCCGAACGCTTTCACGTTGAGTGCCGGCTTTCCGGTCCCGCCGTGGATTGCGGAAGGCCCTGACTCACGTTGGATTGCGCCGCGCGCTCAACAAGGGACAGGCAATGCCGAAGGGAATTATACTTATCGGACCACGTTTAGCCTGGCGGGATTTGATCCGGCCAAAGCATCGATCGCCGGGAAATGGGCCGTGGACAACGGCGGGGTTGATATCGTGTTGAACGGAGCGAGCCTCGGAATCATCAACAATCTCGGGTTTACCTCGTTTTCCGACTTCGCGATCGTTTCCGGTTTTGTGACTGGAACGAACACATTGGATTTCATCGTTTCGAACGCTCCAACGACGCCAAATCCAACAGGTCTTCGCGTCGAAATGCGCGGCACGGTCGAGCTGCCGAGTGAAGCGCCTTCCATCGTAGTTCAGCCGGTGGGCGCGAATGTAGTGACAGGCGAAACCGCGAATTTAAGTGTGACTGCTGATGGCACCCCGCCGCTGACATTCCAATGGCGGTTCAACGGGACGAACGTGGTCGGCGCGACGGAAACGAACCTTGTTTTGACTGGGTTGACGGCGCAACAGTCCGGCGCTTACACGGTGGTTGTTGGAAATTCATTTGGCTCCGTGACCAGCGTTGTGGCCAACGTCACGGTTTCGAATCCGATTCCAGGTCTGTTCAACACGGGCGTCGGCAGCAATGGGGCAGTCCTGGATGATTACGCGATTGATCCGCATTATCAGCTCTCTTTAAATGCGAATGATGCCGCCACTACCGACACAACCGTTCAGGATTCCACCGTCTTTCCAATCGTGAGCGGGCCGTGGGTGGCGAATAGCGATACTTCAAAATGGATCGGGCCCATTGGCGAGACCAGCGCCGCCGCGGGCGGCGATTACACTTATCGGTTGAGATTTGATCTGACCGGATTGGATCCCGCCACGGCCTTCATCACGGGACTTTGGTCAACCGACAATGAAGGCACTGGGATTCGGCTCAACGGGATCAGCCTTGGGCTTCGCAACTCGGCGCAATTCGGATCATTCACCGCGTTCTCGATCACCAACGGTTTTTTGTCCGGAACGAATACATTGGAGTTTTCGGTGAACAATGCCGGCGGAGGGTACACCGGTCTGCGCGTGGACCAAATCCGCGGCGGCGCGTTAAAGAAGACAGGGCCGTCCGCGCAGGCGCCAAAGATCGTCCAACAACCGCTCAGCCAAAGCGTGCTTGTCGGTGAGTCCGCCACCTTGAGCGTCGTGGCGGACAGCACTCTGCCGTTGTCATTTCAATGGAAATTGAATGACAACATCGTCGTGGGCGCGACGGCTGCGTCTTTGGTCGTGAGCAACGTTCAAGCTCAGGTGGAGGGAAGTTACACCGTCACGATTTCGAACTCAGCCGGCCAGACGGTGAGCGCCCCGGCCGTGCTCACGGTGTTGGAACGTGTTCCTGGCCTCTTTAACACCGGCGTTGGCGTTGATGGCAAAGTCCTGGCTGATCTGCAAACCGACCCGCATTATTTAATCGTCACGAACGCGCAGGACTCGGCCTCGACCGCCGCGCCGGTGGAGGACTCAACCGTCTTTCCGATTGTGGCCGGACCATGGGTCGCGAATACCGATGCCTCGAAATGGATTGGGCCGCTCGGCGAAACCAGCGCCGCAGCGGGCGGGGATTACGCTTACAAATTGGAATTCGATTTGACCGGCTTTGACCCCGCTACAGCGTTTGTGGCCGGCTTGTGGGCGACCGATAATCTCGGGCTCGATATTCTATTGAACGGGAAGAGCACCGGCCTGCACAACGACGCCCAGTTCACCTCCTACACCGCGTTCACGCTCACGAATGGATTCACTTCGGGGCGAAATAAACTCGAGTTCGTGCTGAATAATGCCGCGGCAGGTTACACCGGTTTGCGCATTGACGCTCTCCGCGGAGGCGCCAAAAAGCCCGCGAGCACGCAGCCCGCGTTGACCGTGACGCGCTCGGGCAAAAACCAAATCACGCTCTCCTGGCCCAGGAACGCGGGCGATTTCAACGTGTTCGCCAGCGAGACGATTGTCGCGGGAACTTGGGCGAAGATCAGCGAACCGATCCAAAGCAGCGGCGATCAGAACAGCGTGGTCGTGGGTGTTTCTGGGAAAGCGCGTTTTTTCCGGCTGCAACGATAGGAGTTATGAGAGCGCCCCTGGAGACTCGCGAATTTAAAGAGAGCCTCTCGCTCGCGTTCACGCTGATCGAATTGCTCGTCGTGATCGCGATCGTGGCAATCTTGGCCGGCTTGCTCTTGCCCGCTTTAGCCAAAGCCAAAACCAAAGCGCAAGGGATCTTTTGCATGAACAACCAGAAGCAGCTTCAGCTCTGTTGGATCATGTATGCCGACGATCACAACGGATTGCTCGCGACGAATAATGATGGAGCGAATCGCGATAGCTGGGTTGGCGGTTGGCTCGATTTCAATCCGTCCAATCCTGACAACACCAACGTTCAGCTGGTGATGTCGCCAATAGGCAAGCTCTGGCCGTACAACCGCTCGTTTGGAATCTACAAATGCCCGGCCGACAAGAGCGCGGTGAAAATTCGCGGCCGCGCTTATCCCCGAGTCCGGAGCATTTCCATGAATGGGAACATGAACGGCTCGAAGAATTGGTCGTTCCGGCCGAACTTCTGGTATTACCGAAAGCTATCCGACATCGTTGCGCCTCCGCCATCCGAAGCATTCGTGTTCATTGATGAGCGCGAGGAAAGCATTGATGACGGCTATTTCCTCGTGTTCGTGGACACCGCCTTCGGCAACAAAAAGGACCAATGGGGAAATTTGCCGGCTATTTACCACAACGGAGCTGGCGGTTTGTCATTCGCGGATGGCCATGCCGAAATAAGGAAGTGGCGAGACCCGGACACCCTAAAGCCCGGGCTTCAAGGAGTGCGCGTATCGCCGCGCGATGTTCCGTGGATTCAGGCGCGAACGAGCGCGCCGCGGTGATCGTTCGGACGGCCGCTTCGCTCCGCAGCAATACACTCTTTATTATTAGGCTGCTCCTGATTCAAATGACGACCCGTTGCACACGAGCACGATCTTGCCCGTCACGCCAGATATGGGCGCCACCAATGCCGTCAAACACAACATCTACGCCCTCATTCGTGACGCGGTGAATTTCTTTCACGAAGTCGAGCTGCCGGTAATCAATTGGGACAGCACCGACAGCGGAAACCGCCGACGCCGTCCGCGATGAACAGGTGCCGTACATCTCCAACCCGGCGAGGCGCCCGAGCTGCAGGAGTGCCGACCCGACGCCGCCGGCCGCGCCATGAACCAACACGCGCTGGCCAGTTCTGACCTTACCGGAGCGATGCAGCATCTGGTGCGCTGTGACGTAATTCAGCACGAGGCTGACAGCCTCGGCGGGATCCAATTTGGGTGGCGCCGGAACCAGTTCACGTGGCGGCAGGCAGACGAACTCCGCGTACGCGCCGCTGATTGGCAGAGCGGCCACTAACTGGCCTGGTTCCATTCCAGAGATGCCGGCGCCAAGCTGATCCACCACGCCAATTAGATCCCACCCCGGCGTGAAAGGGAGCGGGGGCGTCTCAGGATGAACGCCCTCGCGCATCAGTAGATCGGGCAAGGAAACACCCGCGGCAAGCACTCTTACCCGCACCTCACCCTTCTTCGGTTCCGGGCACTCTTCTTGGAGCACCTGAAGTGCATCAGGACCGCCGTATTGAGTCACAATGATACGTGTATGTTTCACATAGCCTCCACGCAATCCGTTATCGAGGGGGTTTCGCCCAAGGGATTCCTATGGTCGTCCATTCCGAGTAATACGCTTTAAGACGGCATCCGCGGTATTGCGCACCTCCAAGGCGGGATCGTTCACGGCTAGACGCAATTTTTCCAGGATATGCGGATCTATTGGACCGGATGATACTAAGTTGCCGATCACCCGTATGCTCTGGGAGCGCGCAGGCATTAAATCACTGTCCATTAACGGAACTAAATATGGCAAGGCATTTGTCCCACTTGGTCCGATCCGGTCGATTGCACCAATCGCCGCTAGTTGAATGGTCCCTAATGTATCTGGCGTCAACAGTTGAATCAGTTCTGGAAGAGCTTGCGCGCCTGCCTCGCCCAATCCACCGATGACGTGAGCGGCAAACGCAGGCGTAAGGATATTGTTCGGACCGATATTCGTCAGCGCCATGCGCAGTTCGGGCATTGCGTATTCTGCAGCTTTACCAAACCAGGAAGCGCGGTCGTATTATTAGCTCCCTTTTGTCAATGGACCCCGCCCTCAGCGGAGATGACTTTTTGACAGTATTGGAAGACTGGTCACCGCCGGCTAGCCCATACCGGGATGTGGCTAAGGCCGCCTTTTCACGGGTTTCGCGGCTTTGCTCAGCAGTTAATTGTGTGTCCTGCTTACGGGAGCTCAGGCGAACGGATACGCGCCAGACTCCAACGAGAAGGAGGATTAGGCTTAAGGCAAGAATACACTTGTAGGCAGGTCTGATGGGGGGAGAATTCGATCGATTCATATACTTTGTTCGTCGAGTGTGGCAACAGGATTGCCAGAGTGACGGCCCGTCGCCACCTATTGCCTTGTCCCGTTGTCGAATTCAATACAACGGATCGTACTGCTTTTTTTGCTAGGCGAAGGCGGGCTTGACCGTTTTCGGAAAGATGGCAGGAAAAGCAGCGCACTGTTTAAATAGCATATCCTGTACTCGGGTCAATTTAGAAAAGACGCTGCTTTTCAGGAGCGTGTGCCTTGAATCACTTCAACGCAAAGCTGCTTCGTGAACCAGTTTGCCTCCGACCAGCGTTGCTAGGGACTCGATGGCCTTGATGCGTTCGGGTTCACAGGTCAGCAGATCGTCGGAAAGCACCGCGAAATCGCCGAGCTTGCCGACTTCGATCGAGCCTTTTCTTTTCTCATCGAAACTCAAGTAAGCCGCATTGATGGTGGCCATCCGAAGCGCTTGCGCGCGCGAAATCTTTTGCTCAGGTCCAATAACGCGGCCCGACTCCGTCTTGCGTGTGACGGCGACGTACATCGCGAGGAATGGATTGAATGGGTTGAGCGATTTGTTCGGATCAATCCCAAACATGTGATCTGAGTTGATCGCCACTTTAAGGCCGCCCTTCGACCAATCCGCCAGGCCGATGAAATGCTTTATGCTCGTAATCCCAATTCGATTGTAACTTTGGTGGACCTTTTTCAATGCCGTGAGGAAAGCCTCATCGGAGATTGGTTTGGTTTTCAAAAATCTCGAGGTAAGCGCTCCCGGATTCTCGAGCACTCCGGTCAATTCCCCGTGAGCATCCTTTAACAGTTTGGCTTTTCCGCCCGCTGGCGCGGGAGTGTCGCGGGTGATATTCGCCGCCCGCAACGCTGCCGTGTTGAGCACTTGAATTTGGCGGGAGCCGTACTGCCAGTTGAAAACGACCGGATGATCGAGGACGTCCAGTTCGAATCGCGTGGGTAAGCGGCCTTCCTGCAGTCGCGTGAGATCAATTCGAGGAATTTGTATCCATTCGCCGGCGGGCGTCTTTCGAGCTTGTTCTCGGACCCATTGCTGGATTTCAGGAACGGAGCTGAGTTGAATGAACGGCTGCACCGCTTCGTCCCGGGCCACGCCGAGCGCATGCACATGCGATTCAATCAGCCCTGGAATGACCGTCTTGCCGTGGACATCCATCACGCGTGTTCGCTCGCCGATCAGCTTCTTAATGTCCGAGTTCGAGCCGGCTGCCACAAATCGGCCTTCGCGAATCGCGGCGGCTTCGAGGATCGAGAACTCGTTGTTCACCGTCACGAGTTTTGCGTTTAACACGACCAGATCTGCTGGCAGCTCAGCCCCTCGAATGATTAGGCAAGCGAACAAAATGCACACGACCAGACCGGCTGATCGAGCGAGGCGGCCGGAGCGTTTGGCGAGAAGATACAGGTGTGAGTGCATGATTTTCGATTTTGTGGATGTCCCGACCAATCAGCAGATCCACGTCCATCGTTCGGCGATTGTACCCGAGTGCCGACATGGCAAACCCGCCGACGACCACGTAACGCGCTTGCCGGTGGTTCAACTCTCTGCAGAGGTCCCGGAGGTCGGCAAGGGTGGGTTCGCGGGATTCGAGTTCGGGCGAATCCGCGTGATCATTTTCATCAGCCATGCGTCCGCCTGTTCGTGACTGGTAAAGCGATAAACCCCTCGAGGTATGAAGGGGGCCCGGAACGCCTGTTGCCAGGCCCGAGAGTCAGCCGGCGTCATCCCCTTGCTCAAGCCTCCTGGGGGTTTCCGTGACCCAACCGTCTTGCCTATCTTCTCATCAATATTGACCCGAGGATTCATCGCTTTCAGTTTGTGCCTTCCGGAAGGTATGTTGCCGCTCGGCGCGTTTCAACTCTCGATGCATTTCCGACCAGCGGCGGTTGCCTATGAAGTTCCCTTCGCCAGGGCTGCGCTATGCGCTTGGATCTTTCGGACTGCGCCAACGATGTGATCCATATCCCCGCGGCCGGCCAGCAGCAGATTTTGAGTGAATCCAACCGTGGTCGCGCAGACTTGGCGGTTGCCTTTCAGTTCTTGGAAGCTGTCGCGGTACGCCTTCAACCGCTCGGCGCTGAAGAGCCGCTTGAACCCGCGCGAGTGGATCGCTTCGTCGAGCAAGCCGTCGAAATATTGCTCGTGGTATCCGCCCGAACAGGGGATGCCTTCCGCGCTGAGCGCTTTGAGGAAATGATCGCGGGAGAGTCCATTAAAATAACCGGCGTCATATCGGAATGGATAAAGGTGCCAGACCGCGCGGCTGTTTTCCGGCAAACGCGCGGGCTGGATGCCTGGAATCTCCTTGAGCTGGGCGCTCAGGTAATCGGCGTTCTCACGCCGGTGCGCGGTTTCTTTGACCAGCTTCTCAAATTGCTGCAGGAGCATCACCGCTTGGAATTGTTGCATCCGGTAGTTGCTGCCGCGGGTGAAGAACGGTTTGGCCCCTTTGAACGTTCCCGTGGCGTGGCCGACGTTATGAAAAGCATGGCACCGGTCGAGCAGTTCATCGCTGTTCCCCGTGACAGCGCCGCCTTCGCCGGAAGGGATATGCTTGGAATTCTGAAAACTGAAACAGGCCAGATCGCCGAGGGTGCCGCATTTGCGACCCTTGTATTCTGCGAGCCAGGCCTGGCAGGCATCCTCGATCACGGCGAGTTTGTGTTTGCGGGCGGTGGCGTTGATCGGGTCCATGTCGCAAGGCATGCCGTAGATGTGCACCGGCAGGATGGCGCGAGTCCGATCGGTAATCCGGCTTTCGATTGAGGCTGGGTCCATCGTGAGCGTGGCTGGGTCAGTGTCGGCGAACACTGGCAGAGCTTTGTTGATCAGAATCGCGTTGTAAGTGGCGATGAACGTGTATGGAGAAACGATCACCTCGTCCCCGGCGTCCACATCCATGACGTGCAAACTGACGAGCAGAGCGGTCGTGCCGCTCGCGGTGGCGAGGCAGCGTTTGGCGCCCAGCAATTGCGCGTAGGCCGCCTCGAATTCCGCCACGTGCCCGCCCTCGCCGCGATACCATTTGCCGCTGCGCAACACTTTGACGATGGACGGTTCCCAGGATTCGCGCCACGTTGGCCAGCTGGGCCAGCCACCTGGATGAACCGGAGCGCCGCCGAGCAGCGCTGGTTTGCCGGTTTCATTGGCGAATAGCTGCGGCGCCTTGCCCGCGCTGAGCCAGGTCAAGGCGGCGGAGCCGATGGCCGCATTTCGAATAAATCCGCGTCGGGTTTGAGGATTTTTCATTTCTTCCCTTGGGATGAGGTTGAAGGTTTTGGGAACTGACAATTACTACACGAATCGCCTGCGATCGGCCAGATCCGAATGCGTCCGCGAAGCAACGCGTTGGAAGAGACTGCTCCGGGGCAACGCTTCGCGCGTTATAGCCGGGAAACGGAGCGGCCTGAACGCCGCGCTCCGGTTCAGGGTGGTTTGTACCTCCCCAGCAAAGGGCTGGGAGCCGGTGAGTTAAAGCCTTTGCTGGACAATCGAGTTTCATTTTGTTTTAGTGGCGTGGATGCGCCAGAAGACATTTGAATGCACC
>Ga0082335_1001996_pt1 | contig 39991 bp, 32 predicted proteins | sample Subgrocontami58m_FD_72375 | JGI IMG/M metagenome (GOLD analysis project Ga0082335, IMG submission 72375) | Subsurface groundwater microbial communities from S. Glens Falls, New York, USA - GMW37 contaminated, 5.8 m (SPADES assembly) (version 2) ...
GCGACGTTGAAGTCACCAGCAGTGTGTTGGATGGCCCGCAATCCGTAGTCTTTGACGAAGCTGAAAATCGCCTGCACGCGCAGAAAGCCGTGATGGCGCTTACCATGTCGTAGACAGGTAAACACGAAAACAGGTAGACATGTGTGACTAATGTACGTGTCTACTTGTGTACCTGTATACCTGTATCACGCACACAAGGAGAACACATGGCAAATAAACTAGCAGTCATCGCAATCGGCGGCAACTCGCTGATTAAAGACGAGAAACGAAAAACTGTCGAAGATCAGTATCAGGCTGCCAAAGAGACCACATTTCATATTGCAGACATGATCGAGTCAGGTTGGGATGTGGCAATTGGTCATGGGAATGGGCCGCAGGTTGGCTTCATTCTAAGGCGCTCGGAAATCGCGGCTAAAGTTGAGGGCATGCACGAAGTCCCGCTGGATGTATGCGGCGCGGATAGTCAGGGCGCCATTGGTTATGCCTTGCAGCAGACTCTGCAGAACGAACTTTATCGCCGCGGCATCAAGAAACCTGTTGCCACCGTTGTTACCCAGATACTGGTGGATAAAAATGACGCCGCTTTCAAAAGCCCCTCCAAGCCGATCGGTTCGTTTATGGATGAAGCCGAAGCCAAACGCCGTGAAAAAGACATGGGTTGGAGCGTGGTCGAGGATGCGGGCCGCGGCTGGCGGCGCGTGGTTGCTTCACCGCTCCCGAAGGAAGTTGTAGAGCTTGAGTCAGTAGAAGCGCTCATTAAAGCGGGCGTGGTTGTCGTCACAGTTGGCGGCGGCGGCATCCCGGTCATTGACGTCAGCGACCATGAATATAAAGGTGTGGCGGCCGTGATCGATAAGGACTTTGCCTCCAGTTTGCTGGCGCGTCTCATCAAAGCTGACTTGTTCCTGATCTCCACGGCTGTCGAAAAAGTCGCGATCCACTTCGGCAAACCCGAACAGAAATGGCTCGATAAAATGACCGTCGCCGAAGCCAAAGCTTATCTGGCTGAGGGCATTCATTTTGCCAAAGGCTCAATGGCTCCGAAGATCGAAGCCGCGATTTGGTATTTGGAGAATGGCGGTAAGGAAGCGCTCATCACCAATCCTGAAAATATCGGACGCGCACTCAAAGGGGAAACGGGGACGCGGATCGTTAAGTAGCTTTGATGAAAAAGTGGATTGAGCAGTTCGACACCCTGAAATTTACAACCCGCAGCGCTGGTTGGTTCATGTTGTTAATTGCGGCGCTGACTTATGGATTGTTCTTCTGGAAGCGCGGCTTTTACTGGGATGAATTTCCCTGGGCCTGGATCTATTTTCGTCTCGGCCCGGATGCATTAACCAAGACCTTCTCCACCAGCCGCCCATTCTGGGGCATGATCTATCAATTGACCTTGCCGATCATTGGTCCAAATCCCTGGGCTTGGCAGTTACTGGCAATGTTTTTGCGCTGGCTCACTGCGCTTTTGTTATGGGCGATATTGCGGGTCTTGTGGCCCGTGCATCCCAAACCCGCATTTTGGGCAAGTTTATTTTTCCTCGTTTACCCGGGTCTGGGACAACACTTCATCGCCATGATGTACAGCCATTTTTACATTGTGCTGTTGTGTTATTTGCTTTCGATATACCTTTCCCTGCTGGCGTTGAAGAATGAAAAATACCGCATGGTTTTATTTGGGGCATCTTATTTGCTTGCCGCAGTCAACCTGCTTACCATGGAATATTTTTATTTCCTTGAGTTCGCGCGGATTTTTCTTTTCTGGCAAATGTTGTCAGGGACAAATAAAAGCCGCATACAAAAAGCCACTGTTTATTTTTTACCGTACCTGCTGATATTTTTGTGCGTCACAATTTGGCGCATGTTCTTCTTTACTTTCCAGAACGCCAGTTACCCATACGTATTGTTCGATGTCTTTCGTAAGGATTTTCTTGCCGGCATGTTGCTCTTACTAAATAACATCGCCTTGAGTTTCTGGCGGACTGTTTTTGAAGTTTGGTTGTATCCGCTTTTCACAATCGGCATAACTGGACTTGGACCGCTCACTCTGACCGTTATGCTGGTTCTGTTATTCTCGGTCATTTTTCTGGTGGGAATATTTCTATTCCAGTTTGTTACAAATGATGCCGATGATCGCAATTTTTCAAAACAGGCCGGATTTATCGGCTTGATTGTCTGGGGATTATCAGGCGGCTCGGTTTGGGTGATTGGGATCGTGCCGCAACTTAATTTTTCGATGGATCGCTTCATGCTGCCCTTCATGCTGGGCGCGAGTCTGTTGCTGGCTAGTCTGATCGCCCTGATCAAAAATCAACGGGCGCAAATGATTCTGGTAGCTTTGTTGGTGGGCTTTGCCATCAGCAGACATTTCCGGCTTGAGGATATTTTCCGCCGCGATTGGGCCACCCAACAGAACTTATTCTGGCAAATGACATGGCGAATCCCGGCGCTTGAAAAAGGAACAATTTTGCTTTCCAATGACCTGCCGGTTACCTATTATTCAGATAACTCGTTGACCGGCCCTCTCAATTGGATTTACAGCCCGCCCGGCGAAATGAATCTCATATTGTATTTTGCCTCCATTCGGGTTGGAAAAACACTGCCAGGTGTCGAGCCCGGGCAGCCGCATCAGTTGTATTATATCGGCCCGACTTTCTATGGAAACACCTCCAACATTCTTGTTTTTGATTATGATCCCCCAGGTTGTTTCCGCGTGATAGACCCGGAAGTTGAAGCAACAAATCGCCTTTTGCCTCCCGCGCTTCGGGATGTTGCCCGTTATTCGAATCAGCGTGTGATTCTGTTTGACCGCAAGGCGCAGCTGCCAGGTCAATTTTATGGAAGCGAACCGCCGCATGATTGGTGTTATTATTTTGGACAGGCTGAGTTGGCGCGTCAAAAAGGAGACTGGGAACAGGTTGTAGCATTTGGCGAAACCGCATTTGCGCTCGACGATCATCCCAATGACCCCATTGAACGATTGGTTTTTATTGAAGGCTATGCTCATGTTGGAGATTGGGAAAAAGCGGTAGAATTGTCAACAACTTCATATCGAATATCAAAAAATTATGTAGGCCCGCTTCTCTGCAAATTATGGGATCGCATTGAGCGCCAGACACAAAGTACCCCGGAGCGGAATGTCACTCTGAATGAAGTACAAAATAATTTTGAGTGTACGCCTTAGAAGTTTATAATGTATCTTTCTGCACAAAAATAGTTGTTGCAAATGCAACTGTTTAGACAGCTTGAAAGGAGGTCGAAAGAACAAATTGATCTTGCAAGTTTCGTCGCAAAACACATATTTTATAAGGAGAAGAAAATGCGTAAAAACCTTTCCCGCCTCGCAATGTTTGCGATGGCACTCATGCTCGTCCTGTCTGCTTGTGGTGGCGCTCCCGAGGTTACACAAGCCCCTGCTGCAGATGCAACGGAAGCCCCCGCAGCCACCGAAGCTCCGGTTGCGACCGAAGCTCCTGCAGATTCTGGCGGTTTCCAAATTCCTGAAGTTGAAGCAGGCAAGTTTAACGTGGCCATGGTTTTGATCGGACCGCACGATGATGGTGGCTGGTCACAAGCCCATTATGAAGGCTTGCTCTACGTTGAAGAAAATGTACCCGACACGCATGTAGCTTATATTGAAAATGTACCCGAAGGCGCTGATTCAGAACAGATTTTCCGAAGTCTCGCGCGCAAAGGGTTCGATTTGATCTTGGGCACATCCTTTGGTTACATGGATCCGATGGAAATTGTAGCGGGTGAATTCCCTGATTCAATGTTCATCCATTTAACCGGCATCAAATCCAATTTCACAAATTTTGGCAACCTGATGGGTGCCATGGAAGATATGAAGTATCTGGCTGGTATGCTGGCTGGCGCTCGCGCGAAGCAGGATGGCGAGACTAAACTCGGCTACATGGCGACCTTCCCGATTCCCGAAGAAATTCGTTTGGGAAATGCCATTGCTTTGGGTATGCGCAAGACCTGCCCTGAATGCACATTGGATGTCCGCTGGATTAACACCTGGCATGACCCCATCATCGAAAAGGAAGCTGCCGCCTCATTATTTGATGCTGGCGCTTACGTCGTCTTTACGGGTGCGGATACCCCGGCTGTTGCAGATGTTGCCCAGGAAAAAGGCAAATATGGCGTCACCTATGACTGGTACGGCTCCTGCAAAGTGGATGCCTGTCTCACCGCTCCCTATTGGCTCTGGGGTTCTGAATATGCCCGTATAACAGAAGGCATCATCGCAGGTACCTATGTTCCAGGTTACGATTACTTCGATGCTGATACTGGTGCGCTGGGCTTGTATGGTTTCATGGAAGGACAGGAATTGACTCCCGGCCTTCAAGACCTTGATCCTGCTGTGATCCAGGAAGTTCGCGATATCCTTGATCAAATGCTCGCTGGTGAATTTACCCGCTTTGATGTATTCTCCGGCCCGATCAATGACAATAAAGGCAATGTAGTTCTGCCCGAAGGCCAAAGCCTGGAGCAGGTTGATCTTGACGCCTTCCCCGAATTTGGTCTGCCATGCAGTGTTAGTGTCTGTATGAAGTGGTGGGCTGAAGGCATTACCGCTGAATTACCAGAATAACCGTCTCGTTGATAATTGGGCCAGGACTCTCAGGGTTCTGGCCCTCTTTGTATAACGATTGTAGGGCAGGTTTGTAACCTGCCAAAATTGTGTTATCAAAAACCGTCAGGCTTCAAGCCTGACCTACATGAGACAATAGCTATTGACTATATCGCAGGAGTAACCCAGTGACCAGCCATATTCCCTCGACGCCGAGTTTATCTTCGAAAGCGCCGCTAGTTGTCGAAATGCGCGGAATTGTCAAACGCTTCCCTGGCGTGTTGGCAAATGACCACGTTGATTTTGAATTATTGCATGGCGAGATCCACGGCTTGCTGGGAGAGAACGGCGCTGGCAAAAGCACGTTAATGAACGTGTTGGCTGGCTTATATCGTCAAGAAGCCGGCACGATTTTTGTAAAAGGCGTTCCAAAGGTTTTTTCCTCGCCGCGTGATGCGATCAAGTCTGGCATCGGCATGGTGCATCAGCATTTTATGTTGGTGCCATCGCAAACCGTTACTGAAAATATATTGCTTGGGCTTGATGATCCGCGCCTCATTATGCGCCTGTCTGATTATGATGCCAAGATCGCAAAATTGGGCGAGCGCTTTGGCTTGAAAGTGGATCCACGTGCAAAGATCTGGCAATTATCGGTGGGGGAACAACAGCGTGTTGAAATATTAAAAATGCTCTATCGTGGGGTTGACGTGCTTATCATGGATGAGCCGACTGCAGTTCTTGCGCCACGGGAGATCGAAGGTTTATTTGAAACCTTGCGAGCCATGATCGCTCAGGGGAAATCTGTTATTTTTATCAGCCACAAACTACAGGAAGTCAGCGCCATTGCAGATCGTGTCAGTGTTTTGCGGCGCGGTGTTGCTACAGCATCAGGCGTCCCTTCAAAAGGAGTTTCGCGCCAGGAGTTGGCCCGTTTGATGGTGGGGCGTGATGTGATCTTTGCGCTTGATAAGAAACCCAGCCAGCCAAAAGACATAGTGTTGGAAGTTGCCGGTATTCATGCTGAAAGTGATAAAGGATTACCCGCATTACGCGGCATCTCTTTAAACGTGCGTGCGGGTGAAATTGTTGGTGTGGCCGGCGTGGCGGGCAATGGGCAGAGCGAACTTTCGCAGGTTATATCCGGTATGCGTCAATGCACGCAGGGACAGGTTTTACTCAATGGAGATAAAATTAGCAACCGTAATACATTATTCGGCATTCAACATGGTATGGCTTATGTCCCTGAAGACCGCACGCATGTAGGCAGTGCGCCTAATCTTAGCGTGACAGACAATGTCATTATGAAGAATTTTCGCAAGCCGCCGATCTCAAAAAACGGCTTGTTAGATATGAAAGCGGCTACAAAACTTGCCAATGAACTTAAACTGGCTTATGACATTATTGTTCCATCGGTTTCCACGCCGGTTCGATTACTTTCTGGAGGAAATCTTCAACGTGTGATTTTAGCGCGCGAGACTTCAGGATTGCCCGCTTTCATGGTTGCGGTTCAACCCACCCGTGGGCTGGATGTTGGCGCGATTGAAGGAGTCCACCGTTTGTTGCTGGCTCAACGAGAGGCAGGTGCGGCGGTTCTGCTTGTTTCTGAAGAGCTGGAAGAATTACTTTCATTGTGCGATCGCGTATACGTGATCTATGAAGGGAAAATTATGGGGGAGGTAATGACCGGGGGCGAAGAACCAGACGAAGGCGCCGCCCTGAGCCTGTCGAAGGGTTTGGTGGATACGATTGGTCAAATGATGACGGGCACTCCGCTCGATCAAATCCAAAAAGAAGGAGTCACCGCACATGGCTGAGCCGACAACTTTTAAGAATATACGTGCGCCCTTCCGCTTTCGAATCGAACCGCGTTTGAGTGAGCCTCCAGCATGGTATCCAGCGCTCATATCGTTTGGTGCGATTATCGTAGCTTTAATTTTAGGCGGCATTCTGATTTCATTTGCAGGCGGTGATCCGTTCCGTTCTTATCAGCATATTGCAAAGGCTTCTTTCGGCGATATTGGTGTGCTTTCAGACACGATCGTGAAAGCCACACCGATCATATTAGCGGCTTTGGCTTGTTCAGTGGCATTCCGCATGAAGTTGTGGAATATCGGCGCTGAGGGTCAGTTCATTATGGGCGCATTCGGCGCGAGCGCCATTGTGCTTGCTCCAGTGTTGCCTGCTGAAACTTCGCGCTGGATATTTATTCCTGTGATGATGGTGGCGGGCATGACTGCCGGTGCTGTGTGGGGATTTATTCCAGGCTTTCTAAAAGCAAAGTTTAACGTGAATGAAATCATAAGCACATTGATGTTGAATTATGTGGCAGTGGCATGGGTTAACTTTTGGATCTTCGGTGTATGGACGGAGGGTGGTTTTCAAATGACTCCCAAGTTCCCGGATGGCGCGTGGTTGCCGCGTTTGTTGGATTACGCCAAGGCTTTCCCGATTTTTCGCGGACTTACCACACATCTGGGTCTTGTCATTGGCATAGTGGCCGCGATCATTTTATGGTTCATTATCTTCCGCAGCCGCTGGGGCTATGAGATTCGTTTGATCGGTGATAACCCGAATGCGGCGCGATATGCAGGTATTAATATTACGCGGAACACGATTTGGGTGATGATGCTCTCCGGCGCGCTGGCAGGCTTAGGCGGTATGTCTGAAGTTGCGGGTGTTGTCCATCGTTTGCAAACTGCTCCAGTTGCTGCCGGGTATGGTTTTACTGGCATCATCGTAGCATGGTTGGCAAAGCTGAATCCGCTGGCGATCATATTTGTTTCCATATTGTTTGGGGCGTTAATCCTTGCTGGGCGGGAAATTCAACCTTCCGGTGTACCCAAGATGATACAGGGAATCATTCTGGTGTGTCTCATCGCCAGCGACTTCCTGCTCCGTTATCGAATTATCCTTGAACGCGTGGAGGAATAATCATGGACTATACGATTATTTTACAGGCAGGGATTGCCAGCGGAACGGTTTTGCTGTTCGCAACAATTGGTGAGCTTTTTGCCGAACGTTCTGGCGTAATGAACCTTGGTGTTGAAGGCATGATGCTGATCGGCGCGATGAGTGCATTTAGCACAACGATTGCAACAGGCAATCCTTGGCTGGGTGTGCTGGTGGCTATGTTTTTTGCGGGACTTATCAGCCAGATCCATGCTTTCATTGTGATCACTTTGCAGGCAGATCAAGTTGTCAGCGGCCTCTCGCTCACTTTTTTGGGAGCAGGCATCAGTTTAGTATTAGGCGAGGGCTTGAGTAAAGCAGGGACAGTTTCGCTTCTGCCAAACTTCTCAATCCCATTGCTTGCACAAATTCCTATTCTTGGAAAGATCTTTTTCACGAATCAAAGCATACTCGTTTACGTTGGTTATCTACTTGTTCCTTTATCATGGTATTACATAAATCGCACACGCCCGGGTTTGCACTTGCGCGCAGTAGGCGAATATCCCTCCGCCGCAGATGCATTGGGAATCAACGTTTTTCGTATGCGTTATTTTTATGTTTTTGTGGGTGGGATGCTGGCTGGGCTGGCAGGCGCGACGATCAGCCTGGCAGTATCACCGGGCTGGTTCAGCGAATTAACCACGGGCGGGCAGGGTTGGATTGCAATTGGTCTGGTGATCTTTGCCCAATGGGACCCGATCCGTGCGGCAATCGGTGCGTATGCTTTCGGCGCTCTCCGCCGCCTTATTCTGGATATTCAAGGGCCGCTCGTTTTATTCGGTTTTGCCAATCCTTTTTATTACAATCCTTATTTTGGATTCTTCCTGCAAATGTTGCCCTATCTCTTCACGGTTGTCGTCCTGGTGATCGGCTCGCGTGAAGCCATGCGGAAACGCATTGGCGCGCCTGCTGCGTTGGGCAATCCCTATGTCCGCGGCGAGCGCGGCAAGTAGCCAGGTTTTCGATTACAAAAGATTCATTGACCCTTCCTGACGCACGATACAATCCGATATCGTGCGTCTTTATTCATGTTTAATACCCTTATTGTCATAACACTGTTCAACTCAAGCCACTCAATAGGATAAGCATTCGCAAATTGGTTTAGAGATTCTGGATGAATATCATGTTATTCCTATTACAAAATGTCTGACAACTTTTTGGGGTTTTCAGTATACTGAAACATCAGGAGACAGGTGGCTGCCCATGAAAAAATTATTTCAAAGCGAATGGATATCCCGCCTGATTGATGGGTTTCTGCCCGTCTTTGCTGCAATAGCCGCTTTGCTTATCGGCGCGGTCATGTTGTTTTTCTTGAAGGTTAATCCCATTGAGGCGTATAAGGCTCTTTGGGATGGCGCTTTCGGCAGTTCCAATGCCTTTGCAGAAACTCTCGTCAAGGCAACGCCTTTATTGTTGGTGGGAATTGGTATTTGCATCTCCTTTCGTGGAGACGTGATCAATATCGGTGGGGAGGGGCAGATGATCATCGGCGCGATTCTGGCTACATGGGTTGGGCTGACTTTTACAGGCTTGCCAGGCTGGTTGGTGATCACGCTCTCGATGCTCGCTGGATTTTTAGGGGGCGGAATATGGGGTGGCATACCGGGGGTGTTAAAGGCCTATTACAATGTGAATGAAATATTAAGTACCGTGATGATGAACGCCATCGCAGTACAGTTGATGAACTTCCTCTTGCGCGGTCCAATGATCGATCCTTCGCAGGCTGAGATTGCCTCGAAAATCCCTCAAACGGCCCGCCTTTTGGAAATTTTCCGCCTGCCTCGTCTGGCGCCAACCCGATTGCACCTCGGCGCTTTCATCGCTGTCATCCTGGCTGTGCTTGTTTATTTTCTGTTATGGCGCACAACCCTGGGTTACCGTATCCGTGCTGTGGGGCAAAACCCGAACGCTTCCCGCTATGCTGGGATAAAAGTTCAGCGTTATGTTGTTATTGCCTTGTTGTTGAGCGGAGCTTTTTCGGGCCTGGCAGGTGCAACTCAAGTATTCGGTGTCAATTATCGGATGATTACGGATGGCTCGTCTTCGGGCTTTACGGGAAGCGCAGGGTTCAATGGGATAGTGGCTGCCTTGTTCGGTCAGTTACATCCGATCCTGACTATTCCCGCTTCGGTCTTGTTCGGTGCGCTGTTGGTGGGCGCTAACAAAATGCAAAGGGTTGTGCAGGTTCCGTCGGCGCTGGTCATTGCTTTGAATGGTTTGGTGGTTGTATTTGTTGTTAGCAGTGAATTTTGGCGGCGGCGGAGACAACGACGAAGATTGGCGAGTGCAAAGCAGGAGGATGACTCCCCGCCTCGGCAAGATCATGAAAGACCGCCGCAAGTGGAGGCAGGCGCATGATTTCTGACCTGTTTACTGTCACCGTTTTAATTGGAATTCTCTCGTCTGGAATACGATTGGCTACACCCTATTTATTTGCCTCCATCGGTGAGACATTCGGACAACGTAGTGGGGTGCTAAACCTTGGCGTTGAAGGCCAGATGCTGTTGGGCGCGTTTGCCGCTTTTTATGTTGCATTGACAACGGGGAGTTTGTGGCTTGGCTTGCTTGCCGCCATGATCGTTGGCGCGCTAATGGGATTGATTATGGCGTTTGTCACTGTTAATTTACACGCTCAACAAGGGATCAGCGGCATAGGTTTTTATCTCTTTGGCCTTGGAATGAGCGACCTGCTTTTCCAGAAATTGATGGGCACAGTTGAAACGGTAAAAGGTTTTCCTCCGCTCAAAATCCCTTGGCTTGGTAACATTCCAGGTGTTGGCGAAATTTTTTTCAGCCAAAATATACTGGTCTACGGTGCATATCTGCTTGTGCCTATCGCGTGGTTTGTATTGAACAAGACAACGCTTGGGTTGAAGATCCGCTCGGTAGGCGAGAACCCGGATGCGGCGGATTCGCTTGGCGTGAGTGTGGCGCGTGTCCGCTATTTCACCATCCTCCTCGGGGGGACATTATCCGGTGTCGCAGGCGCATCCCATTCCATTGCGTTATTGAATGTCTTCCAACAAAACATGACCAGCGGACTTGGTTTTATTGCGGTAGCGTTGGTGTATTTCGGCGGGTGGCGTCCGTGGGGTGTTTTGGGCGGCGCGCTGTTATTCAGCATGGTCAACTCATTGCAGTTATGGATTCAAGTATTGGGCATTCCCATCCCGTCTGATATTGCGGTGATGATGCCTTATGTGCTTACGATTTTAGTATTGGTAGCTACTGTCTCAAGAGTTCGTGCGCCATCTGCTTTGACGAGACCCTTTGAGCGGGAAGAATAAATAATTTATCATATAAGGAGGTGATGATCAAAAGAATTGGAAATTAAATCCAAAGACGTATTGTTCTACTCTGTCGAAATTCCGTGTTCATAATACTTAAGGAGAAGAAGATGAAAAAGTTCGTATGGTTTTTGACCCTGTTTCTCGCTATTGCACTCGTTATGAGTGCTTGCGGTGCGCCGGTTACTGAGCCTCCCGTTGTCACCGAAGCTCCTGCAGCACAAGCGCCTACCGAAGCGCCGGTTGTAGTGACTGAAGCACCTGTGGCGGAACCATTCCGCGTCGCTGTTATCATGCCGAGCGCCATCAATGACCTGGCTTTCAGTCAGAGCATGTATGATGCGCTTCTCCGCATTCAGGAAGAAATGGGCGGCCCCGGTGCCTTTGAGTTCGTTTACTCTGACGGCATGTTCAATGTGGATGATGCCGCCGCAGCCATCCGTGACTATGCAACAGAGGGTTTTGATCTGGTGATTGCTCACGGCTCGCAGTACGGTTCATCCCTTCAGGAAATTGCTCCTGACTTCCCCGGGACCAGCTTCGCCTGGGGCACCACGGCTGAAACTTTCGGCGTACCCAATATTTTTGCTTACGAAGCGGCTTCGCAAGAGGGCGGCTATGTCAATGGCGTGTTGGCAGCTACTCTCTCAACCAGCAAGGTGATTGGGGTAGTTGGCCCGATCGAAGTTGGTGATGCGAAACTTTATGTGGATGGTTTCAAAGCCGGTGTAGCGGCGACCAACCCCGAAGTCAAAGTGAATGTGAATTACATCGGTTCATTCTCTGACGTTGCGCTGGCCTCCGAAGCTGCAACGACTCACATCGCTGCGGGCGCCGATGCATTGACCGGCACCGCCCAGATGGTTGTAGGCGCGATTGGCAAAGCGGAAGAAGCGAATGCGCTTTGGTTCGGCACGCAATCCAACCAGACCTCCCTCGCTCCTGCCATCGTGGTTTCTTCTCAGGTTTATCACTGGGAAGTTGCTCTCAATGAGATCATTGGTCTCATTCAAAATGGTACGCTCGGCGGACAATCCTTCAAAGCCGACCTTGCCAATGGTGGCGAGGTAATTGAATTCAACACAGACTATGCCCTTCCTGATGATGCCAAGGCTTTGGCTGAATCCACCATTCAAGGGATCATTGATGGGACGATCACAATCACCCTTCCATAATCCATGTAAATATGGTTTGAAAGGATTTCGGAAGTCAGGGGGCTTCCGAAATCTAAAACTATTTTTCAGGATGGCGCGATGACCGAATCAAATAAACTTCCTTCAGGCAAGACCCGCATTGAGAGTATTGAAATGCGAGGCATTACAAAGAGATTCCCCGGAGTGCTTGCCAGCGACCACGTGGATTTTGATGTGAAGTCCGGCGAAGTCCATGCCTTGCTGGGTGAAAACGGTGCCGGCAAAAGCACATTGATGAAGATCCTCTATGGTATGTACCATGCGGATGAAGGTCAAATTTTATTGAACGGCAAACCTGTCACCATCGCCTCGCCGACCGATGCGATCAACCTTGGTGTTGGCATGATCCATCAACACTTTATGTTAGTGCAAACTTTGACCGTGGCTGAAAACGTCGCACTCGGATTGCCATCCTCCCGCGGCCCATTGACCGATCTTGACCGTGTTTCCAAACGTATCGTGAAACTGGCCTCTATCTACGGTTTGAAAATTGATCCCAATGCCTATGTTTGGCAGCTCTCGGTTGGACAACAACAGAGGGTTGAAATTATCAAAGCGCTTTTTCGCGGCGCAGCATTGCTCATTCTTGACGAGCCAACTGCCGTTCTTACCCCACAGGAAGTGGACGAATTTTTCATCGTCATGCACCAGATGGTGAAGGATGGCTATGCCCTCATTTTTATTTCTCATAAATTACATGAAGTTGTTGAGATCAGCAACCGTGTGACCGTTTTGCGCAATGGGAAAAAGATTGGTACACGCCCTACATCTGAAACTACAAAACAGGACCTCGCCAACTGGATGGTGGGTCGGGAAATCAGTTTTGCGCCAGACCGCGGAAATGTCGAACGCGGCGAGATCCGTCTGAAACTGGACCAGCTATCCTGTGGGAGTGATCGCGGTACGCCTGGTCTGTGCGGAGTCAGCCTGGAAATCCACTCAGGGGAAATCCTTGGAATAGCAGGAGTTTCAGGCAATGGTCAGCGCGAATTGGCGGAGACCATCACCGGTTTACGAAAAGTAACCAGCGGCAGAATCCACCTTGAAGGCAATGATGTTACAGGGTTTGCTCCCGGCGACCTGGCGGATCGAATGTTATCCTATATCCCCGAAGAAAGAATGCGCGATGGCATGATCAGGGATTTTACTGTTGCAGAAAACATGATCCTGCGTGAACATCATAAACAGCCCTTCTCCCGTTCTGGTTTTTTGAAATTGAAAGACATCTCTGCTCATACAGATAAATTGATCTCGCAATTCCAGGTAAAAACTCCATCGCAGGAAACTCTTGCTAAAAATCTCTCTGGCGGCAATATACAAAAAATAGTTCTGGCTCGCGAGATTTCCAGGAATCCGCGTGCCATCATTGCCGCGCAACCAACCCGCGGTCTTGACATCGGCGCGACTGAATATGTCCGCGAACAATTGCTCGATCAGCGAAAAAGAGGCGCGGCCGTCATGCTCATCTCTGAAGACCTTGATGAAATCTTTGCCCTTTCAGATCGCGTTGCTGTGATTTACGAAGGCAGGATCATGGATATTCTTTCCCGTCAGGACGCAACGCGCGAAAGGCTTGGCTTGTTAATGGCAGGTGTGCATCCCGAAGAACCCCCCCCTGCCTGACCTTAAAGTAGTACAATCTTATTCCATCGGTTCGGTGGTCGTGGCGCGGCATGTGCCACGGCGTTGGGCAAACCCATCGAAAAGTGCCGCCGTCTATTAAGAAAAAGGACGCCACCTATGAACCTATGGCAAGAATTTATTCGTCCTGCCACCCTGTCACAAGCATTAAAGGCTTTTGCCGAATCACGCGGCCCCGCGCTTCCCATCGCGGGCGGTACTGATTTAATGCTGGACCTCGCACAAGGCCGACATTCACCCGTCCACACATTAGTGGATGTGACTTCCATTGCGGAGATGATCGTACTCGAATTAAGAGGGGATGAACTCTTCGTCGGCGCCTCCGTTCCAGTCAGCCGCATCGTTTCTGACCGTTTAGCTGCTACCCATGCCCAGGCCTTGACCGAAGCCTGTGAGTTGATCGCCGGCCCGCAAGTCCGCAATGTTGCCACGCTCGGAGGCAACGCCGCTCACGCCCTCCCCGCCGCAGACGGAACGATTGCATTGCTCGCCCTCAATGCCGAGGCCGAGATTGCCGGCATCAACGCTCAAGCCGCCGTCCCCGGCGGCGATTCGCCAGTCATACGCCGAATCCCATTCAATGAATTATTTCTCGGCCCCGGAAAATCCTCTCTCAAACACGGTGAGGAGTTATTAGTTGGTTTCTACCTGCCACTTACCAGGCACCAACAAGCCTCATGTTTCAAACGCATCATGCGTCCACAGGGCGTGGCCTTGCCGATCATCAACATCGCTATCTGGCTTGAACGAGCGGACGATATAGTAAAACAAATCCGCATTGCGGTTGGTCCAGGCGCACCCACTCCTTGGCGCGCAATCGAAGCTGAAAAATTTATTTTGGGGAAACCCATGAACGATGAAACAGTCAACGCCGCTTTGGAAGCTGTGCTTGCCCAAATCGGATTCCGCTCCAGTCCCCGCCGTGCCAGTGCGGACTATCGCCGTCACATCGTGGATGGGTTGTTCAAGGACACACTCCAAGCCGCGTGGCAAAGAGCAAAATAATGTTTCAAATAAACTCCGCTGGTTGAGTAGGCGGTGTTCGTCCGCCGTATCGAAACCAGCAATAATAAATAAACACTAAATTAAAAGTGAACAAGATATGGGTGGTCTCGATACGCCCCTCGAAAAGCACTCAGGGCTACTCGACCACCGATAATATTAGGAAATCAACCATGACCAATCAAATCTCCCTTACTGTTAACGGCACCAAACATACTCTCGAACCCATCGCGGGCGAGACTCTCTCAACCCTCCTCCGTGAAAGATTGCGCCTGACTGGTACAAAGATTGGCTGTGACGAAGCCGAGTGCGGCGCATGTACTGTCCTCGTGGATGGCGAGCCGATAATGTCGTGCGTCTATCCTGCGGAGCGCGCAGATGGTAAGACGATTTTAACGATTGAAGGATTGGCCGCCTTCGCGCTGAGCGGAGAGAGCGTAGCGAACGAAGTCGAAGCGCAGGTTGCGGCGAATCATCCTTCGACTGCGGACTTCGCAACAAACGCTCAGTCCTCCGCTCAGGACGTAAGACTTCATCCTTTGCAAGAGGCCTTCGTCGAGCATGGCGCAGTCCAATGCGGCTTCTGTATCCCCGGGCAAATCATGACAGCTTATGCTTTGCTCAAACGCAACCCGAATTCAGATAGCGCAGATATTCGTTTCGCACTCAAGGATACACTTTGTCGTTGCGGGGGCTATCCCACGATTGAGAATTCCATCCTCGCTGCGGCAGAATCTTTGCGGACGGGTGAACCTGTTAAGCCGCCGCACATTCCTGATTCTGTTCATACGCATGATACGGTTGGCCATACACATACGCGCCCCGATGGAATTGAAAAAGTCACGGGCGAAGCCATTTATACGGATGATCTTGTGTTCGATGGCATGTTATATGCCAAAGCGCGCCGCGCGATGATTCCGCATGGCATATTAAAAAAGCTGGATATTTCAAAAGCAAAAGCCATCCCTGGTGTAGTGGCGGTTTTAACCGCCGAAGACATCCCCGGCGAACACAATCATGGATTGGTCATTTACGACTGGCCGGCCATTGTCGGTATCGGTGAACGCGTCAGATATGTAGGGGATACGATCGCGATCATCGCGGCAGAGTCCCAACAGATCGCCGAGCAGGCGTCCGCGTTGATTGAGGCGGAGTTTGACCTCCAGCCGGTAATCACAAACCCTGTTCAGGCACGTGAGGAAGGTCAGCCGCAACTTCATCCAAATGGGAATTTGCTCAAGCATATTAAAGTCCGCAAGGGCGATATGGACGCGGGCTTTGCCGAAGCGGATGTCATTCTCGAACATACTTTTCACACGCCGATCACCGACCATGCGTTTATGGAGCCTGAGTGCAGCATCGCTGTGCCGAAGCCCGATGGCCGCATAGAAATTTATGTCGGTTCGCAAATTCCGTATCAGGATCGAACGCAGGTGGCGCGTGTGATGGGCTGGCCTGAGGAGCGCGTGCGAATCGTGGGGCAGCTTATGGGCGGCGGCTTCGGCGGCAAGGAAGATGTGATGGGACAAATTCACGTCGCCATGTTGGCGAATGTGACTCAACGCCCTGTGAAATTATTATTTGATCGCCACGAGAGTTTACTCGTGCATCCCAAACGACATGCCACGCAGATCCGCGTGAAGATTGGCGCGAAGAAAAATGGCCGCCTCGTTGCGGTGGATACCGAGCTTTATGGCGATACGGGCGCGTATGCGTCGCTTGGCGAAAAAGTGATGACGCGCGCCACCACGCACTCCGCTGGCCCTTATGATGTTCCGAATGTGCGCGCCGATTGTTACGCCATGTACACCAACAATCCACCCGCGGGCGCATTCCGTGGATTTGGCGTTACGCAATCTGCGTTCGCGGTCGAGTCCATGATGGATATGCTTGCCGAGAAATTAAACATCGAACCTGTTGAACTTCGTCGCATGAACGCCCTGCACGTTGGAAGTGTTACGAATACAGGACAGGAATTGCGCGAGTCGGTTGGCTTGATGGAATGTATTGATAAAGTGTCAAGTGCCATGTATCAGGTATCAGGTCTGCCACGAGATGAGTTATTTAAACCACACATGACACCTGACACGCCGCACCTGATACGCTCTTGGGGCTTTGCCGCGGCTTACAAGAACACAGGACTTGGCGGCGGCGCACCCGACAAATCTGGCGCGGAAGTTGAGTTATATGACGATGGCATGTTTGAAGTGAGAAGCTCCTCCGCCGAAATGGGGCAGGGACTTGTCTCTGTCATGCGCATGATCGTTGCCGAAGAAATGGCGGTCGCTCCTGACAAAGTCCGCGTGCTCGTCATGGACACGGACTTGACCCCCAATGGCGGTCCTACAACTGCCTCGCGTCAAACCTATGTGACTGGGAATGCATCACGTTATGCCGCGAAGACTTTACGCAATGCTATTATTGCCACGCTCGCTGAAAAATATGATGTAAAGCCTGAACAATTTAAATTCAAAGATGGCGTTGTTCACGCAGACGGACATTCAATGACTTATGCCGAAGTTGCCAAAGAGATGAAGCAGGCTGGTCAACATCCACGCGCTTTATACGAATATGAAGCCCCCAAGACCCAGCCTCTTGGCACAGGCGGCGACATGCACTTTGCGTTTTCCTTTGGAGTGCAGGCCGCCGAAGTGGAAGTCAATACACAAACGGGTGAAGTCCGCGTGTTGAAAGTCATCGCCGCCAACGATGTGGGCATGGCTGTTAATCCGCTTGGCTTGCAGGGACAGATCGAAGGCGGCGTGATGATGGGACTCGGCAACGCCCTCACCGAAGAATTCATCATGGACAACGGCTATGTGGTTACCGACCATCTTGCCCGTTACCGCGTGCCTGGCATTATGCTCACCCCCGAAATCACAGCCATCATCGTTGAGCATCCCACCGCGGAAGGTCCTTATGGAGCAAAGGGGGTCGGTGAAATATGCAGTATCCCGACCACGCCTGCGATTACGAATGCGATTTATAACGCTGTCGGCGTGAGAATTGATAAAACACCTGTGGATCAGGAGATGATTGCAAGGGAGATTTGGGAAAGAAACGATAAATAAATCAAAAAAGGACTCTCAAGGTTTCAGGCCTGAGAGTCCTTTTTGGTTAAGACTTGACATGTCTTCGCGAAAGTCTGACGGACTCGCGCCCATGTCCGCGCCAGGTTACGATCAACAACGACGCGGGTGAGACATGTCAGGTCTGCCAGACAAACTCGCGCCATTGTCCACGCGCAGGTTTTGGTCAACAGCCGCGCGGGTGAGATACTTGCGAAAGGTCTGCATAAAAGGGAGTTGAATTCGCTAAATTTTCTATGTTACAATCGCCTTGTCAGATTTCAGAAACTTGAGAAACGGAGGTTCCCATGCCTGAAACAATTTTACAAGTGCGGAGCAATGGACAAATCACTTTACCTACAACTGTTCGCCGAAAGGCAAATTTGAAAGAAGGCGATTTGCTTGAAGTAGTGGTTGAAGCGGATGGAACCGTTCGCCTTGTTCCGCAAATTGCCGTGGAACGCTCCCAGGCTTACTTCTGGACGCGCCGCTGGCAGCAAGGGGAACGCGAAGCCGACGATGACCTGATCGAGGGACGTTATAAAGACTTTTCCAACATGGATGACTTGGTCACTGATTTGGGTGAGGGCAAGTCATGATTTTTCGCCGCACCGAGCGATTTCTGAAAGCTTTTCGTTCACTCCCTGCCGATATTCAAAAGAAAGCCCTGAAGGCGTTGACTCTCTTCGGGCAAAATCAGCGCCATCCATCCTTGCACATCAAGAAAATAGAGGGGCGTGACGGCATTTGGGAAGTACGTGTGGACTTGAAATATCGTTTTACCGCGCATTACGAGAAAAACAAAGAAGGGGAAAGCATTTGCGTTTTGCGTAATATTGATGATCATGATGAGTGCTTGAAGAATCCATAGTTTTTATTATTCGAGAAGCCAGGAATATCTAAAAGGACTCGCCAGGTTTCAAGCCTGGGAGTCCTTTTCAATTAAGACCTGCCGAAGGCGTTGCATTGACGGCTCGTCTTTCGCTCACCGTGTCGAAGTGTGTCTTCGCGAAAGCCTGATTGATTCACGCCATTTTCCGTGTGCGGGTTTTGATTAAAAGTGGCGCGGATGAGACATGTCAGGTCTGCTTGTATATCGGGTAAAATTACGGCATTATGAAAAACTTCTCTGGCTACAAATGTTCACTTTGCGGCGCAGAATACCTGCAGGGACAGGTTACCTACACCTGCCCCAAAGATGGCGGCAATCTGGATATCCTCTTTGATTACGACTCCATCAAAAAGAAATTCCAACCCGAAGACATCACCTCGCGGACTGAATCCTCGCTTTGGAGGTATCTGCCTCTTTTGCCTGTTGACGAACCCGCAGGGGATTCGACTCCCTTACACGCCGCAGGCTGGACTCCCGTATTTGCTCTGCCACGATTGGCAGATAAACTTGGTCTCAAGCATCTCTGGCTCAAGGATGAGTCGCGTAATCCCACTGCGTCTTTCAAAGATCGCGCCAGTGCAGTCGTTGTGACTCGCGCGCGTGAAATCAAAGCGGATGTGGTTGTCACGGCTTCCACTGGTAATGCAGGCGCAGCGTTGGCGGGGATGTCTGCCGCGGTCGGGCAGAAAGCAGTTATTTTCGCGCCCAAGTCTGCTCCGCAGGCCAAGGTGGCGCAACTGCTCATTTTTGGCGCAAAAGTTATTTTGGTGGACGGCACTTACGATGAAGCGTTCGATCTGAGTATCAAAGCTTCAAATGAGTTTGGCTGGTATTGCCGTAATACTGGTTACAATCCATTCACGCTTGAAGGCAAGAAAACTGCCGCATTTGAAATTTGGGAATGGTGGATGAGAGCGCATCACGACTGGCATAAAAATGATAGTCCTTTGGATAATCATCCGCCATTGTCTATTTTTGTTTCAGTGGGTGATGGCAATATCATCTCAGGCATTTACAAAGGGTTCAAGGATTTACTTGCATTAGGCTGGATTCCCAACATGCCGCGCATTATCGGTGTGCAGGCTGAAGGTTCTGCGGCGATTGCGAATGCGTTTAACGCGAATACTGAAATTATCACGCCAGTCTCTGCAAAGACAATTGCAGATAGCATTTCAGTAGATTTACCTCGTGATGGAGTCCGTGCTGTGCGTGCCGCGAAGGAAACTGGCGGAACATATATCACGGTGTCAGATGAAGAGATCATCAAGTCTATTGCGGAACTCGGTAAAATGGGTGTCTTCCCCGAACCTGCCGGAGCCACAGCGTATGCTGGACTGGTCAAAGCAGCAGGTTCAGGCGGGGTGCGAAGCGATGATCCAATTCTGGTGTTGAATACCGGGAGTGGACTTAAAGATGTCCGCGCGGCAATGCGGGCTGTGGTTGAGGCTCCCATCATCGAACCAACTTTGTCAGCGGTGAAAAAGTTATTATGAAAAATAGTAATAACATTATCTGGAGCGAGCCTTTTCGTTACGTCGTTGGGATCATTGTCTTTGTCTTGTTTGTCGCGCTGTTGATCTATGCGCGGGAGGCCGTCAAGATGCTGGTCATCGCAGGATTTATTGCATACATCATCAGTCCGGCTGTGACGATGCTGACGCATAACACAACATTATCGCGAACGGCCGCGGTTAACATTGTCTATTTTTCCTCGTTGATCGTGTTGGTGGGTGTGCCCGCCACATTGACGCCGATCTTTTTCGATGAAATAAAAATTGTAGCCAGCGATCTCCTTGACCTTTCACGCCAGACGAGCGTTTTGCTTACACAGCCTGTGCAGTTTGGCGGCATGGTGTTTCATTTCGAGCAATTGGGTGAAAGCCTTGGGCAATTGCAGGAATCAGTTCTCACTCCATTACCTGAAGAGGCATTGGCATTGCTCGAAACGACATCCATCAATGTACTGTGGTCTTTGGTGATTCTTGTAAGTGTGCATCTGTTCATGAGCGCATGGCCGAGCATACATGCATGGATGATTGACCTGGCGCCGCAAGCGTATCATGATGATATGAGTGAGTTGTACAAACGCCTTCGAAATGTGTGGATGGCATACTTGCGCGGGCAAATCGTTCTGATGGTAGTGGTTGGGGTTGTGTTCACCATTGCATGGCTTATCCTGGGTATTCCTGGGGCGTTGGTTCTGGGTGTTCTGGCCGGGTTGTTCACCTTGATTCCCGATGTTGGACCTTTCCTGGCGGCGGTGCTTGCAATGGCTGTGGCTTTGCTGGAAGGCTCCAGTTGGATACCCGTTTCAAATTTTTGGGTGGCTGGCATTGTCGGCCTGACGTATCTGGTATTGATTAATTTAAAGAATTTCTTTGTGCGTCCCATTATCATGGGACGCAGTTTACACATGAATGAAGCGTTGATTTTCATCGCGATCATGATCGCCACGATTCTTGAAGGAATTATGGGCGCCTTGCTGGTTGTCCCAGTCCTGGCTTCTGTTGTTGTGATTATGGAATACCTGCGCCGCCGTGTCCTGGGACTATCTCCTTTTGATGCTGACGACGAAAGGCAGTTCGTGACCCCTCCAGAAAAAATAAAACCACGGCAGCAACTAAAATTTTCCACGAAGGAAAAACGGAAACAGGATTCATGAAAATAACCTATTCGATCATTGCTCCCATCTATAACGAAATTGATAATCTCCCCGAGCTGGTTTGCCGCGTCAAAGAAGTAATGGACTCCTCTGACGAGTCTTGGGAGCTCATCCTCGTGGATGATGGTTCCACGGACGGCTCAACGGAAAGAATCCGCGAACTGGCCCATAAAGATAAAACCATCCGCCCCGTTATTTTTGCGCGTAACTTCGGACATCAGGTCGCCATCACCGCCGGCTGGGACTACGCGCGTGGTGACGCGATCATCATCATAGATGCCGACTTGCAGGATCCGCCCGAAACCATTCTTGAACTGGTGAAGAAGTGGAAGGAAGGCTATGAAGTTGTTTATGCCGTACGCGCCGAGCGTGAAGGCGAATCATGGTTCAAGAAATTCACAGCGGCCCTGTTCTACAGAATTATTTACAGCATCACAGATGTAAAAATCCCCGTGGATACGGGCGATTTCAGATTGATGGATCGCAAAGTAGTGGATGTACTCAAGCAAATGAAGGAACGTCACCGCTTCCCACGCGGCATGTCCGCCTGGGTTGGGTTCAGACAGATCGGTGTTACTTACAAGCGTTCCGCGCGCGTTGCAGGGGTGACGAAATATCCATTTAATAAAATGTTGCTCCTTGCGCTAAATGCGATTACAGGTTTCTCATATTTTCCTTTGCAGGTGGCAACTTTCTTCGGTTTCGTTTCGGCTGGCATTGCCATACTTGCCATTCCAATTGTTATATATATGCGTATCATGGGGTCGGGGGCATTCTTCGGTCAGGCAACCACTTTGATCGCTGTCCTATTCCTTGGCGGCGTACAGTTGATCTCGCTTGGCATCCTTGGCGAATATATCGGACGACTTTATGATGAAGCCAAAGGCCGGCCCTTGTATATCATAAGAGAAGCGCCTGAAAGTCAGTGAGCAGTAATCAGTTTTCAGTAATCAGTGGCCACTCGTTGAATGTAAACTTTTAATGTTCAACGACTTTTCCACCCTTTTCGCTTTATTATTTCTCGTCTTTTGCGGAGGATCTGTGGCGACACCTGCTCCATCAAATCAATCTCTTCGTATTCTTGCCTTAGGCGATTCTTATACGATCGGTGAAGGCGTCGCTGAAAATGAACGCTGGCCAAATCAACTGGCGGTGTTGCTTTCCGAAAAAAATATTCAAACCGATGTGACGATCATCGCCCGCACAGGCTGGACGACAAGCGAACTGTGGCAGGGGATTCAAGCCGATCCGCCACGCGGGAGGTATGATCTGGTGTCCTTATTGATCGGCGTCAACAATCAATATCGCGGGTATGACCTCGACACATACCGCGATGAATTCCGATTTTTGCTGGAGAAAGCCATTGAATATGCCGGTGGTAAACCTGAGCATGTCATTCTGCTCTCCATTCCAGACTGGGGGGCCACGCCGTTTGCCTCAGGCAGGGATCGTGATGAGATCGCAAATGACATTGATGCCTTCAACCTGATCAATCTGGATGAATCTAAAAAAATGGGTGTCAATTATATTAATGTGACTCTTGCTTCCCGCGAAGCATTAAACGACCCTGGTTTTGTGGCTGGTGATGGGTTGCATCCATCCGGTAAGATGTACGCCAAGTGGGCGAAATTGGTATTGCCTGTTGCAATCAGGATACTGGAGTAAAATCAAACCCATAAAAATAAACCTTCGAACGGAGAATTCATGCCGAAAATCACTGCCGTTAATCACGTTGCCGTTGTCGTGGCTGACATGGAAAAATCGCTGATGTTCTGGCGGGATGCGCTGGGGATCGAGCTTCATGAATTGCGTGATGTGCAAGCTGAAAAATCAACGGTCGCATTTTTGCCAATCGCTGGCGCTGAAGTCGAATTGGTCATGCCGACGACAGACGACTCTGGCATTGCCAAATATCTCGCCAAACGCGGCGCGGGCATGCATCATCTCTGCCTTGAGGTGGATGATATCGAAGGAATGATGTCTCAATTGAAAACAAAAAATATCCGTCTCATCACTGAAGAGCCTCGCACTGACGCCGATGGAAAAAAATATGCATTCATTCACCCCGAGTCCACCGGCGGTGTGTTGGTCGAGTTATATCAGCTATAATCTCTGAATCCATCAGTACGCCGATGGAACCTTCAGGCAGCGAGCCGCATGGCGCTAGAGTTTTAATCTGGTTCAGTCAGAATCCCTCAAAAAATATTAACATGCCAAAGAATATTGAAACGATTTTAAAAGATGAATGTAGTCTTGTGAAAGACCGCCCTGTCATCGTCGGAGTTTCCGGGGGGACTGATAGTTTATGTCTCTTGGAAACATTAAGAACAGCAGGCTATCCTGTGGTTGTGGCGCATTTCGATCACCAACTTCGGCCTGAATCGAGGTTGGATGCCCGCATGGTAGAGCAGACTGCCGCAAGACTCAATCTCGACTGCGTCATGGATGGCGCTGACGTTAGTGGTTACTCTGACGAAAATAAAATGTCCATTGAGGAAGCTGCACGTACCCTGCGCTACCGCTTTTTATTTGACCTCGCCCGCCGGCGAAGTGCCCAGGCTGTCGCAGTTGGCCACACCGCAGACGATCAGGTGGAAACTGTGTTGATGCACTTCTTAAGGGGAAGCGGGATGTCCGGGCTGAAGGGCATGTCTTACCGATCCATTCTTAAAATGTTCGATGCTGAAATTCCCCTGGTGCGTCCACTGCTGGGACTTTGGCGGGAAGAGACTGCTGCCTTCTGTGTGGTCAATGGTTTGCAACCGCTTTATGATTCGAGCAATGATTCCCTAAATTTTCAACGTAACCGCATCCGCCATTTACTGATCCCCACCCTGGAAGGTTACAACCCGAAATTACGAGAAGCCATTCTGCACATGTCGGAATCATTGAAAGGTGATTACGCATTTGCGATGGAGACTTTGGAGATTGCATGGAAAGAGTCAGTCGTTACAATGGAGGATGACATCATCACCTTTGACTCTGACCTGCTTTCCAAATATTCGCTCGGACTGCAGCGAAACCTGGTCAAACAGGCCATGCAGACTCTTAACCCCGGCGTGGATATCAGCTTCACGGTTCTTGAACGTGCCACAAATATTATCAACTCAAGCATTTCCTCTACGCACGCGGACTTGAAAGCCGGGTTACGCATATGTCGCGAGTCTGAATTTATTTATATCTATATGCCGGGGGCAGAACTGCCATATTCCCTTTGGCCTCAAATGACCGAGGGTACCTGCCTCCATATTTCTCCTGCGGGGCAGGTGGCTCTTGCCGGCGGTTGGAAGATGAATTGCGATCTCAGAACTCTTCCGGCTGAAGCGATGAGCCAGGCCGAACGGAACCAGGACCAGTTGCAAGTCTGGTTGGATGCGGAGAATTTACCCGAGTCGTTCGAGGTGCGGACACGCCGCCAAGGGGATCATTTTATTTCCCTGGGCATGCAGGGTCATTCGCAGAAACTTTCTGATATTTTTATAAATCAGAAAATTCCACAGCGCGCCCGGGCAGGCTGGCCGTTGTTGTGCGCCGGTAAAGAGATCCTCTGGGTGCCAGGTTACCGCCCGTCGCATCTCTATCGTTTGACAGAGTCAACGCAGAGAATTATTTATTTTTCAATAACACGACCGAGTGAGAAATTAGGATAAGAAGAACCTCGCCAAGGTTATTGGCGGGGTTCTTCTTATTTTATTTCACCATTTAGTTGTTTAAGTTTGATAAACAGTTCCCGCCATTGGATCTTGGAAACGCCGAGTTTTTGGCGGATTTTATCTGACTCGATCCCTGCTTGATGATCACGCAGAGCACAAGTCCAGCGGCACATGTCGAAGGACAGGTGTTTGGTAAGACCAGCTTCTTCGCTGATATCTTCAAGCAGGTATTCCAGTCTGCGAGGCGACCAGGGGAAAACCTGATCGACAGGTTGATATTGGGCGAGGTATTCATTATAAGCAATTACCCAATCCTCATCCAATTCTATCTTTCGTTCCTTGTAACGATTGGCAGGGCTGGCATAGCGCACAAAAAGATGCGGGCCACTCTTTGCATCGAGATCAATATGGTTGATGTGAATGCCAAGGCATTCACTTTTTTTTATGCCTGTCGTGAGCAGAAGATGAACCAGTGTGTATGGACGGGCATCTGGTTTCTTCTCACGGCGATGACGGTCTGCGGCGAGAAAAACAGCTTCATATTCGACTTCCGTCAGGACTTGGGGAACTGGGCTGATGGCGGAGCGTTGCAGGACTTTTTCTGCGGGGTCAATGGTCAGTTTGCCATGTTGATGCAGCCAGCGAAAAAATGATTTTATGGATGTGATTCGGCGAGAGAGGGTTTTGGGACTGCAGGCTACACCGCGTTCTTTTTCCATCCAGGTGAGGAAGCGGTTTATACCATCTGTCGTGATTGCGCCGATGGCCTGATCGGGTGCGACGAATTGATTGAGCAAACGGACATCGGAGAGGAAGGCTTTGACGGTGTTGGGGGAACGCCCCTGGTCGTAGAGGAACATTTCCCAGGCGTTGATTGCGGCAGGAAGCATGGTCTTCGAGGTAATGTGGGCGGAATCAGATGTTTTTTCCATTTAATTATCCTTACGCGATAGCGCGTAGCCTTTTCGTATAGTTTAACTATTCTGATGAGGGTTGTCAACTGGATAATAAACTTGATTCGACATGGAGACAAACTTTTTATGAATTTCATGGGATAAAAATAGTTCAAAGAGGCTGCCCTGCCGTTGTTGTTGCAAATACCCTCTAATGTGAGAGGTCTTCTGGCTGGAAACATGGTTCATAATCTGAACCGAGAATGACGCGGTATTGCACGGGGTTGTTTGCGTCTGGGAGAGAAAGCACATTTGCCCGCGAAGCGTACAAGCCGAGGGTGGAGATGAGCGTCTGCCTTTGGGCAGCATCCTGCCCGGGTGTGAAATCCACTATCACGGAAGATGTATAGTCGCGGCGGTCGGCACTCGCAATTTTGGTTTCATACCCTGCATAATTGAGGCGCGATGCAGCCAGGGATTCCAGAGTGTCGAAGCTTGCGCCGTTTTGAACTTCGACAGTAACCATTTGGCGGGTAACTGCATAGGGTGATAAAGTTGTGGCTTCGATCAGCATTTGTTCGAGTTCGGCCTGGCTTGGCAATAGGACAGAGGCTCCGCCGGGGGTTGTCCATGAACTGACGTAGGGTGGGCGGATATAATAGCCGCGAATATTTGCGTTTGTAAAGTTGACAGCATACGGAGCCATGCGAAGCATGTCAGCAAGACCGAGGTCTGTAATAACGGTGCTGGCGAAGTCATTGTAAAGTTGTGGGATTTTGCTGAAAGTATCCGTCTGCAAGGCCTTTTGGAATATGGTGCGTAGTACTTCCTGCTGGCGGCGGCCTCTGTCAAAGTCGTTGGATTTGGAGCGCGAGCGGGCGTACCAAAGCGCAAGGTCACCATCCATATGCACCTGACCTGGACCGACGGTGTAAAGCCACCAATTGTCTTCATTGTAAGGGTCGTAGGAGGGATCTATTAATCGCCAATCGGTGTAAGCGCATGAGACTGGCAGATCAACCCCGCCGAGAGTATCCACGATGCGGCGAAAGCCATCAAATTCAACCATGGCAGTATGGTCAATGCGGATGCCAAGATTATATGCAATGGTTTCTTTCAAGAGACCCGGCCCGCCACCCGGGTAGCCATACACTTCTCCGCTTTGATAAGCGGTATTAATTCGCTGCATCCCAACCGTGGGAATGTAGATCCACAAGTCGCGCGGGATGGAGATCAATGAAACCTGTCCCTCTTTGGGCCAAAGGATAGCAATCACGAGCGTATCGGTTCGGTAAGATGAGCCGGGGCGTTTGTCTGAGCCAATCAACATGAAGTTGATGGTCTCTTTGTCCGTCAGCGGGGGAAGCGCGGTGGGGTTGACGCCCGGCGCCTGCGCAGGTGGAGCGGCTTGAGTTGGGAAAAGTTGATCGAGACTGATGGTCGCTGTTGGTTCGATCGGAGGCAATGCGGCGGGTGATGGCGTCTCGGAGGGTAGATTAAATTGAGGCGCATTCACGTCAAACGAATATAACAAAGGCGGGGTCGCCGTGAAAAGGGAAGGTTGAAATGGGGTGGGAGTGGCAGTTGCGTTGGGTGCGGAGGTGATCAGGATAATTGGCAGAGACGCCTGCTCAGGCGCTGATGATAATGATGCCCCGCACGCTGATATTAAGATGGCAAGGATGACATTAAGTAGGTTGCGAGAATATGCCATCATTTATTTTGTCGAGTTCATTGGGAAGATCCGCGTGGAGTGAACCTGTAATCAAGGTGTAGATGTTTCACTCGGTTCCGGTGTACCCGTGAAGGGCAGGGAAGTTTGAGTCAATGGATCGGTGGGATAAGGTGTGATCGTACTGTCGGGCGATGGAATAGAATACGGCGTGCGGGTGGCAACATATGGAACCCAGAGTACTTCACCTGTATAAATAAGATCACCAGTTCTGCAATTCACGGCTCGTAAAAAACCTGTGGTTGTGTAATGATTTGATGCAATTGCATAAAGCGTGTCACCTGGTTTTACGACATACGTTTTCACCCATCCAGCCGCCCCTTTACTGCATGCCGCCTGCGTGCTGGTCGGCGCTGGGGGCACATAAAAGACGGCGCCGGTTATGAGGCTGTCGCTCGATAAGCAATTGGATGTTTTCAATTGATCCTTGCTGATGCGGTAACGTTCGGCAAGACGGTCAAGTGTATCATTGTCTTGAATGAAAATTTGTCCCCAACCTGAGGGAGGTGAGCACGAACCTGGTATGACCATAATTGTAGATGTGGAATTGGCAGTAAGTGTCGCGAGTCCCAAGCCCGGCTCGGGTGTAAATGTCAGCGGTAAAGTGGAAACAACTGTAATTGGCGCGATGGATGGGAGCAGGTAATTGGTCGAAGCAGGAGCTATTTCCGGCAGGAATACCACTAGAGAAATGGACAATGCCCCGATCATCAAACCAATCGAGAGCAAAGCTACGATCAACGCTTTCCAAAATTCACGCGGTACCTGCACTACTTTTTACCCTTTTTACTCTTCTTTTCAGATACCTTCTGACCGGCAAAGGGCAGAAGCACACTGAATGTGGAGCCAACCCCCTGATCGCTTTCCACCCAGATGCGCCCATGCTGAGCTTCTGTTAGAGTTTTGGCAATGGATAAACCTGCGCTATTTTCACCCACTCCCTGAATATTGTCATTTTCTGCGTCATATAAACGGGTGAAGACACGCTTTAGATCTTTGGATGCTATACCTCCACCGCTATCTGCCACGTTTATCACGATAAAACCCAATCCATTTTCGGTTCGCGTCTTGACCTTGAGCTTGATCGTGCCTTCAGGCGGAGTTACTGCCCCTGCATTTTGCAACAAATGAATCAATATCTGCTGAAGCGCTTCCCGGTCACCCTGAATGGTTGAAAGGGTTTTCGGTAGGTCAAGATGCATGGAAATATTTTTCTCGCGCAGCTGTTTACTGGTTTGAGACATGGCATTATCAATGATCAAGTTCAAGTCGACAGATTCTGGTTTTAGGCCATCCAACTCGCTTGTCAGAGTGGTGATCTGGATCATATCATCTGTCATACTTTGCAGGCGTTCCGTGGAGGCCTTGATGCGTTCTACGAACTTTCTTTGCAATGCGCCGAGATTTCCCACTGATTCACCGAGGAGTAGTTCAGTATACCCAACGATTGAAGATAATGGCTGACGCAAATCCTGTGAGAGGGAAGCAATCGCCCCAGACTGTTCCAGGTTCTTAATGGCAACGGTGTCTATTTCCTTCTCTTGCGTTTTCAGATTGGCTTCGGCAAGTTGGTTTCTTAACTGTGCCAACTCCTTTTCCATCTCTAAGGTTGATGGTGGAGAAGAAGGAAAATCTTTTGCTGACTGTAATTCACCAATCTCAAGTTGTAATTGCTTGATAATGCGTTGTGATTCTTCCTGTGAAGCGAGCATGGAAGCCATTTCCTTTGAGTCGCTTCCTATCATCTCTACGCGTGACTGCTCCAATAATTTGGTGAGTTCCTGCACGCTGTTTTCAAGCTCTTTTATTTTCGCGCGAGCCTGGTCGTTTTGCGTTCCGAGTTTATTTTCTTTCTGGCTTCTTTTAATGATGGGAACAAGGAGGGCGGCTATATTCGAAAGGAAGTCCTGATCTTCTGCAGTCCATGTTCGATCTGAGTATGGGGAAAGCAAAAGCACACCGCCCAGGGTTTCTTTTTCAGCGGTCAGGATTGGCACGCTCAATAAATGACCGGGATTGGTTAAGCCGAGAATATCCGCCAACCCCTTAATATCAGCAGAGGTACTGCTTGCAGGCATTCGCAAGGGGCGACCGCGCTTTAATGAATTTGCCAGCATGGGAATTGATTCTTTATTTAGCGTACCACCTTCTAAATTATCCTCACGGATTAAGTCATATCCACCGCCGATTACAATCTGGTTATTGTTATCCGTCATGTAGATCATAAAGCACAGGTCGGAGAGCATCGTTTGGGAAATGGCGCGGGTGATTGCTTGACTCACTTTTGTGGGGTTTGATTCCGCCGCGAGCGCCAGCAAGGCTTGGAAGGTTTTTATGTCGGTATTGTAGCGTTTGTGCTCTCGAAGGCCGTCATCTTGTTTTTCTGTTGCAGGCCGTGGAGAGGAAACTGTACCAGCAGGGATGGCAAAACGTTGTGGCAAGGTGAGCAATATTGGGTAAGCCGCCATGTATGCAAGCCGCACAATGCCCGAATAATTGCCTTCCATTCGGAAAAGCAAATGACCCGCGTGACCCAGAAACCCAAGAAAGAGCAAAATGATCCCATACCACATCCCATTGGGTTTGCGAATGAACAGGGTTGCCATGCCGGCCAGCGTCAGGAACAATGATCCAATCTGCCAGACCCAATCGTCAACCGTCTGGTTGTAGCTGAGCAATGCGATTTGCGGCTGCCAGGACAGCAGACTCAATCCCAATGCAACCATTATGAATAGACTCAACAAGCTTGTTGCCGTATCCGCTACCCGGTTCGGTTCTGGGAAGGCATATAACCATGTGATCCAAATAATTCCAAACATAATAAAGGCCCGGTCCATGGGAGGCAGGATTGTTTTCGGGTCTATGATATGCTGCCAGCCAAGCCCGCTAAACAGGAACATGATAATTTGCGCAGATAGCAAAATGCCCAGTCCCATAAAAGCACGTTTGGCTTGTGGAAACTCGGTTGCCCGCCAAAGGTTTAATGCCGATTGAAGAGCGCTTGCGACCGCAAACACCAGCACAATATAGTAAATCAAATCCCCCGGTGGGACGGTGAGTTGGGTAAAAATTAAAGTGGTAAATGCGTTCATGCAGGCATAATTATACTGCCAGTTCAAAAAATATGGCACATGCACGTATAATTGCTTTTGTGATGTACAACAAAAAATGGATTTACCCCCTTGTCGTTATGGCACTGCTTGCGGCGGTCTTGCTTCCCATTTTACTTACGGGTTATTCCGCTATTGATCGTGCAGAAATCGAATTTGCCGCGCAAAATTATTTAAGCGCCGCACAACAGTATCAATACGCCGCACTTCTTTTGCCTTGGCGAGGTGACCTTTGGGAAAAGGCCGGTATCTCTGCCTATGCCGGCGGAAATTATTCTGACGCTGTCAACTTTCTAAACCATGCGCCCGAACTCACCGAGCAAGGCTGGATTGCGACGGGACATTCCTACATCAGAATAAACGACCTTACCTCTGCCCTGCGTGTGTATCAACAAGGCTTGCAATTCCATGATTCGGCTTATTTATATGCAGGGCTTGCCTATATTTATCGCGAACAAAAAGACTGGCTGGCTGAACGTGATGCGCTCAAGAATCAACTTCGACTTGATCCAGGCAATGCCAACGCCCACTACCGACTCGGTCTGTTGCTGACAATTCTTGATCCAGAACAAGCGCTTTCTGAATTGATGATCGCCTCCTCTCTTAATCCCGAGGTTGACTCTGCCGTGCAGACGTTGCGCGCCGCCTTGAATCTATCAGCCATTGAACCTGACCCTTCACAGCAGATGCTGACGATTGGACGCGCTCTTGGTCTTGTGCAGGAATGGGACCTGTCCATTGCGGCCTTCGAGAAAGCGACTCAATTTAACGCTGAAAATGCCGAGGCGTGGGCATGGTTCGGCGAAGCAAAACAGCAAAGCGGTCAGGATGGAAGCGTGGAACTTGATCGCGCATTGTCCCTGGATCATACCTCTGCCATCGTTCGGGCTTTGCGCGCATTGCATTGGAATCGTCAGGAAAAATACGATCAGATGCTGGCGGAGTATTTGATCGCCGCAAGAAACGATCCAACGAACCCCGCCTGGCAGGCCTCTATTGGCGATGCCCATTTCAAACTTGGCGATCTCGCCGCCGCGCTGACAGCTTATCAACGCGCGACGGAGCTCGCGCCAAATGAATCAACATACTGGCGATTGTTGGCAGTTTTTTGCGCTGAGAACGGTGTGCAAGTGGAGGCTGTGGGGTTGCCCGCCGCACAACAGGCAGTCAGGCTTGCGCCGGACGATCCTTTCGCATTGGATGTGTTAGGTTGGTCTTATCTCTCTTCTGGCAGATATGCCAGTGCCGAGCAAACCCTGGCAGATGTGATTGTGCGTTTCCCGGATCATTACCCTGCGCACATCCACCTTGCAATGACGCATCTGGCGCAAGGTAACCGAGGTGCAGCATATAATATATTGACTTACGTGCGTGATGCGGACCAATCTGGCATATATCGCCTGGCAGCAGAACAATTGTTGGAACAGTATTTTCCATGACTCATCGTGATAAAATCACACCCATGAAGCATATTAAAATATCTGGTTTGTTATCGCTTGTTCTTGCACTTGCTTGTTCCACCTCGACCCTGATCCCGACTCAACAGATGTCCGTTGCTGAAACAGGAACCGTGCTCTTTCAGGATGATTTTTCGGATCCCGTTTCAGGCTGGGATCGTATGCTGGCGGATGAAGGCGTCATGGATTATGACGCGGGCGGATACCGCATTCTTGTCGAATCATCGCAAACAAATTTTTGGTCTACTCCACAACAGAATTTTTCAGATGTGCGCATGGAAGTGGATACTGGCAAGCTGGCGGGACCGGATGAGAACCGCATCGGTCTGATCTGCCGATTTAATGGCAGTGATTATTATTTCTTCATCATTTCAAGCGACGGTTATTACGGTATGGGGCTCTATTCAGGCGGGCAAGCTGTTTTGCTGGGACAGAGCGAAATGCAGCCTTCTTCAAATATTAAGCAAGGACTTGCTGTTAATCACCTGCGCGCTGATTGTACAGGGAATACCCTCACGTTTTACGTAAATGGTTATCAGATTACGCAGACACAAGACTTTACTTTGACAAACGGGGATGTTGGCATTTTGGCAGGCACATTTGTCACGCCCGGCGCGGATATTGTGTTCGATAATTTTGTTGTGCTGCAACCGTAAGGACGCGCCGTTACCCGAACACCTCGCCCGACATCCTAAATCACATATCGTAATTCGCAAGATGAATGTCACTATTTGAAACGGGGAACTAATTGTATAATTTTTGTGCATAAATCAATCGAGATAAGGAGTAAGACATGACAGCGCAATTAATTGACGGTAAGTTGATCGCTCAGCAAGTGCGTGACGAGGTTGCGGCGAATGTGGTGAAACGCGTGGCGGCCGGTAAATCCAAGCCAACCCTTGCGGCCGTGCTCGTCGGCGAACGCGTGGATTCGGAAACCTACGTTCGGGCCAAAGGGAAGGCTTGTGAAGAACTGGGGATGGGCTCGGTCAGCCACCACCTGCCTGCGGATATTTCACAGGAAGAACTCGAAAAGCTCATCAAGAAATTGAACAAAAGTAAGAAGATCAATGGTATTTTAGTGCAACTGCCTTTGCCTTCACATTTGAATGAGGAGCGCATCCTGCAACTGATCAGCATCGAAAAAGATGTGGACGGTTTCTCGCCGTTGAACATTGGTCGTTTGGCGCAAAAGGGGCGTGAGCCATTGTTTGTCCCGTGCACGCCGTATGGTTGTATTTATCTGCTTGAAAAAGCGGGCGTGAAAATCGAAGGCGCAAATGCGGTTGTATTGGGACGCTCAAATATTGTGGGCATGCCCGCTGCGTTGTTGTTGATTGGCAAGAATGCAACGGTGACAGTTTGTCACTCACGCACAAAGGATATCGCGGCTGTCGTCCGTGAAGCGGATATTCTCATCGCGGCCATCGGCAAAACCGAATTTGTGCGCGGTGATTGGATCAAGCCCGGCGCGGCAATCATTGACGTGGGCATCAACTCCAAGCCCGATGCCACAAAGAAAAGCGGCTATCGTTTGGTGGGCGATGTCAACTTTGATGAGGCCAAGGAAATCGCCGGTTTTATCACCCCAGTCCCCGGCGGTGTCGGTCCTATGACGATTGCGATGTTGATGAACAATACCTATCGCGCGGCGGTGATACAAGAGCCGTAAATAGTGAGTAGTAATCAGTAATCAGTGATCAGTCCCGTCGCGAGGCGGGACTGATTTTGTAGTGGAAATAGATAAAGAACCGCTTCGCACTTAACCCAAGCCTGATCCTGTAATTTGAGTTTGACTTCAACTGATGCATTTACACCTCCGCTCGAAAGGACGGAGGTGTTCTATTTACACCCTTGACATACTATCAATCTAATGATACTATAAAATCATTAGTAGATATAAATTCACACTACAGGAGACACCATGGTTGACAATTCTCTTGCCACCAAGAAATTCCAAAAAGAAATGAACGCAGGCACAGCATCACTGGTATTGTTGAATGTGCTGAACCGCAGTAAAGAGCCAATGTATGGCTATCAGATCGCCAAGCTGCTCGAAGAAAATGGCCCCGATCTGCCGTTGATGAAGCAAGGGACTTTATATCCTGTGCTTCGGTCACTGGAGGAGAATGGGTTGCTGAGCAGCATGGTTGAGCCTTCGGTCTCCGGGCCGCCGCGCAGATATTACAAGATCACTGATGAAGGCCAGTCCGCTTTGAAAGAATGGCTGGAAATCTGGAAACAGACAAAAAAATTTGTAGACACAATTCTGAAAGGATGATGACATGTTTAATACAACCGAAGAATATCTTGATGCCTTGAAAATCGAAATGCAAGGAAGCGACTCCGCTCTTCTTCAGGATGCGCTTGCCGATGCGCGTGAGCATTTATCCACTGCGCTGGCTGTAGCATGTGAGAAAAATGCCGAATTGAAAGAAGCCGATGCGTTAAAGATCATCGTGGATGAATATGGCACGCCCGAAGAAACTGCATCTGCATACAAGGAAGTGGAAAGACGCACGTCTCCCTCGTTAAAGCAGACGGCCGCCAAGCCGCGTTCGGCCTTGGGTCGCTTCTTTGGTGTGTATGCAGACGCGCGCGCGTGGGGGGCATTGCTTTATATGTTGATCGCGTTTATTACGGGCGTGTTCTATTTCTCGTGGGCTGTGACGGGCGTCTCTTTATCCGCATCTTTTGTCATCTTCATCTTTGGCCTGCCGCTGGCTTTGCTGTTCCTGCTCTCGGTGCGCGGATTGGCGCTGCTCGAGGGGCGTCTCGTGGAAGCTTTGCTTGGGATACGCATGCCGCGCCGCCCTTTGTTCTCGCACCAAGGCATGAAATGGTTTGACCGACTTAAGGCTCTTGTAACAGATAAAATTACCTGGCTCATGTTGGTCTACATGATCATTCAGTTCGTATTGGGAACAATTTATTTTGTATTGATCGTAACTGTGTTAAGTTTCTCGCTTTCATTTATTGCCATTCCGTTTTTACAGGAATTTTTTGATCTAGGTACGCTATATATTGGTGATAAACATTATTTTTTCCCGGCTTGGTCATACCCACTGTTCGTTTTTGGCGGATTTATACTCTGGACAATATTCATGCACATTGTGTGCGGCATCGGTCAATTGCATGGACGGCTTGCCAAGTGGCTGCTGGTGACTGACTAAGGTATTTTTTCAAATAAAAACAGTCCAGCAAAAACTGGACTGTTTTTATTTGAAGCCTTGGGGCGAGGCTGGTTATGGTTTGATGAATAAACCCAGATGATTAGCGACTGGGCGTTCTTTCCCTGTTTTGTTCATATCAATCGGGGAATTTAATACGCGGGCATTTCCGTCAATACCCTTGATGGCCATGGTGGATGATCCGCCGCCATCCATGTTCACGCCGGTATGTACGCCGTATGAGATAAGCAGTTCTGCGAGCTCCGGGAAAGTGACTCCTTCACTGTATCCTGGCTGGCGTCCATCAACGACCATCAAGGTCAACCAACGGGCGTTTTTATTTATCCCAATTGCAGTGCGGGGATTGGGCGCATTTGCGGCGAGATTTTTTACGACCAGGCCGCCGTTCACGACAATGCGATCCCCTGAGATTGCATTAAAAACCCTGCCTTGTTCCTTGTTGATGGTCACTTGGTTTCGAGGGCCGATATATATTATCGGCTGTGCAGTCTTTTTGGGTGAATATATTTTTCCACGCGAGGCAGCATAGTCGCTAATTCGGACTGGATCGCCGCCATTCGGACAATAAGCGGCTGGATCATAGGAAGCATCCAGATAGCTGTAATAACCGCCGTTGATGGCGACGTGCAGTTTGAATTCTTCAAGGAATTTGGATGTGACTCTTGTACACAAAATATTGCCAATGTTTGGCGAAGGTGTGACAAGGAATTCCAATTTGGGGGCTTGTAAATCAATTGCCATGACGTGCACAACGATGGGGCGCGGCGAGGTCAGGTCTTTCCGCAAGTAGGTGATGCCGGGAAACAAACTTTGCCTGATGGATGCAGGATGTCCATTGCCTAGTGAAACGAGATAATTTTTGGAGCACCAGCCTGTTAGTCCATCGAGCCGTTGGATCTCTACCCAACCTGGATTGCTTGTGTCGTCCAGGGCGGGGATGGTTTCATTTTTCAAAACACTCCCCACAACTTTAGCGGAGGCGTTGGGTGATTCACGCACGCTAAGAGTCGCCGCGTTGATGCGATACCAGTTTTTATCGCTATGGTCTGGAACGGGCGTGGTGGTAGGAGGTTCAATTGACACAGGTGTGTTTACGTTTTGGAGATATTCGCTTGTGCTCCAGCCTGTCAAAGTGCCATCGGCATTACGAATTTTTAACCATGATCCGTCGCTGGTGGCGCTGATTTTTTCCACCAGTTCGCCTAAGGTAACGAGTCCAAGTGCTTCGAAATCCAACCCTGGTTCTTCGCGCACTTTGAGCGATGATGTAATGACTCGATACCAGTTTTTAGCTTCTTCATTTTGCGGCGCCTCAGGTATTGGGGTTGGTGTGGTCGCTGGGGCGGTCGTCTTTTGCAAAAATTCACTCAAACACCAGCCAGTTAAGCTTCCATCTGCTTTGTGAATGTTTAGCCAGGTTCGATCTGAATTTGCGCCGATCTCCTGAACGACTTCGTTGCGGAGAATGCTCCCGATCTGTTCGAACGTTGCCGCTGGTCCCTTGCGTACTCTGAGTGACGTGGCGGTGACTTGAACCCAATCTGTTACTGGAATTGGCTCAGGTTCAGGGGAAGGTTCGGGTGTGGGGCTAGGATTTGGTTCAGGCACAGGGGCGGTGACTCTTTGCAAGTACGCGCTGAAACTCCAGCCAGTCAAGCTTCCGTCTGCTTTGCGGATGTTCAACCAGGTCCGATCTGCGTTTGCACCAATCTCCTCAACAACCTCATTAAGCAGAATTCTGCCAATCTGGTCATAAGTCAAGCCTGCCCCAGAGCGGACTTTCAGCGCGGGGACGATAACCCTAAATTTTTTGCTGACAGGCGCGGGTTCGGGCGGTGGGGATTCCCTAAGCCCAAATCGTTGATGGAAAGCGGCCAAGTCGCCATTGAAATAATTCAGGTCAATATTCTTACTTTCCACACCGTAAATGCTCCCGTCTCCTTTGTCTGTGAATTGCCAGAACGTCCATTCCGTCCATGGTTTTGGAATAAGCGGTTTGGTTACGCCATAATTTGCGATCCACAATGGATACTGCTTGAAATAATTTAAAGATGGCACCGGGATGCCGGCTGATACGGTATTTTCGACCCAGTAGTTATAGGCCGTATAGATTGCCACTTCTTTTCTATGCGTAAGTTCTTTAAGACGATTAATAAATGTGACCCAATGAATCCAGCCTTTGAATGATCCACCGTAGTTGTCTTCAAAATCTGCGAATAAGGGCAGTTCGCCAAAGTCTCCGTTAAAGAGTGATATCCATAATTCGGCTTGTTTCTTTGGGTCTACCCGGCTGTCGTAAAACCAATAGGAGCCGCGCGGCAAGCCGGCCAGTTTTGCTTCCCGCCAATTTAACTTGAAATCCCTGTCTGGCCAGAGATTTTGACCTGCGCGAATGATCGCAAAACCGGCGGTGAAGCGCATTTTTGGAAAATCTATCCCTTGCGGAGTTTGAGGATCGTCTTGATAAAAACTAACATCGGGTCCGATAACGTTTTCCATAATAATCTCCATGTTGTTAGTTAAGTAATCGAATTATACAACGATTTTTATAGCGCATTTTCAAAATGGGTGATGATGGGGGATTTTCCCGGCCTGCCTTCAATTGCGATCACATCAATCTGCCAATGATCAATTTCATGTTCGGTGGTGTAGTCTTGGGCGGCATTGAGCATGTGCTTACGTTTGCCGGTTGTGATGTTGTGTTCAGGAAAGAAATTTTGACTTGAGGTCAGTGTTTTGACTTCAACAAATATGATGAGGTCGCCTTTTTTTGCAATGATGTCAATTTCCCCATAAGGTGTGCGGATGTTACGGGCAAGGATTTTGTGATCATGTTCGGCAAGCCATTTTGCGGCAATGTCTTCGCCCCATGCGCCGATCCTTTGGTTGTGTTTGGTCATGAGTTGAATTGTTCCACAAATCCTCGCAGGCGGGTGCGCCAGGTGCTTTTGCGAGGTCTGGACTCATTTACCAGTTTTTCGTATTGGGTAAGCATAATCCTGGTGATGTTTTCAATGGCAAAGGCCGAAGATGCCTTGCGGGCTGTATCGCTCATTTGAGCACGCAGGTTCGGGTCCAGACAGAGGCGAGTTAGTTTGGCGGTGAAGGCGGGCAGATCATGAGTCGCAAGAAGGCCAGTCACTCCGTCTTCTACAATGTCTCCTACACCAACTGATTCAATGCCCATGATGGGAAGTCCGGCGCCCATGCCTTCGATAACGGAGAGCGGATGGACTTCAGTAACGGATGCGGTCACGAAGATATTGCACATGGCGAGGTAGCTAGGCAGTTGGTCGTATGAAATCCTGCCTGTGAGGCGGACGCGTTGGACAAGTTTTAATTCGCTAACGAGCGAGCGCATCTCATCCTCGTATTGTTGAATACCGCTGCCAATTATGAGGAGATGCACATTTGGTATGGCTTGCGCGATACCCGCGAAGGATTCAAGCAGGAATGGAAGATTCTTTTCAAGCGCGATGCGGCCGGCGTAAACGAGCAGGATGTCATCCTCTTTATAACCAAAATCCGTGCGAGGAAGCGGGGTGGCGGAGTGGAAGTTTTTTAAGTCCACGCCATTTGGCACAACCTTTATTGGAACATCCACGTTGAGCTCGCGCAGGATTTTTTCCATTCCTGCGGAAGGCGTGATTACCAGATCGACTGCTCTGCAAAAAGTGGGCATGTAGGCCTGCAGGAGTCCCTGGCTGACTTCGTCGGGCATCATCGGCAGGTAGGCTTGCGCATATAGATCGTAGCGCGTATGGTTCGTGTATACAACGGGGATTTGCAGCGGACGGCAATATCTTAAGGCAAGGCGCCCGCTTAGGAATGGATGATGCACATGGACAACATCCATGGTTTGCAGTAATTTTTTTGCATAGCGCGAATACCGCATGGAGAGATAAAAACCGGTATCCGACAGTTGCAGGCCGCGGTTGCGGATGACGCGAGGTTCTCCATCCGTATAATCCATGTTTCCAAAGGTAAAAACAAATACATCATGTCCCGCCAATTCGAGATAGCGTTTATTGATTTCGACGTAATTCGTGATCCCGCTGATGTACGGTTTGTAACTATCAACCATCATTCCTATTCGCATACGGATATGCTAAGACATGCGAATAGGAATGTCAAGGACGGGTTTCTCCGATGAAACATGCAGGTTGTTTTATCAATTATTGACTTTGTAGAATGGCCGATACAACGATGCGATGAATGTCCACAAGATAGGGGTGGCATGAGATCAGTGTCACTCTGGCATCCGGCGTGGGCGCCATGACTTCAACTGCCGTCGGTTCAACCATTTGTGTCCCGATGATAATGTAAGTGTATTGCCTTCGGTTTGTAAATAAGATGACGCTATCGCCGGGTCTTAAGCGGTCCAGATATCGAAAGATTTCCCCATACACATCATTGTGGCCCGATAGGACGATATTGCCATTCTCGCCCGGATTCGGTGTTCCGATATGTTGGGCGACCCCTTTCTTGAGTTGTTCCGAGCCATCACCCTGCACGATAGGCGAGTCCACACTGATCGCGGGAATCTGAATCCGAATTGCATGCCGGCTTTCCGGAGTTGGAATTGGAAGATTGGCTATGGATTGGACTATTGGCCGCAGGTGCTGCGGGATCTCTGATTCATTGGGTGTTGCACCACCCGGACTATTTGGCGGCGTCTGGCCCTCGGG
>Ga0082335_1001997_pt1 | contig 39987 bp, 46 predicted proteins | sample Subgrocontami58m_FD_72375 | JGI IMG/M metagenome (GOLD analysis project Ga0082335, IMG submission 72375) | Subsurface groundwater microbial communities from S. Glens Falls, New York, USA - GMW37 contaminated, 5.8 m (SPADES assembly) (version 2) ...
CCTACAGCCACGGCCTGGCCAACCCCCGGCGCTGGGCCGGTATCGCCCTTGGGTCCTGCGGGGCCTACCGCCCCCGTTGCCCCCGCGGCTCCGGCGGCGCCCGCTGGGCCGCGTTCACCTGCCGGGCCGGCGGGTCCCGCTGCCCCGGCAGGGCCGACTGCGCCGGCAACACCAGCCGCACCAGCGACGCCGGCACCCCCGGCAGGGCCGGCATCGCCCTTAGGTCCTGCAGGTCCCACCGTACCCTGACATGCGGTTAGCGCCAAAACCAGAATCCCCAATAATAGTCCAAGAAATACAGTTCTCCGATGCATGTGTCCTCCCCTGTTCGTATTTATGAGGGACCTTCAGCAGTGTCCACTCTATAGAAGAATCTACGCTCGGTCTAAGCTGTTGGATGCATTATTTGCCTACGCCGGGATAGCATCATCTGGAACACTCTCTCTTGCAGTCATACCTGCGCTGGTCTCATCGGCCTGCCCCGCGCCTGTGGGGAAAACGTTGAGAAGAGGCAAGGTTTCCCTGACCCCCTCGCAGGCTCTGTTTGCTTTGGCGTGTTATTAGTGCCCCGACTAAAGTCGGGGGGTTAACCCAAGCTAAACCTGGCACTTTAGTGCCAGGACAAGGGACTACCCCAGCCAAGCAAACGGAACCTCTCTGCCCGCTGCTTTACGCACTCTGGGTCGTATGGTATAGTTGCCAGAGTGACCGTAGGCTTTATAAAGGGGGAGTGCAACCATAGCTAGGGAGTACCGAGTCAACCAGCGCATCAGAGCGCCAATGGTGCGTGTCGTCACAGAAGAAGGCGAGCAACTGGGGGTTATGACCCTCAGAGACGCCCTTAATCTCGCCAACGAACGCGCAACCGACCTGGTAGAGGTGGCTCCCAACGCCGAGCCTCCCGTCTGCCGGCTACTTGACTATGGGAAATACAAGTACGCCCAGACCAAGAAGGAGAAGGAATCTCGCAAGGGTCAGAAGTCCACTGAGCTTCGCGAGGTGCGCTTCCGTCCCACCACCGGCGACCACGACATACAAGCCAAAAGCCGTACCATTCAGAAGCTCCTGGCAGAAGGCAGCAAGGTCAAGGTTTCGGTACAGTTCCGGGGACGCTCCATCACGCACCCAGAACTTGGCGTCACCATGCTAAAACGGGTTGCAGAGACCTTCCAGGACCTGGCAAAGCTGGAACGAGCGCCGTCTATGGAAGGACGCATGTTGAGCATCATCCTCGCCCCGGGTACGCCGCAAGCCAAGCCGCAAGCCGCTGCCCCGCCGAAGCCAGAGGCCCCACCACCGCAGACAACGCAAAGCACATCCTAATAGACGGCCGCGGACGCCCGGTCCTGCGGTCTCTGCCGCAAGCATTACAGCAGGCAGTTCCGAGCGTCCCAAACGAACACAAGAAGGTCATCCAATGCCAAAAATGAAGACACACAAAGGGGCCAAGGCCCGCATGAAGTACTCTGGAAGCGGCAAACCCTTGCGTATGAAGCGGGAGAGCAGCCACCTGCGCCGCAATAAGACCAAGCGCGCCCGCCGCCAGTTTGACGACACCGTCTCCGTCGCAAAAGTGGACGCCGCCAAAGTACGCAAGCTTCTGCCCTACGGCTAATCAGGCCGCAGAGGCGTTTTCCACACAGCCCTGAGGGTATGGTATGATGGTTGCTTGTAGGGGTGGAAAGCCTTCCGCCCCTACATTAGTGTAGTGTACAAATAAGATGTCATTTCGGGGGAGTTGCTGTTCCGGCTTCTCTCTCTGGAGGAATACCGTGGCAAGAATCAAACGAGGTATGACCAAGCACCGCCGCCATGCTGCCGTGCTTGCGCTCACCAAAGGGCACTACAGCGTCCGGCATCGCCTGTATAAGCGGGCCAAGGACTCCCTGAACGCGGCTATGGCCTACGCAACGGTGCATCGCCGCGCTCGCAAAGGGGACTTCAGACGTCTGTGGGTCACCCGCATCGGCGCCGCCGCAAAGCAGAACGGCATGAACTACAGCACGCTTATCCACGGGTTGAAGCTGGCAAACGTGGAGGTTGACCGCAAGATACTCGCAGAGCTTGCGGTGCGTGACCCGAGCGCCTTCACCACCCTGGCCGATACCGCCAAGGCGCGGTTGACCGTTTAGTTGTGCCGGCGCTGGAATAACTATCGTGCAACAAAAGAGAGGCCCCGCTGAGCGGGGCCTCTCTTTTGTTGCGGCCTAGGACACTAGCCGCCTTGCGGACTCGCCACTTCCTGGATGCCATAGAAGATGTCCCTCGTCACCATGCGGTATAGGCTGGCCGGAGAAGGCGCCCAATGGCTGGAAGCATCGGACCAGCGCGTTTGCAGAGTCTCCAGAAGGTCCGCTAGGGAAGTAGGCTCATTGTTGCGAGAAAGAATGGAACGGAATACCGCCTCCATCACCGGCATTCCCGGAACGATGAACTCTTGACTCGCGGAGCAATGATTGGCGATACGCTCCAAATGGTCTTCCCACGGGATCTCCAGGCCTCCGGCAGCTTCTTGGACAAGCGTCCCCCAACACGCGGCGCAGCGGCGGTGGAGGAGCAGGAGACCAAGAGAACGACCCTGGGCTTCCAGCTTTTCCGGGGCAATGACAAAGGTGGCGGAAAGGTACTGCTCGCCTTCGTTGGTGGCTTCAATCATCACTGTGCATCGGCTCCGTCACAATAGTGGGCAACGCTCTCACGATTTCGTAATGCTATAGTATACACCCCAGGTACGGCAAGCCCTACGCCGTCACTAGCGCAAGGTCTTTCGGCGTTTCGGCTAGCGGGCCGTACGCCGAAGGGCGCACTCACAAGACGACAAACGGAGACGGGCGAGATGACCTCGCCCCTGCACGACGTTCCTCTACCAACGCTGTGAGAACCGAAAGACCCTGGCTCTCACCCAAACACCGTTACTCGCCGGTAAGCACATGCGGCTTGCCCCGGCGCACACATTAGGAACGCTCCCCTTCTTCATCCCAATCCAACATGCGCACCTGCACGCGCTGTCCCGGCCCCACCTGCGGCATGTCTTCGGGGCAAATCGCAAGGCCGTTGGCCTGGGCCATGGAGGTGAGGATATTTGACCCTTGGGGGCCGGTGGTCCGGACGTAATAAGCGTCGCCCCGCCGGGTTACGACTGCACGGGCATAGACCCGGCGGCCATCGTGGTTCACGATGGTATCTTCCAGCACCGCCTCAATGGTGGGCTTGTCCAAGCGGGTGCGTCCGAGCATCTTTAGGATAGCAGGACGGCCCAATTCCTCAAAGGCGACCATGGCGCTGACCGGATTGCCCGGCAGCCCGAGGTGTGGAATCCGCCTGCCGCCCTGGCCGCGCAATGTTCCGAAGGCAAGCGGCCTCGCCGGACGCATCCGCACGGACCAGAAGGCGATCTCGCCGCGCTCTGCCAGCACATCCTTGACGATATCGTAGTCCCCTTTGGAGACGCCGGCGCTGGTGATCAGCATGTCGGCGGAAAGGCCCTCTTCCAGAAGGGTGTACAACGACGCTTGATTGTCGCGGGCGACGCCCAAGACCCTTGGCACGCCGCCGTACCGCTTCACCAGGCCGGCGATGCTGAAACTGTTGCTGTCGTAGATTTTCCCCTCGCCAAGCGGTCCGCCTGGAGTGGTAAGCTCGTCTCCCGTAGCAATGATCGCCACCACCGGCCGGCGCACAGCCTTGACGGTAGCATATCCCAGAGAAGCCAAGACACCCAGCTCGCCGGGGCGCAAAACGATGCCCTTCGGCAGCGCCACCACACCCTTGGCAACGTCCTCACCTCTTGGGCGCACGTTATTACCCCTGGAGGGGGCTACAAGTATGCCGATCTCTCCCAGGGAGCCATTCGTTGCTTTCCGGGCAAGCTCGTCCGTGTCCTCAAAAGGGACCACCGCATCCGCCCCAAGCGGCATGGGCGCGCCGGTCATGATGCGAATGGCCGTCCCGGTTTGAACAACCTGGGTCGCAACTTGTCCTGCCGCAAGGCGGCCTATGACGCGGATGACCACAGGGCTGCGGCTGCCGGCGCTACGCACGTCCTCTGCACGCACAGCGTAGCCATCCATAGCCGAGTTGTCCCAGTGTGGGATGTCCAGCGGCGAGACCACATCCTCCGCCAGGACAAGCCCCAGGGCGTCCAGGAGCGGCGTGTCCTCAGCTTCCATCACTGGCGCAAGGGCAAGAATCTTCTCCCTGGCCTGCTCCACGGAGAGCATGTCCGGCGTGCGGGGGTGTTGGTGTACCATGCCGATAGCGTAGCACGGGAAAAGCGGGAGGACAATCGGTCGCAGAGCCTGGTTGTGTTTGGTACTTGCCCACACGCCTGTAGCTTCAAGGCACACGTTTCAACTGAAGGCGCAGCGTTTGCAGTACCGCACACCCTGTAGGGGCACCCCGATGGCATCGGGGTGCCCCTCCTTTGCCCTTGTCATGCTTCATCCCGACTTCATCGGGATGAAGCATCTCTCCCGGCTGGTCCTTCACCGCGCTGTGCTGATTGCTAACAAGTCCTGGAGAGATGCTTCTGCCTACGGGCCTCAGCATGACAAGGGGGCAGAGGAAACCCTGGACTTAAGTCCAGGGTTTCGAGGGCGGAGCTGGCGTTGCGGCAGCAGGAGTGTCGCCAAGGCCGCATTGACTGGCCTTGCATTGCCGAATACAATAGCAATAGATGCAAGAAACCATTGGAGAGGCGGCGTATGACGACAGCTACACCATTGAGCACGGTTACAATTACAGAGACCGCAGCGAAACACGTACGCGAATTCACCGGCCACAAAGAGGGCGACGCGGTGAGCCTGCGCGTGGGCGTCAAGGGCGGCGGCTGCTCGGGCTTGACCTACGACCTTAGCCTAGAAGCCGAGGCCCGCCCTACCGACAAGGTTATTGAGCAGCACGGTGTGACCATCCTCGTTGACAAGAAGAGCTTTGTGTTCCTGGCGGGCACAACGTTGGACTACTCCGGCGGCCTCAACGGCAAGGGGTTTAACTTCAAGAACCCCAACGCCAAGACCACCTGCGGCTGCGGGACATCCTTCTCCGTCTAATCCAGACTTGTCGGGACTATGTAGAATACGAAGCCGCTGGTTCCACACAAGGAACCAGCGGCTTCTGTGTCTCCAAAAGGAACGCCATGCAACCCACACCCCTCAATAGCCTGCACCAGCGAACGGGCGCTGCCTTGGTCAGTTTGGCCGGCTTGGGCGTTCCCGATCACTTTGGCGATGTCCAATCCGAGTACCGCGCTCTTACCCAGGGCGCGGCCGTCATGGACCGCTCCGCCGTTGGCCGGTTCCGGCTCTCCGGCAAGGATGCCCTGGACCTGCTGAACCGTCTGACCACCAACAAGGTGGACGTGCTGCCGGAGGGCACGGGCGCAGGTACCGTCCTTGCCACCCCCAAAGGGCGCGTCATTGACCTGCTGCACCTCTTTGCAACGCACGACGGCCTGCTGATGCTCACCAGCCCGGAGACGCGCGCCCGCGTGGTGGAGTGGCTGGATACCTACACCTTCGCCGAAGACATCACCGTTGAGGACGTGACGGAGTTCACGGCCATGCTTTGCCTGCTGGGGCCGGATGCGCCTGCTCTCTTAGCGGGCCTTGGAGTGACGCCTTTGGCGGTCCGGTACGGCAGCACAGTCCCGACCATCGGCGGCGTGCAGGTTGTCGTGTTGCGCAGCGACCCCTTATGCGCGCCCGGCTATGACCTTATTGTGCCGGCTGCTCAGGCGGAGGCCGTCTGGCAAGCGCTGACGGCATCCGGCGCATCGCCGGTCGGCGAGGCCGCGTTCAATGCGGCGCGTGTGGAAGCAGGCATCCCCCGCTTCGGCTGCGAGATGAGCGAGGAGGTCAACCCCTGGGAGGCGGGCCTTGCCCCGTACATCCACTTCTCCAAGGGGTGCTACACGGGCCAGGAGGTCATCCTGCGGCTCTACAACTACGATAGGGTGCAGCGCCAGCTAGCCAGGCTGCGCTTCTCCCAGCCCGGCGTGCCCAACAGCGCGAAGCTGCTGAAAGACGGCAAGGCCGTGGGCCTTGTCACCTCTTCAACAACCCATCCGATTACGGGAGAAGGCATTGGCCTGTGTATCCTGCGCAAGGCGGTTGCCGCCGAGGGCGCTGAGGTGGAGGTTGTGGGGGAAGATGGCATTGCCATCGCCTCCGCTGTAGTCGTGGCCCTGCCTGCGGCACAGCCGGTCGGCGTCTGAAGTGCGGCGGGCGAGCGAGCGTCTGCGTGCGCGCAATCGTTGCGATGGGCGACGTGCTGGGTTAGAATACTAGATAGCGCTCCGCAGTAGCTCAGTGGTAGAGCGGCCGGCTGTTAACCGGTTGGTCGTAGGTTCGAGTCCTACCTGCGGAGCCAGCTTTTTGTGTGCGTGCCTGTGCCTTACTTCACGTACATCCTTCAGAATCCTGACGGCCGATTCTACATAGGCCAGACCGATGATCTCGCGCTCCGCCTGAAGCGCCACAACATGGACGAATCTTTCTCTACCAAAAACCGTGGTCCTTGGGCGATCGTCTGGTTCAAGCAGTTCATGTCCCGCGCTGAAGCCGTTACGGAAGAAAGACGGCTCAAAGCATTGAAAAGTAGGAAGGCTCTCACGGCTCTTGTAGCTCAGTCGGTAGAGTCCCGACCCAGTCGGGATTAACCGGTTGGTCGTAGGTTCGAGTCCTACCTGCGGAGCCAGTTTTTTCTCCTCTGGCGCAAAGGCCCCCGCTTTTTACATGCCCTTCTTCGTCTACATCCTTCGGAACCCGCAAGGCCTTTTCATATTGTCCAGAACTCTAACGTAGGGCAGCGACTGCAACGCACAACCTTATCCATCCGTCACCGTCCAGCAGCTTAACTCATGAGAGCAGGTTTGAGGCTTTCAGGTGGTTACTGGACTTTGCACGCCGCAAAGCCGGACTTATTGCCGTCTGAAGTGTTTCACAGAAAAGGTAAACCCGGCGGCAATGGGGATCCCCATGTGGTGGCCCAAACCAGTCCGGCTATGCTGCGGACTAAGGGGATTCCCAGGAACAGGATTCCTATAAGCAGTGCGGCCAGAACGGAGAGAAGTACGGCCCCAGCGGCAATGTCCTTTGCGTTTTTGACAAGAAGGACCTGTTCCCCGCGAGCAACCTCATCGCCCAGTCTCTCCACCGCAGTATTGAATAGCTCAAAGCCCATCACCAGCCCGCCAGACAATATGATGAGGCCCCATTCTACGAGGGCAAGACCAAGATACAGTCCCAGTGCAACTGCGAGGGACATTGCCACGACATGAATTCTGAAGTTCCGCTCTGATTTGAAGGTAGCGTAGACCCCCGTCAACGCAAAGCCAAGATTCCTGAGCAAGCTATTCCTCATAGCGGCCTCCTGTTTGAACTGGGCCAACTATCTGTGGACCACCGCTTTCTCTCATGGGGTCTTGCTCCAAAAGTCCTCTTGACCTAACCCCCTACCCCCCTTCCTGACCAGGAAGGGGGAAGAATTGGTATCTGAGGGACACCCTCAGACTTCTGACCCTTCACTCCGTTCAAGGGCAAGCTCCGGGGCTTCGCCCCTCTGTACTCCCCTTTTCCCACGGCCCAATTATCCAAGTTCCTGGGCAAGGCGTTGCAGCGCCCGTTCCAGGTAATCTTGGTGCAGGACAACGCGGGCTACTCGCCGCCCGCTCATTTGCAGGGCGTGGAGGTCGCCCAGCGCCTGGGCGTCCGCCAGCACGCCAAAGGTATAGTCCTCGCCGGGGATGGGGGTATCCGCAGGGTGCGCCTGGGTGATTTGGAGGAACAGTCCTGTATTCGGCCCGCCCTTGTGCAGTTGGCCGGTGGAGTGCAGATAGCGCGGCCCGTAGCCCAGCGTCGTTGCAATGTGGTAGCGGCGCATCACCCGCGCCCGCAACTCCTGTAGCGCCGCGTCCACCTCCGGCGTCTGGCGCAGGTAGGCAAGGATAGCCAGGTAATCGCCGGGTGCGGCCCGCTTCATCAGGTCTTGCGGAGAGCCGGGCGACTCCACCATAGGCAGAAAGGTCGTGTTGCGCCGGCGGGCGAGCACCCGGTCCGTGGCGTCCTTGGCGCTCTGCACGTTGGGCTGGTCAAAGGGGTGCATCCCCAGGAGGTGGCCTGCGATTGCCGTGGCAAACTCCCAGCGGAAGAACTCCGCGCCCAGATCGTACTTGTCTTGGAGGCGCAGTTGCAGCATGGGCTGGCCCGCCGCTTGCAAGTCAGCTATTGCCTTGTCCAGCACAGTCCCGATTCCATCGGGATCATCGCCGTCCAACCGGAGCACTACGAAGAGGCGGTCGTCGCCGTAGTAAGAAGCCTCCGTCAGCGGCTCACCCGCCACCGGCACGATGCCTTTGCCCTCTTTGCCCAGACTTTCGGCGATGAGCTGCTCGGCCCAGAGGCCGAAGCCGGCGATGCCAGGCGATGCCATGAGGGTCAGCTTGTCACGCCCTTGCAGCGCCAGTGCTGCGATGGCTGCGCCCAGCCAAGCGCCGGGATTCTCTCCTAACGGCGTCTCCAGCCCGCACGCATCGGCCATGCCCTGGGCGCGCTGGAGGAGGAGGGCCACGTCCATGCCTTGCACCACTGCGGGGACAAGTCCAAAGAGGGAGAGCACCGAGTACCTACCGCCGATGTCCGGCGGGTTCAGGAACGTCTGCCGGAAGCCCTGCTCCTGGGCCAGCTTCACCAGCGACGTGCCAGGATCCGTGACCGCCGCAAAGTGCAGGCCAGCCCCTTCTTGCCCAACCGCCTCCTCCACCAAGCGGCGGAAGTACTTGTAGAGGGATAACGGCTCAATGGTCCCGCCGGACTTGGAGGACACCAAGAACAGCGTGCGAGCGGGTTCAATGGCCTTCGTCACCGCCTGCACCCAGTCCGGCAGCGTGGAATCCAACACGATGAGTTCGGGGTATCCCGGCGCGCTGCCGAAGGTTTGATGCAGGACTTCCGGCCCCAGGCTGCTGCCTCCCATGCCCAGCAGGACAACGTGCCGGTACTGCTCACCCCGGAGCCGACCCGCGAAAGCCTCCAGTCCATTCACCTCAGTTTCCATAGCCCAAGGCACGTCCAGCCAGCCCAGGCGGTCGGCGATCTCCGTTGGCTGCGGCTTCCACAGGGTATGGTCCCGCCGCCACAAACGGCGCACGACGTCTTGCTGCCGCAAGCGGGCCAGGACGCCGGCCACAGCGGGCTGCCAGGGGGCAAATGCGGGTGTATTGGCAGACATCATTATTACTGCGTCCAACAACGGTGTAGGGGCGTCCCGATGAATCGGGACGCCCCTACATTATCACCCAAGGACATAAGGCTATGCCACAATGCCCTTAAGTTGGTTCCGTTTGCTTATGAGTGTTATCCGCCCCCCCGACTTGAGTCGGGGGTTAGGCGAATCTAAACCTGGCACTTTAGTGCCAGGGACAGTAAGACGTCACCCAAAAGCAAACGGAACCCTTAGGTTAGTTCTTTTTCTTGGGGCGCTGTACCGCCCCGTTCACGGGGCGGCGTCAAGCCGCACCCTTTAGAGCCTGCCTGAGCGAAGCCGAAGGGGTGCGGTGGCTTCAACCCAAGCAAACACTGCCCTGTCACGTTAGCCCCAGCATGTCGCTGACCTTTTCCAGCAGCGTCGTGGGGCTAAAGGGCTTGGTGAAATAGCCGTCCGCGCCTGCGGCCCTGGCGCGCTCCCGGTTGGCGTCCTGCGCCATGGCCGTCAGCATGATGATTTTGATGTGGCGGGTATTAGGGGACTGCTTCAGCGCCTGGCAGACGGCATACCCATCCATCTTGGGCATCATCACGTCCAAGAAAACAAGGTCGGGAAGCTCCTTCCGCGCAAGGGCCAGGGCTTCTTCGCCGTCGCGGGCCATTAGCAAGGAGTAGCGGTTGTCGTTGCCCAAGGTGGCAGCCACCAGGGCCAGGACACCGTCCTCGTCATCGGCCAACAGAACCTTTTTCATGGAAAACTCCAAAAAAGCTACAAAACCCTTTAATCATTGTATGACGCGCATAGTCCTTTATCTAGTATCGCTGGTACTGTGCGCAGATACAGTGCTCCGTTCTCTAATAATTTCCCCATGTGTTTCTTGGCCTTCCAAAACGCCGCAAACTCCTACCAACTTCCTGCACAGCCATCACCGCAGTCCAACAGGCCTCCTTTAGTCTAAGAGTGTCGCAAGCGGAACACACCGGCGCAACGACCAGAGGAGGGGACTATGAACAAGAAGCAGGCGCTTATCAAGAAGCTGGCTAGCGGCGTCATCGTCGCATTCGCAGCCTTGGTGATGGCCGGCGTGGCGGCGCAGGGCGCAACCGGCGATGCCACGGAAGCAAAGGTCCCGGGCGCTGGCGCTGTGACAGGCCAGACCTCGGCCCAGATCGCTCAGGCACTGCTAGTCGGTGATGTCCAGGTGGAAGGCGGGCATGACAGCCAGGTGACCATCAGCCAAGACGCCACGTATTTTGAGGTCCACACGAAGATCGTGGCCGGCGACCGCTTTGCACTGAACATTGACCTCAACAACCAGTCTACCACGGGAACGAAGGCTCGCCTGACGGTTAACGCTCCCGCCGAATTCACCATCGCCGCCGGCATGTACGCCGGGTCTCAGGAAGTTACCGACATCGTCCAGATCAACGCAAACACCTGGGAAATGGTCATTCACCCAACCGTGGCCGACGCCCAGACCAAGCGCCCGGACCTGACCATTGGGGTGGCAACGCCCATCACCCTGGGTGCCGGCAAGGGCGATTTGGCCATCTCTATCACGCCGGTTGGAACCACAGGCTAGGTCCACCTCAACCGTATTCAAAGGAGCGCCCAGACGGCGCTCCTTTCTTTTTCTCATCGTGACATTGACACTCTTCATCCCGCAAGCTACTGTATCAATGCTTCTCCTCCTACAGGCGACCGATCCCGACGAGTCGGGACTCGTCATAGAGCCGAGTCAATTGCCCCATGAGCACCGAAAGGCCATCCACCTTTGAAGAGGTGGTGGAGAAATACGGCAACTTCGTCTACAACGTTGCGCTTCGCATGACAGGCGACCCTGTAGAGGCAGAGGACGTTACCCAGGAAGCCTTTGTGGACGCCTTCCGAGCCTGGGGCCGTTTCCGAGGCGAGTCCCAGGTGTCCACGTGGCTCTACCGCATTACGGTCAACCGCAGCCTTATGCGCGCCCGCAAGGACAAACGGGAGCGCACGTTGGTACAGGGCGGCGTGGAGGAGCGGGAGATCGTGGACTGGACGCAGAATCCCGAGCAAGCGGCCATCAGCGTGGAGCTGCGCTCCAAGCTGGAAGAGGGCCTGGCCCTCCTGCCCGACGACCTGCGGGCCGCCGTTGTCCTGCGTGACGTGCAAGAGCTTTCCAATGAGGAAGCTGCAAAGGCGCTGGACGTCTCGGTGCCTGCGCTCAAGACGCGCTTGCACCGCGGCCGGGTCCTCTTGCGCAAGTACCTGCAAGACTACGTGAAGGCCCCAAAGACGGCCTAGACTCCGTCGCCCGCCCATTGGACGGTTTCTTCACGGCTCCGTCGGGCGTTGCCTCAAAAGTCAGGAAGAGCCTGCCCTGAGTCCCGATGCAATCGGGACGAATGGGTACAGTCCTTCAGCCGAAGGACTGTCGGGGGGCTAGGGGTGTCCCCCAGATACAATTCCTTCCCCCTTCCCTAAAGGGAAGGGGGCCAGGGGGTTAGGTCAAAGACGACGTTTAGGGCAAAGCCCTCCGCCGTGGTCACTACAGCCGCAGTTGCATGACTGCGACGTAGACGGCCACTACCACAGCGCCAATACCCACAAGGCTGTCCAGCGCCAGTCCCACCAGGGATGAGGCGGCCAGAAATACCACCACCATAGCCACGCCAGCCACCCACTGGAGGCCGCGTCCGCGCTTACCGCCCACCGCAAGGCGGACGCCTGCACCCAGCGCGTACCCGATGCCTACCAGCGCCATCCACCGCAGATAATAGCCTGCCAGCCCCAAAGACAGCACCAACTCGCTGAAGACCACCATGCCCACAATGCCCGCGACCGTGATAACGGCGGCGGCGGCAACGGCCCGGAAGTAATGCAACGACGACACTTCCCAGGCTGCCACGGGCTTTGGCCGCGCGCACTCCGGGCAGCGGATGCCCACGGGGTGCTGCACGATGCAACGGACGCAGATGGGGCGTCCGCACTGGCCGCACTTCAGCAGTGTTTCCGTATCCTTGTGGCGGTAGCAGTAGTCCGCCATTACCGCCCCCTCTTCTTGTTTGTTGCCTTGGGCTTCATGTCTTCCGGCTGGCGACGCACCCAGTTGCCTTCCTCCCACGTGTCCCGGTCAAACAGCAGGCGTGGCAAGGCGGTCTGCTTCCAGGAAAGGCCCGGCGCCGCGGTGCCGGGGTTGGACAGCAGCCGCTTGGCCGCGGTGATAGCCAGCACGCCGGCACAGTAGCCCACCACCGCGGAGGGCCGGCCCGTCAGCGCCGCCGCCAGGGGCAAAAGCAGCAGTGCAACGCTGAACCACAGCGCGTTGTTGCGCGTCAGCCGTCCGCCTGCCAGTCCCACGACGTACACTCCCACTGCCAGGTACCATTCCAGGGCCAGCAGCGATCCGGTGAACGCTGCCAGTCCGCGCCCGCCGGTGAAGCCGAGGTACGGGGACCAGTTATGACCGATCATCGCCAGCAGGCCGGCCAGGGCTTGCCATGTCATCCCCAATCCCAGAGAGCGTGTCAACAACACCGGCCCCACGCCCTTGACCGCTACATCCACCAGGGCCACCAGGGCGAAGTACCACTTGCCGAGCTGCTCCCCCGCGTTGGACGCCCCCACATTGCCGCTGCCGTACCGCCGGACGTCCATGCCACGGGAAAGGAGGCCTGCCAGATATGCGGTGGGGATGCCTCCCACGAGGTACGCGCTGACCAGTACGACGATGACCTTGAGGATGTCCATGGCACTATGTTACTACGGGGGCGTGCGGTGCGGGCAACGCCCGGCTCTGTTTGCTTGGGAACGCCACCGCATCCGGAAGGGCGCGGCTTGATGCGCCCCATTCACGTTGTGGTACAACATTGCTACGAAAATAGCTTCCTCCCTTCTTGCGGGGGAGGGCCACACGCAGTGAATCCATGAGTTCACCTCAACGAACTTCTAACCGGGTAGCTACGGTATCCGCAGGACGATCTTGCCAAAGAAGCCCCTGTCTTCCATGAGCTTGTGAGCGGCTGCCGCCTCTTCCAGTGGGAAGACACTCCCCACAACGCCGCGCAGCGCGCCCTGGCGCACCATGCGCATGAAGTCGGCGAACTCGCGGCGGCTGCGGCCTCCCGATCCCATGACTGTCAGGCCACGGGAGAACAGCCTGCCCAGGTGCAGGTTGGCCGCGTACCCCGCAGTTACGCCGCAGGTGACAAAGCGCCCGCCGGTCTTCATGCTGGCAAAGCTCTCGTCCCACACCGGCGTACCCACGCTGTCAAACACCACGTCTACGCCCTCGCCGTCCGTCAAGCCCTGGACCGTCTTGCTGAAGGCGGGGGTCGTCGTGTAGTTGACGCCCGCCTCCGCCCCCAGCTCCTTGGCCCGGCCGATCTTTACGTCGCTGCCCGCCGTTACCAGCACCCGGCAGTGGAGCGCCCTGGCGATCTGGACGCCGGCGCTGCCGACGCCGCTGCCCGCCGCGTTAATCAGCACCGTTTCACCCGGCTGCAAGCCTGCGCGGGTCACCAGGCAGTGCCATGCGGTGTGGAAGACCAGTGGCATGGAGGCCGCTTCCTCGTAGGGTAGGCCGTCGGGGATGGGGTAGACGTTCTGAAAGGGGGCTTTAACGTACTGGGCGTAGCTTCCCGCCACGTCCACGCCCATGTTCACCATGCGCCGGCACAGTTCGTCTCTGCCGGTGACGCAATAGGCGCATACGCCGCACTTGATGACGTAGTCTACCACGACGCGCTGGCCGGCCTTGACGCCCTCCGCACCCGGGCCGAGCTGCGCCACCTCGCCCGCCATGTCGCAGCCCAGGATGTGGGGGTAGGGGCCGACGCGCACGCGGTTGCCGCCGGAGCGGGCGTACAGGTCCAGATGATTCAAGGCTGCGGCGTGCAGGCGCACCAGCACCTCGCCGGGGCCTAGCGTTGGCTCAGGCAGGTCGCCATAGATGAGCTTGTCAACGCCGCCCTGCTCGCGGATGAACACGGCTTTCATGGAATGCTCCTTCCTGAATCTCGCAAGCTCATCCTAGCACCTGGTTGCAAAACGGGCATACGACAAAAATCCGTTCGCCCTGAGCTTGCCGAAGGGCGGGCTCGTGGTTCGACAAGCTCATCACGAACGGGCTTCGTTGACGGCTTCTTTCGCAAATAGATACTAGCACGCCATGCTCCGTTTGCCCCAGGCGCACAAAGACCTTTGGGCTTGTCATAGAGGGGATTTGAACGGCGGGTTGCGGGCGGGCGCGAAGGCCACGCGCCGAACTGATGGACGTTGTAGGGGTGTAGCATGCTGCACCCCTACGGCCACAGCGCCCCTACGACAGCGCCTGGACCAGCACGGTCTGGATGATAAGGATGAGGATCATGGCGATCATGGGGCTTAGGTCTATTGTGCCCATGCTTGGCAGCACGCGACGGATGGGGGATAGGATAGGCTCGGTCACGAAGAACACCATCTGCACCAAGGGATTGCCTTGTTGCGTGGGGAACCAGCTCAGGATGACACGGGCAAAAATCAGGATGTACAGGAACGTGCCCAGCAGGTTGATGAATTGGATCACTTCTGCCCCCCAAGGCTCTTGGACTTTTCGTAGGCGGCCACGACGCCCTTCATGACCGTGGCGCGGAAGCTGCCTTCTTCAAAGGCGCGCAGGGCCTCCGCTGTTGTCCCGCCGGGAGAAGTAACCATGTCGCGCAGCTCCGCCGGGTGCTTGCCGGACTCCTGGGCCAGCCGTGCGCTGCCGACTACTGTCTGCATGACGACGGCGCGGGCCATGTCACGGGACATGCCCATGTACACGCCGGCGTCAATCAGGCTCTCTATGAAGAGGAAGACATAGGCCGGGCCGCTGCCGCTCAGGGCCGTCGCCATGTCCAGGTACTTCTCTTCGTGGACCTCTATCTCCTCGCCCAGGGTGCGCAGGATGGAGCGCGCCGTCTGGCGCATGTCGGCGCTGACTTCGTCCGAGGCGATCCACAGGCTCATGCCCGCGCCGATTTGGGCCGGCGTGTTCGGCATGACGCGGATGACGGCGTTGTGCCGCAGCCCGCTGGTCAGCGTCTCCAGGCGCGCGCCGGCGATGATGGACAGCGCTGCCTGCTCCTTGCCCAGGCTGCCCGCCAGCTCCGCCGCCACCTCCGGCAGGCTCTGGGGCTTCACCGACAGGACGATGAGGTCTGCGCCGCGCACCGCCTCTTTGTTGCCGGCAACGGCCTTGACGCCGTGGGTCTGGGTCAGATAGCGTCGTCGTGACTCCACAGGCTCGCCGATGCACACGCCGTCCGGCGCGGCGATGCCCTTGCTCAGGATGCCCCGCAGGATGGCTTCGGCCATGACGCCGCCGCCGATGAAGGAGATGTTCATGATGCTGACTCGTAGCTAGGATGCGTCGCTATTATACAGGCAAGCGGCCCGTGCTGTCAGACGCAAGAGGGCATAGAGCATACGGGCATACGGACAAAGGGTTTGGTTGATTTGATTTCGCTACTGAAGAATGCAACGACCAAGCTGAGGGCAAGTTGGGGAGCAGCCCTTTTGATCGGAGTGTCTGGGGAAGGCAGGACAATCAACGTGGGCGTCCGCCGGCGACACGACGTACCAGTGGCCGATGTGCAGGTCGCCGGAGGGGTATGGGTACATGGTCAGCTCGTCCACTTGGGACGGGGGTCGTCGTTGCGGACGCGGCAGAGGGCGGCAGTGGCCCAGCGCTCCTCCATTTGGCGTCCAGTTCTTTAGGGTTGTAGCGCAGTTCGGTCGGGCGTTGGGTCATGCGTCACCTCATCGTATGCGGGTTAGGGTAGTAGGAAGAAATAGGAAGTCAAAAGGGGGAAATGCCTGATACAATAGAGCCATCATGCAATGAGGAAAATGCCATGGGGAAAGCACGGATAGCGATACCGGGAGAACACGTTGCAGACTTCTGTAAGCGGCACCACATCCGGAAGCTCTCGCTCTTTGGGTCTGTCCTGCGGGAAGATTTTAGGGACGACAGCGATATTGACGTGCTCGTTGAGTTTGAACCAGGCCGCACACCAGGACTCGCATTCTTCACGATGGAAGACGAGCTTTCAGAACTCCTTGGCCGCAAGGTGGATTTGAACACGCCGAAGTTTCTGAGCCACTCCTTCCGCGATGAAGTTTTGCATGAGGCTGAGACGTTGTATGTCGCTGCATGAGGATGCAGTACGCTTGCGTCACATGCTTGACCACGCAAGGGAGGCCGTGGCTCTCTCGCGTGGCAAAAGACAGGCTGACCTGGAAGGAGATCGGGTTTTGAGCCTTGCGTTGTTGAAGCTGTTAGAGATCGTTGGAGAGGCAGCAGGCAGGGTCACGGCCGAGACGCAGATTCGCTATGCAGCAATACCGTAGCGTCAGATAATCGGTCTCAGAAACAGGTTGATTCACGGGTATGATGATGCAGACATGGACTTGTTATGGGTGATTCTCACTGACGATTTGCCGGATCTCATCATACTGCTTGAATCAGCGATGAATCAGCGTTAAGCGCTTCTTGCATACCACCCCAAAGGTAAACTAAAAAAAGGCGGACACATCGGTGTGTCCGCCTTTTCCCTCCAAAGTTACACAACACCTACGCCAACGCCTGCCGTTCGCTGCTCCGCCCAGAGCGTCCGGCAGGCGCTGCCGTCTCGTCCCCCTCGGATTGCGCCGGCGGCGGCTCGTCCTGGAAGTTCAGAGAATAGAGCTTGGCGTACAACTCGCAGCGCCCCAGCAGTTCGTCGTGCGTGCCTCTGTCCAGGATGCGCCCGCGCTCCATGACGACGATCATGTCGGCATTCTGGATAGTGGACAGGCGGTGCGCGATGACGATGGCGGTGCGGTCCTTCAGCAGCTCTTTCAAGGCGCGCTGGATGAGCACCTCGGTGAAGGTGTCAATGTTGGCCGTGGCCTCGTCCAGGATAAGGATGCGCGGCGCAGCCAGCACGGCCCGGGCAAAGCTGATGAGCTGGCGCTGGCCCTGGCTCAGGTTGCCGCCCCGCTCGTGCAAGACCGTGTCGTAGCCGTGCTCCAGCCGCATGATGAAGTCGTGTGCGCCGACGGCCTTGGCCGCCTCAATCACCTTGTCCATGGGCGCATCGGTGTGGTTGTAGCGGATGTTATCCGCCACGGACACGGAGTACAGGAACGGCTCCTGCAGCACCATGCCCATCTGACGAGTCAGGGATTCCCGTTTCACGTCGCGCACGTCCAGGCCGTCAACCGTCAGGCGGCCTTGCGTCACGTCGTAGAAGCGGGCGGCGAGTGAGACCATGGTGGTCTTGCCCGCACCGGTCTGGCCCACCAGGGCCACCGTCTGCCCAGGCTTGATGTGTAGGCTGATGTCCTGCAGCACCGGCCGGTCCTTGACGTAGGCAAAGGACACGTTCTCGTAGATGATCTCCCCTTTGATAGGGGGCATTTGCTTGGCGTCGGGGCTGTCCACCACCTCGGCCTTGGCATCCAGCAGTTCAAAGATGCGCTGGCCGCCGGTCATGGCCCGCTGGAACTGGGTGTAGTTCATGGTCAGACTGCGGATAGGGTCAAAGAAGCGCTGAATGTACAAAGCGAAGGCGATGAGCACGCCGGCCTGGAGCGTTCCGCCAATGACCATAGAGCCGCCGACGACGATGACCAGGCCCAGGGCGATGGCGGTAATGACCTCCACCGTGGGCATGAGGATAGCAGCCAACCGAATGGCCCAAAGATTGGCGTTGAGGTGGTCGCGGTTGACTGCGTCAAACTCCCTAAGGTTCTGCTCCTCCCGGTTGAAGCTCTGCACCACGCGGACGCCGGAGATGTTTTGCTGCAAGCGGGAGTTGACTACGGAGATGGCCCGGCGCACGCGAACAAAAGCGGTGCTGGCGTAGCGCTGCCAGAAGACCAGGATGCCTATGAGCAAGGGCAACACGGAGAATGTGACCAGCGCCAGCTTCACGTCCATGAGCAGCATGACGGCAATGATGCCGACGAGGCTGAGGAGATCGCCCAACGTGACGGTGATGGTGGGCAAAAACTCCTGAAGCTGGTCAACGTCGCTCATGACACGGCTCATGATGCGGCCCACCTCGTTCCGGTCAAAGAAGGGGATGGACAACTTCTGCAGGTGGTCAAACATATTGGTGCGCAGCTTGTACAGCACCCGCTGGCTCACCTTGCCCAGCACCCGCAGGTAGACGTAGTTGGCCGTGAAGTTGACCACCACTACGGCAAAAACGATGACGGCCGCCCTGGTCAGGCCGTCGCGGTCGCCGGGCAGCACGTAATCGTTGATGGCCCAACCGATAAGCAACGGAGTGACCACCACGGTGGCGGTGTACACCAGCATGAGCAGCACGGCCAGAGAAAAGCCCAGCAGATGCTCCCGAAAGTACGGGATCAGGCGCATCACTACCCGGTGGTTGTACACGGCGCCACGGTCTTCGTCATCCAGGCCGCCGCGCCCGTTGCGCGGATCCCAGGGTGCGCCGCCTCTGCCGCCACCCATGCCTCCACCGCCCCAGCCTCCTCCTCCATGCATCATAGTGGACTCCTTCCTGTGCTGCGCCCTCACGCACCCCGCAAAGGGAGACGTGAGAACGAAAGTCTCTTGCGCTACTGCCAATGCCTTGGGCGAAGCTAAGAAGTGCGCCAAGCATCGGATCGCGCGCCGTTGCCGGCGGCAATCCCATTGTGGCCGTTGGCGCGAACGCCGGCTGCGCCTTCGGCGCGGTTCTTGTCGCTTGCGCTGCCGGCCCCAATGAGCACACCTTCTTCGGGCCGGAGCTGAAGCTCGTAGATCTCCGAATAGGGTCCTGGCACGCTCAACAACTCCTGGTGCGTGCCGCGCTGGACGATCTGGCCGTCCTTGAGCACCAGGATCATGTCCGCGTTTTTCACGGTGCTCAGGCGGTGCGCGATGACGAAGGTCGTGCGCCCTTTCATGACCTCCACCAACGCCTGGCGGATCAGGTGCTCCGTCTCCGTGTCCACACTGGAGGTGGAGTCGTCCAGAATGAGGATGGGCGGGTCCAGGAGCACGGTCCGGGCGATGGCGAGGCGCTGGCGCTGGCCGCCGGAAAGGGTGGCCCCGCGCTCGCCTACCCAGGTATCGTACTTATCCGGCATGGTCATAATAAAGTCGTGCAGGTGAGCGATCTTGGCGGCGCGCTCAATCTGCTCTTGCGTCGCGTCCGCCTTGCCGTAGGCGATGTTCTCCCTGATGGTAGTGGTGAACATGAATACGTCCTGCTGCACCATGCCGATGTTGGCCCGCAGCGACTGGAGCGTCGCATCCCGCACGTCAATGCCGTCCACGGTGATGCGGCCGCCGGTGACGTCATAGAAGCGGGGAAGGAGGTGCATCAGCGTGCTTTTGCCGCTGCCTGGCCCGCCCACCAGAGCGATGACTTGGGCAGGCTTGGCTTCCAGCCTGATGTCCTTCAAGACAGGAGAGAGCGTGTCATAGGCGAAGGACACGTCCTCAAAGACCACCTGCCCCCTGAGGCGCGGGAGGGCGACGGCGTCCGGCTTCTCCCGCACGGGCGAGGCGGCGTCCAGGGTCGCAAAGATCCGCTGACCGGCGGACAGGGCACGGGAAAAGGAGTTGATGATGAATGAGGTCTGGCGGATAGGTTGGCCTAACATGCCCAGATAGAAAATGAACTGGGTGAGATCGCCCAGGGTGATCTCGTGGCCGATGACCAGCCGCCCGCCTTCCCAGAGAACCAGGACGGTCACGCCCAACTGATAGATGGTGAAGAAGGAGGTGTTGGAGGCCTGGAGTATGGCAGCCTTGTAGGCGTGGTCCGTGACGTTCCGGGCGTGGATGTTGAACCGGGCGCGCTCGTGGTCTTCGGCGGCAAAGGCTTTGACCACGCGCTGGCCGGACAGGTTCTCCTGCAGGACCGTGGTCATCAGGCCCATCTCGTTCTGCACGGCAAGCCATTCGCGGCGGAGCTGCAGCATGGTGCGGCCGGTGTTCCACAGGACTACCGGGGCAAAGAGCAGACACAGGAGCGCCAGCTTCCACTCCAGCAGGGCCATGGCCGCGCCGACGCCCACGAAAATAAGCACGGTGTACACCGCGCGTATCAGGCCCGCCTGCACGAACATGCGCACGCCTTCCACGTCGGCGGTGGCCTTGGACATGAGGTTGCCTGTCTGCTCCCTGTCGTGGAAGGAGAAACTCATGCGTTGCAGGTGGTCGTAGAACTCGTTGCGCAGGTCATAGGCCACCCGCTGTCCAATGGACTCGCCCAGGTACTGCTGGCCGTAGGCAAAAACGCCCCGGGCGACGCTGACCAGAAGCACCGCTGCCGCCAGGGTCAGCAACTGTCCCCGCTCGCCGGAAATGAGGGCGGTGTCAATGGCTTGACCCATCAACCGGGGGACCAGGAGGGAAAAGAAGGTAACGCCAAGGACCGAGAGATACGCAGTGGTCAGGAGCCATTTGTATTTGAATGTCCGTTGGACGATACGCCAAATGATGCGCATTGCGCTGCCTCTTCTGGGAAGATAGCCGGGATCAACCCGCGCTCTCTTTATGTCAATGTGGGCTATCTTGCGATTATACTCCCAGAAAAAAGGGATGCAAAGTGCTCGGCTGTATTGGTGCGTTTGAATCAATCGTGGGGCGTGGTTGCAGTCAAAGGATTCGCTTGAAGCTTTTTCGTTGATGTAGTAGTCCTATTATAAGGCACTGGGGCTTTCAGCGATTTGGCTGGCTACTGCGCTCTTCAGAGTGCGCATCGGGGCGTCTACCAGACGTGGGCGCGATGACCGCGCCTCTACATCGTGTTTCTTTTGCAGGCCCTGGGCGGACCGAAAGCCCCTGATTCAAAGGCGGATGGGGCTTTCATACGTGTCCCTCAGCTTCGCAAAGGCGCACCAGCTTCGCCGGTCTTGGCCCATGCTATAATCGGGTATCCTCTTCTTACTGCATGACCGCGTGAACACCAATCACTCCCCCAACTATCATCGCATCATTGCCAAGGCAGGGACCAGCGTCCTGACGGGCCGCGCCGATAGCCTTGACATGCCTATCATGACCCACCTGGTAGACCAGCTCTCTACGCTCCGCAAACAGGGCCGTGAGGTGTTGCTGGTCACGTCGGGAGCAGTTGCTGCCGGTCGCCAGGCGTTGGGCCAGCCCAAGGAGCGCCGGGACGTGCCCTTCCGCCAGATGCTCGCCGCCGTGGGCCAGGGCCGCCTCATGCACCTGTACCAGGAGCTCTTCGCCCGGCACGACATCGTCGTTGCCCAGGCCCTGCTCACCCGTGCCGACATCGCCGACCGCCAGGGCTACCTGAACGTGCGCGACACATTGTTGGGACTGCTGGAAGCGGGCGTCGTGCCCATCATCAACGAGAACGACGTTGTGGCCGCGGAAGAGTTGGGCGACGAGGTCTTCGGCGACAACGATACTCTCTCCGCCCTTGTGTCCAACATGGTGGACGCCGATTTGCTGGTCATGCTTACCGACATCGCCGGCCTGTACACCGCCGACCCCGCTACGCACCCGGAAGCCAAGCTTATCCCCCGCGTGGAGCGCGTGGACGACGTGCTGGACGAAGTGGCGGCCAACGAGGAGCGCCATGCCTGGAGCCGGGGCGGCATGGCGGCCAAGCTGCGCGCCGCCCGCGAGGCGACAAGCTGGGGCGCTGCCGTGGTGATCGCCAAGGGCGCGCAGGAGCGGGTGCTCTTGGACGCTGCAGCCGGCAAGGACGTAGGAACCTACTTCTGCCCCACCGGCAGCAAGGTGGAAAGCCGTCTGCGCTGGCTCATGAGCGGCCTGTCCACCCGGGGCGAGATCCGCGTGGACGACGGCGCAGCCAGGGCATTGCGCACCCGCCAGCGGAGCCTCTTGCCCGCCGGCGTCAACTCGGTGCTCGGCGACTTTGCCCGGCACGACGTGGTGGCCATTGCAGACGCCCAGGGGCATCGCTTTGCTTGGGGCGTCGCCAACTACTCCGCGGAAGACATCGCCGCCATCAAGGGCATGCACTCCGACCGCATCCAGGACGCCCTGGGCCACCGCTTCGGCGACGAGGTAGTGCATCGTAACAACCTGGTGCTGGTGTGAAACCATTCCCTTCCCCCGTCAAGGGGGAAGGTTAGGATGAGGGTGACTCTATGAGCAGGTATCTCGTCTACCTTGAACCCGCTGAAGAGGGAGGGTACGTGGTATGGTGCCCCGCTCTCAAAGGCTGCGTGAGCCAGGGTGAGTCAGTAGAAGAAGCCTTGGACATGATTAAGGATGCCATCCAGGGGTACATTGAAAGCCTCAGGAAGCACGGAGACCCTGTACCGCCAGGCATAGACGAGGAAGTTGCCAAAGTTGAGATTGTAAGCGTATGAGGCTTCCTTCGCTGAAGGCCAGGGACATCCTGGCAGCCCTGAGAAAAGCAGGCTTTGAAATTGACCACATATCAGGAAGCCATTACATCTTGCGGCATCCCAATCGCCCGAACCGTGTAACAGTGCCCTATCATGGTTCGGAAGATGTGAAACGCGCCGTCGTGCGCACCATCGTTCAGCAGGCGGGGTTGACGGAAGAAGAGTTCAGAAAACTGCTGTAGGCGGCAAAGCACATGGGCAGCACAACCGTTACCGCTCTCATCGGCCCCGACCAAGACCACCTCCAAGAGGTGGAGTTCCTGGTGGACACAGGCTCCCTGTACACCTTCGTCACTCCTGCTCTGGCGGCGCGGTTGGCTATTCAACCAACTGTTACGACCACCCTTCGCACTGCCGACAACCGCACCGTGCAGACAATGATCGCCGCCGGGTATATGCGGCTCATGGGACGCGAAGGCGGCATTCTGGTGGGGGTAATGAACGTGCCTATACCTTTGTTAGGTGTAATTTCTCTTGAAGTGCTGGGGTTGAAGGTAAACCCCGTTGACCAGGTACTGGAATACGCTCGCCCCTTTGGGCCGATGGCGCTGTAGGAGTTTGCTGTGGGCGTCTTCCAACATCCCCTTGAAATTGGCAACCCGGACGGCAGCCGCTTTCTGGAAATGCAAGCGTGGGTAGACTCCGGCGCGAACTACTCGCAGTTCCCTGCTGCCGTTTTGCGTCAGCTCGGTTTTGCGCCCACTACAACCAGGCGTTTCCGCATGGCAGATGGTAGAGTGGTAGAAAAGAACCTTTGCATGGTTCCCATACGTCTGAACGGCGAGGTGCTGCCAACCCTCGTCGTATTTGGAGAGGAAGACAGTCATTCTGTATTGGGCAATATCGTTTTGAGCAGTTTCAGCCTAGGCATTGACCCCGTCAACCAGACCCTAGTCCCCATTGAAGCAAAAGCCCTCGGAATCAGTTAGGTCATCGCATTTTCAGCCCTTTGCCATTAGAAAGGTCAGACAATGACCATCACCACCAACCTCACCGCCATCGGCACCCGCGCCCGCGCGGCAGCCCGCCAGCTTGCCCGCGCGTCCACCAATGCAAAGAACCAGGCGCTGCTGAACATCGCTAAGGCCCTTGGCGACCGCCAGGCCGAGGTCCTTTCCGCCAACGCCACGGACTACGCCGCAGGCCAGCAGGGCGGCATGTCCGCAGCCTGGCTGGACCGCCTGCTGCTGAACCCGGAGCGACTGGCAGGTATGGTCGCCGACGTCCGCAGCGTCGCCGCCCTCACTGACCCCATCGGCGAGGAGTACGACGTCCGCGTGCTGCCCAACGGCCTGCGCCTTGGCCGCCGCCGCGTGCCGCTGGGTGTCATCGGCGCGATCTATGAAAGCCGCCCCAACGTCACCGTGGACATCGCCTGCCTCTGTCTCAAGTCCGGCAACGCCTGCATCCTGCGCGGCGGCAGCGAGGCCCTGCACTCCAATTCGGCCCTCGCCCGCCTCGTGCGCGACGCCGTTGCCGCCGCCGGCGTGCCCGCCGACGCCGTCCAGTTCATTGATAACACTGACCGCGCCTTGGTAGGCCAGATGCTTCAGATGCGCGATTCCATAGACCTGCTCATCCCGCGTGGCGGGCCGGACCTCATCCGCCGCGTCGCCCAGGAAGCGGCCATGCCCGTGGTCACCGGCGGCATCGGCGTCTGCCATGCCTTCGTTGACCAGTCCGCCGTCCTGCAGATGGCCGTGGACATCGCCTACAACGCCAAGGTGCAGCGCCCCACCGTCTGCAACGCCCTGGACACCGTCCTCATCCACGCCAAGGCCGCGCCCACCCATCTGCCGGAGATTGCCAGAGCATGGCTCAAGGCGGGCGTGGAAATCCATGCGGACCACCGTGCTCTGGCAATCCTGGGGCCGCTGGAGGAGCCGCGCATCAAGCCTGCTACACAAGAGGACTGGGGCAAAGAGTTCCTCTCCCTGACCGCCGCCATCAAAGTGGTGGACTCTTTGGATGACGCTCTGGCCCACATTGAGCGGTACGGCTCCGGCCACACCGAGGCCATCATCACCGAGGATTACTCCCATGCCGTTCGCTTCCTGAACGAGGTGGATGCCGCCGTGGTCATGGTCAACGCCAGCACCCGCTTCACCGATGGCTCGCAGTTCGGGCTGGGGGCGGAGGTTGCCATCAGCACCAACAAGATGCACGCCCGTGGGCCAATGGGCCTGCGGGAGCTGACCTCCTACAAATGGACCGTTATGGGTACAGGCCAGGTGCGGGGGTAGACCATTCATCCCCTCTCCCCATGATGGGAGAGGGCCAGAGTAAGGGTGAAACACCCTTTCATCAAACGCTATTGCCAAAGGAAAAGCACAATGGCCGACTACTACTTTGAACGCGAATGCCGCACCCCCTCTTCCGAAGCGTACAACATCTACGAAGACGAGAACTCCGTGGGCCGGCTGGACCTGCACTTTACCGGCGACCTGGTACACGCCACGTTGTGCGTTAACGAAAGCCTCACCCGGGAGGCTATTGAAGAGGTTATTCAGGCCATAGACGACGACCTCTTGGACGCGGTGGGCATTCCCCAAGACGACCTCATCATCCACGTCTTCCAGGGCCGCGACGCCGGCCTGTACAGCAACGACAGTTTTGAGGAGGAGGAAGAGGACCATGATGAGCACGAGGGCATGTAGGGGAAATCCGCCTCTTCCCCCCCTGACGGGGGAAGATAGAGCTGGGGGTATGTAGCCCATGTGCCGCAGCATCAAGACACTCCACAACGCCGCCGTTCCCGCCACCGACGACGAAATCCGCGCCGCCGCGTTGCAGTACGTGCGCAAGATCAGCGGCTGGCGTCAGCCTTCAAAGGCCCACGCCGATGCCTTCTCCGCCGCCGTGGACGAAGTAGCCCAGGCCACCGCCCGGCTCCTCCAGGCGGCGCTGCGGCCCGCCAGCTAGCTATGACCACCCAGGGGCAATCCCCAGAGCTGCCCACCGACGTCCAACGCCTGCTGGACGCCCTCCCCCAACCCATGCCGTTGCCGGTGGTACGTCCGGGGCTGGTTATCGTCAGCGGGCTACCGGGCACGGGCAAGTCCTACTTCAGCCACCGCCTGGTCCAACGCGCGCCCCTGGCCCTGGTGGAAAGTGACGCCATGCGCAAGGCCCTCTTCCCCCAGCCCAGATACGCCGCAGAGGAAAGCGCCCGCGTGTTTACCGCCATCCACGGTCTCATTGATGCTCTCCTGGCAGAGGGCATCCCCGTCCTGCTGGACGCCACCACGCTCCTGGAAGCCCACCGCGAGCCGCTGTACGACATCGCAGCGCGTCGCAAGGCATGGGTGGTCATGGTGCTCACCGTCGCGCCGTCCCAGGAGGTGCGCCGCCGCCTGGATAGGCGACCCTCCCAGAGCTGGCGTCTGGATAGCTCCGACGCCGATTGGAACGTCTACGAACGCATGAGGTACGCCCAGGAGCCGTCGTCGCGCCCCCACCACCGGGTAGACACAGCTCGTGATATAACGCCCGTGCTGGACAAGGTGGTGGAAGAGATACAGGCAAACACGGCCCGAACGGTGTGATGCCGCCGCAGCCTTGGCCCCCTCGCCTTCGGCGGGGGGAAGGGATTGTATCTGTCCCGATAGTATCGGGACAGACCCACGGCGTCCTTCAGCTGAAGGACTGCACCTTCCTCGGTTTTCGTACAAAGCCGCATACCCCAAACCCCTGCACCCCAATCTGCACAGCGCGTTGCTGTCTCAGAACACTAGAGCGCACCTCTGGTGTCTGGGGCTTCCGGCGGCTGGTACTGCTGCTGTGGCCGATGTTGCGCGGCGTCCAGATAGGATTGGAGGATGAGTGCGGCGGCCAGTGCGTCAAATCGGCCGCTGGCGCGAGAAGGCAAGCGGCCCCTCGCCTGGAGAAGATGCTCCGCTTCAACGGAAGTGAAACGCTCGTCCCAGGTCTCCACGGCCACGTCCAACCCCCCATCCCGCAAGGCAGCGCGGAGGATCTCGCAAAACTGGAGGGTACGTTGCGCCTGGGGGCCTATGGTCCCGTCCAGCGAATATGGAAGGCCGATCAGGACCATGCCCGCCCGCTGCTGGCGAACGCAGCGGAGGATGGCTGCCAGGTCCAGGGTCAGCCGCTTGCGACGGACGGCGCCCAGAGGCCGGGCGATGCGTCGCGCCTCGCCGCAAACGGCAAGCCCAATGCGGCGCTCCCCTACGTCCAGGGAGAGGATGGGGGTGGCAAGGGTTGTGCTTTGGGTCATAGTCTGGCGTCGCGGGATGCAACCTGCGCAACGGGCGTCTTGTCAACTTCCGTCAGGGTTGCTGCGGGAAGAGCTACGTAGAACACGGAACCTTTGTTCATCTCGCTTTCCGCCCACACTTCGCCGCCCATGGCCTCCGCCAGGGACTTGACGATATAAAGTCCAAGACCAGTGCCCTTGATACGCTCGGTCTCCGGGCGCTGGATGCGACGGAAGGTGGTGAATAACGCGCCCCTATCGGCTTCGGCAATGCCTATTCCCTGGTCTGCCACGCTAATGATCACCTGCCTGCCATCAGGCGTTTGGGACGCCGAAAGAGTGATAAGCCCCCCGTTGGGACTGTACTTGATGGCATTATCCAAAAGGTTCGCAAGAATCTGGGCGAGCTTGTCCCCATCGGTCAGAACAGGGGGGAGGTCGGGCGGCGTATTAATAACGAACTGATGGATGTCCGTAGTGTACCGGACGCCGTGAAGCGCTTCTTCCAGCGTCTTCCGGGCGGAAAGGGCCTCCAGATGCAAGGAAAGGTGCCCCGACTGTATGTGAGCTACGTTGAGCATCTCGTCAACCAGAGCGGTAAGCCGGTGGCTCTCTTTGTTGATGCGCATCAGCCAGTCCTTGCGGGTTTCCTCCGATACCTGGCGCGTCAGCAGCAACTCGCTGAAGCCGAGCACGCCGGTCATAGGTGTGCGAAGCTCGTGGGAGGCAATGGAGATGAACTCGTCGCGACGGCGCAGCGCCTCCCGTTCCTGGGTAATGTCTCGCCACAGGAGACCGCGCCAGTGCCCATCGGAATCAGCAGGAGCAGGAATTGGGAATGCAGTCACCGCAAGTAACCGGGGACCCGGCGGAGCAAGGATGATTTCCTGGTCCTGTGGCTGGTTTTCCGATGCCTCTACCAGACTCAACAGCACCGTCTCTAGGCCTGCGGTCTCTTCAATGTTGCCGCCCCGTGTCCCAGCATCACGCAGGACATCCAGCAACGGTCTTCCCAGGGTCATCCCCTCCCTTAGACGAAGCAACGTCGCAACGGCAGGATTCATATAGGCTACGTTGGTCGCAGAGTCCAAGACCAGCAAGCCCTCGGTCATGCTCGTTTGAATGGCTTCCAACGTCATGCGCTCGCGGTCAACCAGCCTCCCCATCTCCTGAAGCCGGTCGCCCCGCCGTCGCGCCTCTTGCCACAGCATCTCCGTGCGCCGCTGGGAGGAGCTTAAGCGGGCCACTACTTGCAAGGTAACGGCCGCGGACGTTCCAAGGAAGATGAGCCGCAAAGGAAGCTGCTGCACCTCATAGCTCGCGTGGTCGTAGAAGGTCAGCGTCGTCCACGCCACGTACACAAGCCAGAGCGCGGTGTAGCCGCCGCCGACCACCCATCCCGTCCTGGCTACGCCCGCAATGATGATTGGATAGGAGCCAAGCAAGAGGTCGGTGTTGGTAACGTTCCCCGCCGGAAAGTTGATGACCGCAAGCCACGCTGCCACAAGAAGGATGTTGTCCAGGACGAACCCGACCCAGAAGGCTGCGTAGACCTTGCCGCGCAGCAACAAAAGGCTAAGGACTGTGCTGTACACCACCGCTGCAACGAGCAGTCCATTCAAGATGGCGGCCAGGCGGGACCCTGGGAGGAAGGTCTGAATTGCAAGAAGAGAGGCAGCCACAATGGCAAACCGGCCAATGATCCAGCCCGACTCAGTGGCGGCGGTGGTGCGCACGCCCAACTCGCTGAAGGCTCTGCTCAGCTTGTGAAGGATGGCGGGACTTTCCTGTGCTGCGGCCACGGCTTCCCCAAGAACTCCAAAAGAGGAGAGTAGGTACGAAGGTAAACCGGCAATTTGCCGCTACCTAGTGTATCGTCTATGAGTATACAGAATTAATGCGAATCTTGGATTGCATACTCTGCCAAGGGGAGTCCGAAGGACAAGGTGAGTGCTATAATAATGCCCTAGGTTCACTATGACACGCGCAACAAACATAATGCAGAGCCTCGTCCTTGTCGCCTTTCTGTCCCTCGCCTACTCACTGTTGGGGCCGGTGGCAGACCCGCATTTCCCGGAGCGCCTGCCTTTTCACGCCCACCTCTTTCTGAACTCGGTCCCCGCCGCCCACACACACGCCGGCTATCAGCCGCAGGCACAGCCCCAAGACGCCGGCAACGGCCACAGCAGCATCCTTTTCACCGTGGACAGCGACGGGTTCAACGCCGCTGACGGCCTTTCCGTGTGGCAAATCTTTCTCCTCTCGGCCATCCTCGCGCTTCCCCCTACGCTTTTTACCTTCGCCGCGGGGGCTATGCCTACCCGGCGAGTCCTTCCCCCCATCCTCTGCCCTTCCCCTCCGCCCCCCAGAGCCGCGGCCTCCATAATGTCCCAGTAGGCTATGGTTTTCCCAGCTTGTTCGCGGGCGCGCAGGGTCGCCTGTCGCCGTCACGTGAAAGAAGGTCGTGTGCCGGTACACCTGCAACATCAAAGCCGTTTGACCGCCAGACCCTGGATCGTCGCATTACTGCCGGCGTTGACGTGCGCGTTCACGCTTTGGCTGGCGGCCTCGCCCCAGGCAAGCGCCAACGGCACGGCCATTACCGAGGTATTCAAGGGAGAGCAGGGGCCGTACCGCATTACCGTGCGAGCGGTGAACGCGCAACTATTGCGCGGCAACACGCACCTGTCCATGCTGCTCTACGACACGGCCACCGACCGCCTTGTCACCGACGCCGCCATCACGGTATCGGCCCAAGCGCCGGACGGCGGCGGCTTCGGCCCGCTGGACACCTTCCATGCCTTCACCACGCCGGACTACTACGACGCCAACTTCACCGTAGGAGTCCTGGGAAGCTGGCAGTTCACGGTGGACGTGAAAGGCAAACAGGGAGAGGCGCAGTTCACCTTCCCGCTCAGGGTGGAAGAACCGGTGGTGAACTGGAGCCTGGTAGGCGGGTTGATGACCGTGGCGCTCATCGCGTTGCCCGCGGTATTCCTGCTCATGCGCGCCCTGCGAAAGGGCAAAGAGAAGCCCAAACCTACGTCATCCGAGGTTGGATAGGCCCCGGACGCTGCACCCTATCGCACTCTCTGAACCGGCTGTTGCTGGAACACATTTCCAGCCCAGGAATGCAGATGTGCGCTGAGGTTCTTGCCCTAACGAAGCCTTGCACGAAAACCTAGGAAGGTGCAGGGAACGCGAGTTCCCGTCGGGGGGTCTGTCCCGATGGAATCGGGAAGATGTAATTCCTTCCCCCCACCGAAGGCGAGGGGGCCAGGGGGCAAAGCAGAAGAGGACTTTTGGGGTACTTTCCGTGCAAGGCTCCCTAACGACATAACTATAATAGCCGAAGATGCTTCGGCTTCTGCAAAGGACAACTCACACATGCACAACTTGCACAAGACAACTTTTCTCGCGGCGCTGGCCGCGCTGCTGGCCCTCGTGCTGGGCACGGCTATTGCTTCCGCCCACGAACGGCGGGACGTTGACAACGGGGCGTACCAGTTCGTGGCCGGCTTCATGGTTGAGCCTCCCTATGAAGGACAGAAGAACGGCGTGGACTTCCGCATTACGCGCAAGGCGGCCAACACTCCGCTGACCGGCGCAGAGGCGACGCTGAAGGTGGACGTTTCCTACGTAAACGCTGAGGGCACGGCTGCGACCACCAAGACCTTTGCCCTGCGGACCATTTTCAATGATCCCGGCCACTATACCGCGGACCTGATCCCTACACAGCCTGGCTGGTACCGCCTGAGGTTCTACGGGGCCATCAAGGATGGCGACAAGACCGCTACTATTGACGAGACCTTCAATTCCAGGTCCGGCGGCGGCGGCTTTAACGACGTGCAGAGCGCCGGCGACCTGAACTTCCCCGACAGCTTGCCCACCACACGGGAGATCGTGGCAGCGACGCGTGGGGCGCAGAGCGCGGCAGACGCGGCTTCCGCTGCTGCCGCAACCGCCCAGAAGGCAGCCGATGATTCCATGACCATGGCCCACAGCGCCCAGGCTTCCGCCGATAGCGCAGAGAAAAACGGCTCTGACACACTGGCCTTCATCGGCATTGTGCTGGGCGCGGTTGGCACCGCGGCAGGCATCGGCGGCCTGATGTCGGGGCGCAGGAAGACAGCCTAGGCGCTGCCGTAGCTCCAATCTGCTGCCACACAAGTGAAACCCACATCAACCATCAGCAAGGTACGGAACCACCTATGCGGAATGCCTCGTGGTGGACGGTACCGCCCACCACGAGGGATTGGCGCGTCCAGACAGACAGCAAAGAGAGCAGGCGACTGAGACACGGGATGCTTGGGATGTCGTACTATTACACGAGGCGTCCAGATACGGAATGCGGAGGCGCGCGGATACGCATATGGCAAACCCTCTAAGACAAACACCGCTGAGCCGGTTGCTGGCTCTGGGGCTGGCCCTGGCGCTGCTGCTCTCCGGCGCGCAATCTGCTTACGCTCACGCCGTTTTGGTGAAGGCGACGCCTGCGCCCAACGCTGAGCTGGCCACCGCACCCGCTGACATACAGATATGGTTCTCAGAGCCGCTCTCTCCCTCTTTTAGCAGCATCAAGGTAGTGGATGCTTTAGGCTCCCGGGTAGACAACGACGATAGCGCCGTGGACGCTCAGGACCCCACGCACATGACGGTGTCACTCAGGCCCTTGGGCAAAGGGATCTACACCGTCGTATCGCAAAACGTTTCAGACATTGACGGCCACAAGGTTGTAGACTCCTACGCCTTCTCGGTAGACACACCACTCAGTCCCAATTCGCAGCCCGCAGCGCCGCAAGCGAAGCAACCCCTGGTGCAATATGCCCTGGAGCCGGTGGTGCGCTGGTTCGTCCTCCTTGGAGCGCTGGGCTTGGCCGGCGGCCTCTTCTTTGACATCGCCGTGGCGGACGGCGCCCTGGCCCGGGCAGGCCGCGGCGAGACCCTTCAGCGGGTGCGCCTGGCCCTGACGCGACGGCGAAAGCGCTTGCTGTGGGTCTCCATGGGCATGTTGCTGACCGCATCGGTGGTGCAATTGATCGGGCAGACGGTGGTGATCACCAATGTGTCGCCCCTGCAGGCCTTTGGCAGCCCGGTGGTCTCAGTCATGACCGAAAGCGCGTGGGGCAGGCTGTGGCTATGGCGCATGGCTTCATCCCTGACGTTATGCGGCCTGCTGCTGTGGGCCTACGGACGGGCCGTCGCCGCCGTGCCGGGCAAGAAGCTGCTGCCGAAGCTCCTGGCCTTGCTGGCCGCAGGAGGAGTGCTGCTTACCCTGAGCCTATCCAGCCACGGGGCTGCTACGCCCCAGGTCAAGGGACAAGCGGTTTTTACGGACTACCTGCACCTGCTGAGCGCGGGGCTGTGGTTCGGCGGGTTGCTGCACTTTGCCACCAGCATCCCGCTGCTCACGCGAAGCCTGCCCGAGGCGGAACGGCGAAGCATCGTTTCCGCCTTTGTGCCCCGCTTCACCTTTCTTGCATCCCTGAGCGTTGGTGTCCTCATCATCACGGGCATATACAGCGCTTGGGCGCAAGTGACGGTGTGGAGGGCGCTGTCCACCCCCTACGGCGGCACACTGCTGGTCAAGGTTGGCCTGGTAGCGCCCATGCTGCTGCTTGCGGCGGCCAACCTTGTCTGGGTGCGTCCGCGACTGAAGGCGGAGGGCAAGGCGGACCTGTGGCTGGGGCGGTTCGTCACCGGCGAAGCCGTCCTCGGCCTGTTGGTGCTGGCCACCGTTGGGTTCCTCACCAGCCTGAACCCTGCACGGCAGGCTGTGGAGGGCACCGAAGCCAAGCCTACCCAGGCACAGTTTGCGGCGGCATCGGAAGGCATGGACATCACGACGACGCTGACGCCGGGAGGCGTGGGCCGCAACGAGTTGACCGTGTCGCTCAAGAATGCCCAGGGCAGGGCGGTGGACGGCGCGACGGTGGAGGTGCAAATGCAGTACCTGGACGCTGACCTGGGCCTTCAGACGGGGGTCGCAGTGCCCCAGGGAAACGGACGGTACCTGTGGCAAGGCCCGGTGCTGAGCGTTGCCGGCCTGTGGCAAGGGCAAATCACGGTACGGACTCCCAGCGCCTTTGACGCCCATGCGGCATTCCGCATAGACCTGGCGCGGGCCGCTTCAACAGATGGGACGCTGATTGTCCCTGCAAAGCGCACCTCCCAGATACTGCTGGCGGCGGAGCTTGGGTTGATCGGCGTGGTGTTCCTGCTGGTAGGCTTCTCCACAGGAGGCATGGCCACGCAGCGCGGGTTGGTGGTCATTTGCATTGGGGCGTTGTTGATCGTGGGAGGCTTCGGCGTGGGCGCCAATCTGACCAGCGGCGGTGTAACCACTCCTGCGCGTAATCCCTTCCCGCCGGATGAAGCCTCACTTGCCGTAGGAGCGCGCATCTACAGCCGGGACTGCGCGTCCTGCCACGGCGAACTTGGGCATGGCGACGGCCCCCTGGCGGCTACCCTCAATCCCAAGCCCTTTGATCTGGTGGTGCATGTTCCTATGCACACCGACGCATCCGTCTTTGCGACCATCAGCAATGGCATGTCCGGCACAGCCATGGGCGGCTTCAAAGGAAAACTCACTGAGGACGAACGATGGCACTTGGTCAACTATTTACGCGCACTCCGATAGCGCCCCCTAACCAAAGGCAAGACTCCGTAGGGGCGAGTTTCAAACCCGCCCCTACAAATGGCGTTGTCCCAATCCAGGGGCCGGTCCTCGGCAAACTCAGCCTAACGCTTGCCAAAGTGGGCCTGTGCCTCGCGCTGGGGCTGATGGCGCTGGCGGTGCAGCCGGCCTTTGCCCACGGCTTCGGCCAGAAGTACGGCCTGCCGCTGCCCCTGTGGCTCTACGTCACCGGCGCGGGAGCCGTCGTCGCCCTGTCCTTTCTGGTCATCGCCTTCTTCGCCCAGGGCAACCCCTCGGTACAGGGCTATCCCCGCTACAACCTGTTGCGGCTGGGCATAGTCCGGGCCTTGGCCGGCAAGGTCACGCTAACGTTCCTGCGGCTGCTCTCCGTACTGCTGCTGCTCCTGACCATAGCAGCGGGGCTGACGGGGAACCAAGACTCGCTGAAGAACCTGGCCCCGACCATCGTGTGGGTGTACTGGTGGGTAGGCTTGGCCTACGCCTCGGCGCTGTTCGGCCATGTGTGGGCGCTGGTGAACCCGTGGGAAGCCATGTTCTCTTGGGTAGACTCACTGTACCAGCGGTTGAACCCCGGCGACCGGCTCTCCTCAGAGAGGGCGTACCCCGCAAAGCTGGGGTACTGGCCCGCCGTCGTGCTGTTCGGGTTATTCGCCTGGGTAGAGATCGTGTTTCCGCGGTCCGCAGAGCCGCGAAGCCTGGCGACCCTGGCGGTCGGCTACACCTTCGTCACCTTTGTGGGCATGGTGCTATACGGGAAGAATGCGTGGCTGAAGCACGGCGAAGCCTTCGCCGTGGTGCTGGGCCTGCTGGCGCGCTTCTCGCCCACGGAGACGCGGGTGCGCCACACAGAAACGTGCCAAGCGTGCGGCTCCGGCTGCGACCCGGTGGAGTGCGTGGACTGCTACGAGTGCTTCCGAAACGCCCCAAGAGAGTCCCGCGAGTTCAACCTGCGACCCTATGGCGCTGGACTGCTCTCCAGTGAGGTGGCGTCGCCTTCGCTGCTGTTCCTGGTGTTGCTGACCCTATCTACCGTGACCTTTGACGGCTTCACCTCTACGCCCTTCTGGTCCAAACTGGTCGCCGTGGTGTACCCGGCCTTCAGGGTCTTCGGCAGCGAGGCGGTGACCGTCATCCGCACCGTAGGGCTGCTGGCCTTTCCCTTCATCTTCATCGGCGTCTATCAGGTATTCAGCATGGTGATGGCGGCTCTGGGCGGCAAGTCCGATCAGTGGAAGACCTTTGCTGGGACCTTCGTGTTTTCCCTGATCCCCATCGCTCTGGCCTATCACCTCGCCCACTTCTTGTCTTTCCTCCTCATCCAGGGACAGCTCTTGATCCCCCTGGCGTCCGACCCCTTCGGTTGGGGATGGGACCTGCTGGGCACGGCGGGCTACCAGATGAACGTCAACATCGTTGGGGCAAAGTTCGCCTGGTTCGTTGCAGTCATCGCCATCGTGTTGGGGCACATCATCGCCGTGTACGTGGCCCATGCCCGGGCTATGGGGATGACGGACAACCGGGGCTCTGCGCTGCGCAGCCAGTATCCCATGATGGCGCTGATGGTTGGCTACACCATGGTGAGCCTGTGGATCATCGCCCAGCCCATTGTAGACGTGAAGGCGTAGCCAACCGCGCACCGCACCGTAAACGGCGCGGCTTCGCACTGCCAAATCAAGCCGCACCCTTTAGGGTGCGGTGCTAATCTCCCCTTCCCGTTGCGGGAAGGGGCAGGGGGTTGGGTCGCGCGCTCCTTGCGCCGTCATTGTCATTCTGACTCCCGATCTCATCGGGACTCGTTCAGAATGACAAGACTGGCGAGCCAAAGTTCATTGGCGTTCCAGGTATTCCGCAATCTCCCTGGCAATCTGGTACACGGTGGGCTGTGTGCCGGCCTCTACATCGCCTTGCGAGTCAATGTGCTTGTGGTGGGGAAAGTTGGATAGAGTAGCATGGTATCGTGCGTTATCGTAGCGGAAGATTACCTGATCGGTGCTGGTTTTGAAATGGAAACTGTAGTAAACCCACTCCGGGTATCCCCTCACGAGACTTGGGCCAGATGAATGGTGAGTTGGCAACCATAGGGATAACATATTCTTGCCCTGAGCACGCCATAGCGTTCGTTATAGCTGATAGAAGGACTACGTCCCAACTGCTCAGAGAAGAAACTCCCACAAGGATTGCCAAGACCTGCTCAAAGACCCCTTGTATTTGGGGGTCAAACACAGCTATACGGCGCCGACATGTGGAAGTTGTGCTGCCGCCAACATGTCGCAGTAGGTAGCCCACAGAAGATAGTCGTCATCGTCCCGCTCTTTTAACTCACATCGGTTGTACTTTGTGTAGAAGGTCTTGGAGTCCATGCCGTACTTGGCCTCAAACTCGGCAAGTAGCGCCTTCAAGTCGTCATCCGTAAGCTCCCGGATCTTTACTTGTGACCGGTCAAACTTCATGATGATCGCTCCTTTCGAATGCACGTAGTCTACCAGGTTCCGCTTGCATCTTCACGTGCGCGCCGGATAATCGGCAATCTCCCGTGCAATCTGTTGTATGGTGGGCTGTAGGCTGTATTGTACCGCATCCTGAAGGGTGAGGCTTCGCGGCCGGCCAACCAAGCCGCACCGTTTACGGTGCGGTGCCAGAGACCACTTCCGTTTAGGGAAGTGGCAGGGGTTAGGTCACGCAGCAAGTGGATGACCCCCAAAGAAAAGCCCCTCTCCTTCAATGGGAAAGGGGCCTTGCAAAGCTGCCGGCGGAGGACCTTCGTGTCCTCGGATCGCTACGGGATGCGGCCCACGGGCATGTTCACCCAGGCGCTCATTTCGTGTGGAGAGGTGACGGTTTCGGCCCGGCACACGTAGGAGCGGTTGAGCTGGCCCACAGACGTGACGCCCAGCAGCGCTATGGCGGAGAGTACCTCGTCCTCCATGATCTCCAGCACCCGGTTCACCCCCGCCTGGCCCGCCGCAGCCAGGCCCCAGCCCTGGAGCTTGCCGATAGCCACGGCCTTTGCGCCCAGTGCAATCGCCTTGACCACGTCGCTGCCCCGCAGCACGCCGCCGTCCAGCACGATGTCGGCCTTTCCGCCCACGGCGTCAACGATCTCCGGGAGCATGTCCAACGTGCCAAGGCTGTGGTCAAGCTGGCGCCCGCCGTGGTTGGATACCCAGATGATGTTGAAGCCGTGCTCTATGGCCGTTGCCGCATCCTCTGCCGTAGCAACGCCCTTGATGCCGAAGGGGAGGTCCGTCAGGTCCCTGATGCGGTCCATCAGGTCCCAGGTTAGCATCCCGCCATAGGCAGGGGTACGCACCGCGGGCCGCATGGGGGCGTAGCCGTGGATCATGGGCCGCTCCCTCCGGCTATAGCGAGCGTTGTCCACGGTAACGACGATGCCGACATAGCCGGCCTGCTTCGCGCGGTGGATAATGTCCTCAATCCATTTCCAGTCTCCCTGGACGTAAAGCTGAAAGATCTTTGGCCCGCTGCCCGCCGCCGCAATCTTCTCCAGGCCCGGCTCCGTGACGGTGCTCACCGTCTGCATGGTGCCGAACTCCGCGGCGGCCTTGGCGGCGGCCAGCCCTCCTTCCGGCGTGAAGCGCTGCAAGGAGCCCACGGGGGCCAGCATCACCGGGATACGCAGCTTCTGCCCAAGAAAGGTAGTGGATGCGTCCAGCTTGGACACATCCACCAGCACCCGGGGCCGGAACGCGATGCGGTCAAAGGCCGCGCGGTTGCGGCGCATGGAGGTCTCCGACTCGGACCCGCCGACCAGGTAGTCCCATGCGGACTCGTCCAGGTGCCGGCGCGCCGCCTGAATAACCTCTTCGTTGCTGACAAAGTTCGTGGCAGGGCTGGTGGTCATTTCACGCTCCTTAGGAGGTACTTGTGCACTCGCTACAGCCAATCCCAAAGCTGCTGTTTGCATAGGCCGCCGGAAGTGTTTCCCCTAGGTGAGGCGGCCTTCCTGACAAACAGGCCCATTCTACTCTACAAAGGCAGAAGGTCAAGGCCGCCGCGGGCTACCGGTGCTCGTGGAGAGCATCGTGCATGAGGACCTCCACGGGCATGCCGTAGAGCTTGGACAGCTCCAGGCTGGTCAGCTCGTGGGTGGGGCCGTGGAAAACGAGGGTGCGGTTCAGGCAGGCGCAGGTGGTGGCCTCGCGCATCATCGCGCCGATGTCGTGGGACACCAGGACGATAGTGAGGCCCTGCTCCAGATTAAGGCGGTGCAGCAGGCTGTAGAACTGCTCCTGCCCGGCGGTGTCCACGCCCGCAACCGGCTCGTCCAGCACCAGCAGCTCCGCCTGGCGTACCAGGGCGCGGGCGATGAGCGCGCGCTGCTGCTGGCCCACGGACAGCGCGGTGATGCGCCGGTGTCGCAGCTCGCGGAGTCCCACCATGTCCAGCGCCGCATGTACGGCCTGCTGATGGGGCGAACGCCAAAAGGCCAGGGGGGCAAAGCCGTGGTACAGCCCCTGTCCAACGATCTCGTCTACGGTGGCCGGGAAGCGGCCCTGCACGCCTTCCGCCATCTGGGGCACGTAGCCGACCTTTGTCCAGGAGCGCAGCTTGTCCGGCGGCTGGCCGAAAAGATGGACGCTCCCCCGCGTAGGGCGGGACAAGCCCAGGGCCAGGCGCAAGAGCGTAGTCTTGCCGCTGCCGTTGGGGCCAAGAATAGCCATAAAGGCCCCCCTCGGCACGGAGAAAGTAATATCCTGCAGCGCAGGCTCCCCTCCACCGTAGGAGAACCACGCGTGTTGAAAGTCCAGGGCCGGCGTGGCGCCGGTGAGAGTTGTCATCTAGCCGCACTCCAGCGCCTTACGCAGGTTCTGCAGATTCGTGTCCATGATGGTGAAGTAAGTCTCCCCACGTTGCACTTCATCAGGGGTGAGGCTTTCCAACGGGTGAAAGGGCAGCAACTCCGCGCCGATCTCTTTAGCGATGGTTTGGGCCAACTGCGGGCTGACGATTGGCTCCGTAAGGACGTACCGAGCGCCCAGAGCGCGCAGCTTTTCGGTAATGTCGGCCAGGTCGCCGGGAGAAGGTTCGGCGTCCGGGGAAATGCCCGCCAGGGCGACTTGCTCCAGGTTGTAGCGCGCCGCGAAGTGGCCGAAGGCTTCGTGGGACACCGCCAGGGTCCGCTGCTTGCACGAGGCAAGACCGGCCCGAATGCGCTCGTCAAGAGCTTGCAAGTCGGCGATAAGCGCATCGCCGTTGGCCTTGAACTGCGCTGCCTCGGCGCTTCGGGCTTGCTCCATAGCGTCGCTGATCAGCCTTACCTCCTCCACAGCTAGAACAGGGTCCAGCCAGATGTGGGGGTCTTCAGGATGGGCCGTTGCGTAGGCGGTTTTGCCTTCTGCGGCTTGCAGCGCCATGACCACCACTTGTGACGCCTTCTTGGTCGCCAGCGCCCTATCCACCCAGGGGTCAAAGCCGCCGCCGTTGTAGACCACTATGCCGGCTGCACCTAGCGTGCGCAGGTCCCCGGAGTTCGGCTCGTAGTCGTGGGCCTCCACGCCCGGCGGCACAAGGTTGACAACGGACACGGCGTCGCCGCCGATTCGCTGGGCGAAATACTGTAATGAATAGCTCGTGACGATGACCTTCATGACGCCGCCGGCAGGCGCTCCGTTGCCGGAGCAGGCGCTGCCCGCTACAGACAGCATGGCAATGGCGGCAAGTGCCACCCACCAGCCGAGGCGACTGAAACGCTTCCCCGCGTTCACCTTCGTGTTCATGCTGCCGTTATTGACACGCAGTCTCATTGTTGTGCGCACTCTGATTGTGCTGTGTTGATACATAGTCTCATTATGGTTCACCCATAACGAGCGTTCGTTGCTTTTGGGAAACCGCCTGACCCAGGCCCTACTTGAGGCATTGCTGGCAGGTGACGTACACCTCCAGCCGGTGGCCCATAATCTTGCCGGGGATCTCGTCGCCCACAGCCCGCATCAAGCGCTCAATAGTGGAGTCGCGGAAGTCGGTCACGGCCCCGCATTGGACGCAGACGGCGTGATGGTGGTGGTCGTAGCGGGCCAGGGAGTACTTGGGAGCGCCATCGGGCAGGGCGAGCTTGCACAGGACACCCGCCTCCAGCAGCAGCTTGATGGTCCGGTAGATCGTGGCGCGCCCCACGCGGGGCAAATCAGCGCAGACCTCTTCCGCAGAGAAGGCGGAGCCCTTGTGAACCAGGAGGGCCAGGACATCTCGCCGGGGTCCGGTAACTCGGCAACCCCGGTCCTCCAGGGTGGCAATGAGGTCCGTCTGGGTCATGTGTGCCATGAGATGATACAGTATATCAATAAGCACAGGCTGTCAAGGAGACAGGAGTGGCGGGTTCTGTTTGCTTTTGCGTGTTATTTAATCCCCGATTAAAGTCGGGGGTTAACCCAAGCTAAACCTGGCACTTTAGTGCCAGGACACATCAATACCACCGAGAAGCAAACAGAACCGGAGTGGCGTATTCCTTTGCTTCTCTGAGCGTGTCTCAGAATCGGCCTACCCCTTTGAACGTGGCGAAAGCCGCTTTACACGAACGTAGTGGCGTCCC
>Ga0082335_1001998_pt1 | contig 39976 bp, 35 predicted proteins | sample Subgrocontami58m_FD_72375 | JGI IMG/M metagenome (GOLD analysis project Ga0082335, IMG submission 72375) | Subsurface groundwater microbial communities from S. Glens Falls, New York, USA - GMW37 contaminated, 5.8 m (SPADES assembly) (version 2) ...
GCATTCATGCTGCGCGAGGACCAGGACCCGCAGGAAGCGCTCACCGCGTTCAGCGATTTCAGCGACGCCTATCAAGCGTCGGCAACCCGTCCGGTGCCGCTGTTCCGGCGCCGCTTCCTCGTCTCGCCGGACGGTATGGAATGGTCGTGAGGCCATGAAACCGGGCACTGGCAAAGTCTATCTGGTGGGCGCAGGTCCCGGCGCGCCGGACCTGATTACCGTGCGCGCGGCACGGCTGCTCGCGCGCGCCGACATCGTCTTTCACGACGCGCTGGTGCACCCCGATACCGTTGCGCTCGCCGTCAACGCCGAAAAAATCGCGGTCGGCAAGCGCTGCGGCAGGCACTCGACTGCACAGCGTTTCATCAACAAGCGGCTGATCGATGCGGCCGCGAAGTTCGCCATCGTGGTGCGGTTGAAAGGTGGCGATCCGATGTTGTTCGGACGCGCGCAGGAGGAGATCGACGCGCTGCGCGATGCCGGCGTCGCTTTCGAAGTCGTGCCCGGCGTTACCGCCGCGCTCGCGGCGAGCGCCGAACTCGGCGTGTCGCTGACGCGGCGGGGGGTCAGCCGCAGCGTAACGTTTGTGACGCCGCGCACGGGAGACGGCGAGCAGGCTCGCGATTGGACGCAATGCGTAATCAATGCCGACAGCGCGGCGCTCTACATGGCGGCCGGGAAAGCGCGCGAAATTGCATCGCGCCTGATCGCAAGCGGGATGCGCGCCGACACGCCGGTCGTGGTGGTTGAAAATGCGTCGCTGCCAACCATGACCCGCACCGTGCTGCCGCTCAGCCAATTGGAGCACGCCGAGGAATGGTCATTGCGTGGCCCGGCGCTGATACTGCTCGGCGAAGTTTTCCGCCACGCGGCTGCGCAGCCTGATTCCAGCATGACCGTGCGTGAAGCACTGCCTGAAGCGCTAAGCGCCTAGACCGTCGTTTGCCAAACACGCTACAATTCAAGCTTTTAGCTTGGTTGTATGCTGATCCGCCGCTGTATACCCGCTGCTGCCACTACCCCGGTCGCGCTCACCATCGGCAATTTCGATGGCGTGCATCTTGGCCATCGGGCGATGCTCGCGCGGCTGGCCGAGGCGGCGCGCCGGCTTAAGCTGCCCTCCTGCGTGATGACCTTCGAGCCGCACCCGCGCGAGTTCTTCGCGCCGGATCAGGCGCCGACGCGGCTCACGTCGCTGCGCGAGAAGCTCGAGTTGCTGGCGCAGGCCGGAGTGGAGCGCGTGCAGATTTGCCGTTTCAACTTCGATTTTGCGAAAACCCCGGCGGACGACTTCATCGCGCGCATCCTGCATCAGGGGCTGGCGGCGCGCTGGGTGCTGGTCGGCGATGACTTTCGCTTCGGCGCGCGGCGCGCCGGCGATCTCTCGCTGCTGAAGCAGGCGGAAGCGCGATGCGGCTTCCGCGTACATGCGATACCGAGCGTGATGGTGGACGGCCTGCGCGTTTCCAGCACCGCGGTGCGCGAGGCGCTGGCGCGTGGCGACATGGCGCTCGCGCAGCGCCTGCTCGGACGTCCCTACAGTATCAGCGGCCGCGTTGTCAGCGGCGATCGCGTTGGCCGCAAACTCGGCTGCCCGACCGCGAACGTGCTGATGAAGCACAACCGCCCACCGCTCGCGGGCATCTTCGCGGTTGAAGCGCATGGAATCGGTGACCGCGCGCTGCCGGGTGTGGCGAGTCTTGGGGTGCGGCCAACACTCGCGCACGATGCGCGTCCGTGCCTGGAAGTGCACCTGCTGGATTTCGCGCGCGACATTTACGGCGCGCATCTGCGGGTCGATTTCCTGCACAAATTCCGCGACGAGCAGAAGTATGCCGACGTCGAGACCTTGAAGCGCCAGATCGCGGTCGATGTCGAAAACACGCGGAATTTCTTTCGCCACCAAGACGCCAAGACTGCGGCAAGAAAACCTTCATGAAACCACGGATGAACACAGATGAACACGGATCAAACTACTATTCGGTTTTATCTGTGTTGATCTGTGTTCATCTGTGGCTACGAACGCTTATTGCCAATGGCTGATTACAAGCAAACGCTGAACCTGCCCGACACGCCGTTCCCGATGCGCGGGGACCTCGCCAAGCGCGAGCCGCTGATGCTGTGCGCGTGGCAGGAGCGCCGGCTCTACCAGCGCATCCGCGAGGCGAGCCGCGGCCGGCCGAAGTTTGTGCTGCACGACGGTCCGCCGTACGCGAACGGCAATATCCATCTGGGTCACGCGATCAACAAGATCCTCAAGGACATGATCGTCAAGTCGAAGGCGTTGTCGGGGTTCGATGCGCCGTACGTGCCGGGCTGGGACTGCCACGGCATGCCGATCGAGCGTGAAATCGAAAAGCTGCACGGCAAGAACCTGCCGGTCGAAAAAACACAAAGCCTGTGCCGGGCCTACGCCGCAGAGCAGATCGAGCGCCAGAAACAGGACTTCCAGCGCCTGGGCGTGCTCGGCGACTGGGATAATCCGTACCTGACCATGGCCTACGCGAACGAGGCCAACGAGATCCGCGTGCTGGGCCGGTTGCTGGAAAAAGGCTATGTCTATCGGGGACTCAAGCCGGTCAACTGGTGCTTTGACTGTGGCTCGGCGCTCGCCGAGGCGGAAGTCGAATACATGGATCGCAAGGACATCGCGATCGACGTCGGGTTCGCATTCGCCGAGCCGGACAAGGTCGCCGCCGCGTTCGGACTCGCGGCGCTGCCGGAGGCGCGCGGCCAGATCGTGATCTGGACCACCACGCCGTGGACGATACCCGCCAATCAGGCGCTCAACGTGCATCCCGGGTTCGTCTACCACCTGGTCCGGACCGGGCGCGGATTGCTGATCCTCGCCGCTGACTTGCAGCAGGCCTGCCTCGAGCGCTATGGACTGAGCGGGGAGACGATCGGCGCGTGCCGTGGCAAACAGCTCGAGCTGATCGGTTTCCGCCATCCGTTCTACGACCGCGTGGCACCTGTTTATCTTGGGGACTACGTCACGCTCGAGCAGGGCACCGGCATCGTGCACAGTTCGCCCGCGTACGGGATCGAGGATTTCAATTCGTGCCGAGCCTACGGCATGAAGGACGACGCGATGCTCGCGCCGGTCGGGGGCGACGGCCGTTACGCGGAGTCGCTGCCGTTGTTTGGCGGCCTTAACATCTGGAAAGCGAATCCGCAGATCGTCGAGACCATCAAGCAGCATGACGCGCTCCTGCATGCGGCGCCTTCCGTGCACAGCTATATGCATTGCTGGCGCCACAAAACGCCGATCATCTATCGCGCCAGCACGCAATGGTTCGTCGCGATGGACGAGGCGCCGGGTTACAACGGCGCCAAACCCGCCGAGACGCTGCGCACCGTCGCCTTGCGCGGCATCGCGAACACGCGTTTTTACCCGGAGTGGGGCCAGGCGCGATTACAGGGCATGATCGCCAACCGTCCCGACTGGACGCTGTCGCGCCAGCGCCAGTGGGGTGTGCCGATGCCGTTTTTTGTCGACCGGAAAACCGGCGCGCTGCATCCCCGCACGCTGGAGTTGTTGGAGCAGGCGGCGCAGCGCGTCGAGCAAGCCGGCATCGAAGCGTGGCAGACGCTCGACCCGCAGGAGCTGCTGGGCGCGGAAGCCGCGCAATACGTCAAGATCAAGGACACGCTCGACGTGTGGTTCGATTCGGGCTCGACGCACGAGACCGTGCTGCGCCGCTCGCACGCGGCTGCACTGCAGTTTCCGGCCGATCTCTATCTCGAGGGCTCGGATCAGCATCGCGGCTGGTTCCACTCTTCGCTGCTGGTCTCATGCATGCTGAACGACGTGCCTCCCTACGAAGGCCTGCTCACGCACGGCTTCTTCGTCGACGGCGAAGGCCGCAAGATGAGCAAGTCGGCGGGCAATACGCTTGAGCCGCAGAAAGTGGTCGACAGGCTCGGCGCCGACATCCTGCGCTTGTGGGTGGCGCAGACCGACTACTCGGGCGAGTTGTCGATTTCGGATGAAATCCTCAAGCGCGTGGTGGAGTCGTATCGCCGCATCCGCAATACGCTGCGCTTCCTGCTGGCCAATCTCGCCGATTTCGATCGCGAGGCGCACGCGCTGCCGGTCGACGATTGGCTTGAGATCGACCGCTACGCGGCGGTGATGACCGCCGATCTGCAGGCGGCGCTGGCGCCGTCCGGGCTCGGCTCGAAACAGCCGCAGTCGCCGGGGCATTACGGCAGGTATGAATTTCACCTCGTGGCGCAGAAACTTCAGACGTTCTGCTCCGAAGATCTCGGCGGTTTCTATCTCGACATCCTGAAGGACCGGCTGTATACGGCTGGCACTGCCACCCGCGCCCGGCGCTCGGCGCAGAACGCGCTCTATCACATGACGCAGGCGCTGGTGCGATTGATGGCGCCGGTGCTGAGCTTTACCGCCCACGAGGTGTGGGAGACGCTGAACGGCGGCGCGGTGAGTGTCTTCGAGCAAACTTGGTATGCGTGTCCGCTGCCGCGCGATGCCGCGGCGCTGCGAGTGCGCTGGCAGAAGCTGCGCGGGCTGCGCGCGGACGTGCAGAAACTGCTCGAGGAACTGCGCGTGACCGGCAAGATCGGCTCGTCGCTTGCGGGCGAAGTCGATCTTTACGCCGAGGGCGAGCATCACGCGTTCCTCGAGTCGTTCGCCGACGATCTGCGCTTTGTCTTCATCACTTCGCGCGCCACCGTCAACGCCGGCGCGAACACCGCCGGAGTGCCGTCGTCGCTCGAGCGCGTGGGCATCAAGGTCACTGCGACGACCCAGCCCAAGTGCGAGCGCTGCTGGCATTACCGCAGTGACGTCGGCACGGCTGCTGCCTATCCGGATCTCTGCGGGCGCTGCGTCGCCAACCTGCACGGCGCCGGCGAGCCACGCGCGTACGCATGAGACGCTGGCTCGCGCTGGCCGCGCTCACCGCCGCGTTCGATCAACTCTCGAAGTTCGCGATTCAGCGCCTGCTGGCTGCCGGCGGCAACCTCGAGCTCGCGCCGTTCTTCAACCTGGTGCTGGTCCACAACCGGGGCGCGGCATTCAGTCTGTTTTCCAGCGCCTCGGGCTGGCAGCGCGAGCTGTTCATCGCGATTGCGCTGATTGCGGTGGTGTGGATCATCTTTCTGCTGCGCAGGTATCCGCAGCAGACGTTGTTTTGTTTCGCGCTGAGCCTGATCCTGGGCGGCGCAATCGGCAACGTGATCGACCGCGTGCTGTACGGCGCGGTGATCGATTTTCTGGATTTTCACCTCGCGGGCTACCACTGGCCGGCATTCAATGTCGCAGATTCCGCGATCACCTGCGGTGCAGCGCTGCTGGTGTGGGAGAGCCTGCGGCCGCAACAGAAAACCTAGCGTAGGTCAGGTTGCCGCAACGGCGGCTACCTGACTTTCGGCGGACGTCGGGGAACGCTGCGCGTACCCCGACCTACAAGTCGATCGCGGTATAATTCGCTCCTATGCATGTCTTGCTTGCACAGCCGCGCGGTTTCTGCGCCGGCGTTGACCGCGCCATCGAGATCGTCGAACGTGCGCTGCAGTTGCACGGCGCGCCGATTTACGTGCGCCACGAAGTCGTGCACAACAAGTTCGTGGTCGACGACCTGCGCGCGAAAGGCGCGGTGTTCATCGAGGACCTGAGCGACGTGCCCGCGGGCAGCACGGTGATCTTCAGCGCGCACGGCGTGTCGCAGGCGGTGCGGGGCGAGGCGGAGGCGCTCGGCCTCAACGTGTTCGACGCAACCTGTCCGCTGGTGACCAAGGTCCACGTCGAAGTCGCCAAGATGCGCGCGCGCGGCTTCGAGATCGTGATGATCGGCCATCGCGGCCACCCCGAGGTCGAGGGCACGATGGGCCAGTCGCAAGGCGGCATCTACCTGGTCGAAACTCCCGCCGATGTCGCGCGGCTCGAGGTCGCCGATGCACAGCAGCTCGCATTCGTGACCCAAACCACGCTGTCGGTCGACGATGCGGGCCAGATCATAGCCGCGCTGAAACGGCGTTTCCCGAATATCGTCGGGCCGAAGAAAGACGATATCTGCTATGCGACGCAGAACCGGCAGGACGCGGTCAAGGCGCTGGCGCTGCAGTGCGACGTGGTGATCGTGGTCGGCTCGCCCAACAGTTCCAACTCCAACCGCCTGCGTGAAGTCGCGGCCAATCAGGGCATCGCCGCTTACATGGTCGACAGCGCGGCGGAAATGAATCCGCTATGGGTTGCGGGCGCGCGCCGCGTCGGCATTACCGCGGGCGCGTCAGCACCGGAAGTGCTGGTCAGGCAAGTGATCGAAAAGCTCAGGAACCTCGGCGCGGTAAGTGTCGAGGAGGTTCAGGGCATTTCCGAGACCGTCACTTTCCCGCTGCCGAAGAGTCTGGCCAAGACCGGTTAGGTTAAGGGGCGCAACTCCCGCGTTATTTCCCTGGTCCGGAGGAACCCGATGAGTTCGAGGGGGCTGGCGGCGCCGCGCTTGGCTTCGGGGGGAAACGCTCCGCGTGCGATCGCTGGTCGGCATCTCTTTGCCGCCGGGCTTGATCGGCCGGCGTATCGGATTGCGCGCGCGGCGGATCGGCCTGGCGAACGTTGTCGCCAGTGCCGCGGGCCTTGTCGGACTTGTCCTTGCTCTGCGCTTGCGCCGGACTCGCCGCGAGCGCCAACAGCAGTGCCGGCAACAGGAATCGGATAATTTTCATGCGGTTCTCCTTGAGATGGCTGCATTTCTGCACGAAACCTACTGCATCAACTCGATCCATGACTTGCGCGTGGTGGCGGTCGAACCCGAAGCCGGGGTCCCAAGCCCCGTAGTGATGCCTCCAGCCGAATCTCTGGTCAGCCCATACACGGTATCCCCAATCCTGATCAGTATTGCCCGGTTGGCCAGTGTATCAGCGTAGCGTTTCGAAGCCGCGCCCCCCATACCTTCCAGTAAACCTCCGGTCTGATAATCGAGCACGTTTTGGAAACTGCTGCCGCCCGGCAGACAGGGGTCGGAGTTCGGGACATTGGTGTTGAAGACAAGCGCGCTGAACGCCAGCGTCGGGTGGGTATCGACCCGTTCGCCGGTGGCCGGCAGATCCACATACCAGCCTTTCTTGGTTGTGAAGTCCACGGCGGTCGCAGTCGCGGTTCGATCGCCGGTTCTGGAATCGCTGACTGTGAGCGTTTGCTGCTGCAGGCTCGCGCGCAGCGGCGTGATGACCGGGCTGCTGGAACCCCCGGCAGTGCTCAGATCGTCCACCAGTCCGTACATGGTCTGCCTCTGGCTTGCGTGGGCGTTAGCTCCGGTAGCGCCCGGAATGTCCGAGTCGCCGAGGTAGAGGCCGGTGCCGACATAAACAAAGCGTTTATAAGCGCCGCCGGTGATCCTGATCTTGGCGAGTTCCGGTTCGGTGGTGACCGGTTGAAAGTTGCCTAAGGCGTCCACCAGCGTAGCGAGCAGCTTTACGTTCCACGAAGCGCTGCTGTTGCCAGTCAAATCAAAGCGCCACACGTTGCCTTTGAGGTCGCCGCCATAGACGTACTCAACCGTGTTATCGACGTCGCTGGATTCGACATACCCGCCAATGTGCGCGAGTCCGCTCGGCGCCGTGGCGCTGCCGACGCCGGTGCCGATGGCCTGGATCAAGGCACCGGTGCGCGCGTTGAGCACGAACAGGTAACCTTTGCCATCGCCGCCGGAATCGCCGGTATTGGTGCCGTTGTTATAGCCCGAGGTCACCAGCACTACCCATCCTTTTGCCGCGGTCTTGACGATGACCGGCCTGCCGAAACTGTAGCCGATATTCGCCCTGACCGTCGCATTGGTGGCGCTGTTGGGGAATTCCCATAGCACTTTGCGGGCCAAGTCGGATTCGGTGCCGGGGAGCTGGGTTACATCCAGCGCGTAATAACCGCGCCCGCCCTTGCCCAATCCGCCCGCCACGATGGTGCGCCAGTCGGGCGCGGGCGGCGCAGGCGTTTGGGAAACACCATCGGTATTGTTGAAATTGACGTCGCTGAAAACCGGTGGGCCGTCAACGTAATACTTGTGAGCGAAGCCGGTCTTGCGGCTCAAGTTATTGAGGTTGGCCATCACCAAATTGGGCACGTAAGCCCATTCTTCGGCGCCGGTCGCCGTATTGAAGGCGTGCAGCATGCCGTCGTTCGCGCCCTGCACCACTATTTTCGTGCGGCTGGCATTGGCAGTCTTGAAAGTGCTGTAACCGGTGTCACTATAGTTGGCAGTGGGCTCCCGTATTACGAGCGGCTCGGCGTGGATAATGTCGCTAAGCAGGTGCACGCGCGTGCGGTAGGTGGCGGCCGTTTCCCCGGTGCGGTCGCCGCGCAGGTAGTTTACCACCGCGGCGCCGTCGGCAGGCCCCGGCGGCGTCGTGGGCGAATTCAGCAACGCTTGCTGCGCTGCGCTTAATTTGGTCGCGGTGGTCGCGGTGGCCGGTTGAAACTGTATGCCCTGGCCGGTACCGGCAGTACCGGTGTAAGTGGCGATTTTCCGGGTGCCTGGCGTTCTGGAATCCAACTGGGCTTGCGCCGAACTGCTCCAGACGGGTGCGGCAATATTGGGCTGCCCCGTTGTCAGATCAATCGGATAGGCCAGCAGATCACCGCTCCAGTCACCCGAGTTGTAACTGACAGCATAAGAGAAGTTGTCTCCAAGGGTCACGTTGGGTGTGGAAACGGCGACCGCCGCCGCCGAGCCGGAGCGGGCCGCAATGGCGTTGACAGTCGCGGTCAGAGAACTGGCGAGAGTGTCCGGGTCGGTGGCGACGAAGAAAGCGCCGCGGCCGTTGATTGCGGCATGGGCGAGATCATCGATCTTGGCCGGATCGCTGGCATTGGGGTCAGGCCAGGTAATTGCCGGCGGAGTTGTACCCAGGGCGGCGTCGATGGTCGCCAAAGGAATCGTTCCGGCCAGCCCGATGCTCACGGTGAAGGTCGTCAGGTGCTGCCAGAACGCCGGATCGGCGGGGTTGGTCGGCACGTTGTTCGCCATGTCCGGCCGCAGGTCGCGCACCCAGTAGTACATCGCCACGTCAGCCAGCGTATTGCTCCAGACATCGCGAAACGGGTTCGCCGGCGTGTACCGGAAGGTCGTGCTATCCGGCCGGGTGATGATGGGACCGATGGTATTGTCGACGTTCGCTCTAGCCCCCGCGGTCGACGCCGCGGCGTCGTTCCAGTAACCGTCGGTCGTCAGAATATGGTAATTCTGGCGGCAGGAATATTGGGTACCGCCGCCCACTCCGGGATTGGCGCCCCACGGCCCATTGGCGTCGGTGCGGTTGAAATACACGCCGACGTCGTCCGCGGCGTTGCGCAACGGCGTGCCCAGAGCCGGAATCGCCCGGCCGTAAAAATCCGTGAAGAAACCGGTGCGGGCAGTCCCGGTAAACGCCCTGACCCCGCGCACCACGGTACCGGTACTCCTTACCCCGTCTATCGTGGCCGCGCCGGCATTGATCGTGGCGAATCCCACGCGCGGCGTAGTTCCCAGCGTGCTGAAAGCTTTGCCGATACCCGCGCGTGCGGTGAGGATACGCGACCGATAGTACTGGAACCAGTTGGCGAAATTCTGGATTTCCTGGTCGCGCGTGCGCCTGACCCCGCTGGGGCTGGTGAACGTCGTACCCACGGGCGTGGCTGTGGTGATTTCCACTTTGGTGTAACTGGCTCTGGCAGTCCTTGAACCGGTGCCGTTATAGTTGAAATAGGTAATCGGCCGGTACGTATGGTTCGCGCCGCAGCCGCCGGGATCGCAAAAGGCGGTGGTCAGGTTGGGGCCGGAAAACCAAACCGCACTTTTGGTGTTCAGGACCGTCAGGTTGGTGTTCCCCGCAGCGGGGAGCGCAGGGTTATAGAGGGCTGCGGCCGGATTGGCGTTTGCCATCAGCGAGCCGTCGCTGTTGGACCATGGTCTGTAGGTGACGTCGGGATTGTAGTACAACTTGTTGTTGGCGCTGGAGCGGCCGAAGAAGTTGTGCACGTTGGTATCGTTGAAATTGGGAACCTGGTTGTCGTACGTGCTGCCGCCATACGGGGAAGCCGGGCGGGGCTGGAGAAAAGTCGAGAAGTGCTGGTCCTGTTCCGGCATGAAATCCCACTGCATCGAGCCGGAATCATCGAGCGTGAGCATGATATTCGGCGGGACCTGGTTTTTTACCACCATCGGCACGTCGGAAATGTCGGTCGATGCCGCATATGCGGAGGGCACGACCTGCGCGAACACCATGTTGAACAGGGTGACGGCGGCTACGCTTTTGCGCCAGTATCGTTTCTGTGTGTTCATGGTTTCATTCCTCATGTTTCTGCATTTGCGCTAAAACCCGCCCGCCCACTACCCGTTGGTCAGCGGCCCAATATCGCTTGCACCATGCTGGTGGTGTTCCGCGGGCCGGTGATGCGCGCCGTCACCCGGTAATACACGGTCGGTGTTGCCGAGAAAATCTGTGCGCCGGCTTTCTTCGAGCCGCTGCCGCCCGCCGCCGCCTCGGCAAAGCAGCTGCCCATGATATCGGTGACCGGGGGCGGTCCCTGGCACAGGCGGTCGATCACGAATTGCACCGAATTCCCGGCAGTGGTCGACGCGACGGGTACCTGACTCCAGCCGATCGCCGTCGCCGTGCCCGCAGCGCCAAATTGTTGTGTCGTCGGAACGCCGTAGGCGTCAGTCGTGCGGCGGCTCGCGTAATACCAGTAGTTCGGGTTGGTGCTGCTGGCGGCCGGCGTGAGGTCGGTATCGACGCCCCCGGCGATGATGGTCGGCAGCGCGGTGACGGCGGCTTCCACGCCGAGATCGCCTGCCTGCAGGGTCGCCTGCTTGAATGCGAGGTTACCGGCAATCACGTTGGCCGTGTCCACCGAACGCACCAGCGCGATGCCGGCGAGCGTCATTGCCACCAGCACGATCAGCGCGATGAACAGCACCATGCCGCGCTGGCGGGCCGCGGCGGCGAGCAGCGGGCGGCGCTGCGCAGGCGTTGCAATGGTTTTCATCGTCAATTGTTCCATAGGACGTTACGCAACGGTACGGTGGTTTGGTAGGTTTTGTAGCGGTAGGTCTGCGCGGTCGAGTCGAGGGCGATCGCACCGCCGTTGGTGGTGGTGCCGCCGCTCCAGAGCACGAGGGTGGCCGGACTGACCGCGATTGTCTCCAGTTGCCCGCTGCGCGCGACCACTGCCAGCCTGACGGCGAGAACATCCGTCGCCGTTGCCGGAGCGGTATTGTCGTAGGTGTCAACGTAACCATCGGCGTTGGTGTCCCTGCCGTATTGCGCGCGGATCGATATCACGCCGCTCACCAGCGCGATCGGGTTGCTGGCGCTGTTGGGCAGGTTGACGTCACGCATCATCAGGTTGTTGTTCGCGACGTAGTATTCACGGTTGACCATGCTTCCCAAATTGGTCAGCCGCGCGCCGACGGGGTAGCCACCCGCGGGAAAAATATTCTGCCCGCCGGGCGGGTTGTAGACGTAGGCGCCGCCCGGATTGTGCTGGAGATTCCAGTCCGAACCGGTTTTCTGGCCGTCCTGGCTCGCCTGAAGGATGGTGCACGGCAGGGCCGCACTCGACACGATGAACAAGTTGTTCTGGACGAAGCCGGCGCCGTTGGCGACGTTGATCTGGGCCGATGAAGTCGGCGCGGTGGTCGTCAGGGTGGTGGAAATGTTGCCGAAGGCCGAGTTGCTGTAGAGGGTAGTGATTTTATCGCTGCCTGCCGCGGGATTATCGCGAACGACCGTCACGGGCCAGGGATTGAAGGTGTAGGTCGTGGGCGACATATTTGCGTTGTAGGCGTTGATGGTGGTACATCCCAGTCCGACCAGGCCGAGGCCCGTGGCCCGCAAGTCGCGCTCCAGCGTGAACATCGCCATCAGCGCGTTTTCCTGCGCGTCGGCGCCGCCGGTGGTCGTGCGCTTCTGCCCTTCGGCGACCAGAAATACCTGCATGATGACGAGTATGCCTATCATGCCGACGACCACCGCGATCATGATTTCGACCAGGCTGAAGCCGTGCTCGCGCGGTTGTTTGCTGAATGACATCACGTGTTCCCCGTGTCCGATTAGTTGACCTGCGCGACCGCCACGTAATTGTGCGCGACAGTTTCCTGCGGGCCTTGCCAGCAGATCGTTACCGTAACCAGGTTGTTGGCCCCGATCGTGATCTGCTGCAAGGCGGAGGTCGCGCCCGGCAGGGATCCGGTGACCGTACCCTTGGTCGACGCATTGCCCAGCCATGCCGTCACGTTGGCGTTGGTGGACGCCGTGCCGCCGAAATTGCAGTTTCCGGCGGTGGTCGGGTTATGCGCGTATGCGGCCAGATTGGCGGGATTGTCCGCCCACATCTGGCCGATGATCTGGTTCGCGAGAAACGCCGCTTCGGTGCGGTACTTGGCATCGGCAGTGTTCTTGACCGCAACCGCCTGCAGTCCCATCAGCCCGAGTATGCCCATTGAAAAAAGCAGCAGCGCGATCAGCGCTTCCAGCAGCATCGAGCCGCGCTGCGCAGCCGGCCTGCCGGGTGTTCTGAGTATAGGTAACTGTTTCACGAGCGGCCTCAGCAATAGCGGGAGTCAGTGGCGTCGGTGACAGTCGGATCGCACATGCGCACGTTGCCGCCGGCGGCAATCACAATGCGCAGGTCGCGGCTTTCGGCCGCCGGCAGTATCGTCGTCGGCACGTCGAAGTCGAGCTGGGTGATGGCTGCGCTCGCGTCGGCGTTGGTGGTTACCCGGCCCAGCGAGTTGAACGTGACCGTGGTGGCGGTGTTGGGCGTCTTCGTTACGGTCACGTTTTTCGATCCCGCGCCGTAGTCCCGGGCCTGGATTTGCGAGGCGGTGCTGGGTATGCTGATCGTCCAGCTCGACTGCGTGCCCAACACCAGTTGCACGTTGAGATTCTGCCGTACCGCTTCGTTGCGCGCCAGCTGCAGGCCGTTCAAGACCGATTCCGCCGCGCTGCGGATCTGCGTGTTCTGGATCCATGCCCTGTAGCTCGGCAGCCCGACCGCCATCAGGATCGCGACGATGGTAATGCCGATCAGTATTTCGACCAGCGTGAAGCCGTATTGTGGCGAGGTTATGAGCATGATCCTGGTGCCGCGCCTTTTCTGACCACCCAGCAGGTTGCGCTGGTGGCCCATCCGGTCGGAGCGGCTGTGGTCGCTTGGACGTTGGCCTGGTTCACTGTGTACGTGAATCCGCCCATACCCGCCGTCGCAATGCCCGTCGCCGTGGCGGTGAACGCGGTGGCCGTGAGCGTGGGGCAGGTGAAAACAAAATACTTGCCGGCCGGTGGCGTGCCACAGACGGTAGCAGCGACGTAAGTCCGGTTGTCCTGGAAAAACTGCTCGATCTGAACCCGCATGACCGCGAGGTTGGACGTCGCCTCCGAGAGCTTGCCGCGAGTGACGTAATCGACGTAGGCAGGATATGAAACCCGCGCCAGGATGGCGATGATCGCTATGGTGACCATCACCTCGATCAAGGTAAAACCGGACATGCGCCGCATGAGCTTGCTCCTCAGATGAACGCATCTTAATGATGCGGGGTTGGCAGTGCCACCTCCAGCCGATGAGCGGCAACTTGGCCCCAACCAACGGTATGGCCTGCAGTTCGCCTGCTCCGAACGAGTTGGCCGGGACGGAATTAGACAGAGTCCAAATGTTGGTTTAGAATCAAAACCATGTCTCACCATAAATACACACGCGACAACCTCGCTGAAGTGCTGCGCGGCCACGGGATCAACCCGACGCACCAGCGCATCGAGATCGCGCACGCAATCTTCTCGCAAGGCGAGCATTTGTCGGCCGACCGGATACTCGCGCTGGTCAACGATCGCGCCTCCGAGACTTCCAAGGCCACGGTCTACAACACGCTCAACCTGTTTCTGGAAAAGCAGCTCATCCGCGAAGTCATCGTCGATCCGAGCAAAGTATTCTACGACCCGAATACCGAGCCGCACTATCATTTTTACAACGTCGATAGCGGCGAGCTGACGGACATCGATGCGCGCAACATCCATGTCACCGGGCTGCCGGCATTGCCGCACGGCATGGCGACCGCGGGGATGGACATCATCGTCCGCATCCGCTCCATCGCGGCCTGACCGCGGGGCGGGAGGCGTGCCGGAGCGTCGTGTTAAAATAATGCGACTTGCCGGAATAGCTCAGTTGGTAGAGCAGCGCATTCGTAATGCGAAGGTCGTAGGTTCGACTCCTATTTCCGGCACCAATTGACCGGGCAGTCCAGCGACTGCCTTTTTTTTGCGGGGTGGTTCGTCCGGCTGCCGGCAAACGGGAATAACAGGAGTGATCGTGAGGAAATCGCTGACTGCGGCGCTGACGCGCGCGGTCTTGGCGCTGGCATGCATTGCCGGCGCATCCGGCCATGCGGCAGACGGCAGCGTTCAGCCCGGCACGGTTGACAGCCTGGGGCGCCTGACCAGCTATCCCGGAAAAAAAGCCGTCGCGTGTCCCGCGCAGGACGGAAGAACGGCCGTGTTGCTGCTCATCGGCCAGTCCAATACCGCCAATCTCGCGGAAAAAAAACACGCCTCCGCGTTCGGCGCCAGGGTGCTGAATTTTTTCGACGGCAAGTGCTACATCGCGCGGTCTCCCCTGCTGGGAACCACGGGCACCTCGGGCGAGTCGTGGACGCTGCTCGGCAACAAGCTGCTTGCGGCGGGCGTGTTTCGCAACGTCGTCCTGATTCCCGCCGGCATCAGCGGCTCGCCGGTGATACGCTGGCAGAAAGGCGGCGATCTCAACGCGATGCTGATGGACGTGCTCGCCGCGGCCCGCCGGCGCTATCGCATCACCCATGTATTGTGGCATCAGGGTGAAGTCGATTTCATGATCAAGACGGGGGAAGACGACTACCAGAGGATGTTCGGTTCCCTGTTGGCCAGCCTGCGGGACCAGGGTGTCGATGCTCCGATGTTCATTTCAATCGCAACCCGATGCGCGCCGGACTGGCTCGCGGACAACCCCATTGCAAGAGCGCAAAAGGTTCTGCCCAATCCGAAGCTGAAGCTGTTTGCCGGCGTTGATACCGACAAGCTTGTAGACGTCGCCGACCGCCACGACACCTGTCACTTCGGGGCCGGCGGCCAGGAGAAATTCGCAAGAGCCTGGCGCGATATCATCAAGCGGCGCCGCTGAACCGCCGCGTCCTACCGGGCATTTCGAAACTGGATGGCAGGCCGCTCAGAAAAGAAACTGTTCGAGGTCGATCGGTAACTTGTCGCGGGGCAGCGTGCGCATGATGCGGTACGGCTCATCCGGCGTTGCCTTGGGCTCCTTCATGAGGTCAAGGATCACCTGCGGGCGGATCGGCTTCAGGCCTGCATCGAGGATCACCATCACCCGCGGCTGCAGGCGGCGCACCAGATTCTGCGCGATCACGATTCCGACTTCGCCGGTATTGAGTTCAACCGTGCTTCCCACGGGATATATCCCTATGCACTGGATGAATTTCTCGACCAGCAGTTCGTTAAATAGCGTGCCGCGCAGTTTGTGTAGCGTGTTCAGTGCGGCGGACGGGGACATTTGCTCGGCGTAGGAACGCACCGACGTGAGCGCGGAATAGCAGTCCACCAGGCCGGCAATCGCGCCGTCGACCGAAATCTGCCTGCCGCGCAATCCCTGGGGGTAGCCGCTGCCGTCGAGCCGCTCGTGGTGCTGGACCACGATGTCCCCCAGGTCTGGCGGCAGCCCCGGCGCCGCGCGGACCAGCTCGACAGAGTGCATGACATGCGTTCTTGCCAGCGCATATTCCTCGGCGGTCAGCGGCCCCTGTTTCTGCAGGATCGTTTCCGGCAGCCTGATTTTGCCGACATTGAGGAGCATACCGGCCAGTCCCAGCAGCAGCAGCCGCTCGCCCGGAAATTGCAGAAACCGCCCCAATGCGGTCATGTGGATCAAGGTGTCTACCGCGCGGGTGAATTCATGGCTGCTTTTCTGCCTGATCCTGAACAGCAGCATCATGGCGTCGGGGTTGCGCTCGATGCTGCGCATCATGCTGCGCACCGGGTCCTTCAGCGGAGTGAGATCCAGTTCTCCTGCCACGCGCAGTTGGTCGAAAGCGGTTTCGATGCTTGCCTCGAAGGCGGAATAGGCCTCGCGCGCCGCGGCCAGCTCTAGCTCGACCGGCGTTGCCTCCGCATACACCACCGGTCCCAGTATCGACGCCTCCGACAACTCGTGTCCGTCTTGCTGATCGTCCGACGTGTCACGTTCCAGATCGATAAAGACGGTCTTGCAGTGCTGTTTCAATTCATCGATCTGGTTTGCGGACGTAATGGGGAAACCCTGAAACAGGAACGGCGTGCCGAGCCACGGGCGATCCAGTTCGGCCACGTACATGCCGGGGCGCAGTTCGCCGACCGGAATCTGTTTCTTGTGCATAACCCCGGTTCCGAGCTCAGAGCACCCCGGAGATACCGCCGTCGATGTTGATGCTGGTACCGGTCACATAACTCGCGGCGGCGGAGGCGAGAAACACGATCACGCTGGCGGCTTCGTCGGTCTCGCCGATGCGCTTCAGCGGAATGTCTTCTCCCAACTTCGCGTAGAATTCCGCGGCGCCGAGATTGGTGCGCGCACGGCGGCGCTCGTGCTGGCCGGACTTGATCTTGCCGATGCAGACGCTGTTGACCAGAATGTTGTCGGCGGCGTATTCCTTCGACAGCGCCTTGGTCAGCGCGAGTCCCGCGGCGCGCGAGACCGAGGTCGGATACGACTCCGCGCCCGGCTGCTTGGCGCCGATATTGGTGACGTTGATGATGCGGCCGCCGCCCTGTTTGCGCATGTGCGGCACCGCGAGCCGCGTGCAGCGGATTGCGCCGAACACCTTGAGTTCGAGGTCCGCGCTCCATGCCGCATCGTCGAGTTCGAGAAACGCGCCGCGCTTCGAGGTGCCGGCATTGTTGACGAGTATGTCGAGCCGCCCGAAGTGCTTTACCGCCGCGTCGATGAAACGCGCGATATCCGCAGCCTTGCTCATGTCGGCTGCCATGCCGAACACGTCGCCGCCGGCGCGTTTCAACTCCTCGACGGTCTGGGCGACAACTTCAGCGCGGCGCGAGCAGATCGCGACCTTCGCGCCTTCCCGTGCCAACATGAGCGCAGTGGCCCTGCCGATGCCTTCGGTAGCGCCGGTGACGATAGCGACTTTGCCTTTCAGTCCCAATTCCATTCTTACACTCCCCGAGTCAATTGGTCCGCAAGCGGGCTGCGGACCCGCTATCTTCTCATTAAAAAGCCGATTGCCGAAGGGGTTGTTTGAGGAATAATATCCGCTCTGAGGGAATGTCACTGTCGCGACGGTCTCGCCACTGAAGAGGATGAACATGATGCAGACGATGATTGCGCTATGGGGGAGGTTCAGCCGGAACTTGTCCCGGGCGTGCCGCGAGTGGGCTGACGGCGGGCGGCGGCGCGGCATCCTCGTGCTGGCGGGCATGGCGTGGCTTGCGCTCGCCGCGGGGTCAGCCACTGCGGGTGAGCCCCCGCGCGGCGGCCGCGAAGCGCTGACGGTCGATGCATTTTCCGTGGTCAGGATACACACCAAGGTGGTGCCACAGGCGCGCAGCCGCTCGACGCTCGGCAACGAGCGCGAAGGCACCGGCATCGTCATCGATTCGAGCGGGCTGATCCTCACCATCGGCTATCTGATCCAGGAAGCCGAGACGGTCGAAATCGCCACCACCGATGGCCGTTCGCTGCCCGCGAGCGTGATTGCCTATGATTTCGCCACCGGATTCGGCCTGCTGCGTGCGCTCAAGGCGCCGCCGATCAAGCCGATCGAGTTCGGCGATTCGTCCCAACTCGGCGAACGCGAGCCGGTGCTGATCGTTGGCTTCGATGGCGTGGCGCCGGCTTTCGTGGTGTCGCGGCGGTCTTTCGCCGGCTACTGGGAATATCTGCTCGACGAGGCGATATTTACCGCGCCGGCAACGGTCAACTGGCAGGGCGCCGCGCTGATCAACAAAGAGGGCAAACTGCTTGGCGTGGGCTCGCTGGCGGTCGGTGACGCAATGGGCGCGCGCGCGCGGCTGCCGGGCAACATGTTCGTGCCGATCGATTTGCTGAAGCCCATCCTCGGCGACCTGATCGCGCAGGGTAGATCGGCCGCCAAGCCGCGTCCGTGGCTCGGCATCAATACCCAGGATCTGCAGGGCAAGATGATGGTCACGCGGGTGTCGCCGGACAGCCCTGCCGAGGCAGCGGGGCTGGTGAACGGCGACATCATCGTCGGCGTGCGCGGCGAGCAGGTGCAGGGGCACGCTGACTTCTACCGCAAGCTGTGGGCGAGCGGGGAAGCCGGCGCCGAAGTGATGCTGGACGTGCTCAAAGGCACCGAGATCAAGCAACTCGGCGTGAAGTCGATTGATCGCAACAGTTACCTGCGGCCCCGGCCCACGTATTAGTACATTCCCATTCCGAGCACGCCGCTCGCCAGGTCCATTTCCTCGACCAGCTTTTTCCCGACCAGATTGCGCAGCGTTTCGGAGGTGCCGCCGCCGAGGCTGCCGTAGCGCGCGCCGCGGAAAAATCGCGATACCGCGTATTCGTCCGTAAAGCCGTAGCCGCCGTGGATCTGGATCGCTTCCGAGGTGACGCGGATGCTCATTTCATTGCAGTAGATTTTTGCCATCGCCGCGAGTGTCGGATCGGGAAACTGCTCGCCGCTTACGGCCGCGCGATAGAGCAGGCCGCGCGCCGCTTCGATCTGGATATACATGTCGGCGGCCTTCCAGCGCAGGCCCTGAAAATCGCCGATCGGATGGCCGAACGCCGAGCGGTCGCGCAGGTATTGAAGGGAGGCCTCGAGCGCGCCTTCAGCCAGCCCGAGGCAGATCGCGGGATTGAGGCAGCGCTGGGTATTGAAGGCACTCATCAGCCGTTTCAGGCCGTGGTCGCGGATCACCAGGTTTTCGAGCGGCAGTTCGACATCGTTGAACTGCACTTCGCACAGGTACTCGCCACCCATGGTGTGGTACTTGGCCTCGGCGACGAGCCCTTTGACTCCGCCCGGCAGCAGCACGCAGCCGATGCCGGCAGCGCCCGGCACGCTGTCGACGCGCGTGAATACCACGAACATTTCGGCGATATCGGCGCGGCTGATCAGGGTTTTGCGGCCGTTGACGACGACGCGCCCGCCTTTGACGGCGGTGTTGGTGGTGTAATTCGGCACGTCGGTGCCGGCATCGGGTTCGGTCATGCAGATCGCAAGTATCGCCTCGCCCGTTGCCACGCGCGGCAGGATTTTCTGTTTGATCGACTCCGGCGCGTAGGTGCTGATGATGCGGCATTGCACGCCGACTTCGCCCAACACCGCCATCGCGGTCACGTAGCAGACCTTGCCGATTTCCTCGAGCACCAGCACCGTGTCGAGGATGCCGAGACCCGAGCCGCCGTAGGCGGCAGGCACCGCCATGCCGAGCACGCCGATTTCGGCCAGCCGCTGCATGTTCTCCGAGGGCCAGGTCCCGTCGAGATATTTGACGGCGCGCGGCGCGAATTCCTTCTGGCACACCTTGCGCACGACATCGACGAATTCGCGCTGCTCGTCGCTCAGTCGGAAATCCAATCGGGCATCTCCTTCAGGGTGTGCGTTCCTCAAGACCGTTGCGTTGCGCGAAAATCCGCATTGCGGCGTCAGTATAGGCCGCCGGTTGCGGGTGCCGCAAACCTGCGCGGTTGAAGCGGTTGACGTGGCGCGCCCGGGAGTGCATGATCTGCCGCCCAATTCATATTCAGAAGGCGATTCACTGCCGTGCGCCGGATGACGTATTGCTGCCTGCTGGTCCTGCCGGGCACTCTCGCGCTGAATTACGAGGCGGTTGCTGCCGCATATCCCACGAAACCCGTGAGACTGATCGTGCCATTTCCACCCGGCGGCGGCACGGACATACTCGCCCGGCTCATCGGCCAGCGCCTGGGCGAGCGGCTGAATGAGCAGTTCGTCGTGGACAATCGCCCGGGTGCGGGTACGAATATCGGCATGGAACTCGCGGCCAGAGCCGTCCCGGACGGGTACACGATCATCATGGCGAGCATCGGTTTATCGGCGAATCGGAGCCTTTACCCGCGCATGACGTTCGATCCGATGCGCGACCTCACGCCCGTGACGCTCGTGGCGATCGCTCCGACGATAGTGGCCGGTCATCCCTCGGTTGCGGCGAAGACGCCCCAGGATCTCGTCGCGCTCGCGAAGGCGCGGCCCGGCCATCTGAACTACGGTTCTTTCGGAGCGGGCAGCGGCGCGCATCTCGCCGCCGAGCTGTTCAAGCTCGAGACCGGCGTCGATATTGTACATGTGCCGTACAAAGGCGGAGGGCCGGCGATCACCGCGCTGCTCGCCGGCGAAGTTCAATTGGTGTTCTCGAGCATGCTGCCGGTCTTGCCGCATGTGAAAAGCGGCCGTCTGCGCGCGATCGGCCTCGCTGCCGCACGACGTTCGCCGGCCGCTCCCGAGGTGCCCACCTTTCGCGAGTCGGGTATCCCCTATGAAACGGGCACGTGGTTTGGCATTCTGGCTCCGACCGGCACGCCGGCGGAAGTGGTCCGCCGTCTGCATCGTGAGATTGTCGATATATTGAGCCGTAACGAAATGCGCGATCGCATTGCCCGGGAAGGCGCAGGGCTGGTCGGCAATACGCCGGACGAGTTTGCGCGCTTCATCAAGGATGAGTCGGTGCGCTGGGCGAAAGTGGTGAAGACTGCGAAGATCAAAGTCGACTGATGAATGAAAGGATTATCGCGAACGAGAAAAGGCTGACGGGAAAAATAGCGAAAGAGCGTATACGCATGATGGACGCGCCGCGCCCGCCGGACGGGTTGATCGAAGGATACAAGGCCCTGGGCGACGCCTCGGGCATCGTTTCCGACGTCTACGGCGGCGTGCACGACGTGACGCACTCGCGCCGCATCGGCTATGCGGTGTGGTCCACCGGGATCACGCCGGTCAGCGCGGGCCGAGCGTGCGTCCGATGCCGAGCGTCATCGCGTCGAGCGAAACGAATACCGCCACGCCGGCTGCTTCGAGCACGGCCTTTTTCGCCGCGTAGCCGCCATGGCCGCCGTGCACCAGCGCACCTGCGTGGCCCATCGTCACGCCTTCGGGTGAACTGCGGCCCGCGATCAGCGCGAACACCGGTTTGGCGAAATGCTGCGCGGTGAGTGCGGCGGCGAACTCCTCTTCCTCGTTGCCGCCGATTTCACCGATGACGAGCAGCGCCTTGGTCTGCGCGTCGGCGGCGTAGAACGGCACCAGCTCGGCAAAGCGCGTGCCCTTGACCGTGTCGCCGCCGACGCCGACCCACACTGAAGTGCCAACGCCGTGCTGCGCGAGCCGGTAGCCGGCTTCATACGACAGCGTGCCGCTTTTCGACATCAGTCCGAGCGCGCCCGGCGTGAGCGACGCTTCGGGCAGAAAACCGAGTTTGGCGACGCCGGGAATCGCCATGCCCGGTGTCGAGGCGCCAATCCACGTTACGTTCGCCTCATGCGTCAGCCGCCGCGCGGCAAGCGCGTCGTGCACGGGCATGCCTTCGGTCGGCGTCACGATCAGTTTGATTCCGGCTGCCACCGCATCTTCGATGGCGCCGCGCAGTTGCCCGGCACCAACCAGCAACACGCTCGCGGTGGCGCCGGTTGCAGCGACCGCGTCGCGGCAGGCGGCGAACACCGGCACGCCGTCGACGTCCGCCACGCCGGCCTGCGGAGAGACTCCGCCAACGATGAGCGTACCGTATTCGCGCATCATGCGGGCGTGCATGCGGCCGGCGCGGCCGGTAATGCCCTGCACGATGACCCGCGTGTCGCGGTCGATGCGCGGATTGATCATGTGTTAGCCAGATGGCGGCGCACGTGTACCAGCGCGGCGCCGAGATCCGTGACGACCGTGATATTGCGCGTGGCAAGAAATTCGCGCGCGGCCTCAAGCCGGGTGCCGACCAGGCGCGCGACGATGGGCATCTTGAACTGCGGGGTGCGCGCGAACGCTTCGGTCAGCAGTTGCGCGAACTCGCCAAGATCGGTGATGCCGGCGAAAATGTTGACGAGCAGCACGCGCACGCGGCTGCCTGCGGCGATCCAGCCGAGCACGTCGACGAGCCGCGTCGCATCTCCCCGCAAACCTCCGGTGCGCACATCGAGAAAGTTATAAGGCTTGAGACCCGCCGCACGCAGTTCGTCGATCAGCATCATCGACAGCCCGGCGCCGGTGGTCAGCAGCCCGATTTCGCCGTTGGGATCGACCACCACGTAATCGCAACCGTGCTGCTGCTTGCGGCGCGCTTCGGGATAGGCTGCCGCGCGGCGCTCGAGCAGCGCGACCAGCCACGGCTGGCGGAAAAGCGCGTTGTCGTCGGTGACGATCTTGGCGTCGCCCGCGACCCAGCTGCCGTCGGGACGCACGAATAGCGGGTTGACTTCAAGCAGGCTCAGTTCCGTCGTCAGGAAAATTCCGGCCAGCTCGCGCGCGGCCGCGTGCAACGCTTGAGCGAGGTGCGGTGCGAGTCCCGCCGTGAGGATCATCGCCTGCGCGACGAGTGCCGGTAGCTGCGGCGCCACGGTTGCGCCTCGTATCGCACCCGGTGTGGTGGCCAGCGACTCGATGTTGACGCCGCCGCGCGCCGCCAGCGTCAGGCGCACGCCGGCCGCGACCGGATTGAGCATGAAGCTCAGATAGGCCTCCTCGAGGCCGGTAACCTGGGACTCGATGCGGCATGCGCGTACGGTCATTCCCTTATGGGTCGCGCCGAGTATTGCGCGCAAATGCGATTTAAGTTCGCTGCCGGTGGTTGCAGGGCGGATCAAGCCGGCCCTGCCGCGTCCGCCGGCAGCGATCTGCGCTTTGATCATCCATGGGCCGGGCGGCAGTGCCGCTGCGTCAAATTCCGTATCGTGAATCAGGGTACCGGCAGGTACGGCAACGCCATTGGCGGCGAGCAATTCCTTGGCGTCGTGCTCGAGAAGAAACATCAGAAGGCGCGAGGCGTGGGGCGTGAGGAGTTAGGCGTGAGGCGGCACATTGCACTGGCTGAATGGGTGCAACCGCTCAAAACCCGCTTTCTTGATCGTTAGTATAAGCCGCGAGCTGCAATCGTCGCAAACAATCGTCTTTCGTCTGATTGACGCTGTCACACTGCGTGCACTAGACTGCGCTGGTTTCACCCGCCAACCAGACCTAATTCCCGAGGAACTCAATGGATCAGCGCGCCACTGACGCAGTCATATCCGGACAGGAGCACTGGACGAAGAAAGGTGATGTCCCGCTTTTTCTCTATGAAAAGCCTGCCGCCAGCGGCAAGAAGATCGGCACGGTATTGTTTGTGCATGGCTCGTCGATGGCGTCGCAACCGACTTTCGACCTGCAGGTTCCCGGCCGGCCCTACTCCTCGGCGATGGAATTTTTCGCCGAGCGCGGCTTCGACACCTGGTGCTTCGACATGGAGGGCTACGGCCGCTCCGGCAAACAGCGCGACATCAATTGCGACATCGCCACCGGCGCCGACGACGTCGCGGCGGCCACCGACTACATCATGAAAACGCGCGGCGTGCAGCGGTTTCTGGTTTACGGAATCTCTTCCGGTGCGCTGCGCGCGGCGATGTTCGCGCAGCGCCATCCCGAGCGGGTCGCGCGGCTTGCGCTCGATGCGTTTGTGTGGACCGGCGCAGGCAGCCCGACGCTCGAGGAGCGCCGCAAGAAACTGCCGCAGTTCCTCAAGATGAAGCGGCGCCCGATCGACAAGACGTTCATCCACAGCATCTTCGAGCGCGATCACCCGGGCTGCGCCGAAGAGAAAGTGATAAGCGCTTTTGCCGATGCGGTGGTCGCGCTCGACGACTCGGTGCCGACCGGCACTTACGTCGACATGTGCTCGAAGCTGCCGGTGGTCGACCCGGAGAAGATCACCGTGCCCACCCTTATCATGCGCGGCCAATTCGACGGCATCGCCGGTTTCGACGACCTCATCGAGTTTTTCAAGCGGCTGCCGAGTCCCGACAAACAGTTCAGCGTGATGGCGGGCATTTCGCACGCGAGCTTCCAGCAGATCAATTACCTGACGGTGTATCACATTCTGCATGCGTTCTTCACACAGCCAGAGCCGATTTACCGAGGAGGCAAATCATGAATTTCGCTTCACCTTTGCGTTTTGCAGGCCTGTTGTTATCAGCCGTTACGCTTGGCGTGTCCGGCGCTGTCCACGCGCAAAGCTGGCCCGACAAGACGGTGCGTGTCATCGTGCCCTTCGGGCCCGGCGGCGGCACCGACATTCAGGGGCGGCTGCTTGGCAAGAAGTTTTATGACAGCATGAAGCAGACGTTCGTCGTCGATAACCGTGCGGGTGCGGCAGGCCTGATTGGCGCCGAACTGGTGGTGAAGTCGCCGCCCGACGGCTACACGGTTTTGTTCACCACGGCTTCGCTCTCCGTCAACGTTACTCTCTACAAGAAATCGCTGACCTTCGATCCCATCAAGGATCTCGCGCCGGTGAGCTGGATCTCTTCGGTGCCACTCGTGCTGGTGACGCATCCGAGCGTGCCGGCCAAGTCGGTGAAGGAGCTCCTCGCGCTGGCGAAAAAAACCGGCAAACTCAATGCGGGCAATAACGGTGCCGGCACCACCAGCTATCTGGCGGTCGAGATGCTGAAGCAGGCGACCGGCGCCAGCATGGTAAACGTGTCGTACAAGGGTGGCGGCCCCGCGGTTATCGCGCTGATCAGCGGCGAGGTCGATTTCGAATTTGGCACGGCGCTTGCTGTTGCACCGCACGTCGCATCGGGTAAAGTCAGGGCGATTGCCGTGACGACCGCGAAGCCGGCCAAGGCGTACCCCAAACTGCCGACCATGACTTCGATGTACCCGGGCTTCGATGTGGACAACTGGTACGCGATGTTCATGCCGGCGGGCACGCCCAAACCCATCGTCGACAAGCTGAATTTGGAAATCCTCAAAGCCCTCAAGGCCTCCGATGTGCTGGAATTCATGGCGAAGGAAGGCGGCGAGCCGGTCGGCAGCACGCCGGAAGAGCTCACGGCCATGTTCCGGCGCGAGATCGCCAAGTATGCAAAAGTGATTGCAGCCGCGAATATCGTGGTCCAGTGATTGCCCGACGCGCCAACGTCCGCCCCGCGCCCGATAAGGTCATCGCCGACATCGCCGCTTACGCCGACCGCTATCAGGTCAGGAGCGCGCTGGCGCTGGAGACTGCGCATTACTGCCTGATCGACAGCCTCGGCTGCGGCTTCGAAGCGCTCGCGTATCCCGCGTGCACCAAGCTGCTAGGTCCGATCGTGCCGGGAACCCTCGTGCCGCACGGTGCGCGGGTGCCGGGCACGCCGTACGTGCTCGATCCGGTGCACGCCGCATTCAACATCGGCGCGCTGGTGCGCTGGCTCGATTACAACGACGCGTTCTACGGTGCGACGGTGATCCATCCGTCCGATACCTTGAGCGGCATTCTCGCGACCGCAGACTGGCTTTCGCGCACGCGCGTGGCGCGAGGCAAGCGGCCGCTCGTCATGCGCGATGTGCTCGACGCCTCGGTCAAGGCCTATGAAATCATGGGCCAGCTTGCGCTCGAGAACAGCTACACCGGCGCCGGGCTCGATCACACCATACTGGTCAAGATCGCCGTCACCGCGGTCGTCGCCAAAATGCTCGGCGGCACGCGCGACGAGATCATCAACGCGGTTTCCAATGCGTGGGTGGACGGTCACGCGCTCGCGACCTTCCGCCGCAAGCCCAATACCGGTTCGCGAAAATCGTGGGCAGCAGGGGACGCGGCCAGCCGTGGCGTACGGCTCGCGCTGATGGCGCTCAAGGGCGAGATGGGTTATCCGTCGGCGCTGACGGCGAAGACCTGGGGTTTCTACCCCGTGCTGTTCAAGGACCAGCCGTTCAAGTTTCAGCGCCCATACGGCAGTTACGTGATCGAGAACGTGCTGTTCAAGATCGCGTATCCCACCGCTTTCCACGGGCAAAGCGGGGTCGAGGCCGCGATCAAACTGCACCCGCTGGTGAAAGACCGGCTCAATGACATCGCGCGCGTCGAAGTCAAGTGCCACAACTCGTCGATGGTGATTCTCGACAAGACCGGGCCGCTCGCCAATCCGGCCGACCGCGACCACTGCATGCAGTACATGATGGCGGTCGGCATGATCTTCGGCAAGCTCACTGCCGAGGACTACGAAGACCACGTCGCCGCCGATCCGCGCATCGACGCGCTGCGCGCGAAAATTCACCTCTCGGAGTCTGCGGTTTTCGAACGCGAATACCACGATCCCGCCAAACGCACCAACGCCAATTCGATCCAGGTTTACTTCAGGGACGGAGCCAAGGCCCCGCTGTCACAGGTGGATTACCCGCTCGGCCACCGCCGCCGGCGCAAACAGGGAATCCCGCTGCTGCTCGAAAAGTTCGAGACCAACGTCGCGCGGGTGTTCGCCGAGAAACAGCGGCGTGCGATCAAGGATGTGTGCATGGACCGTAAACGCCTCGCGGCGATGCCGGTCAACGAATTCTTCGACTTATTATCCATTGCTCGCGCTTAAGCTGACGATCGTCCCGCTGCTGATTGCCGCTATTACCTTCGCGGGTCACCGCTGGGGGCCGGCGGTATCGGGATGGCTGGCGGGGCTGCCGGTGGTCGCGGGTCCCGTGCTGTTTTTCATCGCGGTCGAGCAGGGGACGGCGTTTGCCGCCACTGCCGCGATCGGCACGCTCGCGGGCGTGATCGGTGCCGTCGCGTTTGCAATCGTTTATGCCTGGGTCGCCACGCGCTTTGCATGGCCGACGAGTTTCGGCTGCGGCCTGATTGCATATTTTTCCGTCGTAGCCGTGCTGAACCTGATTGCGCCTTCCCTCTATCTCGCAGCCCTGGTGAGCGTCGGCGCTTTGCTCGTGGGGCCGCGCCTGTTTCCGCGCACTTCCTCTACCGCGGCAATTGTCGTTTCCAGCCATGCCGAGGTGGCCTGCCGCATGCTGGCGGGAGCCGCTCTGGTGGTATTGGTGACCCACTTCGCCGCCAATCTCGGGCCCAATCTAAGCGGTCTGTTGGCGGTATTTCCGGTGATCACCAGCGTGCTCGCGGTGTTTTCGCACCGTTACTCCGGCTACGAGTGCACCGTGCTGTTGCTGCGCGGCGTGTTGTTCGGTTTGATCGCGCTCGCGGTCTTCTGTCTTGCCCTGGCGCTGCTGTGGCCGGCGTGGGGAACCGTACCGGGCTTGGTGGCTGCGGTGAGCTGCGCGTTACTGGTACAATTCCTGTCGCGCGCCGCAGTGCAGCGCGCCTAAGGAACATCGCGCCGTGTACGACAAGCATTATCTGACTCCGTTGTTCGAGCCGCGCTCGGTCGCGGTGGTTGGCGCGACCGAACGCGAGGGTGCCGTCGCATCAATCGTGCTGAAAAACCTCCTCGCGGCGAAGTACCGCGGTCATTTGTTCGCGGTCAATCCGCACCACGCGACGGTGCATGGCGTGCCTTCATTTCCATCGCTCGAGGCAGTGCCGGAGCGCATTGACCTGGCGGTCGTGGTTACGCCGGCGGCCACGGTGCCGCAGGTCATCGAGGATGCCGGGCGCGCCGGCGTGCACGCCGCCGTGATACTTACCGCGGGGTTCGGCGAAACGGGGCCCGCCGGTGCGGCGCTGCAGCGGGCGCTGCTCGCCAACGCCCAGCGTTATGGCGTGCGGCTGGTCGGCCCCAACTGCATCGGTATCATGCGGCCGGAAATCGGCCTGAACGCGACTTTTGCGAAGGGGGGCGTGCAACCCGGTCCGCTCGCGCTGGTTTCGCAGTCGGGCGCGTTATGCACGGCGATTCTGGATTGGGCGCAGCCGAACGGCATCAGTTTTTCGAGCGTAATTTCGCTCGGCGGCTCGATCGATATCGATTTCGGCGAGATTCTGGATTATCTGGTCGCCGACCCCAGGACCGAGCACATCCTGCTGTACGTCGAGGGTGTGCGCAATGCGCGTGCTTTCATGAGCGCGCTGCGCGCCGCCTCGCGCGTGAAACCGGTGCTGGTGCTGAAAGCCGGGCGCCACGCCGCGGCCTCGCGCGCGGTGCGCTCGCACTCCGGTGCGTTGGTCGGCACCGACGACGTGTTCGATGCGGCGTTGCGCCGCGCCGGCGTCGTGCGCGTGGCAACCATCGGCCAGCTATTCGCCGCTGCGGCAGGGCTCTCCGCGCACATCGCGCCGCGCGGTAATCGGCTCGCGATCATCACCAACGGGGGCGGTCCGGGCGCGATGGCGGCGGACCGGGCGGCGGATCTCGCGATCCCGCTGACCGAACTGTCGCAGCCGACACTCGACGCGCTGAACGCAGTGTTGCCCGTGCATTGGTCGCATGGCAATCCGGTCGACATCATCGGCGATGCGGACCGGGCACGCTACCATGTCGCGCTCACCGCGTGCCTTGCCGATCCGGCGATCGACGGCGTGCTGGTGATGTGCGTGCCGCAGGCGATCACCGATCCGCTCGATGCGGCACGGGCGGTAGTCGAGGCGGCCCAGGGCGCAGACAAACCAATCATCACCTGCTGGATGGGCGAGACGCAGGTCGCGGAATCGAGGAAGCTGTTTCAGGAAGCGCACATTCCGACCTTTCGCACGCCGGAGTCGGCGGTCGAGCTGTTCTCGCACCTGTCGGCTTACTACGGCAACCGGCAGCTGCTGCTGCAGACGCCAGGGCCGCGCGCCATCGAAGCGCCGGGCGACGTCGAGGCGGCGCGGCTCATCATCGACGGCGCGCTCGCCGGGAACCGCGAGATTCTCAACGAGATGGAATCGAAGGCGGTGCTCGCGGCATTTCGCATCGCGATCTCACGCACCGTGCTGGCGCGCAGCGCCGGCGAGGCGATGCTGCTCGCGGAAGAGCTGGGTCTGCCGGTTGCGCTGAAGATCGCCTCGCCCGACATCACTCACAAAAGCGATGTCGGCGGCGTGCGCCTGGACCTGCGCACACTCTCCGCGGTGCGCGCGGCGTACCAGGAACTCATCGATGCCGTGCATGCGGCACGGCCGGACGCGAAGATCGAAGGCGTTGCGGTCGAACCGATGGCCCAGCGACCCAACGGACGCGAGCTGATGCTCGGCGTTGCGCAGGACCAGGTGTTCGGCCCGGTCATCACGTTCGGCGCCGGCGGCACCACGGTCGAGATCCTGCGCGATCGCGCGGTGGCGCTGCCGCCGTTGAACGAGCTTTTGATTCGCGACATGGTGCGCTCGACGCGGGTCGCGAAGCTGCTCGGCCGCTTCCGCAATCTTCCGCCGATTGCAATGGCGGAGCTTGAAACGACACTTCTGCGCGTGTCCGAAATGGTGTGCGAACTGCCCGAACTGCGGGAGCTCGACATCAATCCGCTGCTTGCCGACGAAACCGGCGTCATCGCAGTCGACGCCCGTATCGTGGTCGCGCGGCCCCACCCGGGTCTCGACCGCTACGGCCACATGGCGATCCATCCGTATCCGGCGCACCGCGTGCACGATTGGCATATGCCCGACGGTGCGCTGGTTACGATACGGCCGATACGTCCGGAGGACGCGGAGCTCGAGCGCGAATTCGTCAAAGGGCTGTCGCCGGAGAGCAAGTATTTCCGCTTCATGGATACGCTGCGCGAGCTGACGCCGCAAATGCTCGCGCGCTTTACACAGATCGACTACGACCGCGAAATGGCATTCGTCGCGGTGACGCTCATCGGTGGCAAAGAGACGGAAGTCGGCGTTTGCCGCTACATCACCAATCCGGACGGCGAATCATGCGAATTCGCGGTGGTGATCGCCGATGCATGGGAGGGCCGGGGCATCGCCGGCCGTCTGATGGCAGAGCTGATTGCGGTTGCGCGCGAGAAGCGGCTCAAGCAGATGGTGGGCCACGTCCTTGCGTCGAATTCGCGCATGCTCAAGTTCGTGGGCGAATTGGGATTCACCACCAGTTACGATCCTTCCGACCCGACCGTCAAGCGGGCGGTGCTCGCTTTGCAGCCGCGGTGAGTGTTCTAACCCCATGACCAAAAGTCGTTGCGCTGATCCATATAGAACCGCGCGAGCACCATCTTGTGCACTTCGGATGCGCCGTCCACCAGCCGTGCCTGGCGCGCGTAGCGGTAGATCCATTCGAGCGGGGTGTCCTTCGAGTAGCCGCGCGCGCCGTTGAGCTGAATTGCGGTGTCGACGGCCCGCTGCAGCACGTCGGCGACCGCGACCTTCGCCATCGAGATTTCCTTGCGCGCGAAATCGCCCTGATCGAGCTTCGCCGCCGCGCGCATCACCAGCAACCTTCCGATCTCGATCTGCATTGCCGCGTCTCCCAGCAGCCATTGCACGCTCTCGCGCGCGGCGAGTTTGGTGCCGTGCGCCTCGCGGCGCGAAACATATTCCGCCGCGATGTCCATCGAACGGCGCGCGAGACCCAGCCAGCGCATGCAGTGCGTGAGCCGCGCCGTGCCGAGCCTGATCTGGGTTACTTTCAGCCCGTCGCCGACGTTCATCAGCCGGTTGGCGTCGGGAATCTCAAGCCCGTCGAATTCGAGTTCGCAATGTCCGCCGTGCTCCTCGGGGCCCATGATCGGAATGCGGCGCACGATGCGCCAACCCGGCTGGTCGCGGTCGAACATGAACGCCGTGAGCCCTTTGCGCTTGTCGTCCGAAGTTTTGGCGATCAGGATGAAGTGCTGCGCAACACCGGCGCCGGTGATGAACCACTTGCGGCCGCGTATCACCCATTTGTCGCCGTTGCGGGTCGCGGTCGTCAGCATCATCGCCGGATCGGAACCGGCGCCCGGAGCGGGTTCAGTCATCACAATCGCCGAACGCGCCTTGCCATCTATGATCGGCTGCAGCCAGCGTTTTTTCTGTTCCTCGGTCCCGATCTTGTTCAAGACCGTCATGTTGCCGTCGTCGGGCGCGGCGCAATTGAACACCACCGGGCCGAACAGCGAGTAGTTCATTTCCTCGTAGCACGCGGCCATCCCGACCACGTTGAATCCGAGGCCGCCGCGTGCGACCGGCATCTGCGGCGCCCATAGTCCGGCGGTTTTGGCGTGAGCGCGCATTTTATCGAGCACGTCGAGCCGAATGTTCTCGTGGTCGTCGAATGACTCCGGATCGGCTTCCAGCGGCAGCAGGCGCTCGGCCACGAAGGCCCGGTAGCGTTTGCGATAGTCGTCAATTTGCGGCGGCAGCGTAAAGTCCATGTAAGCTCCAAATAGCTATCAGGTTTTCAGCATTTCTTTCGCGCGTTCGCGCAGCACGAATTTCTGGATCTTGCCGGTCGCATTCTTCGGCAGCTCGCCGAACACGATTTTCTTCGGCGCCTTGAAGTGCGCAAGCACGCTGCGCGCATGCTCGACCAGTTGCGCTTCGTTCACGGTTGCACCTGGTTTCAGCGTCACGAACGCGACCGGTACTTCGCCCCATTTCGGATCGGGGCCGGCGACGACCGCCGCTTCGAGCACAGCCGCATGCGCTGAGAGCGCGCGCTCGATTTCGACCGACGGGATGTTCTCGCCGCCGGAGATGATGATGTCCTTGGCGCGGTCCTTGATTTCGATATAGCGGTCGGGGTGCATCACGCCGAGGTCTCCGGTGCGAAACCAGCCGTCGGGCGCCGCGCGCCGCGTCGCTTCGTCGTCGCGGTAGTAGCCGAGCATCACGTTGTTGCCGCGCAGCGCGATTTCGCCCAGCGTCGCGCCATTGGCGGGCACATCAAAGCCCGCGGCATCGACCACGCGCAGCGATTCGCTGATCACGTTGCCCACGCCCTGACGCGCCTTGATCTGCGCCTGCTCGTTGGCGGCGAGCTTGCTCCAGTCGGCGCGCCATTCGCAGATCGCCGCCGGACCGAAGGTTTCCGTAAGTCCGTAAAGGTGGGTGACGTCCATGCCGAGTTCGGCCATGCGTGTCAGCAGCGCCGGCGTCGGCGGCGCGCCGCCCGTGGCAACGCGTACCACGTGCCGGGGCTTGCCGAGCGCGGCTTCGTGCGCCCACGCCAGCATGATCAACACCGTCGGCGCGGCGCTCAGATGCGTGACGTTGGATTCGCGCAGGTGCCGCCAGATCAGCGCGGCATCGACTTTGCGCAGGCACAAATGCGTGGCGCCGGCGGCAGTGACTGCCCACGTAAAGCACCAGCCGTTGCAATGAAACATCGGCAGCGTCCACAGGTAGACGCTGTCACAATCAAGCCGCATCTGCGCCGCCATCGCCAGCGCCTGCAGGTAGGCGCCGCGGTGGTGATACATCACGCCTTTCTGCGTGCCGGTGGTGCCGCTGGTGTAGTTGATCGAAAGCAGGCCGCGCTCGTCGGCGACCGGTTCGCGATGCGGCGTTGCGGCGGCGAGCAGTTGCTCATATTCGTCGGCGCCGCCGGCCCGCACCAGTTTCAAAGCGCCGCCGGCTTCGCGTGCGACGTTTTGCGCGACCGCCTCGAAATCGTGGTCGTAGATCAGGACTTGAGCCGCGCAGTGTTCGATAATGCGGGCGAGATCGGTCGCGGTGAAGCGTTGGTTGAGCGCGACCAGCACCGCGCCCGCGAACGGCACGCCGTAGTGCGCTTCGAGCAGCACGTGGGTATTGGGCGCGAGCACCGCGACGCGCTCGCCGGGGGCGACGCCGAGCGCGCGCAGTGCGCCGGCGAGCCGCAGCGCGCGATCGAGAAATTCGGCGTAGGTGTAGCGGAGTTCGCCGTCGATCAGCGCCACGCGGTCGGCGAACACCGCCGCCGAACGCCGCAGGAAAGCGGTTGGTGTCAGCGGCTCGAACGACATCTGGGGCTGCACGGCTGTCCTCCTTCCGGTCGCGGCGGCGCGCTCAGCGCGCGAGCACCTTGGGATCCGCCACTGCAAGCTTGTCGGCGGTAGTTTGCGCAAGATGGTCGCGTAACCCGGCCCAGCCGTCGCAGCGCCCGGCGCGGATGTCGGCCCCGAGCCTTCGATTATAGCTACTCAATACGGTGTACAGCGCGCTCCCCGCAAGAGTCTGTTGCGCTTCACCGTAAAGCTCGTGCAGCCGCGCCAGTTCCGCGCTTGCCGCAGCGTCGCCGGCGGCATGTTCGCGCGATGCGATCGCCATCGCGTTGGCGATCATCAGCGTGCTGTAGCGCAGCTCATCCGGCAGCCGCGGCAGCAGCTCATCGAGCAGCGTGCGGCGCGCGATCTCGAGTAATTCTGTTGCGTCGGGACGGTCGTTCATCGGGTCAGTACCAATATTTCATGCTCGAACGCGGCTACGATGCGGCCGGTCAACGCCAGCTCGAGCGAGGGTTCTTTGCCCGACAAATGGCGCTGCGCCTGCTGCAACGCGATGATAGCCCAGCGCACATGCGCCATCACTTGCCAGTATACGAGCGCTTCAGCAGTCACGGTACGCCCTGAAGCCCGTTGATACGGCACCAGGAAATCCGCAGGCTCGGCAATGCCGCCGGCGGGCAGGTGCTTGCCCGCGAAACGCCAGCACTTTGCGAAAATCCAGCCGACATCCTCGAGCGGGTTGCCGAATGCGGCGAATTCCCAGTCGAGCACCCCGGTGAGCTGCCCGTTGTGCACGAGGTAGTTGCCGGTGCGGTAATCGCGGTGGATGAAAGTGATTTCCTCGGTCTGCGGTGCATGGATTTCGCACCAGCGCAATGCCCATTCAAGCACCGGATGCGGTTCGGGCAGGTGATCGAGGTACTCGCGGTAGATCGCAATCGAGCCGCGCGCGGGCGTGACCTTGAGGAAGGAAAGCTGCGGCTGCGGCGGCTTGATGGTGTGCAGCCGCGCCAGGTTCACCGCCAGCTCCCGCGCCAGGCGCGCGGGGTCGGGCACGAGGGCTCGCTCGCGCGTCACGCGGTGTCCGCTCGCCACGCCGGGAAGCCGCTGCATCACGAAGAACTCGCGGCCCGTGACCGCCGGATCTGTGCACAACCACAACGGCCGCGGCGCGCTCAGGCCGGCGGCATGCGCGACTTGCAGCACCTGGAATTCCTCGCTGCGCCTGAGGCTCATTTCGACCATCGCCGTGGCGTCGGTGCGCAATACCCACTCCTGCGCACCGGACCATGCGCCACCGGTAACTGTAGCGTCGAGCGCCCAGTTTTCCTGTATCGCGCCGCCGCTCATGCGCTCGAGCCGCGTCACGCGCACCGCATCAGCTCCCGCCGCAGCGCGCAAAAACACTTCGATCCTGGCGCGCGTATCAGGGGTGTTGAGGGTCATGATAAGAATCGAGAGGCGAGAATCACTCTATCGCCGGACCGGCGAGTGGTCAATCGTAATCGATAGCAACACGCTCATACTCAACAAACTGCGCGAAGACGGCGAGTATTAGGAGCTCAAACGATAGCAGCAAAATGCGCGCACTGTTCGACGTCAATGTATTGATCGCGTTGCTCGACCTGGCGCATCCCCACCAGAAGTTGCGTTGTCCTGGCTCAAAGCCAACATCACGCACGGCTGGGCGTCCTGCCCGATCACCCGGAACGGGTGTATTCGCATCATGTCGCAGCCACCGCCCGGCATCTGGTGACGCTCGTTTGAGCGCGGCGCGACCGCTGGCTCTGTTCCAAGCAGCCTGTTCAAACTCGAATCATAATACGGTAAAATACCGTATACCTGTCTGACTCCTTGGGAGCCCACATGCCTGCCACAGCCCGCTTCGACCTGAAAATGGATGCTGATGAAAAGAACCTCGTTGCCCGCGCAGCTGCCTTGATGGGCACGACGATGGCGGGCTTCGTGCGTGCCGCAGCCAAGGAGAAGGCAGTGGCCCTGCTGGATCGCGAGTTGCGCGTCACGCTGTCGAAGCGCGATTTCGCCGCGCTCACTCTGGCGCTGAACGGCGCGTTCACCCCCAATCGAGCGCTCAAGGGCGCACTGGCAAAGGCAGCAGCCAAAGTCCGTCGTGCTTGAGGAGCAACCGCTCAACCCGGATTTGCATGACCGGGCCGGATTCAGTTGCGGTGTTTCCGAGTTGGACGATTACCTTCACCGCTTTGCGGTCCAGCATCGTCGCAAGGGTATCAGCACTGTTTATGTGCTGGTGGACACCGAAGAGCCCAGTCTCATTCTGGGTTACTACACGCTCAGTGCCGCCCAGGTGGATATAGCGGAACTGAGTGATGTGGAGAGGAAGAAGTTGCCTCGCTACCCCATACCGTGTTTTCGAATGGGGCGTCTGGCATGCCGCATGGACCACCGAGGTCAGGGGTTGGGTAAGTTGCTCGTTGGCTGCGCGGTGGAACGCTGCCTGCAGGCCCGCAAGCAGGTCGCTGCGTTTGCGCTGATCGTCGATGCCAAGAGTCCCGAAGCGAAGGCGTTTTATGAACACTACGGCTTCAGACCGTGCGTTGATGCATTGATGACGCTTTACCTGCCACTGGGATGAGGGCAGATCAGAACTGGATCGATCCAGCGCCGCTCAACGCGGTGCGCCCAGAGCTAGTAATGGTGAAGTAGACCTGCTGCTGCGGGAGCTCGGGCCGCGCGGGCGCGACCCGGACGGGTCCCAAAGGGGAAGAAGGTGGGCGCCGGCGGGAAGTTGTTTCGGTCCAATAACGGGAGTTCGAGCCCAGGTCGGCTTCCCGACTAGGGCAAAAGTGGGCCCTCTTGGGCGGCGACCATTCGGCTCGTTTAACGTCGTGCTAACGGGCGCGCGGCTACGTAGAGATGAACAAGGTGCGATGTTTTCAGTGCATCAAATCGCAACTGCTCCTTAACATTACCGACTCTGTTTCCTCTGACTTTCGTGAAGTCCATATTTCTTGTAGGCATCGTCGATGCACTTCCGAAGGTCGAACGTCTTGTCCTCACGTCGTTCCTCTTCCCTCCTACGGGGGGTGCACATTTCTACTTCCTCATCCACTAGCTTTCTGTTTCGCAAATATTCCTGTCTGGTCATGCCGAAAAGTGCAGCAAGGGTCAACTGCATCTCTTCCTCAAAAGCCATGTCAGTCCCGTCCAGACGGTAAAAGGAAAGTTTATCGTCAGTCAGGATTTCCACTTTGTCTGGTGGTACTGAAAACATCGCATCCGCTAACTGCTCGGGTACGTTCATTTCGGCAAAATACGCCCTAGAATCGGCGAGTGCTTTTCTCATCGCAACTTGAACGCCTTCTTTTGGCAATTGAGTGAGATATGGTCGGTGAATGCCAACCTTTTGGGCCCAAAACGAAAAGGATACTCTGCTAACGCCTGCTGCAAAGATATAAACGCAAGAACTAATACATTCTGAGTTGCTCGGCATGCGTGTGTGAATTTTGTTTTTTCTTACCCATCGCCCGATCTCCATTGCTTCTTCTAAGCTACCGCCCCGCGAATTAAGTTGCAATTCGAAGATCTCAGTAGGCGGTTTGAAATTAGGAATAAAAACGCGGTGGCGCGTCGGGGATTCAAATACGACTTTCAGTTTAATCAAATCGCCTGATTTGATTTCACCCTTCAAATACGCACAAGGTCCGGAACAGTACTCACCGATAGCGTTTATCTTTGCGGCATGAGCAGACGTTAAAAACATCGAGGCAAAGAATAAAATAATCACCGCTATATTCATTGTCACCCCTGCTATTTTGCTGCCACTCTCGCGAAAGTCTCTGCGCCTCGGCTAACTGCGTCGGCGTCATTTTCTCGGCGGTGGCGCCGCGAAGCTTGAGCATTTCGCACCATTTCAGAGCTAAAGCTTTCCCTCTATCTCCCGGGGAGGATTTCGGAGGATATGTCACTGCCTAGGTGGTCGATATCTGGGAAAACGGTTGAGCCCGTTACTCCAAGAATCGCCAGCTCTCCCTTTAGCTGCGCCGTCACGTCGAGGTCGATATGGTACTCGATGAGATAGTCGCCTACGTTCACCCCTCGGTTTCTAAGTAGTTCGGGAAGTGGGTCTAGTTTCTTGCCATGAACGGTAAAGCAACTGCGTTGCGCGATCATCCGATGATCCAGATAAGTAGCAGGTACCGCTATGGGGAGGTCGAACCCGCGCGTTATTTGCCGTTCTTCCCATGCAAGAGCAATGTTCTCGTAACCGCGATTCAACCAGGTGAGAGGGAAATTCAAGCCGTCCGATTGCTGCGCGCCGGTAAGTTCATTCAACTTGTGGGGATGAAGCATATAGACTCTTGGGTTCGGGTTCGCCTGATTCACTGCAAAATATAGCCCTAGCAGCGCCCCCTCTGTCCAATCAAGAAGGCGCGTTGGGACACCATAATGCTGCGCGAAGAAGAGCCAGAGATCCGTCTCGTCTCTAGGTGGCGTATTGGCGATACCTCTAGCCTTTCTTCGGAATGATTGGAGAAGATAGTTTTCTTTTTCCTTCGAGTAGCCTGCGATTCTGGGACGTAGTGGAGGATCGTTCCCTGATTCCCCCCGGAACCATGGCCTTATAGGCTCGCTCGAGGAATGCCACACGGCTAGGTCATTTCGTACCGCTGAGATAAATTCGATGACGGACTTGATCATAAGAAATCCTTCGCGCGGCGCATGTTCGCCCTCGACTGAGTAACACGGGATCTATAGATACAGAGTGCCACAAATTGAGCAAATGTGTAACGGGCTTACAAAATGGGCGGGGCGTCTTAATTGCTACTCGGCGTCTTGTCAATGCCGGACTACTGTAATTTTTGGCCGATGCTCGCAGCGACGTGTTCGGCCGATACCAAGGCCGTCACACCGCATTTGGCGAGCCCGCCTACATATCCTATTGCGGGGCCACCTTCCAATCCGCCCGTTGCCGAGCCGAGTGCGTACAAGCCTGCAATGACGCTGCCGTCCGCACGTAAAGCCTGTGCATGCTCGTTCACGCTGATGCCGCCCATAGTGTACGTAATACCGGCGCAGATGGGCATCGCGTAAAACGGCGTTTTCACGATCGGGCAAGCGTCGTATCGCGCTGTCTGCCGCGATGGCGTAAGCCCGCTCTGCGGACGTTTGCCTGCGATAGCGTCGTTGTATTCGGAAATCGTGCGCTTCAACGTATCCACTGGTAGATGCGCGGTGCTTGCAAGGGCATCGAGCGTGTCGGCGCGATGAATGGTCGCACCTTCTCTTTCTAGATGCGGGTTGGCAGGGATCAGCCCGTTGCGACCGGCTTTTTCCCAGATCGCGCTGTCGAAGATGGCGACGGCGCTCAACGGATCCTCAAGCCGTGCGACCGCGTTGGCCACGTACACCCCGCCTCGGCCCTCGTCGACGAAACGCTGTCCGCTCGCGTCGACCACGATGCCCGCCGTCACGAGACTGTCGAGATACGGATAGGGCCAGAGATTATTGTTGGACAGCGCGTCTCGCGACAAGGTGTGGCCGTAGAACCGATCCATTCCAACGAGCGCGGCGCCGACCTCGCTCGCCATTTTCATGCCGTCGCCGCGCCCCGTGCCGGCGCCGCGTTGCTTGAGTCGCTCGGGGTGTTTCGAGATGTAGCGCCCAACGAGTTCGGCGTCCCCTTGAAAGCCGCCGTCTGCAATCAGGACTGCGCGTGCCTGAAAAGGTGTATCGACGCCGTTACGCTCGGCGACCACGCCGACACAGCGTGCATTTTCCATGAGCAGCGTCCTGGCACGCGCGCCTCGCACGATTGCGCCTTGGCGGGAAACGAGCCGGCTCTCCAAAGTGCGCAGCAGCACATCGCCGCACCGGCCTTCCCAGTCGAGGCCGGGGCGGCTGCGGCCGGGCGGGGCGAGCACCCATTTGTGATATTCCGAAGCGCTCGCGCGCATGAAGCGCATGCCTTCGTCCTGCAGCCAGCGGATGACGCGGCGGCCTTCGCGCGCCATGAGCTGTGCCAGCTCGGGCTTCACGAAACCCGCTGTGGATTCGACGATCTTCTGCCTGAGCGTCTCTTCGTCGAGCGTGATTTCACGCAGGCAGATATGGAACGTGCCGCCGGTGTACCGCGTGTTGCACAAATATTTTTCAGCGCCGCCCTGCTCGAGCACGACCGCGCGCAGGTTGAGCTGCGCCGCGCGGTTGGCCGCGATCATCCCGGCAATGCCACCTCCCACGACGACCACATCGTACTGCGCTTTATCGTTCATCAGTGCCGTCAATCGGGTTTGATTCCCGCCATGCGTATGAGCTTCGTGACTTTCTCGATTTCCTGTTTGATAAATGCAGCGAATTCGCCGGGCTTGTTGCCGACGGCCTGCACGCCATCGCGAGCCAGGCGCTCTTTTACCTCCGGGCTCGTCAGAACTCGCGCCATGTCTTGCTGAATCTTTGCGACCAGCAAGCGGGATGTCCCGCCAGGGGCGAACACGCCGTACCACGTCAAGTATTCGAATCCCGGCACGCCGGCCTCGGCCACCGTCGGGATCTCCGGGTTGGTTTCCAGGCGCTGCGAGCTGGTAAGCCCCAAAGCCCGCAGCCGGCCGGCCCTTATGTGAGGCAGACTGGTAAGCAGGCTCGCGAAGGAAAGCTGCACCTGGCCGCCGAGCAGATCCGTGAGCGCCGGCGCGCCGCCTTTATAGGGCACGTGGAGAATCGCGACCCCCGTCATGTACTTGAAAAGCTCGCCTGCGAGATGCTGTGGCCCGCCGTTACCCGAGCTTGCGTAGGTGGGCGGGTTCGGCCTCGCCTTGGCATACGCAATGAGCTCCTGCACCGTGCGGGCCGGCACCGTCGGATGCACGACCAGCAGCAGAGGGGCGGACGCCGTCATGGTAACCGCCGAGAAGTCGCGCGCGGTGTCGTACGGCAGTTTGGCCAGCAGCGCGGGGTTGCTCGAATGCGGGTTCGCAGTGAGGAGCAGCGTGTAGCCGTCCGGGGTGCTGCGGGCCACGAGTTCGGATCCGATGACGGTGCCGCCGCCGGGCCGGTTGTCGACCACGACGTTGCGTCCCCAGTCGTCGGCAAGCTTCTGTGCAATGATACGAGCGATAATATCCGTGCCCCCGCCTGCAGCGAACGGCACCACAATGCGAACCGCTTTCTCCGGATATTTCTGCGCGAGTACGGCGGGGGCGGGGGTCAGGCGCCCCGGCGCCCACGTCCCCGCC